>LNAP01005956.1_pt1 | contig 20536 bp, 19 predicted proteins | sample 602601 | NCBI WGS metagenome assembly LNAP01 (sample SAMN02440304, study PRJNA202911) | soil metagenome | biome: Subtropical and temperate rainforests or woodlands; isolation source: soil samples (1 kg each in a 20% v/v slurry with milli Q water) were... ...
CACCAGCTACGGCAAAGGCCTGATGCCCGATACCTTTATCGACTTCAAGAAACAGCGTTTCCGCTGGGCTTACGGTGCGATTCAGATCATCAAGCGTCATACCACCAGCCTGCTGCGCGGCAAAGGCAGCGAGCTGACCCGTGGCCAGCGTTACCACTTCCTCGCGGGCTGGTTGCCGTGGGTAGCGGACGGCATGAACATCTTCTTCACCGTGGGCGCCCTGTTGTGGTCGGCGGCGATGATTATCGTGCCGCAGCGGGTCGATCCGCCGTTGCTGATTTTCGCCATCCCGCCGTTGGCGCTGTTCGTGTTCAAGGTGGGCAAGATCATCTTCCTCTACCGTCGTGCGGTGGGGGTCAACCTCAAGGATGCGTTCTGCGCGGCGCTGGCCGGGCTGGCGTTGTCGCACACCATCGCCAAAGCAGTGCTGTACGGTTTCTTCACCAGCAGCATTCCGTTTTTCCGCACACCAAAGAACGCCGATAACCACGGCTTCTGGGTGGCGATTTCGGAGGCGCGCGAAGAGGTGTTCATCATGCTGCTGTTGTGGGGTGCGGCGCTGGGGATTTACCTGGTGAACGGCATGCCGAGCAACGACATGCGCTTCTGGGTGACCATGTTGCTGGTGCAGTCGCTGCCGTACCTGGCGGCGCTGATCATGGCGTTCCTGTCTTCGCTGCCGAAACCGGTGGCCGAAGCCGCGACCGCACCGGCTGTCTAAATCAGTACAGATGCACTAAACGGCGGCCAATGGCCGCCGTTTTGCTTTAAGATAACCGCCATTTTGCGCGCCTTGCCTCAATTCCTGTAGGAGCGAGGCTTGCCCGCGAATGAAGCGACTCGGTGTAACAGATACACCTCACTATCGTTCTTCGCGGGCAAGCCTCGCTCCTACAAATAAAGCTCCGGAGTCTTACATGACGGCCCACGCCGACCTTTCGCCGACCCTTCAACTCGCCATCGACCTGATCCGCCGTCCGTCCGTGACGCCGGTCGACGCCGATTGCCAGAAGCAGGGCGATGCCGGTTTCACCCTGGAGCCGATGCGCATCGAAGATGTGGATAACTTCTGGGCGACCCACGGTAAACACGACGGCCCGGTGCTGTGCTTCGCCGGACACACCGACGTGGTGCCGACCGGCCCGGTGTCTGCCTGGCAGATCGACCCGTTCAACGCGCTGATCGACGAACACGGCATGCTCTGCGGTCGTGGCGCGGCCGACATGAAAGGCAGCCTGGCCTCCATGACCGTGGCCGCCGAGCGCTTCGTCGCCGACTACCCGGATCACAAGGGCAAGGTCGCGTTCCTGATCACCAGCGACGAAGAAGGCCCGGCGCACCATGGCACCAAGGCCGTGGTTGAACGCCTCGCCGCGCGCAAGGAACGTCTGGACTGGTGCATCGTCGGCGAACCATCGAGCACTACATTGGTGGGTGACGTGGTCAAGAACGGCCGTCGCGGTTCACTCGGTGCCAAGCTGACCGTTCGCGGTGTGCAAGGTCACGTGGCGTATCCACACCTGGCGAAGAACCCGATCCACCTCGCTGCCCCGGCCCTGGCCGAACTGGCCGCCGAGCATTGGGACCACGGCAACGATTTCTTCCCGCCGACCAGTTTCCAGATTTCCAACGTCAATTCCGGCACCGGCGCGACCAACGTGATTCCGGGCGACCTGGTGGCGGTGTTCAACTTCCGCTTCTCCACCGAGTCCACCGTTGAAGGCCTGCAAAAGCGCGTCGCCGACATCCTCGACAAACATGGCCTGGACTGGCACATCGACTGGGCATTGTCCGGCCTGCCGTTCCTGACCGAGCCGGGTGCATTGCTGGATGCCGTGGCGTCGAGCATCAAGGACATCACCGGGCGCGAAACCAAAGCCTCCACCAGCGGTGGCACCTCCGACGGGCGCTTCATCGCAACCATGGGCACCCAAGTGGTTGAACTGGGCCCGGTCAACGCGACGATTCACCAGGTCAACGAGCGTGTACTGGCCGCCGACCTCGATGTGCTGACCGAAATCTACTACCAGACCCTGATCAAGTTGCTCGCCTGATGCTCGCCTGCCCGATCTGCAGCGAACCGCTCAACGCGGTGGACAACGGCGTGGCCTGCCCCGCCGGGCATCGTTTCGACCGTGCGCGGCAGGGTTACCTGAATCTGCTGCCAGTGCAGCACAAGAACAGCCGCGACCCTGGGGATAACCTCGCCATGGTCGAGGCCCGTCGCGACTTCCTGAACGCCGGCCATTACGCGCCGGTGGCCAAGCGCCTGGCCGAACTGGCCGCGCAGTACGCGCCCCAGCGCTGGCTGGACATCGGTTGCGGCGAGGGTTACTACACCGCGCAAATTGCCGAAGCCCTGCCCAATGCCGATGGCTATGCGCTGGACATCTCCCGGGAAGCGGTCAAACGCGCCTGCAAACGCAATCCGCAGCTGACCTGGTTGATCGCCAGCATGGCCCGGGTGCCGTTGGCCTCGGGGAGCTGCCAGTTTCTCGCCAGCGTCTTCAGTCCGCTGGATTGGGAAGAAGCCAAACGCCTGCTCAGCCCCGGCGGCGGTTTGATGAAAGTCGGGCCGACCAGCGGCCACCTGATGGAATTGCGCGAGCGGCTGTACGACGAAGTCCGTGAATACACCGACGACAAGCATCTGGCCCTGGTGCCGGAAGGCATGGCGCTGCAACACAGCGAGACCCTGGAATTCAGACTGACGCTGGAAAAGGGTCAGGATCGCGCCAACCTGCTGGCCATGACGCCACACGGCTGGCGTGCCAGTGCCGAACGCCGGACGGCGGTCATCGAGCAGGCGGAGCCGTTCGAGGTCACCGTGTCGATGCGCTACGATTATTTCGTACTTCAATAATTTTTGGTCTTGAGCAACAGCTTGAGGCCGGCTAAATCCGCGAATGGATTTTTCAAGACCGCAGTGAGGACATCCATGCGCCAACCCGATATCGAGATTTACCTGAAAGACGCTGACGTCGACTACAAGGCCGTTGCAGACTGGCTTAGCGAAGCGTTGGGCCAGTGCAGTGAATGGGTCAAGAAGGGCCAGACCTACAAGTGCAAGGCCGGCAACGTGTCGGTCACCTGGCTGCCCAAAGCCGTGGGCAAATGGAACAGCCTGTTCCTGGACAGCGACCAGACCCCGTGGGAAGACGACATCGCCTGCGCCCGCGCCGCGTTTGCCGCACTGAATGTCGAAGTGCGTTGCGCACCGGGCAGCTGGGTTGAGGAAGAAGGTGAAGAAACGGCCGATCGCTGGATGCGCATCAGCGCTGACGGTGAAGAAGAAATCATCTGGAAAACCGCGTAATCCACGTTCCCACAAAACCTGTAGGAGCGAGGCTTGCCCGCGAAGCTTTTAGCGCCAGTGATGACGCCTTCGCGGGCAAGCCTCGCTCCCACAGGTTTTTTGTGTGATCTGAGGAGTGGGGTTACAAACCCACCACATCCTCTGCCTGCAAGCCTTTCTCGCCGGTCACCACGGCGTATTCCACCTGCTGACCTTCAGCCAGCGAGCGATGCCCTTCACCGCGGATCGCGCGGTAGTGCACGAACACGTCCACCCCGTCCTCGCGCTGAATGAAGCCGTAGCCCTTGGCGTCGTTGAACCACTTCACATTGCCGGTTTCGCGCGTAGCCATGAATCGATACCCCCTTCTTTTTATTGTTGAGGCGCCGAGTATATGACAGGCGCCAAAACTCTCAACTCAACTTTACTTACCCGCTTTTTTGCCGATTTTCGACGAATACGGCACACTATCGGCCGCCCGAGCAATTGCTTGGTTTTACTCACTCACGCAGAAGCCGTATGACCCGTTCCCCGTTCCGCCGTCTTGTTTTTGGCACCCTGCGCCGACTGCTCTATCTCTGGGTTCGCTCGGAGACGATCAACCAGTCGTCGTTCACCCTCAACCTCGACCGCAGTCGTCCGGTGTTCTACGTCCTGCAAAACCCTTCGCTGACCGACCTGGCCGTGGTCGACACCGAATGCAGCAAAGCCGGCCTGCCCCGTCCGGTGCTGCCTGTGTCGGTGGGTAATCTGGTGGAACCCGCCGCATTTTTCTACCTGACACCGGAGCCCGACTGGCTCGGCCGACAGGACAAACGTGGTGCGCCGCCCGCCCTGACCCGCCTGGTCAGTGCCCTGAGCCAGAACGCCGCCGAAGACGCGCAGATCATTCCGGTCAGCGTGTTCTGGGGGCAGTCACCCGACAGCGAATCGAGCCCGTGGAAATTGCTCTTCGCCGACAGTTGGGCCGTTACCGGTCGCCTGCGTCGGTTGCTGAGCGTCATCGTGCTGGGGCGCAAGACCCGCGTGCAGTTCTCGGCACCGATTCACTTGCGAGAGCTGATCGACCACAACAAAGGCCACGAGCGCACGGTGCGCATGGCCCAGCGGATCCTGCGGGTACACTTCCGCAACCTGAAAGCCGCGGTGATCGGCCCAGACATTTCCCACCGTCGCAACCTGGTCAAAGGCCTGCTCAATCAACCGCTGGTCAAGCAAGCGATCCTCGACGAAGCCGAGCGCGAGAACATCTCTCCGGAGAAAGCCAAGGCCCAGGCGCTGCGCTATGGCAACGAGATCGCTTCGGACTACACCTACACCGCGATCCGCTTCCTGGAAGTAGTGCTGAGCTGGTTCTGGAACAAGATCTACGACGGCATCAAGGTCAACCACATCGAAGGCGTGCAGAAAGTTGCCCAGGGCCACGAAGTGATTTACGTGCCGTGCCACCGCAGCCACATCGACTACCTGTTGCTGTCCTATTTACTGTTCCGCAATGGCCTGACCCCGCCGCACATCGCCGCCGGGATCAACCTCAACATGCCGGTGATCGGCAGCCTGCTGCGTCGTGGCGGCGCGTTCTTCATGCGCCGCACCTTCAAGGGCAATCCGCTGTACACCTCGGTATTCAACGAATACCTGCACACTCTGTTCACCAAAGGTTTCCCGGTCGAGTACTTCGTCGAGGGCGGCCGCTCGCGCACCGGGCGCATGCTGCAACCGAAAACCGGGATGCTGGCAATTACCCTGCGCAGCTTCCTGCGTTCATCGCGCATGCCCATCGTGTTCATTCCGGTCTACATCGGCTACGAGCGTGTGCTGGAAGGCCGAACCTACCTCGGCGAACTGCGTGGTGCGAGCAAGAAGAAAGAATCGATCTTCGACATCTTCAAAGTCATCGGTGCGCTCAAGCAGCGTTTCGGCCAGGTGGCGGTGAACTTCGGCGAACCGATCAAACTCGCGGAATTCCTCGACAGCGAACAGCCCGACTGGCGTAAACAGGAACTCGGCCCGCAGTTCAAACCGGCCTGGCTCAACGAAACCACCAACCGTCTCGGCGAAAAAGTCGCACAGCATCTGAACGAGGCGGCGGCGATCAACCCGGTCAACCTGGTGGCCCTGGCGTTGCTGTCCACCACCCGCCTGGCGCTGGATGATCGCGCCATGGCGCGGGTGCTTGATTTGTATCTGGCGCTGTTGCGCAAGGTCCCGTATTCGCCGCACACCACGCTGCCGGACGGCGACGGCCGGGCGTTGATCGAGCATGTGAAGGACATGGACCTGTTGTCCGAGCAAAGCGATGCCCTGGGCAAGATTTTGTATCTGGACGAGCAGAACGCCGTCCTCATGACCTACTACCGCAATAACGTGCTGCACATCTTCGCCCTGCCCGCCTTGCTCGCGAGTTTCTTCCAGAGCGCCTCGCGCATGAGCCGCGAACAGATCCTGCGCTACACCCGGGCGTTGTATCCGTACCTGCAATCGGAGCTGTTCATTCGCTGGTCGCTGGACGAGCTGGATGGCGTGATCGATCAATGGCTCGAAGCGTTCGTCGAGCAAGGGTTACTGCGTTTCGAGAACGACGTGTACCTGCGCCCGGCGCCGAGTTCGCGGCATTTCGTGTTGCTGACGTTGTTGTCGAAGAGCATCGCCCAGACACTGCAACGCTTCTACATGACCGTGTCCCTGCTGCTCAACAGCGGCCAGAACAGCATCAGCGCCGAAGAACTGGAAGACCTGTGCACCGTGATGGCCCAGCGCCTGTCGATCCTGCACGGGCTGAATGCCCCGGAGTTCTTCGACAAGAGCCTGTTCCGCCACTTCATTCAAACCATGCTGGATCTTGACGTGCTCAAACGCGACGAAGCCGGCAAGCTGAGTTATCACGAACTGCTGGGCGAACTGGCCGAAGGCGCGGCGAAACGGGTGTTGCCGGCGGAGATCCGTTTGTCGATCCGTCAGGTGGCGTTGCATCGCAGCGAAGATGCGGCGGATCAGGTCGCCCCTCAGCCCGAGGCTTAATGTAATCCCTGTGGGAGCGAGCTTGCTCGCGCCCACATTGACCGGAGATCGGCGATGAAAAAACTCTCTTTGTTGGCAATGACCACTTTATTGGGCGCCTGTCAGACGATGCAACCCGCCGCTAAAACCGCCCTCGATGGTGAAGTCTTCTACCTGCAACGCATTGCCCTGCCACCGAGCGCCACCTTAAGCGTCAGCTTGCAGGACGTGTCCCTGGCCGATGCACCTGCCGTGGTCCTCGACGAACAGAAAGGTCCGGTCAAAGGCCAGGTGCCGCTGCCGTTTCATCTGAGTTACGATCCGGCCCAGGTCAAACCCGGCCATCGCTACTCCGTCAGCGCGCGCATCGAAGTCGGCGGCAAACTGATGTTCATCACCACCGAACACCACGCCGTACAGCTGGATGGCAGCGATCCGCAGCCACTGAAAATCCGCGTCGACGCCATTCGCTAATGTCTCTTTTTTGAACAAGGAAGCCGCCATGCTCCGCCCTACCCTTCGCTTTGCCGGCCTGTGTGCAGGCTTGATGATCTCCGCCAGCGCACTGGCGCTGTCGCTCAATGACCTGTCGCAAAAAGACGCCACCGGTGGCCTCAAGGATGCCCTGACCCAAGGCGCGCAACTGGCCGTCAAACAACTCGGCACGCCGGGCGGCTTCAGCAACAATCCGGACGTGAAAATCGAACTGCCGGGCAAACTGGGCAAAGTCGCCAGCAAAATGAAACAGTTCGGCATGGGCGATCAGGTCACTGAGCTGGAAACCAGCATGAACAAAGCGGCCGAAACCGCCGTGACCCAGGCCCAGCCAATACTGGTGGATGCCGTGAAGAAGATGAGCGTCGATGACGCCAAAGGGATTCTCAGCGGCGGCAACGACTCGGCCACCCAGTACCTGAGCAAAACCAGCCGCGAACAGATTCGGGTCAAGTTTCTGCCGATCGTGAAACAAGCCACCGACCAGGTCGGCCTGGCCAAGCAATACAACACCTTCGCAGGCCAGGCAGCGACCATGGGCGTGCTGGATACCAAGAACGCCAACATCGAAAGCTACGTGACCGAGCAGGCACTGAACGGCTTGTTCGAGATGATCGGCAAACAGGAAGAAGCCATTCGCAAGAACCCTGCGGCGGCGGCGACGAGTCTGGCGAAGAAGGTGTTTGGTACGCTTTAATTCCAGGCAATTGAAACTCGCAAAAAAGCCCACTGGTCTTTACAGGTCAGTGGGCTTTTTCCGTTTGCGCTACTGGTGCGGATCAACCTGATCCAGAACGCGATTTACCGATAACTCCGCCAGCGAAATCATCTGTTGAACCGCCAACATAAGATTGCATGTCGGTCCGTTCAGACCGAAGGCTAACTCACTGGCCATCACATTTGCCGAAGCGAGGGTTTCGCAGGCGTGAGCCAAAAGGGTTTCGGAATCAACGTTGGGGGCGATGACGAAAACCGAGCTGGGACGACGGTCAGCTTTAGCCTTTTTTTCGGGTGGTGGCGCCAAATAGTGATCAAGAGCGCGAATTGCCGCGTCGTGGAGTTTTTTGGAATCGAGAAAGGCGTAAGGGGAAACCGGGTCGGTTTCTTTTTCCAGTTCTGCTTCCGTGTCTGGAGGATTTGGGCTGTCTTTAATCATCGTGTAACTCCTGAAGTAGTGGAGCTGTCACCGTTCGCTGCGAAACGAACATAAGGTGGCAGCTGTACGCAGGTTCGCAGACCGGGACTTCAGGAACCCGGCAGACCCGAAGATCTCCCGCGCACAGCCGCCATAACACAGGCATAAAAAAACGCCCGCTTTCGGATGGTGGACGCTGTGCGTCTGAAGTTTAACCGGGCTGCGAAACCCGGTCGCTGCTTTTTGCAGCGACACCCAAAAGCCTAGAGATCGCGCTTCCGACAGACAACCTGAAAATTTCGTGGGAAGGTTCTGATGTTTTGGCAGATCTTTAAACATAGTCGCCTGCCAGATCGCCATCGCGGGCAAGCCCGCTCCCACAGGGTTTTGTGTCGTACACGGTATTTGTATTCAGAAGATTAACTGTGGGAGCGAGCCTGCTCGCGAAAGCGGTCGTCCATTTGCGAAATGTATTGCCTGACACGACGCCATCGCGAGCAGGCTCGCTCCCACAATTTAGAGCGGTGAACGTCAGCAAGAGAGCGGGCGGCCCGAAGGCCGCCGAGATTACACCGACTCTTTCTTGATCCTGAACCACGCCGCATACAACGCCGGCAAAAACAGCAATGTCAGTGCCGTCGCCACGATCAACCCACCCATGATCGCTACCGCCATTGGCCCAAAGAATACGCTGCGAGACAGCGGAATCATCGCCAGTACCGCCGCGAGCGCGGTCAGCACAATTGGTCGGAAGCGTCGCACCGTGGCTTCGATGATTGCTTGCCACGGTTTGAGCCCGGCGGCGATGTCCTGCTCGATCTGGTCCACCAGAATGACCGAGTTACGCATGATCATCCCGGACAGTGCGATGGTCCCGAGCATCGCGACAAAACCGAACGGCTGACGAAACACCATCAGGAACAGCGTCACGCCAATCAGACCCAGCGGTGCAGTCAGGAACACCATCACCGTGCGCGAGAAACTGCGCAGTTGCAGCATCAGCAAGGTCAGCACCACCACAATGAACAGCGGCACGCCGGCCTTCACCGAGTTCTGGCCACGGGCCGAGTCTTCCACCGTGCCGCCGACGTCCAGCAAGTAACCGTCCGGCAATTCGGCGCGGATCGGGTCGAGGGTCGGCAAGATCTGCTGCACCAGCGTCGCCGGCTGTTCCTTGCCGTAGATGTCGGCGCGGATCGTCACGTTCGGCAGGCGATTACGGTGCCAGATGATGCCTTCCTCAAAGCCATATTCCAGCGTCGCGACCTGCGACAGCGCGACGCTGCGGCCGTTGTCGGTCGGCACCGCCAGGCTCGGCAGCAACGACAGTTCGGTGCGCTCATGCAGGGTGCCGCGCAGCAGGATCTCGATCAACTCGTTGTCTTCGCGGTACTGGCTGACACTGGACCCCGTCAGGGAGCTTTGCAGGAACTTCGACAGGTTCGCCGTGCTCACGCCCAAGGCCCGGGCGCGGTCCTGATCGACGTTCAGGTAGACGACTTTGCTCGGTTCTTCCCAGTCCAGATGGACGTTCGCCACGTGCGGGTTCTCGCGAACCTTGGCCGCCACTTTGCGGGCCAATGCGCGGACTTCCTCAATGTGCTCACCGGTCACCCGGAACTGCACCGGATAGCCAACCGGCGGACCGTTTTCAAGGCGTGTGACCCGAGAGCGCAAGGCCGGGAATTGTTCGTTGAGGGTTTCGATCAGCCAGGTGCGCAGGGTTTCACGCTCCTCGATGGTCTTGGCCAGGACGACAAACTGAGCAAAGCTGGCCGCCGGCAGTTGCTGATCCAGCGGCAGATAGAAACGCGGCGAACCGGTGCCGACGTAGGCCACGTAGTTGTCGATACCGGCGTGATCCTTCAGCAAGGCTTCAAGGCGTTTAACCTCGTCGGCGGTGTTGCTCAGGGACGCGCCTTCGGCGAGTTTCAGATCGACCATCAATTCAAGTCGACCCGAGGCCGGGAAGAATTGTTGCGGCACAAAGCGGAACAGCACGATCGAGCCGATGAACAACACCACGGTCAGCACGATGACAGTTTTACGCCAGCGCACGCACCACTCCACCAAGCGCCTGACCCGTTGATAGAACGGCGTGCCATAGGGGTCGGGCTGACCCGTGCCATGTTTGGCGGCATGAATCTTCGCCAGGTCCGGCAGGAGTTTTTCCCCCAGGTACGGCACAAACACCACCGCCACAATCCACGAAGCCAGCAACGCGATGGTCACCACCTGGAAGATTGAGCGCGTGTATTCCCCAGTGCCCGATTGCGCCGTGGCTATGGGCAAGAATCCGGCGGCGGTAATCAGGGTGCCGGTAAGCATCGGGAACGCGGTGCTGGTCCAGGCATAACTGGCGGCCTTGATACGGTCGAAGCCCTGCTCCATTTTGATCGCCATCATTTCCACGGCGATGATTGCGTCGTCGACCAACAAGCCCAAGGCCAGCACCAACGCGCCGAGGGAAATCTTGTGCAGGCCGATGCCTAGGTAATACATGCAGGCGAAGGTCATCGCCAACACCAGCGGAATCGCCAGCGCCACCACCATGCCGGTGCGCACACCGAGGGAGAAAAAGCTCACCAGCAACACAATCGCCAGGGCTTCCACCAACACCTGAACGAACTCGCCGACACCGGTTTTCACCGCTGCGGGCTGATCGGAAACCTTGCGCAGCTGCATGCCGGCCGGAAGGTTTTTCTGGATGCGGTCAAACTCGATCTCCAGCGCCTTGCCCAACACCAGAATATCGCCGCCGTCCTTCATCGCGACGGCCAGACCGATGGCGTTTTCCGCCATGAAGCGCATTCGCGGCGCCGGTGGATCGTTGAAGCCGCGACGCACGTCCGCCACATCGGAAATACGGAAAGTGCGATCACCGACGCGAATCGGGAAGTTCTTGATCTCGTCGACTGTCTGAAAATTCCCCGAGACCCGTAGCTGCAATCGCTCGCTGGTGGTTTCAAAGAACCCGGCCGTGGACACCGCGTTCTGCTCTTCAAGGGCTTGCTGCACGGCGGCCAATGGCAGACCGAGCGTGGCAAGCTTGACGTTGGAGAGTTCGATCCAGATCTTCTCGTCTTGCAGCCCGAGCAGATCGACCTTGCCCACATCCTTCACCCGTTGCAGCTGGATCTGAATGCGGTCGGCGTAATCCTTGAGCACCGCGTAATCAAATCCCTCGCCGGTCAGCGCATAGATATTGCCGAAGGTGGTGCCGAATTCATCGTTGAAAAACGGCCCCTGGATGCCCGGCGGCAACGTATGCCGAATGTCACTGACCTTTTTGCGAACCTGATACCAAAGGTCCGGTATTTGCACCGAATGCAGGGAGTCACGAGCAATGAACGTCACCTGGGATTCGCCCGGACGGGAGAACGACACGATGCGTTCGTATTCCCCGGTTTCCATCAGTTTCTTTTCAATGCGCTCGGTGACCTGGCGCGAGACTTCCTGCGCCGTGGCGCCCGGCCAGTTGGTGCGGATCACCATGGCCTTGAAGGTGAACGGCGGGTCTTCGCTCTGGCCGAGCTTGGTGTAGGAAAGCGCGCCGACGACAGCCAGCAAGAGCATCAGGAACAGTACGATCTGGCGATTGCGCAGCGCCCATTCGGAAAGATTGAAACCCATCGGGGATTACTCCTTGTCCGCCAGATTGGCGATCCACCGGGCGCACTTGCTGCCCTTCAAGCAAAACATGGACGCCAGCGGCCACCACCCAGTCGCTGGCATTCAGGCCTTCGAGCACCGGGACGGTTTTTTCGCCGAAGGCACCGACCCGGACCGGGGTTTTCTTCAAGGTATTGTTGGCACTGACGACCCAGACATAGGTCGCGCCGTTTTCCGCCGTCAGTGCCGATAGCGGTACGGACAGCGGTATCACGTCAGTTGTCTGGACGAACACCCGGGCGCTCTGGCCGAGTTCGGCCGGGACCTTGCCGCCGGTGAATGAAATCCGGGCAGCGAAGGTGCGGGACTTTGGATCGGCAGCGGGCGACAGCTCACGGATGCGCCCGGCAAAACGCTGATCGGGCTGGGTCCAGAGTTCTACCGAGACGGGCTGACCAACCTTGAAGCGGCCGAAGCTCTGCTCCGGCAAGCTGATCAACACTTCACGCTCGCCATCGGTGGCGAGGGTGAACACGGTTTGCCCGGCCGCCACCACTTGCCCGACTTCCACCGCACGCTTGGCCACCACGCCATCCTGGGGCGCTCGCAGCACCGCGTAGCTGGCCTGATTGGTCGAGACGTTGAATTCGGCTTTGATTTGCTTGAGGCGTGCTTCACCGGATCGGTAAAGGTTTTCGGCGTTGTCGTACTGCGAACGGCTGACCATCTGACGGTCCATCAGCGTCTTGTAGCGATCACGTTCGGCGCGCACCAGGCTCAGATTGGCCTCGGCGGCGGCCACTTGGGCACGGGTGGCTTCCAGTTGCAGGCGTACGTCCTGGGGATCGAGTTCGGCCAAAGGCTGATCGGCCTTGACCCGCTGCCCTTCTTCTACCAGTCGTCGACTTACCTTGCCGCCGATGCGAAACGCCAGGTCCGGCTCATAACGAGCCCGCACTTCACCCGGATAGCTTTCCATTGCCTGGGCCGAAGGCTCTGGCTGTACCACCATGGCCGGGCGGACAGTGGTTTTCGGCGCCTCTTCGTGGCCACACGCAGACAATAGAAACGCCAGACACACTGGCAACGCGAGGGGCAAGGCATAGCGGAACATGGTGAAGGACCTTTCGCTAATGGTGCTTGGAATAATTATACTGGCGAGTATGTTATTAATAGCAAACTCACCAGTCCAGTATTAAAGCGAAGAATGTCGAACAATCTTTCAGCACCCAACGGCCCGGGCCGCCCCAAGGATCTGGCCAAGCGCCAGGCCATCCTCGATGCGGCGAAAATTTTGTTTCTGAGTAATGGTTACGCCAGCACCAGCATGGATGCCGTGGCGGCTGAAGCCGGCGTGTCGAAGCTGACGGTCTACAGCCATTTCAACGACAAGGAGACGCTGTTCTCCGCCGCCGTGATGGCCAAGTGCGAAGAGCAGTTGCCCACACTGTTTTTCGAGTTGCCGGACGGCATTTCGGTAGAAACGGTGCTGCTGAACATCGCACGCGGCTTTCACCAGCTGATCAACAGCGATGAATCGGTGAACCTGCATCGGCTGATAATGGCCTTGGGCAGCCAGGACCCGAAACTCTCACTGATCTTCTTCGAGGCCGGGCCGCAACGCATGTTGCATGGCATGGAGCGGTTGCTGACCAAGGTTGATCAGAGCGGCGCGTTGAGCATCGATAAACCGCGCAATGCGGCCGAGCATTTCTTCTGCCTGCTCAAGGGCGCGGGCAATTTCCGCTTGCTGTATGGCTGCGGGGAGCCGGTGACGGGCGATGCGGCCGAGGAACATGTGCGGGAAGTGGTGGGGTTGTTTATGCGGGCTTATCGACCAGAGACAGCCTGATAAGGCTTGGTTGTCTGGTCTGGCGCCTTCGCGGGAAAGCCTCGCTCCGACAGGTTTAACGCAGGCCCTGTAGGAGCGAGGCTTGCCCGCGAATGGTGCAACGCGGTCTTACGGCTTGAGCGCTTTCTTCGGATAAATGTCATACCGACTGGATTTGCCGTCCAGCGCATGACTGGGCTTGGGTCCGGCAATACACGGTGCCTTGCGCGGACGCTTGACCACCACCCGATGGCTGGCCAGTGCCAATGCGGCCTCGAGCAGTGCCGGCGCATCGGGATCATCGCCGACCAACGGCCGGAACAGACGCATTTCCTTCTTCACCAACGCCGTTTTCTCACGGTGCGGAAACATCGGGTCGAGGTAGATCACTTGCGGCGGCTCGCCTTCCCAGTTGCGCATGACCTCGATTGAGTTGCCCTTGAGCAACTTCATCCGCGCCACGATTGGCGCCACGTCGAAATCCTCCGCGCCACGGGCCAGTCCATCCTCAAGCAACGCGCCAATCAGCGGCTGACGCTCGATCAGGCTCATCTCGCAGCCAAGGCTCGCCAGCACGAACGCATCCTTGCCCAGCCCCGCCGTGGCATCCAGCACACGAGGGCGCACGCCCTGGGCGATGCCCACCGCCTTGGCGATCATTTGCCCAGTGCCACCGCCGAACAACCGTCGATGCGCCGCGCCACCCTCGACGAAGTCCACCCGCACCGGCCCCGGTGCGTCCGGCCCCAGTTGTTGCAGCTGCAAACCTTGTTCGCCCACCTGCAACGCAAACTCGCCGTCATCCACGTGCAAAGGCAAGCCCAGGCGTTCGGCCCACTGCTCGGCTTGTGGCTGAAACGCCGGGGCTGAGGCCTCGACATGGATGCGGCAGGCCGCAGGTTGCTCAATCATGGGAAAACACGCTCAAAAAATTAATGATCGGCAAAAACGGCCGATAACAAAACTAACGAGCATTTTGCCAGAGCTGAGCGTCGACCAGGCATTCAATCCACATCCGTAGGCTACATATCGCGTCATGGCGATTATGGCCTGCGAAATTCCCAGGCACTGAGCGGCGTCAGTCACCTGTGGCAGGATTTTTTTGCCCAGGCCCTGGCCGAACAGTCGACGGATGTGGTGCCGGCGTGTGGCACGTTTCCTCCGGTTGATCTCGAAAGCCCGGTGGAGCCGACCGTCGGCAGCGAACTGCTGGCGCACATCGTCAGCCAACGCGAATGCGATGTGAAAGAAACCGAAGTCAAACCACCCGAGCCGCTGTTCTTGCCGATTGCCGAGTTCGAAATGGACCTGGCCGACAAGCCTTTCCCGCCGTTCCCGGCTGAAGAAATCGTCGCCCAGCAGAAGCAACAAGACTTTGAAAGTGGCTGGGTGCGGCCGATCGTGCTCACCGCCGGCCAGCCTGCGCCAGAAGCCGGCCCGGCACCACAACCGCGTCCTCTGCACTTGCCGATCGCCGAATTCGAACTCGACCTGCTGGACAAACCGTTCCCGCCGTTCTCCCCCGAAGAATTGGTCGAGCAACAAAAACACTTCGATTTCGATACCGGCTGGGCTCGCCCGATCGTCCTGCAAAACCTGCGCATCGCCGCCTGACCTTCAACAAAAGCCCTCAGCGACACACCCACCACGGCCCGACATCGACATGAAAGTGATTGCGATGGGCGGCGTTGTAGTCCGGGCTCAACACCACACTGAACACGCCACAGGCGCCATCGCGGACCTGGCGCAGAAACTGGGCGTCCTGATTATCCTTGGGCCAATCCTTGAGCACGCTGATGGAGCGACCATCCGCCAGGCGGAAACCGGCGATGTCCAGCGCATCGGCGCTGGCGTGCTGGCTTCGCCTGCCGTTTTCGCGGCCATAGACGTTGCGACAGGCGAAGCTGCCAAGATGATCGACCCGGCTGACAGGCTGCCCATACACCGCTTGCGCGGCGGGTTGCAGGGCGTGGTGCTCGAACAGGGCAAACGACACCGCCAAACGGCAACTGGCGAGAAAGCTGCTGCTCAACGCCACATCGCCGCCCTGGACACGCAAGGTGTTGATCAATGGGCACGTCGCGCCGGGGCTGTCGGCCTGATGCGCAACGCGTAAACCGGAGCTGCTCAAGGCCTGATCACACAATTGCGGATCATCGCGCAGGCGCATCAGTTTATAGCGCGTCAGAAAGTTCGGGGCGGCCTTCACGTCCAGCGGCGCCCAAGGGTTCCACTGGGGTGGCAGCGAGATCCAGCCGCGCCAGACGCTCACGCCCGCCGCACCGATCATTAACAGCATCAACAACAGCCACCACCGAAACCGCATCGTCAGCCTTTGAACAATTGATTGGCCTTGGCATATGGCATCGACCGTGACGTGAACCCAAAGGTGCCCGACGTCTTGATCTCTTCGGCCGCGCGGTAAAACTCGCCGTAGGCCGCCAAGGCCAGGGCCGAGCCGACGCTGATGCGTTTGACGCCCATCTCGCTCAATTGCTCCACCGTCAATTTGAGCCCCCCGGACATCAACACGTTGACCGGTTTCGGCGCCACGGCGCGGACCACCGCCAACACGTCTTCAGCGCTGCGCAGCCCCGGCGCGTACAACACGTCCGCGCCCGCTTCGGCGAACGCCTGCAAACGGCGAATGGTATCGGCCAGGTCAGGATTGCCGTGCAGAAAATTCTCGGCACGGGCGGTCAGCATAAAAGGGAAAGGCAGGCTGCGAGCCGCTGCGACGGCGGCTTCAATGCGCGCCACGGCATGTTCGAAACAGTAGATCGGCGCGTCTTCACGACCGGTGGCATCTTCGATCGAGCCCCCGACCGCACCGGCCGCCGCGGCCGCCAAAATGCTTTGTGCGCACTCAGCCGGGTCGTCCGCAAAACCGTTTTCCAGATCCACTGCCACCGGCAGATCGGTGGCCGCGACAATCGCTCGCACGTTCGCCAGCGTATCGTCGAGCGTCAACCCTCCATCAGGGCGTGCGTTGGAAAAGGCATAACCGGCACTGGTGGTCGCCAGCGCCTCGAAACCCAGGCTGGCGAGCATCTTCGCCGAGCCGGCGTCCCACGGATTGGGAATGACAAAAGCGCCCTCGCGTTCGTGCAGTGCTTTGAACGCCTGGGCTCGAAGGGTTTGCGCATCCATTGGCAGGCTCCTGGAAAGGGGAACGAATCCGCCTCAGAGCAGGCCAAGTTGCTCGGCGGCGGGTTCTCTGTATAGCTCAGGCAACGGCGGCAAGCCAGGCAAACGCACTATCAGTTTTGCGTGAAAACGTTGCGCCAGTTTGGCCGCCAGCAAGTTATCGGCAGTGTGCAGGAAGATGTAGGGCGTGCGGCCCTCTTCGATCCACAAAGCGATTTTCTCGACCCATGGCTCCAGAAACGGATCGTTCGCCTCAAGCTGCGGATGGCCGATGAAACGCACCTGCGGAAACTGGGTAAACGCTGCCGGACGTGGCGGCACCCTGGGCTTTTTCGATTGGGCGTGGAGGACCGAAGGATCGGTCGACGTGCAGCTGAACAGGGCTCGCGGATCAAGGCAGATGCGTTCTACGCCCCGATCCAGCAGCAGACGATTGAGCCGGCGCTCGCTATCGCCTTTGGCAAAGAACTCGTCATGCCGCACTTCAACGGCCAGCGGTCGCTCAAGTGCATCGATGAAGCCGGCCAGTTCGGGCAATCGGTGTGGCGTGAAGCTTTTCGACAGTTGCAGCCACAGGGGCGAAACCCGTTCACCGAGCGGGCTGAGCAATTGCAGGAAGGTGTCGGCGGCGGTCAGTTGCTCGCGCAGGTCACCGCCGTGGCTGATGTCGCCGGGAAACTTGGCGGTGAAGCGAAAGTGTTCGGGCATGATTTCGGCCCAGCGCTGCACGGTGCTGGCAGCCGGGCTCGCGTAGAAGGTCGTATTGCCTTCTACGGCGTTGAATACTTGGGAATAGAGATTCAGGAAGTCAGCGGGCTTGGCATCTGGCGGATAAAGATAATCGCGCCAGGCGTTTTCACTCCAGGACGGGCAGCCGAGGTAATAAGGCAGCCGCATCAGATGTACAGGTCGAGGCCCATTACATCGGTATCCCAATCGACAAAACCGGCAGTGCTCAGGTAGCTGGCGAGTGCCGTGGCGACGCTTTTGCTCATGGCGCGGTGGTAGATCATGTCTTGCTGACGGGCCGGGAGATTGCTCAGGCGTTGCGCGGAAGCCTTGGCGGCACGGGCGGCCATTTGCTCTTCGGATGGGATTTCCAGCTCGCCGTCGATATCGACGTAGTCGTCATCCGCCACAGGGCCTTTGCGAGGCTTGCGCTTGAGGGGGTAGGACTGGGAGGAAAGGCCGTCTATACGCATAAGTACATGTCCGGTATCAGTAATGGCAGTTTAGTGGCACATAACCCACTTCGCAAACCACCGAGTGATAACTAGAACACAGAAATACGAAAAGGTTTAAAAGCCGGGGGATAAATCGACGATTGGCCGCAGTTGGAATGTTCATTGTGGCGAGGGAGCTTGCTCCCGTTCGGCTGTGCAGCCGTCGCAAAACCTGCCGGCTCGGTGTTGCTGATGGAATCCTGGGGTCGCTTCGCAACCCAACGGGAGCAAGCTCCCTCGCCACAACAGCATTGGGATCAACGCGCTTTCGGCGTCGCCACTTTGTCGCGCAGATAAACCGGCTGAGCCTCGTCCGCCACGATTGCCTCTCCACGCGCCCAGGCAAACCGCGCCAGCGTCAGCAGGTCTTCGGCGTGCGGCAGCATGCCTGCATCCTGCCCACTCAGATTGACAGCGATGCGCTCGGCATACCCCCACCCCGTGCCGGCGCCGAACCATTCACCGCTGGCATCAGCCGGCAATGCGGCCACTTCCGGCGCCAACACCGCTTCATTGCCGACCAGGCGCATCTCCCCTGCCGTTTCGCGGTAGCACCCCCAATACACCTCATCCATGCGCGCATCGATGGCGGCTGCGACCTGGCTGACGCCGTGTTCGCGATAAGCCCGTTGTGCCAGTACCGCCAGGTTGGAGACCGGCAACACCGGGCGATCCAGCGCAAACGCCAGGCCCTGCACCACACCAATGGCGATCCGCACGCCGGTGAATGCGCCCGGCCCACGACCGAAGGCAATGGCATCAACCGCTTGCAGGGTGGTCCCGGCGTCGGCGAGCAACTGCTGGATCATCGGCAACAGCTTTTGCGCATGCAGGCGCGGGATCACCTCGTAATGGCTCGCGACCTTGCCGTCCTGCACCACGTCCTGGAATGGCGCCAGATACAGCTCGTTGAGGGTTCGCGGATCAATTCTGGCATCGACGGTCAGCCGATCCTTTTCCACGGTGTTGACCGCGAAGTGCTTGGCATCGGCCAGTACCTGATGGCGCTGCACGCCCTGAACGTAAGCGGAGGCCATCGCCGAGACCAGCACCGGGTCTTCGCCGAAGGATTCGTGGGCACGCCCGTGGCGCGGGTCGCGCAGCACATCGACATTAGGGCCATGGATCACACCGTAGCCAAGATCGCGGGTTTCACGGCCGATCACATCGCCATAAGCCAGCGCCAAGGGGCGGGAAAAAGTTGCCGCCAAGGCGACCGAGGCCGGCATCTGCGTAACCGCAGTGCTGCCGATCATGATCCCGCTGGGCGCGTCGCCCTGGGTCATGGCGGGAATGCCTAAACGTGGGTTGCCTTTGACATACACCTGCCACTGCTGATGGCCCTCGACTTTGCTGCCATAGCCGTAGAGCAACGCCGACTTTTCTTCCAAGGTCATGGCGCCGAGCAGTTGTCGGGCTCTGGTGGCAGTCGGTTGCGATTGATCGGACCAAGGCGATTGCTCCGCCGCCACGGTTAATGCACAAGCGCTCAGGAGAAGCGCCAGTGCTCGGAATGGGTAAGGCATATCGGGGAGGTCCTCAAGCGACGAAATCAGCGAGGAAGGATATGGTTATAAAAAAATGATATTTAAACCAAAAAAGTTATTACTGTACCTTCTACCCGCCTGCTGTAGTCAGGGATATAGCCAGCGCCCCTACGCCTTGTGAAACGCATTCTATGCATCACCGTCATTCCCTAAGAGACTGGTCATGGACTTGCATCAACTTCGACATTTTCTCGCACTCGCCGAGCATGGCAACTTCACCCGCGCGGCACAGGCCACGTTTATTACCCAATCGGCGTTCAGCCGCAGCATTCAAGCGCTGGAGCAGAACCTCGGCTGTCAGTTGGTGGAGCGCGGCACCGGCGGTCGTGGTTTTACCCTGACCGTTCAGGGCCGGGCCTTGCGCTGCCGCGCTCGCGAGATCATCGACGGGGTCAGCAGTTTGCGCGCCGACATCATCGGTCTGGAACAAGAGCCGGCCCCGCTGCTGAGCCTGGGCTGCGGTCCTTTGCCCGCCGCACGCCTGGTGCCCGCCGCACTGGCCGAATTCGTCGATCGCTACCGCGACACCCGCATCGACCTGCGGGTGGATGTACCGGATGCACTCAAGGAATACCTGGACAACGGCGAGATCGAATTTTTGATCGCCGACCTGCGGCATATCGAAACTAGCAAAGGCTACGTCACTCAGGCCTTGCGCCCGAGGCGCTTCCAGTTGTTCTGCCGTCGGCATCACCCCTTGCAGACGGCGGACGACCTGTCTTTTCGTGCACTGGCCGACTACCCGCTGGCCTGTTCGTCACTGCCCGCCGAGTTACGGGTGCTGCTGTCGGAACGCGCCGGCAGAGGTTCATTGCCGATCAATATGGAATGTAAGCACACCGACATCCTCATCCAGATGGTGACCAGTTCCGACTTGGTGGGCATTGCGGCAGCAGACGTGGTGGCCCATCTGGTGTCGCACGGCATCGTCGAACGCTTGAATTTCGTCGATGCGCCGCGAGGGCTTCTGATCGGCGGTACGTGTTTCGGGGTGGTCTACCGGGCTGACCGGCGACTGTCCACGCGGGCTATGGACGTTATCGAAACCATCGGCCGTATCGACGCCACCTACACCGCAACCGATCCAGCCACGGCACAAACGTTCGATTTGGCCATCTAGCTGGCGGCTCGCACGGTCACTCCCCAAGGGTGATGGCTGCCTACTCGACTGATCTGTGCACTGCGGCAGACGATGGACCTTCCTCGCTGCGTTGCAGCAACCTTCTCCCTTGGCCCACCGCACCCTGCTGC
>LNAP01005056.1_pt1 | contig 20534 bp, 18 predicted proteins | sample 602601 | NCBI WGS metagenome assembly LNAP01 (sample SAMN02440304, study PRJNA202911) | soil metagenome | biome: Subtropical and temperate rainforests or woodlands; isolation source: soil samples (1 kg each in a 20% v/v slurry with milli Q water) were... ...
GGCCGTGGTCGATGGCGAAGGTCGTGTGCATGGCATGCAAGCCCTGCGCGTGGTCGATGCCTCGATCATGCCGATCATCACCACCGGCAACCTGAACGCACCAACGATCATGATGGCCGAGAAAATCGCTGACAAGATCCGCGGTCGCAAGCCGTTGCCGCGTAGCAACGCCGCTTACTACGTGGCCGGTGATGCACCGGTGCGTGGCAAGCCGTTGCGGGATGTGAGCCTGACTGCGCAGTAATAGTTAACGCATTTGTTTCAAACAAAACCGTCAATCTCCCTGGGTTGGCGGTTTTTTTTCGCTTGGCGCAAGGTCACCACCTCAAACAGTAATCATTACACCAAGCAACTAAAGCCTTACTATAAACACCCAACAAAACTGGCAACACTTGTATTGCCACACACTTAAAAACTTCCATTACTATCCGCACCGCGTTTAAGCCGAACGCCAATAATTTTAATGGAGACCAAAACATGCATAACATCGACCTGATCACAGATGTGAGTTTCTTTCGAGAAAAAACATCCAAAGAAAAAACCATTATTCTGGATTTCAGTTATTTGACTGGCGTCATTGAGTCTTGGTGGAAAAAGAACAACAACCAAGACACCCACGCCTTAAAAATACAATTGGTAAATCTTTTTCTAACTTACCTGCGCACCGAAGACATTTTCTACTTTGACAAAGTAGGCCTGGCAAATGGAGACGTCGCCGCCGTCTGTATAAAAAATGTATTCAGCCTGGACTCGCCCAAACTGGCATTAACGGTGCACGAGGCTTTAGCCGACCTGTTTCACCTCACTGACATAAAATACGAATACGAAGAGCACAAGGCCTTGTATCTAAAACCCTCTGCAGAAAAATATCGGGAATGGGGCAACGGGCATGGGGATATCACACCGCACTCCGATGATTTATATGAAAACCTGAATGTTGATTACCTGGCCCTGACCGTTTGCCGCGACATCACAAAAACCCCCACCGCCTACTATTTCCCGAGCGACTTACTTTGCGAATTGAACGATAAAGAGATGGGCGAATTACTGACGATGCAAGCCGCGTTTATTTCCGGCAAAAACGTCAACGGCTTAAAAAAACGGGTTCGTCACGTGGTTGAGTTTTCCGACATCTACGGCTTTCAGTTTGCACTGGATTTTCGCATTGATTCGCAGAACGGTGAACGGATGCGTGCAATAAATGGCGGCCAGCATGTGCTGGATAAGATCCGTGCAGGCCTGCCCAACGCAAAAAATCATGTCTCAACAGCTGAAACCGGTACATTCCTGATCGTAGCCAACCACAAAATACTGCACGCACGCCCGATGCTGAATATCGATGCCAACGAGGTTCGCCAACAAGCGAACACCTCGACGTTCAATACAACACCTCGGCTACTGTTCCGAAGCAAGGGTCCTAGAAAGCAGTACTACTCACTGGATGAAACAACTCTCACGCGAGCGGCCCATTGATGGTTACCGCGGGCGCACCTACTCGATCTTCGGCCGCTAACGTATTTATGGAAGGGGCCCGCGACGCAATCACGTTTGGCGTCGCGTTCATCTTTCTGTACTTATCGATTGGCATTTTAAGCGCCACGCAATCGTTATCCTTAGGCCAGGCTCTTGCAACGACACTATTAATATTCTCCACTCCACTGCAGTTTCTGTTGATACAAAACTATTACGACGGATGGATACTGCTCCCCATCATCATGGCACTCAACGCTCGTTTCGTACTACTCTCCGCGACACTTGCGCCTTATATAAGAAACACCTCAACCACGACAATCATGGCCTCTTTGATTCTGATCACGCCATCGATATTCACCGGGTGCGTCACTCGATTCAAACGGCGAACCGACCACCCCTTCACTTACTTGATCGGTATTGGTCTTCCGATATTCGGCGCATCGATTATCTGTACCTATATCGGCTTCATCGCCGGAGCAGAACTGGCCTCTCCAATTATCTATGCCGTCATGACACTCCTGTTACCGCTTCAGTTCACCGCCTTGGCCGGTAAGCACTGGCCTCATTATGCGGAAGTATCGAGTTACTGGCTGGGTTTTGTCGGTGCACCACTACTGGTCTATCTATTCAAGGATTACAGCTTGCTCTGCACGCCTTTTATAATCGGCGGATTGATCGTGCTGATCGAAAACAATTACAAAGAACGAGGCAGTGTAACCTCATGACGATCTGGCTTCTTATCGCATTTTCCGCCCTTACCGCCTTTGCATTTCGTGCCCTGCCTTTTGCCTTCAAAAACAGCGCTGCACTCACACAAACCCAGGGTTCCTTTTATCGGTTTATCAGCTACAGCGCGCAAGCCATGTTGGGGGTCATCATTTACGACACTGCATTCAACAAGATGGAGGCGCTAACGCTGATACAGCAGTTTCAAATGCTGGATGCGCTGAAGCTGGCCTTGCTTGTGGGCACCTTCATTGCGGTCGCCAAAACAAAGAAAATCCTGCCTGCTTTCTTTGCAAGCCTGTTCATTTATCTGGCAGCGTTCGTTTATCTGAATGGTTGAAAGCAGTTCTTTGCCTAACAGAGGGATTGATCGCGAGCAAATCGCAATGGAGTGTTCGCGAACATCAATCATCAGCCAACTCGTCACGCGCCCTCTGTACTGCGTAATCCTTTCCTACACCGCTCTGCCCTTGATCTACCCCCCGCCCAGGCCTAATCTAGCGCCACGCAAACGCTTCACCCCCTCGCAATACCGATGCATCGCAACTCCATGCCAAGGAGGTTCCCGAATGTTCGATTTCCACCCCCAGCTCAAGCAGCGCTTCGCTGCCTTGCGCACGGGCGCTGAATTCTTTTCGCTGCGTTATGTACGCTGTCAGTGCGCAAGAACGTTGCCGAACCGCCGAGTCTGAGCCGTGATGAAGGCGTGATGCTGACCGTTCGGGTCAACGGCGTCGAAGCCTACGCCGCGACCAACGACCTGTCCCAATCCGGCCTTCAGGCCGCACTGGAGAAGGCCGAGCAACAAGCCCGTCGACTCAAACCTCACGCCCTGCTCGACCTGCGCGAGCAAGCCGTCTCCAGCGACCGCGCCGACTACTTATCACCCAATCTCGACCAGCCCTTCCCGTCCCTGAGCGATTGCTACCAGTTGCTCGGCGCCGAATCTGCCGCCGTGCCCAAGGACGAGCGATTAGTGAACTGGCAGGCGAGCATCGGCATCACCAACGTCGAGCAAATCTACCTCAACAGCGCCGGTGCCGAATTGCGTCAGGCCCAGCGTTTCGTCTACCCGAGCATGGACGTCACCGCCTTCGACGGCAGCGACAGCCAGACCCGTAGCCTGGGCCGCGAGAACTTCGGCCAGCAGGGCGGCTTTGATGTGATCAGCCGTTGCGGCCTGATCGGTGCCGGCCCGAAAGTCGCCGATCAGGCGCTGCAATTGCTGCTGGCGCCAAACACCCCGCAAGGCCCCCGCGACTTGCTGCTGATGCCTGACCAAATGATGCTACAGATCCACGAGTCCATCGGTCACCCGCTGGAACTGGACCGCATCCTGGGCGATGAGCGCAATTACGCCGGCACCAGTTTCGTCAAGGCAGAAGACTTCGGCAGCCTGCAATACGGCTCCAAACTGCTCAACGTGACCTTCGACCCGGACATCCCCGAACAGCTCGCCAGCTACGGCCATGACGACGACGGCAGCGCCGCCAGCAAACAATTTCTGATTAAGGAAGGTTTGCTGCTGCGGCCATTGGGCGGTGCGCTGTCGCAATTTCGCGCCGGCATGGATGGCGTTGCCAACAGCCGCGCCTGCGGCTGGAACCGTCCGCCGATCGACCGCATGGCCAACCTCAACATCGAGCCCGGCGATCAGCCGCTGGAACAGCTGATCGGCAACATCGAGCACGGCATTTTGATGAGCACCAACCGTTCGTGGTCCATCGACGATGCGCGCAACAAATTCCAGTTCGGTTGCGAATGGGGCCAGTTGATCGAAAACGGCGAACTCAAGGGTGTGGTGAAGAACCCGAACTACCGGGCGATTTCCGCACAATTCTGGAAAAGCCTCAGCGCTGTCGGCGATGCCAACACCGTCAAAGTGCTAGGCACGCCGAACTGCGGCAAGGGCGAACCGAACCAGGTGATCCGCGTCGGTCACGCGTCGCCGGCCTGTGTGTTCAGCAATGTGGATGTGTTTGGGGGAGATGCCTGATGAGTACTGCCACGAGCACTTCAAATAGCCAGGCCGAGTCGTTCAAGGACCTGGTCAATTGGCTGCGCGATGCACTGCGCACGCCGGAGCAATTCACCCTCAGCTACGCCGCCGAGTCGTCGGCCTTCGTGCGCTTCAACCATGCCAAAGTCCGTCAAGCCGGGCAGGTGCAGCAGGCGAGTGTCGGGTTCAAACTGATTAACGATGGTCGTCATGCCGATCTGAATATCACGCTGTCGGGCGACCACGAAGTTGATCTTCAGCGTCTGGCCGAAGGCCTGCAACAGTTGCGCGAAACCCTGCCACTGTTGCCTCAGGATCCATACCTGCTGCTTAACCAGAACGACTGGCAGAGCAACAACGTGCAGGAGCATCCGCTGCCGGACACCGAGCAAGTGGTCGCTGAAATCACTCAAGCTGCCAAAGGCCTGGATCTGGTCGGCTTCTATGCCGCCGGGCCGATCAGTCGTGGTTTCGCCAGCTCCTCGGGCGCGTTCGGCTGGCATCAGGCCAACAGCTTCAACTTCGATTTCAGCCTGTTTCATGAAAACGGTCAGGCGGTGAAGGCCAGCTATGCCGGGCACGACTGGAGCAGCGAAGGCTTTGCCAGGCGCTTCCAGCAGGCCCGCGAGCAGTTGGCGTTTCTGGGTCGACCATTGCGTACGCTGGCGCCCGGCGAATACCGCGCCTACCTGGCGCCGGCAGCGCTGGAAGAAATCATGGGCATGTTGAGCTGGGGCGGTTTTTCGGCCCAGGCGATTGCCAGCAAACAGAGCCCGTTGCAGAAGTTCTACGCCAGCGAAGCCTGCTTCAGCCCCAGCGTATGGTTGAGTGAGCAGGTCAGCGGTTCCTTGAGCCCGGCGTTTTCCGACGAAGGTTATCCTCGCGATGATCTGGGGTTGATCGCCAAAGGCATGGCCAATGCCCGACTGATCAATTCCCGCAGCGCCGCCGAATACGGCCTCGCTGCCAACGGCGCCAGCAGCCATGAGTACCCGACGGCGCTGGTCATGAACGGCGGCGATCTGGAGCAGAAGGACATCCTCAAGCGCCTCGGCACCGGGCTTTACATCAGTAACCTCTGGTACCTGAACTACTCGGACCAACCGGCAGCGCGCCTGACCGGTATGACCCGATTTGCGACCTTCTGGGTCGAGAGCGGCGAAATTCAGGCGCCGGTGAGCACTATGCGGTTTGATGACAGCGTCTACAGCCTGCTCGGTTCGCAGCTGGAAGCGTTGACCGAGGAGCGTGAATTGCTGCTGTCGGCCAGCACCTACAGTCAGCGGGCGACTGCTTCGGCACTGTTGCCGGGCGCGCTCGTCAGCCGACTGACGTTGACGCTGTAAAAAAGCTTCGCGGGCAAGCCTCGTTCCTACAGGATCGGGGGTTGCCGCGGATTTGCGGCAAACGTTGTCGTGGATTTTGCGGCCGGCTCCAAACCTGTAGGAGCGAGGCTTGCCCGCGAAGAAGTCACCACGGTTTACCTGACTTACACCCACAAGAGGTCCCATGCCCGACCGCCCACCTCTCGACGCCATCACCGCCCGCTGGGTACCGTGGGTTGTGGCCATTGCCTTCTTCATGCAGTCCCTCGACGGGACGATCCTCAACACCGCCCTCCCCGCCATGGCCCGGGACCTGGCCGAAGACCCGCTGCGCATGCAGGGCGTCATCATCGCCTACATGCTCACCGTCGCCTTACTGATCCCCGCCTCCGGCTGGATCGCCGACCGCTTCGGCACCCGGAAAATCTTCTTCGGTGCGATCCTCCTGTTCAGCTTCGGCTCATTGCTCTGCGCCTTGTCCAGCACCCTGAGCATGCTCATCGGCGCCCGGGTGATCCAGGGCCTCGGTGGCGCGTTGATGTTGCCGGTCGGGCGTTTGGTGGTGCTGCGCGCCTATCCGCGCTCGGAGCTGGTGCGGATCATGGGGTTCATTACCATTCCCGGCCTGCTCGGCCCGCTGATCGGCCCGACCATGGGCGGCTGGATGGTGCAATACCTGACCTGGCACTGGATCTTCCTGATCAACCTGCCGGTGGGCGTCCTCGGTTGCTACGCGGTATGGAAATTCATTCCCGACCTGCGCGGCAGTGAACGCACGCGCTTTGATAGCCTGGGCTTTTTGCTGTTCGGCGCGGCTATGGTATTGATCACCATCGCCATGGAAGGCCTCGGCGAACTGCACCTGCCGCACTTGCGGGTGATGTTGCTGCTGTTTGGCGGCATGGCGTGTCTGGCGGCGTATTGGCTGCGGGCCGGGCATATCGACAATCCGCTGTTTGCGCCCTCGCTGTTCAAGACCCGGACCTTCGCCGTGGGCATCCTCGGCAACCTGTTCGCTCGCCTCGGCAGCGGCGCATTGCCGTTTCTGGCGCCGTTGTTGCTGCAAGTGGCGCTGGGTTATTCGCCGTCTCAGGCCGGGATGAGCATGCTGCCCCTGGCTGCGGCCGCAATGGTCGCCAAGTCGGTGGCGCGGCCGCTGATCGAACGTTTCGGCTACCGCACCGTGCTGACCGGCAACACACTGGCGCTGGGGATCATGCTGGCCAGCATGGGCCTGGTCAGCGAGCAGACGCCGTATTGGCTGCTGCTGGCTCAGTTGGCGGTTCTGGGGGCGATCAACTCCTTGCAGTTCACCGCGATGAACACCGTCACCCTGATCGACCTCGACGACGCCAGCGCCAGCAGCGGCAACAGTTTGCTGTCGGTGGTCGCGCAATTGTCCCTGAGCCTCGGTGTAGCCTGCGCCGGCGCCCTGCTCGGCGGCTTCACGGCAGAGATCGGCAATGACGGCGTGGACACGGTTCTGGGCGCGTTCCAGCTGACATTTGTGACGGTCGGAATCATGGCGATGCTGGCTGCAACCATCTTCTCGCAGCTGTCTAGAACTGACGGACGGCGCGTCAGGGGTCCGGAAGAACACATCGAGCCTTAGGGCGAATGGCCATAGGACTGATACACTGCGCGACATTTTGTTTTGCAGGCCAGTCCCGTGACCACCATCGCCACCGCTTTTAATACTTTGCCGCTGTCCGCCGCCATGCTGGCTGTTATGCCCAGATGACGCCGATCCAGGCGCAAAGCTTGCCGGTGATCCTCAAGGGGATGGACCTGATCGCCCAGGCCAAGACCGGCAGCGGCAAAACCGCCGCCTTCGGTATCGGCCTGCTGAACCCGATCAATCCGCGCTTCTTCGGTTGCCAGGCGCTGGTCATTTGCCCGACTCGCGAGCTGGCTGACCAGGTCGCCAAGGAAATCCGTCGTCTGGCCCGCGCCGAAGACAACATCAAGGTCCTGACCCTGTGTGGCGGCGTGTCCTTCGGCCCGCAGATCGGCTCGCTGGAGCACGGCGCGCACATCATCGTCGGCACCCCGGGGCGTATCCAGCAGCACCTGCGCAAGGGTTCGCTGGTGCTCCATGGCCTGAACACGCTGATCCTCGACGAAGCCGACCGCATGCTCGACATGGGTTTCTACGATTCCATCGAAGAAATCATCGCCCAGACCCCGGAGCGCCGCCAGACCCTGCTGTTCTCCGCCACGTACCCGGTGGGCATCAAGCAACTGGCGTCGAAATTCATGCGCACCCCGCAGATCGTGAAGGCCGAGGCGTTCCACGACGATACGCAGATCGAGCAGCGCTTCTACGAGATCTCTCCGGAAGAGCGTATGGACGCGGTGGTCAAAGTCCTCGCGCATTTCCGTCCGGCGTCCTGCGTGGCCTTCTGCTTCACCAAGCAGCAGGTTCAGGAAACCGTTGATCACCTGACCTCCAAAGGCATCTCCGCCGTCGGTTTGCAGGGTGATCTGGAACAGCGTGACCGCGATCAGGTATTGGCCATGTTCGCCAACCGCAGCACTTCGGTGCTGGTTGCCACTGATGTCGCCGCGCGCGGTCTGGACATCGATATGCTGGACATGGTGATCAACGTCGAACTGGCCCGTGACTCGGAAATCCACATCCACCGTGTCGGCCGTACCGGCCGTGCGGGCGAGAAAGGCATTGCGATCAGCCTGGTCGCCCCGTCCGAAGCCCACCGCGCCCAAGCCATCGAGCAACTGCAGAAGTCGCCGTTGAGCTGGGATCAGCTGAGCAACCTCAAATCCCAGGGCGGCGCACCGCTGCTGCCGGTGATGAGCACGCTGTGCATTGGTGCCGGCCGTAAAGACAAGGTACGTCCGGGTGACATTCTCGGCGCACTGACCGGCGATGCCGGCATCCCGGGTGCCCAGGTCGGCAAGATTGCAATTTTCGACTTCCAGGCCTATGTGGCCGTGGAACGCGGGATCGCCAAGCAAGCCTTGCAGCGCCTGAACGACGGTAAAATCAAAGGCCGCTCGTTGCGCGTGCGCATCCTGTAAAACCGCCACCGCCCCCCGTAGGAGCGAGGCTTGCCCGCGAAGAACGATTACACGGTGCATCAGGTAGACCGAGTTATCGTTCTTCGCGGGCAAGCCTCGCTCCTACGGGATTTGAGTTAGCCCTTGTGAGGACACCGTTTTGCGCTCTACCGAAGTCGTGATCATTGGCGCTGGCGCCGCAGGGTTGATGTGTGCGCTGACCGCCGCCGGGCGCGGGCGCAAGCCATGCGAACAAGGCCGGCAAGAAAATCCTCATGTCAGGCGGTGGCCGCTGCAATTTCACCAACATGTACACCGAACCGGGCAATTTTCTCTCGCAGAACGAGCACTTCTGCAAATCCGCCCTGGCGCGCTACACCCAGTGGGATTTCATCGGTCTGGTGGCCAAACATGGCGTGCCGTACCACGAGAAGAAACTCGGCCAGTTGTTCTGCGATAACAAATCCAGCGACATCCTCGAAATGCTGCTCGAGGAGTGCGATCAGGTCGGCGTCAGCCTGCACCTGGACACCTCGATTCAGACCATCGAGAAGCTGGAAAGCGGTTATCTGCTGGATACCACGCTGGGCCAGATCACGTGTGAATCCCTGGTGATCGCCACTGGCGGCTTGTCGATTCCGACCCTGGGCGCCACCGGTTTCGGTTATCAAGTGGCCAAACAGTTCGGTCACGACTTGCTGCCGACCCGCGCCGGCCTCGTGCCGTTCACCATCACCGATCAGCTCAAGGCGCTTTGCACCGAGTTGTCCGGTACGTCGGTGGATTGCCTGGTGAGCTGCAACGACCAGAGTTTCCGCGAGAACATCCTGTTCACCCACCGAGGCCTCAGCGGGCCGGCGATCTTGCAGATTTCGTCGTTCTGGGAATCCGGCGATACGGTGGAAATCAATCTGATGCCGGATCACGACGTGCCGACCTGGCTGCAACAGCAGCAGGCCGAACGTCCCAACAGCGAGTTGAAAACCCTGCTCGGTGAAATCTTCACCAAGAAAATGGCCAACCTGTTGGCGGACAACTGGTTCGTCTCCAAACCGATGAAGCAGTACACCCACGCCGAACTGGCGGACATCGCCGAAAAACTGGCGAGCTGGAAAATCGTGCCGGCCGGCACTGAAGGCTACCGCACTGCCGAAGTAACCCTGGGCGGCGTCGACACGCGCGAAGTGTCGTCCAAGACCATGGAATCGCTGAAAAGCCCGGGCCTGTATTTCATCGGTGAAGTGCTCGACGTTACCGGGCATCTGGGCGGCTTCAATTTCCAGTGGGCCTGGGCCTCTGGTTACGCTGCCGCGCAATTCGTCTGATCGACCGCGTTATCGTTCTTCGCGGGCAAGCCTCGCTCCTACAGGGCGGAGTTGCCGCAATTTTTGTGGCGACACAAAACCTGTAGGAGCGAGGCTTGCCCGCGAAGGCGTCCCGACAGGCAACACAGAGTGCGCAAGGAACAGATTTTGCTGTCAGATGTGATCGGCGCCATTGCGTCGGCGTCATTAGTGGCTCAATTTAGCGTCATTGCCTCGGAAGGCCTTCGCACTTCATGTCATCGACCACATTTCGGCAGTCTCTGCGCCGCCTCTGGGCGCTGGATAAATTCAGTTACAGCGTGCGGGTATTCATCGCCCTGACCGGCAGCATGGCGCTGTGTTGGTATCAGGATGAAATGGGACTGCTGATCCCGTTGTTCTTGGGGATCATCGCCAGCGCCCTGGCCGAGACCGACGACAGTTGGCAGGGTCGCCTCAATGCGCTCGCAGTGACGCTGGTGTGTTTCATAGTCGCGGCCCTGTCCGTCGAACTGCTCTTCCCCTACCCCGTCCTTTTTATCATCGCCTTTGCCCTGGCCAGCTTCTGCCTGACCATGCTCGGCGCGCTGGGCGAACGTTATGGCGCGATTGCTTCGGCAACGTTGATTCTGTCGGTCTACACCATGATCGGCGTGGACCAGCGCGGTGGCGCGGTCACTGATTTCTGGCACGAACCGGTGCTGCTGGTGGCCGGTGCGGCCTGGTACGGCTTGCTCTCGGTGCTGTGGCAGGCGCTGTTTTCCAACCAGCCGGTGCAGCAAAGCCTGGCGCGGTTGTTCCGTGAACTGGGTTATTACCTGAAGCTGAAATCGTCGCTGTTCGAACCGATCCGGCAGATGGACGTGCAAGCGCAGCGCCTGGAACTGGCCCAACAGAATGGTCGGGTGGTGGCAGCCCTGAACGCCGCCAAGGAAATCATTCTGCATCGCGTCGGCGACGGTCGGCCGGGGGTGAAAGTCAGCCGTTATCTGAAGCTGTACTTCCTCGCCCAGGACATCCACGAGCGCGCCAGTTCCTCGCACTACCCCTATAACGCGCTGGCCGAAGCGTTCTTCCACAGCGACGTGCTGTTCCGCTGTCAGCGCCTGCTGCGCCAGCAAGGCAAGGCTTGCCGCGCACTGGCCGAATCGATCCAGATGCGCCAGCCGTTCACCTATGACGCAAGCTTCGCCGAGGCCCTGAACGACCTGCATGCCTCCCTCGAACACCTGCGTATCCAGAGCAATCCGGCCTGGCGCGGTCTGCTGCGTTCGTTGCGAGCGCTGGCCGCCAACCTCGGCACACTCGACCGTTTGCTCAGCGACGCCAGCAATCCCGATGCGCTCGCAGACGCCACCGACAGCAGCTTGCTCGACCGTTCGCCACGCAGCCTCAAGGATGTCTGGGTACGTTTGCGCACGCAGCTGACGCCGACGTCCTTGCTGTTCCGCCATGCCCTGCGCCTGCCCTTGGCATTGAGCATCGGCTACGGCATGGTGCATTTGATCCACCCGTCGCAAGGTTACTGGATCATCCTCACCACGCTGTTTGTCTGTCAGCCAAACTACGGCGCCACCCGGCGCAAACTCGGGCAGCGGATCATCGGCACCGCCATCGGCCTGACCGTGGCCTGGGCGCTATTCGATCTGTTCCCGAACCCGTTGATCCAGTCGAGCTTCGCGATCGTTGCCGGGGTAGTGTTCTTTACCAATCGCACCACCCGCTACACCTTGGCGACTGCCGCGATCACGCTCATGGTGCTGTTCTGTTTCAACCAGGTGGGCGATGGTTATGGGCTGCTTCTGCCGCGACTGTTCGATACCTTGCTCGGCAGTCTGATCGCCGGGCTGGCGGTATTCCTGTTCCTGCCGGACTGGCAGGGTCGACGCCTGAACAAAGTGCTGGCCAACACCCTCACCTGCAACAGCATTTACCTGCGCCAGATCATGCAGCAATACGCCGCCGGCAAAAGCGACGACCTGGCTTATCGCCTGGCCCGGCGCAACGCGCACAACGCCGACGCCGCATTGTCGACGACGCTGGCCAATATGCTGATGGAGCCGGGGCACTTTCGTAAGGAAGCAGACGTCGGGTTTCGTTTCCTGGTGCTGTCGCACACCTTGCTCAGCTATTTGTCGGGGCTGGGGGCACACCGCGAAACCCAATTACCCACGGAGGTGCGCGAGCATTTGATCGACGGCGCCGGCGTGAGCCTGGCTGCCAGCCTCGACGAAATCGCCCAAGGACTGGCGAGCAAACAGCCGATTGCGATTCAGAGTGATGAGGAAGAAGCGCTGGCCAATGGGCTGGAACAAATGCCGGATGAGATCGACGAAGGGCAGCGGTTGGTGCAGACGCAACTGGCGTTGATCTGCCGGCAGCTGGGGCCGTTGCGGACGTTGGCGGCGCATCTCATCAAGGAAACCGGCGAGACTTGAGCGCCATAGTCACTGGCCTTACGTCATCGCGGGCAAGCCACGCTCCCACAGGTTTGTGCAAGTCCTGTGGGAGCCGGGCTTGCCCGCGATGAGGCCAGCAGCGTCAACACAAACACCGGATCAAACCCATTACATCCCATGCTGCCTGAGCAACTTCTCATAACTCCCATCAGCCTTCATCGCCGCAATCTCACGGTCGAAACCGGCAACGATCTGTTCATGCTGCGGGTTCTTCAGGCTCACCAGAATATGCAGGCTGTTCTCGCTCAATGGCTTGGGCAAAAACTCCACGGAATTGCGTACTTTGGATGACTCGCGGGCGAGGTAATACCGGGCGACAAACTCGTCTTCCAGAGTCAGCTTGACCCGGTCGGCCGCGACCATGCGCACGGCCATGGCGAAGCTATGCACGGGTACTTTCTGCAGCGACACATCGTCGTCGAATGCTTGCGAATAGGCATAACCGCGTACGACCGCTATCGGGAAAGTGTGCAGTTGTTGCAGGTTGTTGAATTCGATCGGCGTGTCTTTGCGCTTGAGAAAGCGCACGCGATTGAGCAGGTACTCGCCGGAAAACTGCCCCAGCTTCGTGCGCTCATCGGTGTACCAGGCGTTGACCAGCACGTCGTAACGCCCCTCGCCTATCCCAAACAAGGCTCGCGCCCACGGCACCTGTTCGAAATCACTGCCATAACCGGCCCGGGCCAGCGCGGTGCTAACGATGTCCGTGGCCAGTCCGCCATTGACCAGCGTGGCGTCGGTAAAGGGTGGCCAGGCATCGGCTACCAGACGCAGCTTTTGCGCTGCCGCACTCTGTGTCAGCAACAGCAATCCAATCAAAGCAAACGCTCGATGCAATCGCGGCATGCCAGAAAATCCTTAGCGGGCGGGCTGCCCGACGTGTTTTCAGCCAAAACTCCAAGGCCCCTTTAGCGGCGAAACCCAGGTCCTAACATTAGCTTATCGACGACATTGCACAGCGCTGCATCGCAGATTACACAAAGAAGACAATCTCGCGAGAAATGAATGATGGCATTTTGGCCTTTGTCACAGATTTCTTTGCCATAAAGACATCCCGCCTCAGGACGCTTAGTATCGGAGCACGTTGTTCAAGGAATCTGAAGATGACAATCGATTGGGTCTGCAAGCACCACAGCGATCTGGGTAAAGAGCAGCTTTATGCCATTTTGCAGCTACGCGCCGAAGTGTTCGTCGTCGAGCAGAAATGCCTTTATCAGGACATCGATGGTCAGGACCTGGAAGGTGACACCTGCCATTTGATGGGCTGGGACGGGGATCGACTGGTGGCCTATCTGCGTTTGCTCGACCCGGAACTACAGGGCGGCGACGTGGTAATCGGGCGGGTGATCATTGCTCCCGCTGCACGCGGTACCGGGCTTGGGCATGAGTTAATGAGCCAGGCGTTGAAACAGGCCGCCAAACGCTGGCCCGAAGTGCCGGTCTACCTCTCGGCCCAGGCGCATTTGCAGGGGTATTACGGGCGGTACGGGTTTGTGGTGGTGGGTGAGGAATACCTGGAGGATGACATTCCGCATATCGGGATGCGTCGTTCCTGAGGGCCTCTTCGCGGGCAAGCCTCGCTTCTACAGATTATGTGTCGGCCACTTCCGCCCCTGTAGGAGCGAGGCTTGCCCGCGAAGGCGTCAGCCCTGTCGCCGCAGAAATTCAGGGATACTCCAACACCGCTTTGATCTGCCGCAGATTGCGCTCGATCCACCCCCGATCAATCGCCCCCCACTCGCGAATCCGATAGCGCCCCGCATGGTTGCGCGCGCCTTCTTCCTGCTCGAATTCACAAACGATATCCAGATCCGCCAATGCCGCAATGGTGTCCTGGGCCGTGCGCCGGGGCATGCCGGTGACTTCGGTCAACGCCGGAACGCTGCTGGCCAGCCCGCTGTCGATCAGGTACGCCACGTACAACCGGCGGTAGAAGCTGCTTTTGGTCTTGCTCACGTCCATCCATGCGCTCCTTATTAGAAGATCTTCTATTGCATATCCCGCCAAGTCAGGTACACCCGTACATCGAACTCCACCTGGTGATACCCCGGCAACATGTGTTCGCACAGCTTGTAGAACGCCTTGTTGTGATCCGACTCTTTGAAATGCGCCAACTCATGCACCACGATCATTTTCAGAAACTCGGAGGGCGCGTCCTTGAACAGCGAGGCGATGCGAATTTCTTTCTTGGCCTTAAGCTTGCCGCCCTGCACCCGGGAAATTGCAGTGTGCAGGCCGAGCGCGCGGTGGGTCAGGTCCAGACGGTTGTCGAATAACACCTTGTCAATCGCCGGGGCGTTACGCAGGTATTCCTGCTTGAGGTCCAGGGCATAGGTGTACAGCGCCTTGTCGCTCTGCACCCCGTGCTTTTGCGGATATCGCTGGCTCAGGTAGTCGCCCAGCCGACCTTCGGCGATCAACTGGCGCACCTGGTCCTGCAACGTAGCGGGATAGGCCTGGAGGTATTTCAACGCGGTCATTGGGGCGGCAACACGAGTCACGAAAAGGCCGCCAGTGTAACGAATTCAACTCGTCAGCGCGCTCCAGTCGAACGGCTCGACAAAGTGACAGGTGTCCTCGGCCATCAACGGCCGCGCGACCAGAAACCCCTGCACATACTGGCAACCGTTGGCTTGCAGCCATTCATATTGCTCCACGGTCTCCACCCCTTCAGCGATGACTAGCAGGCCGAACTGTTTGCACAAATCGATGACACTGCGTGCCAGCGCTGCATCCCGTTCGGATCCCGGCAACCGGGCGATCAAATGCCGGTCGAGTTTGAGCGTGTCCAGTTCCAGGTCGCGTAAGTGCGCCAGCGAACAAGCCCCGGAACCAAAATCATCCAGCGCCACCCGCACTCCCAAATTGCGCAGCAAACGCAGCTGCTTGCGGGTTTCGTCGGGGTTAAGCATCAAGGCCTCCTCCGTGACCTCGACCTCCAGCTGCCGCGCCTTCAAACCATGGCGCTCCAGCACCTGGCGCAGCTCGGTGACCAGATTAGGCAAACCAAATTGCGTGCTGCTCAAACTGACGCCCAGCACCAGATCTTCGGCAAACAAGGTTTCCCAGGCTTTTCGCTGTTTGGCCCCTCGATGATAAATCCAGCTACCCAGGCGACTGATCAACCGCGCCTCTTCCAGCAACGGCAAAAACAGCCCCGGCGGTACATCGCCGACACTTGGATGCTGCCAGCGCAGCAACGCCTCGAACCCGCGAATCTGCCCGTCGGCAATGGCCACCTGAGGCTGATACACCAGGTTGAAATCGCGGTTCTCAATGGCCGTGCGCACGCTCTCTTCGAGCATCAGCCGCGAGCGCGCCCGGCCATTCATTTCGTGATCGTAGAAACGATATTGCTGACGCCCGGCACGCTTGGCTTCGTACATGGCGATATCGGACGCGCGCATCAACCCGTCGAGATTAGCCCCACAATCGGGATAAGTGGCGATGCCGATACTGGCGCCCAAGGCGATGTCCATGCCTTCGATTTGCTGACAGATCGACACCCGCTCGATGAGCTTCTCGGCAATCTTCGCCGCGTGCTCGGGGAGCTCAAGATCCAGCAGCGCGGTGAACTCATCGCCACCCATCCGCGCCAGGATGTCGAAGGGCCGCAGACACGCCTTCAGCTGCTCGGACACCCATCGCAGCACCCGGTCGCCCGCATCGTGGCCGAGGGAATCATTGACCCGCTTGAAGCCGTCGAGGTCCAGGTACAACAGCACCCACGTGCTATCGGAGCGTTCGCCGCGCAGCAGCAGGTTTTCAACGGTCTGATAGAAACCCCGGCGATTGAGCAGCCCGGTCAGTGGATCGGTCACCGCCTGAAACTCCAGCTGCTGATGCAGATGGTGCACCACCGACATGTCCAGCACCGTCACTACCATGGCACGTTGTTCGGTGGGCAAAGGCGCGCAGGACAACGCCACCGGCACTTGCTGGCCGGGCGCGGTACGCAGCAACGCATCGTGCAGGCGCAGGGTTTCACCGCGTTTGTAGCCGGCAAACAACTCGGAGTCGGCCCAGATCGGGATGTGCGGTTTTTGCAGGAAATCCAGAAACTCCTTGCCTTGAAGCTCATGCACCGTGGCATTGAGCAAGCGGGACATCGCCGGATTGGCAAAGCGAATCAGCCCATCCTCCCCCACCACCAGAATGCCTTCGGCAGCGTTATCCAGCACCGAGGCATTGAAGGCACGAGCGACTTCCAGGTCATGGGTCAACTGCTGCAAGGCACGGCGATTACGCTGATGCTCGAGCAGGGCCTGGACTTTGGGTTTGAGAATTTGCGGGTCGAACGGTTTGAACAGGTAATCCACCGCCCCACTGGCGTAGCCCTTGATCACGGCGTCCTGGGACTGTTCGTTGGCGGTAAGGAAAATGATCGGCGTGAGGCGGGTTCGCTGACTGCCACGCATCAGGCGCGCCACTTCGAAACCGTCCATACCCGGCATCTGCACATCCAGCAGTACCAGGTCGACATCGTGTTCGAGCAGCAGGCTGAGCGCTTCAAACCCGGAAGCCGCGGTGAATACCTGCCAGTCCTGGCGCTGTAACAACGCGCGCATGCTGATCAGGTTTTCGGGGTAATCATCAACGATTAAAAGGATTGAGCTGCCTTCAGCTGGCATAGGTTGTGCGCATTCCATGCTGCATCTCTTGTTCGGGACCTCAGGCCGGCCTCTTGTGAAAACCGGACACATAATGCGACTTCACTCTAGACCCGGATCCGCAAAAGCAGAAGCCACCGGTGTGCCATCACTTCAGTAAGTTTCATATAGCCGACTAACGGTCAGTCCTACAGGCCCCGGAAACCGGGAAGGATGGCATTTCGACAGGATGTTGACGTCAACCATCTGCCAAATGGGCATTAACAAACAACCGTTCTACGCTTATAAAGACAGCCCGAAGGCACGCGCTAGAGCTTCTGGCACGTGCGTACAGAACAAAGTGGAAGCTTGAATATGATCGATCTCGCAACCTGGAACCTCAGCGTTCCTGTCGGCAGTCCGCCGTACACCGTTGAAACAACCAAACTGGTGGACGGCTTCAAGGATCAGTACTTCCACTCCGACACCGGCACCTTGTTTTTCTGGGCCCCGGTAACCGGCACCCGCACTGAAAACGCGATATACCCTCGCACCGAACTGCGCGAAACCTACAGCAATGGCACGCTGAAAAACTGGTACTACCCCGACGCGGACAACTTTCTGCGTGCGACCCTTACGGTCAGCAAGGTACCCAGCACGGGCAAGATCGTCATTGGTCAGATCCATGCCTACAAAAGCCAGAAGCCCATGGTGAAGCTCGAATATCAATACAAGGACTCCAGCGAGACCGGAAACATCGTCGCCAAAGTCCGCATGCACCCCGACGACGACACCGCCCGGGTCATCACCATCGCCACCGGCATAAAACTCGACCGGGAATTTTCCTACCTCATCCACCTCAGCCCCGGCGGCGCATTGGGTATCAGTGCGGCGGGCTACCAGTGGGACACCGACATCAGCGCGATGTGGCGTGATAAACCGCTGTACTTCAAGGCCGGCGCCTATGTGCAGGACAACACCGGTTACACCACTGAAGGCGGGGAAGTGAACTTCAGCAAGCTGGATATTGATCACGATACCTAATCCTAAAAGATCGCAGCCTGCGACAGTTCCTACGAGTTACGAGTCCTCTGTAGGAGCTGCCGAAGGCTGCGATCTTTTGATCTTCAGCTCCGAAAACCTCGCAGGAATCCACCCATTGTGGCGAGGGAGCTTGCTCCCGTCGGGCTGCGCAGCAGTCCCTCTTTTTTGGAGGCCGCTTCGCGCCCCAGCGGGAGCAAGCTCCCTCGCCACAGGTTCTTTATGTCCAACGCCATCTCTTCACTGACCGGCATCTGGCCCCACTTAAACGCCCACGTTTAAAGACACTCGGCGTTACTTCATGAAGCCTACAACGGCTTGCGTCACCGCCTACAGGTACGCCAGAATCCGCCGGCTTGTGCGCCTTGAAGCCCACCGGTAACTTGATTCGCGTCACTGATTTCCAGTGATCGGGTTTAGTAGCCCGTAGTTTCGAGCTTGGTGCACAAGCATCTGTCAGTCAGGGATTTCGATTCCTGCGCTTGATGGTAACTGTGCGCAGGGCACCTTCGGGTGCGCCGGCTTGCTCGAAACCCCGGTCTACTAACCTGCGTACAGTTGCCTCCACTTTGATTAGTAGCCAAAGAGGGGGCACTCCAATCAGGTTTCGAGCAAATGACCAAATCAACGCCGCATCCGCCGGTCACCGACCCGGCATCACCCTACGAATCACTCGACTCAAAAAAACTCCACGAAGCCGCCGAGCGCGCCCTCGACCATTACCTCAACCCGGCCGCCAAAATCATGGCCACCACCAACGAACCCGAGCCCATGTACTTGGCCAATCCGAAATACAACACCGAATCCCTGCTGGCCAACGCCAGCGAAACATTGGGCTCGGCCACCACCATGCTCAACAATTTCGCGGCGCTGCTGGAGACCTCCCATCGCAAGACCCTACTGGGCATCGCCCAAGTGGTCATGCTCGGCGAACTGGCGGTGAACCAGGCACTGGACCACGTCGAATTGAAGGAGTAATCGGGCTCTGGTTGGAGCAAGGCGAGCAAACTTGCTTCCAACAAAAAACCCGCCTCTCGGCGGGTTCTTTATCAGAGCAGTTTAACGCTCAGGCTCAGTTTGAGAAATAAGGGTGGGAAATAAGGGGACAGATTCATTTAAATCACTAAAGGGGGACGATTAAATAAATACGCCCCCTTTTCTACTTCATGGATTGAAGCCAGCCTGTCATTAGTCACTGAAAACAGCTCAAAATTAAAAAAATTACCCATCAGCCAAACGTATCAAACTTAATTCTTCCTCCTTATCAATCTCGCTGCGACCAGACTCCATAAATTCCACTTCAGATTTTTCCAAACGATATAAAACCTCGTCAATCCCTTTCTGCAACACATCCAGATCATATACGCTCAACATATCAAACTCTTTAAACTCTTCCATATCGAAGTCGTCTGCGCCCTCAAAAGGCGAAAGCTTCTTCCTCAAATAATATGAGACACCCTGTAACCTAGTAAGCCTTTCACGTCGCCGCCCTCTTTTCCTCAGCACCTTCTCATGACTGCTAAGCTTAGAGAATGATGTAATAAAATTCATATCAAGCACTACGCATGGAGCAGAATCAGTAGCAATCGTACATTTTCTGGTTTTAATATCATAGTCCCTGAGGACACCTATAATGTGATACTCACTAGCATTAGAAGTAGATACATATGAAACACTGCATTCATTACCCAAACCCACCTCATTAAAAAGCTTACTCACATCGCCATCAGAAACAGTATCCTTTTCACTTCCGACACTCATGAGACACCTCCACCAATTAAGAAAACACATAAGGGGACTAATACATAAGGGAACATATTTATTTAAATCACTACTTACCGCCATCTATCTCCCACACAAGGCACAAAATATTTACTTGAAGCCTTGATGTCTACTATCAAACCTGACAGGTGTACAAACATACATATTCAAAGGATCTGGCTAAAGGACTAAACAAGGGGACAGATCTGAATGGCACTTACTTAGCAGCTAAAAGCAAAAAATGAAGAAGGGCTGGTCTTGGTCTACGGTGATAGTTGCGAACACACACCGACGAACCAAGGACACACCCCCAATGAATCGTAGACACAAATAACAGTTTTTAATACACTCTTGAAATAATCTATATAGCTAAAAAATCAGCACCACTACTTTCCATCCACACAGAGATGCGTTTAACGGTTTTTTTAAAATTGAACCGTTAGCTTTTTCATACGTAAAATCAACACCCACAAAAAACCCGCCTCTCGGCGGGTTTCTCATTAACGCTGTTTAACGCTCAGGCTCAGTTAACCTTGGCGTTCAACTCACCTTTGAGATAACGCTGATACATCGCTTCCAACGAGATCGGCTTGATCTTCGAAGCATTACCCGCCGTACCAAACTGCTCATAACGTGCGATACACACATCACGCATTGCAGTCACGGTAGCGCCGAAGAACTTACGCGGGTCGAACTCGCTTGGGTTGGTAGCCATCAGGCGACGCATCGCACCGGTGGAGGCCAGGCGCAGGTCGGTGTCGATGTTGACCTTGCGCACGCCGTGCTTGATGCCTTCGACGATTTCTTCAACCGGTACGCCGTAGGTTTCTTTGATGTCG
>LNAP01002055.1_pt1 | contig 20532 bp, 22 predicted proteins | sample 602601 | NCBI WGS metagenome assembly LNAP01 (sample SAMN02440304, study PRJNA202911) | soil metagenome | biome: Subtropical and temperate rainforests or woodlands; isolation source: soil samples (1 kg each in a 20% v/v slurry with milli Q water) were... ...
CTGGCCAGATGGCACGGTTCATTGTGAGCATTTCAAAGCGCCGGAACGTCCGAGAAGGGATGAGGCGCCCAGCGGCAGCTTCGAAGTGAAGATGGCTCGGACCGGTGCGACGGTTCAAGTGCTCCCTGAGCAGACTATTGTTCGGGCGCTGGAACTCGCTGGGCATCGCATCCCGACTTCCTGCCTATCGGGCCTGTGCGGCTCTTGCAAAGTCGAGTATCTCGAGGGAGATGTTGATCATCAGGATTACATTCTCTCCGATGAAGAACGGACTCACTGTTTGACAGCGTGCGTCTCGCGCTCGAAGAGCAGCTGTTTGGTGTTGGACATCTAGGGAAGCGCTGATCAATAGACCGAGACGGGCACGGGCCATGCATGCGTGAAGACACCGCAAGTCCCCAGCCCCAAACGAGATGACCCAACGCAGCTTTTCCAGCGCCGAGTACGCGATGAAGAAGAGGCGCACGCGGCGCGAGAAGTTTCTAGCCGAGATGGAACGCGTCGTGCCATGGGCGCGCTTGATCGCCGTGATCGAGCCGCTGTATCCAACGAGTGGACGCGTCGGCCGCCAGCCGGTAGGCGTACGCCGCATGTTGCGCATGTGCTGCCTGCAGCAGTGGTACGGCTTGGCCGACGAGGCGCTGGAAGACGCGCTGTACGACAGCCAGGCGCTGCGTGACTTCGTGGGCATCGACCTGTCGCGCGAGTCGGTGCCGGACGCGACCACGCTGCTCAAGTTTAGGCGACTGCTGCTGGCCAACGACTTGACCAAGGCGCTGTTCGACCAGATCAACGCGCATCTGGCCGAGCAAGGCTTGCTCATGCGTGCAGGCACCATCGTGGACGCCACCATCATCACGGCGCCGAGTTCGACGATGAACGAAGGCAATACGCGCGCCCCCGAGATGCACCAGGCCAAGAAGGGCAACCAGTGGCACTTCGGGATGACGGCGCACATTGGCGTGGATGCCGAGTCGGGCCTGGTGCACACGGTGGTCGGCACGGCGGCCAACGTCAACGATGTGAAGCAGGCCGGCGCGTTGCTGCATGGCGATGAGATGACCGCGCATGGGGATGCCGGCTACCGGGGCGTACACAAGCGCGAGGAAGCGCAGGGGCGCACTGGCACGTGGCGATGCAGCCGGGCAAGCGAAAGCAGTTGAATCCGACACGTAAATGGGCACAGCTGCTCAAGCAAGCCGAGCAGCTGAAGGCGAGCATTCGGGCCAAGGTCGAGCATCCGTTCCACGTGATCAAGAACCTGTTCCGACACAAGAAGGTCCGCTACAGGGGACTGGCGAAGAACACGGCGCAGTTGTTCAGCCTGTTTGGGCTGGCCAACTTGGTGATCGCCAAGAGTCGCTGTTGACCCTCCATGCCCGACGTGCGTCTTGAGCGCGCTGAGCGGCCTCGGCCGGGGCGCTCAGCGTCTGAAAACGCCATTGCGCAACCTGCGACTCGATCAACTGACCGGCTTCACCCCGACTTCGTACCGCGTGTCGCTCAACGTGCTCGTCAGCGGGTACTGATCACGAATCCCCAAGTGGTTCTGGCTTACTTGAATTGCAACAATGATGTTGGAGAGCCTTGTTCAGGCTCTCCACGTATGAAGCGAATCCAAATGGTCTGTAGCTGATCGACAAGGGCTTTTGCTCTGGATGGTGACATCCCGTGAAGCATCGGCGAATGTGCTCCCCTTTTACTCCGCATTCTGTGTGCTGACTTCGATGCCGCATCACTAATTGGGCGGTCGACCCAGCCGAGGGGAGTACAACTAGCGGTGCAGCATGGACGCAAGTGCACCGACGCTACATCTCGCAACCAACCCACCATAAGCCGGCGTTATCGACGCTTGCCGGGCTCTGGCCCTAGCTTACGAGTTGAAGGCCGAGGCGCTACCACAGTCGCTTGTTAGGCCAGATGTCGGCACTGCCCGTCACGCTGATGCAGCACAATCCGGTCCGCTGGCCGCTCGCACTTTTGCGACGCACCGGCGTCCGCAAGCCAGCGCAGCAGCAGCGCGGCCATGCCGCATACCCGTATCACCCTTAGCACGAGCACGGCCACTAGCGAGCCAGTGCCGGCGCCGCATCAGCGCCCGGCGGTAGGTACGTGCTGCCGCAAAGCAGCCAGAACCAGCGACAGCCCGAGTGCGATCTGATCCAGCTCGCGCGTTGACACTGCACGCTCAACCTGGCGGAGTAAGTCTGGTTCAAGCTCCGGCGTGGGCCGCTCCCGGCTCTCTGCGACAATGGCCATGCATCGTTCGATGACGGCCGCGGGCGGATCTACTTCGCCCTTCTCATACTTTGAAATCTGAGATTGGCTGAAGTGACCCAACGCGCGGCCAAACTCCGCCTGCTTCATTTGGCCCCGTGCGGCGCGAATCAGCACAGCCACTTTGAAGGCTCTTGGGTCTAAAGGATCGGGGTGGAGCGACAGCATTTTGTTAGGCGTTCAATCTCCTATGGAATATGATATTCTAAACGGGACTTTTCATGCTTTACGCCTACTCATCACAAGCGAGTCGCTCTATCTCGCCTGCAAGCACTATCGAGGGGACAGGGACAAGTCCTAGCTTGTTTGTCCGACGGTCAGCCCCTCGACCTTCAGCTGTATTCGACACCTACTGGCGGTTTGCCGTCGAACGGCAGGCGATCTATCACCGACGCATTGCGGGAGCATCCTCCCCTTGGACTGCCGACTCCATCCTGCAGCGGCACAAGTTCACCAATGCCTATCGCGCATCCGATCGGGTAAGCCAGTACCTCATTCGAGAGGTCATCTATGGCGGTAGCTTCGACTGGCCCTCAACTGTCCTGCGCGTGCTTCTCTTCAAGATCTTCAACAAGATTGAGACTTGGAAGCTACTGGAACATGTGTTCGGCCCCATAGATACAAAAAGCTTCAATGTCGAAGCCTTCGCCAACGTGCTCGAACAGGCCAAGAGCACCGGCGGCTCAATCTATTCCGCTGCGTACATCATGCCCAGCGGCGTTTCAGCGGGCCCGCGGGGTCGCAAGCACGTCATGCACTTGGAGCTTCTAGCATCAGAGCTCACCAAAGGGTTGCCCGCAGACCTCATAGGGGCCCAAACGATGGAGGCGGCATATCAGCGGCTGCTTTCGATCCCCAGCTTTGGGCGCTTTCTCGCATACCAGTTCATCATCGATCTGAACTACGCAGCCGAGCTCGGCTTTTCCGAAACGGAATTTGTCGTTCCCGGGCCCGGTGCACGCGACGGCATTCGCAAGTGCTTTCTCGACCTCGGCGACTATGACGAAACCGACATCATTCGGTGGGTCACTGAAAGGCAGTCGCAAGAGTTCGACCGCCTCGGCCTTAAGTTTGCGGACCTCTGGGGCAGGCCGCTACAGCTTATCGACTGTCAGAATCTGTTCTGCGAAGTGGACAAGTACGCACGCGTGGCACACCCGGAAGTTAGTGGAATCTCGGGTCGAACTCGCATAAAGCAGAAATTTTCCGTCAGCATGCAGCCGGTGGCTTCACCATGGTTTCCTCCAAAATGGAAGATCAACGGAGCGATCCCTCGCGTTGCTCAGACAGGCCGCTCGCAGAAGTAGTCAAGCGCGCGTCTATCAGCGTCCAGCCGCAACCATCCACCACCGTTCTCACGCAGTCGCCGGAACGCCTCGAACCCAACGATAAATGCACGCTGCCATTCGTACAGCGCACACGCCTCTACCTCTAGCCCTCGGACCATGCGCTGGACCAACGTAAGGATGTTGTGGTCGATGCGATCCACGTTGTTCAGCATTGACACACCCCGGGCGTAGTCCCACATGGTATGCGTGATCGCCTCTTCAATAATAGCTGCGCGCGCCCCGTCCTGCACTTCATCGATCTCCCCAACGCTTTTTCGCTTGCACTGAAATAGAGCCCGAGACACGGGCGACCAGCCAAGCACTGCTACATAGGCGAGGTGGAAGGCGTCATGGAAACGGTATCCGTCGTCGGTGTGCGAGTTGTCAGTCAAGCGATCACCAATATTCAGGCCGTATGCGCGCAGGATTACTTCAACTTTACCGGAGCCGCGTGCCAGTTCAAGGACGTTGATGTCGATACGCCTGGGCAACTGTTCATGCAATGGGTAGTCAGCATCTAGCAATGGCGCGGGCCCAACCGGTAGGCCACCAAAATAGCTGGAACCCTTGGCAAGATTGAGACGGCAGATTTCCTCAAGCTCCATCTCTTCCGCGTGCATTGCGTCAAGCAATGCGTTCAACGCCTCGGCAATTGCTCTCCGCAGCTCGCTGGTCGAACCGCTATCTATCAGCGATTGCGGCGCGCTCATAAGCGCGCTGACGGCGTAAGCCAGCCGATAAATGTGCTTAAGCCCATCGCGCGACGGCGAGCCGGGCGGGGACCTAAGCTCGCTGAGCGACACACCCGCACGTGTCGCGATCTCCGCCAAGTACCAAAGCGCATCACCGAACTCGATCTGAAGGCTCTTATATCCGTCGGTGTAGGCTGCACCATCACGGATGATCTTTTTCGCCTCCCCCGCTAGCGAGCCCACCTCGCTCAACAAACCCAGGGCAGGGATGTGACGAGACTGCGGGTCGCTCCAATTGACGCGCGAATTCTTTGCAGCCTCTCGCTGGTAGTCATCGAGATGCATGCTGAGCTCCTAACCAGCAAGCACCTTACGGGCGCTGTTGACCAGTGCCCCAGCCTGCCCGGGACCACCAACCGCCTCTGCGTCATATGTCGCGTATGTCGCGTGGACCACAAGCGGCCCAGGCTTGAGCCCGAGTTCGTTTGCGACGGCGGCTTGCAGCGCGGCAAGCCCACGGTAATTGCCAAGTGCCTTTTCTACGAAGTGCTGACTGCGATACATCGCAGTCAAGTACAAGGTGTCGTCCTTGCCAAATTTGAAGCTTAGATGGCTCAAGCACTGAGTACCAACACTTTTCCGTCGATCCTTCTCTGCTTCGTACAGCTTCAGTTCTGCCACAGGCATCGTTGCATCCAACTCGTAAAAACAGCGCTTGCGATTACCCTGCAGCTGCTCACCCATCTTCTTCAGCATCGCTTCTAAAGGATTGAACGGCTCCCCTTTCGCGTCGAAGCGTTGCACAAGTCGAAGGGCATAGGTGCCCCAGCTATTGCCGTTGGCCGCCCTGATGTTTTCATAGATCGTCTCCGGATACTCGTAGACTCTCTTCATCCCGCCCTGTCTGTACTCGGTCATCGGGAAGATTGTCTCCGCGACAGTAATTAGTGGCTGCTGACCTGAGGCAATGAGGGCACTATCCACAAGCCGTTCAACTTCCCGCGACTCGACAGTTGCAAGGCTAGGCTGCTCGATCTCGACAACGACGTTGTACGCTCGCCCGTCGTCGACCTTCGGGTCAATTTGGGAGATGGCGTTTAGCCAAGCCTCTGCTCTTGTTTTACCGCGCGCAATGATCATGATTGGATCGCCTTAACAGATGAGAACCCAAGAAGGTTCGATTCGACATACGACGCTGGCAGCCAGGCATATCCGCCAAAGCCCCACTGGAACCCCCAACTATTCCGAATAAGGATCTGCACGCCGCTTGTGGAATCTCTGCCAATGCCCGCAGCTACCACGGCGTGTGCACCAAGGTAAGTGCCTGCATCGGCAATGGTGTAATGCGGTGCAGCCACGGAATGGAACGACTCGCGCATGCGTACCGCCAGAACCAATGGCGTGCCCGCTTGCAGAAGCGGAACCAGCGTTGCGCATGCCCCCAGCTTCATAAAGTTCGCGTCACCACGCCAGAGGTCAGTGATACCACTTGGCGGAGTCCATGGTGACGGCGGCGTCAGCGAATACGGCCATTGCGATTCCGCGCATTGGCCATCACTTTTCAATGTATCGGTCACCGCGTCGAACGTTAGCCCGCTACTGCTGTTGGCGCCAGGCATGCGCTTGGATGCCTGATGGAACAGAAATTCGACCGACAGCGGATCGCCGAGGCCATGTGCATAGGTATGACAGTCGCTGCTCGAACATGCCAAGCACGAACTGCGCATTCCCTGATCGCGCACGCCAACCCAGTAGTGCCGCAGATCGATCTCAGGCACGATCTCTCCCACAGATGAACTCATGCGTGCTTCAACCTCGCAACTCTGGGAAGACCTGCCAACTCCTTGCCACGAAGTGAAAGCTCAAACTTGAGAGAAATACCCGCTTTGCCACGCGCCTCCCATGCCCTGCGCTGCTCCAGCAACAGCGTACCCTCAACCTCGCCTTGCAGCGTGGCACGCCGTGTCGGGACGGCGCCGATTTCCATCTGAGGCTCCGGCAACTGCGTGTCCTGTTTGATGTTGAGCCCTAACCTCTCCGCCGCAGAAAGGTCCCAACGGTAGCCAGCGGTCGTGTGCTCCTGCAGATTCAGCACAAGCAGGTCATCTGGCCCTCCCAGCAGCGTAGCGCCGCTGTCTTGCTCGCGCACTGTCCATACGTCGGCCCACCAATTGGCCGGCTTGACATCTCCGGCCGCCAACTGCTTCGCCTCTTTCACCTCCCGGGCTCGCAGGTCATCGGCGACCGCTCGGGGGATGATGCCGTGGCCCTGCAACGCCCAGCACAAAGCTTCGTAGCTGACACCCAGGCGAAGCGAAAGTTGATAGACGTACGGCTGCTGTCGCAGCTCCCTCAACGTCCAACCTTGCCTTCTCACATGAGCGGCGATCAACCACTTGGGCATCAGGAACTCCGACGCGAATGCGTCCGCCTCAACTTCCTGAGGATCGTATTTCTTCACCTCGCCGCGTGCAGCAAAGCCAACTTCCTTGTCGGTGCTCACAACGTGCTGGAACATGAAGTGACCGAGCTCATGCGCAGCGGTGAATCGTTGAACTTGCAGTGGCCTTTTGGTTGTGATAATGATCCCCGCCACACCAGGCAGAGGCAGATAAGCACCGAGAAGTCCCTCGAGCGGTCGAAAAATGACCGCCAAGCCCAGGTGGTGCATGACACTCAAGACGTCGATCGGAGCCTGTCCATCTGCAAGCGCCTTTTGGAGGCCTAGCTGCTTATGGAGCTCGGTCGCTTTAATCGTGCCATTCAGGATGGAGTCACGTTTTGTCACCATGGCCTCTTGACGCTTGTGCGCGCTGCATTAGGAATTCGCTGAAACGTAGGAGCTCCTCCCGGTCCTGTTGGGAGAGCTGCTCGGCCTTTCGGGCCAACATCTCGACCTCCTCCGGTCGATCCTGCGCTACTTCTTCTCCGGTGAAGTAACCTACGGGTCTCTGGTAAAGGCTTGCAAGAGCCTTAAGCTCAAGCGTTTCGAGCTTGCGCTGCCCGTTCTCCATAAGCGAGACGGCTGACCGCGAGATCTTCAGGTGACCGGCAACCTCCTGCTGAGAAAGACCGAGATATTCGCGCGCGGTCTTCAAACGCTCTGCAAGAGCAAGGCGCTCGTCCATCATGCGGCCTTCTTCTGGGCGAACGGCACCACATTGGGCTGGTCGATCTGGTAATGATGCTCGCGAAGCATTTCGATCACGTGCTGCGCCGCCACGTCGGCGGACGCGTACCCGCCCTTCTTGATCCAGCTGGGCTTCAGCTTGTGTCCGACTTTCTCTTCGATCATCGGAGAGAGCTTCGCGACAGTTTTCGAATCGACTGCCGGCACATCGAACACGTCGGTGTTTTCGGGCGCCGCCGGGATGTAGCTCTCCGCAGCTTGCGCTTCGATTGCCTTGACGATCTCCGCTCGCAGCACAGCTTCCTGCGCGTCGAACTCAGCCTTGGTAACTGCCTTTTTCATGGCGCCCTTTCGTTCGGTTTTCCAACAATGTACATCGCTTTCGTTCGAAAATCAAACATTTGGCACTAGCGCAATGGCAAGTCGAGAGTTGCGTAGCGGCCGCGCGTCGATGTACACGCCTACGCACGCATGGGCGATTTCTGCCGCGTGGGGACTTGGAAGGAGGAAGCGGCGATCGGCCGAAGGTGCAAGCTCAACATCAAGGAAAGACAAGTCCCGGATGCCTGTGAGCATGCACTGACATTTAAAGAACGCCTCCTTGGCGCAGAACACAAAGTTGGCCGCAAGGTCTAGGTCATCAGCCCATCCAACCGCCATCACAGCATCGAGCTCCAGAGGGGTCGCTATGGTGGGGGCAACGGCCAACGTGATGCGACGTGCGTCATCAAGGTCTACGCCCAGCGCTCGAAATTTGCCCGACGAGCCCACCGCCGCGGCCGCCCAACCGGCCGCATGGGCAATACTGCCCACCACGCCGGCAGGAAATACGGGCTCGTCGAATTCTCCGACGGACAGCGGCCCAAGGACAGCCCGGGTGATCGCACTTGCGGCCAAACGCGCAGCGCCCCTGCCTGCGGCAAATTCGAGCTGCCTGGCGGCGCTGTCCTGCGCGACCATTGCACGCTCCTCGGGCAAGGCAGCTGACGCACTTACGCTGAAGCGCGCAACGCACATGCTGGCGCCGTGCCAGAAGAAAGTGTCTTGGTCCGCGTTCATGTGACGCGGCCTCCGCCCGGTGCGTTGCCGGGCGCGCCAAGACCGCAGCGCCGACTACCGCCCCCCCACGATGCCGCATAGGGGGAGCAAGTCTGCAGGTCGGTGGTCAAGGCGGCTGCTCCACCCCAAGCGCCTTCCGGCTCAGGTCTGTTGCCCTCGCCAGATGACCGTCCATCACTCGCAGCCAAGCTGCGGCGTTATCTGAACTAGCAGGTTTTCTCTCTGCATGGCGAGCCAATTGGTCCAGAACGTTAGCAAGCTCGCCGCCCACGCCGGCAGAGCCGTTGTTGCCGGCCTTGAGGTACGCACTCAGGCGATCCAGACCGTCGATGGCAACAACGGGCCCCCCATCGTGAGCTGGACGATGAACGGACTGTTGCAGGGTCTCCAGCTCATCAAGCCACTCCCTGCCTACGGCCTCGGCCTTGCCCTCTAGCCTTCCCGCTTGCATGGCACTTGCCAGGATGAAGAACTTCTCGGGCGCCTGATCAAGCCAGCGATCAACAAGCGGCATTGCTGCATGCGTCGGCGACGGCGCATCATCCGCGCGCGCATCTGCAGTCATCGTCGTAATGCGTCCAGCTCGCGCCCTCACGCCGCCCTGGATGATCTGTAGCTGGAGATGACGGAGTTCGGCCACGTTAATGGGCCACCACTGTGTCATCTCTTGCGCCCTGTAGTAACCGATGGCGTCGATAAAGGGAAGGCCGCCTTTGGGGTCCTGTCGCCTCACAAATTGAACCAGGCAGAACGACGCAAACTCACGACGCTTTGGCTCCTCAATGAAATCGAGCCGCGGATCAACCAGCATCGCGATCGCCCTGCTGGTGTTGCGGTCCTGCAGCAACTTGGTCACTCGCGTGATCTGATCGATGTTGCCGCCGTACTTGAGAAGCCGACTGCCATGAATGTAGGGAATACGACCCTGCAATTGCGAGTCGCGGCGCTGCCACCATTCGACCAGATCACGCAACCAGCCGTCGCGCCGCTGCTCTGCTGAGCTCTCGGGGTAACCGTATGGCAATACACCCACCGGCTTGTCGGATGGCAGTTCCAGTTCTACGACCAGGGGTAGCCCTTTGGAATCGCCACCCGCACATGCGCGCACTTTGGCGTAGACCTCATCGAGATCTGTTCCCTTAATCAAGGCCAGGGCGCCTGCGGCGCCACTGGCTGCGTAGTCCCACAGCCGCAGCTGCGGACTGATTTTCGGCTCCAGTGGCAAGCCCGCCTGAGGCACAGCGAAAGTGCTGACTCGCACGAATGGGGTCCACGGCAGCCCGTCAAGCTCAACGCAACTGGCAGCGTCGCGCTCATCGCCGTCACTAAATGTGCCGCCGGACAGCACCAGAGTCTTGCGGGGCGGCGCCTCGGCGTCACTCCTCGACTCGATGTAGTCAAAGTACTGACGTGAGACATGCTTGTGCCCATGGAACACGACACGCACATCCAGCTCGCGCAGCTGAGCGCGTAACACTTCCAGCGGTAAGAGATCCGGCGTGGTTTTGATTTCCAAGCGCATGCTCGGATTCTTGAGATGGTGGTGCAGCGCTACCATTCGCAGAGGCCTACCGTGCTGGGGCTTAGGCAACCGCTCAAACATGTCGCGAATATGCTCGAACTGCGCGCGCGAGATGTGCGCGGCATCGTGTCGCAGCAGCTCGTTCAGCGCCTTCTTGATCGCCGCCTGCGCCTCCGCCCCCTTCGACGCAGCCGCCGCGGGCAAGTGCTCCCAGACTTCCCGGAGCGCTTCAGGCACTGCCGCGTCGACGTGAGACCAGTTGCATGAGTTAACCGCGAGCACTGCCCACGAGTGGTCCGCCGCGGTCAGCACGTGTCGCGACAAGTCCGCTTTTTCCGGCAGAGCGTCAACGCCATCCAGCCAAGGCGTAATGCAGCCCGCGCTGCGCCAAACCGAAACAAAGTCGCTATAGCGCGCTTCGCTGCCGGGCGGAGTGCCTTGGGGCACATCGTGATTGCCAGGCACGGCGAGAATTCTGTTGGCGGCGAGGCAGAAGCACTGCATTACCCGGTCCAGCAGCGCACGGTTGCCGCCAGGCTTGCCCCGCAAAAGCGCGTCGCCCGAGAAGATGACGCCATCAAGCGCCTCGCCGCAGCTGGCCATACGTTCCGCGATCCGAAGGATCAGCAGTTTGAGAGCCTCCTCCCGTGAATGCTCATCGATCGGCAGGCCTAGCTTTTTGTCGTATGGATGGTAGTCGCCGCCGCCCACAACAATATGGCTGTCAGTGATGTGCAGTAGCCGTACAGGATTGCTCATTCAGCTTTTCTCCGCAATTGCGCTTTGAGACCCCGCTTGCACGTGGGCGGCACCTTAAGGACCATGTGCATAGAGCGTGCCGCCAATGCAAACGGACAAGCGCATTCGCGCGCGTCTCTGCCTCATGCGCGTGGAACGTACACAAGCGATTGCGCATCGAGGTCGCCTATCAAGCGCCCGTTGGGCTGCGTCTTAACCTGCCTCCACACCTCGAACGCATTGAGAATGGCGCGATTCCATTCGCCCATAGTTCGACAACTGACCTCAAGGTGCGACGTCAGTTGGGAAATAAGCTGCAGCAACTGGATGCTGACGCTGTGAACGTTCTCGTAGTTCGAGTTCTTTCGAGCCTCGTTAAAAATCAGCGCAGCAATCGCCTCGTCAATCACCGCTGCTCTGCCACCATCCTCGATCTCGTCGATATCCTCTTTGCTCTTTCGCTTGCAGTCGAAAAAGGCCATGCCGCGCAGCACCGGCGACCAACACAAATGCGCCACAAACGCCAAGTGAAACATGTCGTGGAAGCGATACCCGTCCTCGACGGCCGCGTTGTCAGTTAGCGGGTCGCCGAATGCACGACCTCGGTATGTAAGCTGCAGAACCTTTGTGGCCTTGGCATCGTCACGCTCGGTCGATTCAATCTCGATCTCGAACTGGCGCGGAAAGCGCTCGTTGGGCGGGTACTTCGCGTCGAGCACTGCGCTAGTCTCATCAGGCAAAGCACCCCATAGGCTGGTGATCTTGTCTAAGTTGCCCTCTGCGATCTGCTCGAGTGAAAAGTTGTTCTTACTCGCAATGTTTGCGATGTACCACAGCAAGTCGCCCAGGGTTTCGCCGATGTGCTCATGGAAAGCCTGATACGCTGCACCGTCTCGCACATACCGCAAGTACTCGGTCGCCAGCGCGCCAGACCGGCCAGCCAAGCCCAAGACTGACGTTAGCCAGACCGCGGTGTCGTCCTTGTCGACCGTCCGGTCCGTTTTATTGGCTTGGCGTTGGTATTCGTTGAGTTCCATCGTCGCATCCTACGTAAACAATTGCGGCTAGAAATGACGCTGGCATATCTGTACAACTACGCACATCAAGTGCATGCGTTGAACAGTTGCACATCAGCCCCAGAACAATTCGTCGACTTGCGGACGCCCGGTTCACTCGACTTCGGCCTGATCGAACGCGAATCTACGGCGAAAATGGGCGCGCCGTCTGTGAACTACTACCGCAATGCAGCTTTCATGTGCAGCGTTATCGAATATCACGATGATGCGAATCAGCTGCCAAACGGTGCCGCCTAAGTCGCTGGATAGCTCGGCCACCGTTCTTGGTTCACAGCTAGATCCCAACGCTCGCGGGCGTGTCGGTCTGGTGCCACCTACGTCCATCGGCGTTGCATGAATTGCAGTGGCTAGATGGCTGCACACTGAGTCCTTAGTTCAGCGCACGGGGCGTTCCCATATCGCGGAGCGGTCTGCAAGGCATACGCCCACTTCAGGAGAAGTCACGCTGTGGCCTTTCATGTGACCGATCTGTTCCGAGCTATCGTTCTCCGCAGACTCATTTGATGGCCTCAGGCAAGGCGCTGCCGGCTACAGACAGCTGTAGTTATCCCTATGGAACGCGCCTCTGTAGCAATGCAGGTTGCCGTAAGCCCCTCCGCCCGACTGCTCACCAAGGCCTGTCGCCCGCCGGCACCGACGCGACGCAACGCGGCAAATGCCACAATTGCGCGGCTCCTCTTGGTGCTGGGATTCATTGGCTCGTGTAGCCTAAGCCTAGCCCCAAAAGCAAACTTCCAACGAATAACAGCATGCCACGTTCCATCTACATGCCGGCAGAAGTCCTCGCCTCGATTGAAGAACACATCCATTCGTCCATCCCGAAGGCGATCGAGGGGTTTATGTCAGCAAATGAGGATGAAGACACGATGACTGGCCAATTTGGTGCCTGCTTGCGCACGGGAATGCGCACTGTGGATGTTCTGGATGGCGAGGTCAACGGCAAATGGAAGTGGTCGATTGACTACGTGAAGTTCCGAGGGCGCGGTAAGGGAGCAACAGAGGCATCGCTGGGTGCGGACGGCATCATTGAGTTGAGCGTTGACTGGGGAGGACGAAAGGAGACCAAAGCAATGCTGTTTCAGGCCAAGATGGACTGGCAGTCCGACGCGAAACTACTCGAGCAGGCTTTACTTATGTCCACCTGGCGTGAGGCTGCAATGTTTATTAACTACACAGAGGACGCAATCGAAGCCGCCTCGATCGACAGCGTACTGCGCAGCCGCGGCGTGCGTGCTGCGGCGCAGGATGTAATCCCGATCACCGAAGCACTGACCGACTACTTCCTGAGTTGCAAGATCGGCAGCATCGACTTGGCTTACGACGCCGTAGCGCGGCAGTTGCGCTGGCGCACCGTTAGCGGCGTCACCGTCGCTACGCAGTTCTCGCTTCCTCACCGCTTGCAGGTAAAGGTCCAAGCGCCGCGCTATAAGCATAAGTTTGAATGGGACAAACTTATTCCCAAAGGTGACATACACATGTACCGCATGGCCGCGGAACCGGAAGACATGATTGCGCCCATGCTTTCCACAAAGAGCGTTGAACCGAAGAAACAGCTGCAAGCTCTAAGCTCCACCTACCACCCGGATAAGTTCAATGCGCTGGATCAGCTGTTTCGCGATCTTGGAACGCGACGCATGCAGGAGGTGAATGCTGCGTTCGCAGACGCCAAAGCCAAAGGGTATCGCGGCGTAGGCTAAACCGTCTCAACTTAACGCAAACAGCCATACCTTCAACGCAAGGTCGGCAAATTTCCGGGGCCTCAGCGGGAGAGCCACGGCCCAATAAATGCCATGCTATCCAGGCCCGGCAGATGTGCTCAACCACACCCCCGCCCTCTAGCTTGCTTGCTGAGGCGATGAGGGCATTGGGATATGCGACGCTGACCGATTTGGTTCGAAGCCCATTCCGGAGATCTAGTCAGACGTCGTTGGCAGGGTGGGGCGTCAAAGGCACTCCTAGCCGTTGACGCAGGCAAGCTTCGCCAGCCGGCGGGACAGTGCGCAAGGCGTGACGGAAAAGTTTGATGTTTGCGAGCCTACGTTCGAACCGCCGAAATGCGATTCTCAGCGCGAGATTGCCTCAAAGGCGTTCCGCTCGAAGGGCGAAAGTCCCCTGATGTACCGTTGAACGGTGCTCTCTGAACGATGGCCTGTCTGCCTCTGAATTGCCCAGATTGCGACTCCCGCCCTGGCTGCTGCGGTGACTAGACCCGACCGAAGGCTGTGCGCCGAGTACCCCTCGCGCTGCAGTCCGCAAAATGACAACCGCTGACGCAGGATGGTCCCAACGGCGGCTCCGCGCAGACCCTGCCCTAACATCCCGTTGCGGTCCACGCGCCGGAACAAGAGCTTCGAAGCTCCTTCTGGATCAGCTCGCCGCAGCATGATCAGCCACTCTTTCAGCAGCCTGACTGGACACACGTGCTGCGGCCCCGGCGGCAAGGCCACCACCCTACCCTTGCCATGCTGGTCCGTCTTCGACCGCTTGAGCATCACCTCCACCCCCTTGGGCCCGAAGACCAGGTTTTGGGGCGTGAGCTGCGCCAACTCCGACCGCCTGAAGCCGCCTGCAAACCCCACCACCAGCAACACCCGATCTCTCAGGTCGCGTGCCGGGTCCAGCTCCTTTCGCGGCTTGACCATCTCTCGCAACATCTCGAGGCTGATCGGCTTGGCCTGCCGCTGCGCCGTGCCGTGCACACGTCGAATCCCCCGCAGCGTCGTCTGAACCAGCTCTGAGCGCGTCGGCGATGGCTTGCCTGCTTGAGTGTGGGCGCTGGCAATAGCCGCCAGCCGCCGCCGCAACGTGCTCGGCTTGGCCTTACCGGCATGCTCGGCCATGTAGCGCGCCACCATCTGCGGCGTTGCCGGAATCCTGCCGCCCCATGCCCGGAAATGCCGAAGGTCGGATTGGTAGGCCGCGACGGTATTGGGCGCCAGCGCCTGACGCACATAGGCGTCGACCGTGTGAATGTTCGCCACCGCTCGGGCTTTGCTCGGGCGGTCAGCGTTACGACGTTTGGTCATCGAAGATATCTCTCGGAAGGAAAACGGATGTGCGAAGCCGATCGGGGGACGTGACGACCCAGACGGTTTCGATGGATGGGAGGGAAGAGGCAGGCCCGTTGCTTTGCTCCTCAATGGCGGTGCGGGCCGGGACCGCATAGGCCGAGCGGATGCGCAGCCGCATGCGCACGCCCAACTCGTTCTGACGGCGATCGATCTCATCGACCTGCCCCCAGTCGCCTCGCTGATGCCGATCCAGAAGTTCACCCAAAGGAACGGCGGCTTGTCTCAGCACCTGCCGCGCCGCCGGTGTCACGACTAGCTCGCCGAGCGCAAAGAGCGGGCTGTGGACACGCTGTCTGCGCTGGAATCGCAACAGCCAGCGCTTCATGGCCAGTCCTCCGCCGCACCATGCTGCGATCCGCGGCTCACGACCAGAGTCGCGCAGGCACCCATGCCATCCCGCTGCTGCGGCGCCGCCGTATCACGTGCCAGGAGCACCAGATGCTGCCCACCCGCCCCAAGCGCATCGCGCACCATGCGGCTCATCGCGCTCACCTGTCGCACCGTCAGCCGGTGCGGCGGCCCCTGCCAGACGATCAACAGCACGCCACCGGCCAGCTCGAGTTCGATGCCTCTGGCCTCTAGGTCGACCAGCGCCTCCCTCACGGCCGTGAGCGCCGTCTCACCCACCTCCACGGTTCGCGTCAGCAGCGTGAGCCGGGCGCCCGGCATGTCCAGCACCTCCGTGATGTCATGCAGGTCCCAGGCAGGCTCCAGGATGAGGACGCCTTCCCGAGCCAACGCCCTCAGCGTGCCGTAGAACCAACGCATCGCATTCAGGTCATGCACTGAACCGACGGTCAGGTCCTCGATGCGCCCATCGACAAGGTCCACCAGGAAGCTCAGCAGGATGGCCGGTTGCCACGGCCACTTGCGGCCGGCGATCACCAGTTGGCGATGCTCGGCCGGCCGCCTCACGAATATGCCGATGGTGGTGACCCCGGACTCTGAGGCGAACCAGGCAAGCATGACGGCCAGGCCCACCTCGAAGTCGGTGGCGTCCACGCCGATGACGATGAACAGAAAGGCGATGCCCTCGAAGTCGAAGCTGAGTACCGCCTCTGTCAGGTCTTCGGGCTCCAGCCATTGGGGATGGTCGGCCAGCATGGCAGCCAGCGGACCGGTGGCCTCAGCCAGAAGGGTTTTGGCGAAGCGCATGCCGGTACTGCCGAGGGCCAGCAGGCGCACAGGATCGGCGCCCACCGATCCAGGGGGCGATTCATTGAAGATCATGGAATGTCCTTCCGACGCAAGGTCGGCCGGTGAAATGAAAATGGCCGAAGCACGGCCATGAATGACAAAGGCGCCGCCCGATCGGATCGGTGCAGCGCCTTGTATGAAGCGTTCAGCAGAATGCAAAGCGCCCCACCAGCCTTTCGACCGGTGGGGCGCGTGGACGCAGCGGGTGCTACGTCAGCAGAAGAGGATCCGTTTGATCGTCTGGATTCGCCTTGGTTAAAGCGGGAACGACACGCCGCACGAGCTGCCCGGCAGCGTGGCCGGGTCGTAGACGTACTGGTCGCACGCCACATTCATCTTCCCGTCCGTGCCCACCGCGAGCCACGGGAACCACGTGATGCCGTTGTTGTAAGCGCCGAAGTGCTCGTACAACGTGGTGACGCTCATATCCGATAGACGCGCCTTGTGGACAATGGTGTTCGCATAGAACGGGTTGCTCGCATCCCAGGCGTTGTTGATCTGCGGGTAGTACACATAGCCGTTGACCACCATGAAGTCGAGCGCGAGGCCGTATGTGATGCCGCTGGAACCCGGTGGGTTCGGCAGCGCCTGAATCGCCGCGGTGAGGAACCGGCCGTCGCCATCGTTCTTGAGGACGCCGTTCGGCACTGCGCCCGATGGCGAAGGGTTCGCCGGACCCGAGCCCGGCGGCGTGCCCACACCGAAGAACAGATCGGGCTTGCCGCTGCCGGTGTCGATCAACTCGAGGCTGTAGACCATGCCCCCGCCATTCAGGCTGGCCGGCAGCCGGCCGAAGTCCTGGGTGAAAGTCTCGCCATTCCCATCGTTGATCAGCACATAGGGCTTCAGGGCCACCGACGTATCGGTCACGACCACGTCGGGCTTGCCGTCGCCATTCAGATCCGCCGCACTCGCGCTGTGGCAGAAGCACGCCTGGGGCAGCGTGACGTTCTTGTACTTGCCCGAGGCCTGGCTCAGCAGGACATGCGGACGCTCGCCAGGGAAGGGCGAGGCATCGAAGCCATGGCAGGCGAAGAAGACATCGGGCTGACCGTCCCCGTTGAAGTCGGCGATCGACGCCTTGCGCGGGTGCAGGCACGCCTGGGTGACCTGGACGCTCTGGCTGACCGTGCCGCTGGCGCCGGTGCAGTTGAGGGTGTACGTGAACTTGCCGCCGGCAGTTGGAGTGATCGATGTCGAGCCGCTGGCGGCTTGCGATCCGGACCAGGCATCGGCCCCTTGGCAGGACGTCACGTTGCTGGCGTTCCAGGTGAGCGTCACGGCCTCGCCGACGCGAACCTTGGCGGCTGATGCGCTGAGGGTCAGCGCTGCTGGCGCAGCCGTGCCGCTGCCGCCGCCACCACTTCCTCCACCGCCGCCGCCGCATGCCGCGAGCAGCACCCCAAGTGCCACCGGCACCACAAACTTCATTCGTTGCATTGTTTTTTCTTTCGATGAGTTCAACTTGTCCAACCCGAGCGGTGCGGCGCGGCGCCTCACCTCCCGTCCTCATGAAGCGCAGAAGCCGGACCTCAGCCTGGCCCTGCGCTGCACCCTCTTCCTACCGGCTCAGCACCGCGAGTCCAACGACTCGGCCGTGAAGCTCTTGCCCTCGGTGCGAATGACCTCCTTCAGGCAGACGGTGGAGCGGCCCTTGATGGCTGCATCCAGCATCGCGAAATCGGCGTGGCGCATCTGCGAGGCCTGCATGTAGATCGTGTTGCCCTTGGCGGTGTGCAGGCACACGGCTTCCTCGCCGCAGCGCTCGTAGCGGGTGATGAGGGATTCGAGGTTCTCGGGGCCCGACGTGGTGGCACCCGAATTCGTGGATGCCTGGGGCGCAGGTGCAGTCGGCGGCGCGGCAGGCGATCCACCCTTGCCTATGGTTTCAGCCCAGCTTTGCTTCTCCGCACCCGGCAGGCAATCAACGGCCTCGCCCTTGTCATCGCGGAAGGTCGAGTAGCCCTCTGCAGTGAAGATCCCAGCCACGGCGGACTTGCGCACACCAATCAGGCAGACAGGTTGTCGACCACGGTAGGCGACATCCATGGCTTCCCGGCCCCGGGCATCGACCTTCTTCGCATCGAGCTGGTAGTAGCTGGTGTCGAACTGGTCCTTGCCGTCGAAGCCCTGGAAGCAGTACAGCCCGCGCTCAGAACAGCGTCCGCCCGGGTTGCTCTGCTCGCCAAAGTCCTTGATGTAGACGACCTTGCGCCAGGTGCCGGTGGCCGAGAGGCGCTCGATCTCGGCATCCTTCTTGGCCTTCTCGGCGTCACGCTGGGCGTTCTTCGCCGTGGCCTCTTCCATCATCTTCTGCGCCCGAGAGGCGACCCGTAGGTAGGGAATGGTCTGGGTCACATCGACGTTGGCGTTGACCATGAAGTTCTTGTCACCCTCCTCCTTCTGGATTTGGTAGGTGATCGACTTGCGGATGGGATCGGCGCGCACAGGGCCGGGGTTCAGGATCTGCAGTTGCAGAGCGTCGCGCTGCATCTCCGCGATGGTGGCCGATGCAGATCCGCCGTCCAAGGCCGCCAAGCCCTGGAAGCTCTGGGACAGGTTCAGCAGGGAGCCGGACATCACCTTGACGAACCTGTCGGCGGCCTCGGCCTTGTCCTTCTGCAGCGTCATGACGAAGACGGCCTTGCAGCTGCGCATCTTGAGCTTGTCGTCGTAGGCGGTCGGGGCGACTGCATCGAGCTCGAACGTTGCTAGGTCCTTGCTCGCGTAGGGCAAACCTTTGAGGTGATCGTCGTGGGCTTGGCCGACCATCGACAGGACGGACTGGGTGGTTTCCGGGTCGTTGCACGGTGGGGCCTCGGGGCCGCACGCCGAAATAAGGAATGCGGTCGTCAAGGAAAGCGCGAGCAGTGCAAGGCGTCGCGCGGCAATGGTTTGTTGCAGCATGGCTGCATCTCCTAGAAATGGTTTGGTTGAAATTCATGGCCGCAAAAGGCCACCCTCTGCCCGCTGAAGCAATTCCTCACAGCAATACTACCAAAATGGTAGTACGTCACCCACGTCTAGTCGGAACGATCTCTCACTTTGCCGCGAGAGATTCCAATGTCAGTTTTGGGGAGGCGCCTTAAGCAGGCAAGGCAGAACGCAGGGTTGTCTCAAGAGCAGTTGGGTATTCAGTCCGAGCTTGATCCGATGTCCGCGAGCACTCGAATGAATCGGTACGAGCTCGGTGTCCGGGTCCCCGGATTTGAGCTTGTCGAACGGTTCGCCGCAGTGCTGAATGTGCCAGCGACATATTTCTACGCCGCCAAAGACGATGAAGCTGACCTGCTGTTGGGCTTCCATCGTCTGTCTGCTGCCAAGCGGGCTGAGTGCCTTCGTTTCATCAAGAGCTTGGATCCGAAATCCGGCAAGGCCTGATCAGTACTCCTCCGGCAGCAAGATCGTGGTCACGCTCCGATCGGCCTCGGTGATGACCCAAACGCGATCGTCCTCGGTGTCGGCCACCGGTTGACCGGCGCCCTCCTCTGGCGTCTGCTGGTGCATGAGCGGCAGCCGGTAGACGGACATCACCCGAAAGCCATCGCGAAGGGCGTCGTTGTTGACCTGCACGTCCTCGGGGTGGCAATCACCCCAGTCGCCGGCGACGTGCCGGGCAATCAGTACCAAGGGGCTGGTCTCAGTGATGCTCATCAGCTCGAGCGCACCTGGGGTGGCGACGACTTGGCCCAGCGGGAACAGCGGCGGGCCCTTGGGCTTGAGAGAAACACGGGCGGTGTAAGGCATGGCAGTTTTCCTTTCAGGAGAAAAGCGCCCATGCGGCAGCGCGCCTGGGCCAAAAAGGCACAGGCGCACAGGCGTGAGGCGCTTACGGGGGCGGGAAGTTAAACAGCCGCAGGGGCTTGCCGGCTGGTGCGGCGGCCCTTGCGGCTGCGGGGGCTACAGGTGGCTGGGCGCCTGCAGGCGGGCATGGGTTGCCGGGCTGGCGCCCGGCAGGTTTTTCGCCCGCGCCCCATTGTAGCACAAATGTGACATTTTGTATCAAAACCCGCGTTTTGGGCCATTTTGGCCCTGCCCGGGTGGCCGGTCGCTGGCTCGCCAAAAGGGCGTTCAAAACAGCCTCAGGACGCTCCCAACACCCGCCGGCCAAGCCGCTATAGCCCAACCAGGTGCACCAGCGTGCAACCGCAGCCAAAACTAAAAAGGGGGTAGGAACCTGGGTTGGCACAAAAAAGCCACCCGATGGTGGCCATTTTCATTGGGGAATCTCAAATTTGTTGGCGGAGAGTGTGAGATTCGAACTCACGGACGCTTTCACGTCGGCAGTTTTCAAGTTTTTTGGGGCCATCTTGGAAGCTGCTTGAGTAAGCCATTACAGGCTTTATTTTCCTTATAAATCAACGACTTATCCTACTTGCGCGTTTGGCGTAGGTTGTCCTACATTGGGTTTTCGTGCTTACAACACGCTACCTCAGGACCAC
>LNAP01002056.1_pt1 | contig 20530 bp, 20 predicted proteins | sample 602601 | NCBI WGS metagenome assembly LNAP01 (sample SAMN02440304, study PRJNA202911) | soil metagenome | biome: Subtropical and temperate rainforests or woodlands; isolation source: soil samples (1 kg each in a 20% v/v slurry with milli Q water) were... ...
GCAGTCCGGAACTGAACCTCAAGGAATAGCATCATGAAACGTACTTACCAGCCATCCAAGACGCGCCGCGCGCGCTCCCGCGGCAGCGCTCGCGCCGGTGTTCACCTCGCAGCTCGCCGCGACCCTGTTGTCGATGGCGGTGGCACGACGCGGCATCGCCTGGCTGCCGCAGAGTCTGGCACAGGACGACCTCGACCACGGCCGGCTGGTGGTCGCCGGCGGCAAGCGCTGGCACATTCCGGTGGACATCCGCCTGTATCGCCCCGCCGCGCATCAGGGCCGCGCCGCGGAAGCCCTGTGGGCGAGTTTGACCGGCTGAGCGCAGCGAAGCCGGTCGGGTGAGGGAGCGCGCTCCGGACGATGCCGCTTCGATCCAGACGGATCAGACTCTAGCGTGGCTGGGCGCCATCGCGCAGCGCCGCGCCAAAGGTTTGAAACAGGGTGCGATTGATCGGGTTGCTTTGCGGGTCGTATTCGGCGTGCCACTGCACCCCGAGCGCGAAGCCAGGCGCGTCGGCGATGCGGATCGCCTCGATGGTGCCGTCCTCGGCCACGCCCTCGACCACCACGCGGTCGCCCAGCTCCAGGATGCCCTGGCCATGCAGCGAGTTGACGCGAATGGTTTCGCAGCCGAGCAGTTGCGCAAAGCGACCGTCGGGGACCAGCGCGACGGCGTGCCGGTCGGCGAACACGATGTTCGGGTCCGGATGGATCTCGCCGGTCTCGAGCCGCGGCATGCGATGGTTCATGCGTCCCGGCAACTCGCGGATTTCCGGATGCAGCGAGCCGCCGAAGGCGACGTTCATCTCCTGGAAGCCGCGGCAGATCCCGAACAGCGGCACGCCGCGCGCGACACAGGCCTCGACCAGCGCCAACGCCATGGCGTCGCGGGCGTCATCATAGGGCTCGTGGCGGGGATGCGGCTCGGCGCGAAAACGTGCCGGATGCACGTTGGCGCGGGCGCCGGTCAGCAGGATGCCGTCGACCACATCGAGCAGCGCACCGATGTCGGTGATATCGGGCGCACCGGCAAACATCAGCGGCAGCGCGTTGGCGACCTCGGCGACGGCGCGGAGATTGCGCTCGCCGACCGCCTGCACCGCAAAGCGCCCCTCGACGAGGTGCGAATTGCCTATGACTCCAACTATGGGTTTCTTCTTCATTGCCCGCCTTCACCAGCAGGTCATGCTATTTCACATCGCTAGAAAAGTGAAATCATCCCAGCCCTGCACCGCCGGCGACTTCCGGGCCGGCCCGGCGCAAATGCGGAGACGGCCGGTTCAGCCGGATATTGAACGCCCTGATGGCCTCGCCTCGGCCCCCCGCTCCCGGACCGGGCAAAAAGGACGCCGATCCGCTGCGGTATCGAGGCGCGCCGCGATACCATCGGCTCGCCCGCCATCAGCCGCAGGCGAATATCCTGTCCGTCGGGAATTTGTCGGAGATCAGTTCCGGACCGTCGGCCCGGATCACGAACATGTCCTGGATGTGCCAGTGATTCACATGGGGCTCCATGGCGATTACCATGCCCTCTTCGAGCACCCGCATATTGCCGCGTGCGATCACCGGTTCCTGCTGGTGCCACCAGGCGCCGACGCTGTGGCCGGCCAGCATCGACTTGTATTCCATGCCGGCGGCCTCGAACTTCTCCACCACGAACTGGTAGATCTCGGCCGCGGTCTTGCCCGGCAGCAGCTGATCGTTGGCGGCGCGATAAATGTCGCGGATCACATTGTACTGCCGGGTCTGCTCGGCGCTGGGCTTGCCGACCACGGCGCAGCGTGACTGGTGTCCGGCATAGCCCTGCATGTAGGCCACATAATCGGTGCGGATGGCATCGCCCGCGGCGAACGCAAAGTCGCTCTCGCCGGCATACTGGATGGTGTTGCGCTCGGAGTTGAGAATGCCGTGGGTGAATTCGGAGCCGTGCGCCAGGCAATAGCCCACCAGCGCCGCATGCAGGTCGCGCTCGCGCATGCCCGGCCGCACCAGCGGGAAGCAGGCCAGGAACGCATCGTCGAGCATGTCCGCGCCGCGCTTCAGATAGGCCAGCTCGGCCGGCGTCTTGACCGCGCGCACCACATCCATCAGCGCGGTGGAGTTGGTCATCTGCATTTTCGGCAGCCGCGTGCGCAGCGTCTCCCAGTCCGCGGCGCTGATGAAGTTGCTCTCGAAGCCGACGTTCGACTCGGCCAGGCCCATCGCCGCGATCACCGTCGCCAGCTTCTCGATCGGCGGCTCGGTGTAGCCCTCGTAGACATCGAAATGCTCGATGAAGGAATCGCGGCGCGCCAGCCCCTCGGCAATCGCATTGACCACAATGCGCGGCTCGCCGGTGCGCGGCCAGACGAGATAGACGCCGCGCGGCGAATCCGCGAGGTCGAGATGCCGCGCCAGCGTGCCGGGATAGGCGAAGCCGGCGAGATAGGTGAAGTTGATGCCGGCGCGCGCCACGATGGCGCCGAGACCGAAGGCGTCCATCTGTTGCGCCAGCCGTTCGAGCTGGACGAAATCCTTGACTGCAGCCTTCATGTTTCCGTTTCCGTCTGTTCGACCATTCTGAGGAAGCGCTGGGTGCGCTCGTGTTTCGGGTGATCCAGCACCTCTTCGGGCGGGCCCTGCTCGATGACCCGGCCTTCGTCCATGAACACCACGCGGTCGGCCACTTCGCGGGCGAAGCGCACCTCGTGGGTGACGACCATCATGGTCATGCCGGCCTCGGCGAGACGGCGGATCACCGCGAGCACCTCGCCGACCAGTTCGGGATCGAGCGCCGAGGTCGGCTCGTCGAACAGCATCAGCCGCGGCGAGATCGCCAGCGCGCGGGCGATGGCCACGCGCTGCTGCTGGCCGCCGGAGAGGCGGTGCGGAAAATGGTCGGCGTGGGCCGTCAGGCCGACGGCATTGAGCAGGCTCATGCCCAGCGCGCGCATCTTCTCGGGATCCTCGCCATAGACGCGGATCGGCGCCTCGATGATGTTCTCCAGCGCCGTCAGATGGTCGAACAGGTTGAAGTGCTGGAACACCATGCCGATGCGCGCATCGGCGCGGGCCTTGGCGAGATTGCGCTTCGGCACGATGCGATCGCCGACGCCCCGGACGTAGCCGACATATTCGCCGCCGACGGTGATCTCGCCCCAGTCGAGTTGCTCGAGGTGGTTGACCAGCCGCAGCAGCGTGCTCTTGCCGGATCCGCTCGAGCCCATCAGCACCACCACCTCGCCACGCTTGATGGTGAGGTCGAGGCCGCTGAGGATCTGTTTCGAGCCGTATGATTTCTGCACGTTGCGGCAGACGACAAACGGCGCCTCGGCCGGATCGCCCTCCACGCGGCTGCCGCTCAGCGTATCCATCCACGCGGTCGGCGACACCGGCTGCGTGGATGCCACGCCGGCCGGCGCGGCGACGAGCCGCGGCTTGCGCTCGGCATCCGGGCTGTAGTTCTTTTCGAGATAATATTGCACCGCCGCCACCGCGCTGGTCATGATCAGGTAGACGATGCCGGCCGCGGCGAAGACCGTGAAGAACTTGAAGTTCTGTCCGACGATCTGCTGCGCGCGGAAAGTCAGTTCGTTGACGAAGATCACCGACGCAATCGAGGTGCCCTTGATCATCGAGATGGTCTGGTTGGCCATGCCCGGCAGGATCGCGCGCATGGCCTGCGGCAGGATGATGCGCCGGAGCGTCAGGAACGGCCCCATGCCGAACGAGGCCGCGGCGAGGCTCTGCCTGCGGTCCACCGAGAGGATGCCGCCGCGGATGATCTCGGCGCAGAACGCCGCCTCGTTGAGCATGAAGCCGACCACCGCGGTGGTGAAGCTGTCGAGCTTGATGCCGACGATCGGCAGCGCGTCATAGAGGAACACCAGTTGCAGGATGACCGGCGTGCCGCGCATGAACCAGATGTAGCCCCACGCCGCGCCGCGCACCGGCGCCAGGGTCGACAGCCGCATCAGCGCCAGGATCAGACCGAGAATCACGCCGCCGGCCATGGCGAGCGCGGCGATTTCCAGCGCCGTCACCGCGCCGTCCAGCAGGAAGGACGACGTGACGTAGGACAGCATCTCCATCAGCGGCTCGGGCACCAGGCTGGAGCGCCAGCCGAGCGCCACGGCGATGACCAGCACCAGCGCGACGGCCCCGGCCCAGATCATGTTGCGCGACGGCCGCGGCTTCGTTGCCTCTGCCACCTCAGTCATCGATTTGCCTCCCGGTCGCGGCTCCGCCATGGGGGATCAACCGCACAGGGTGACGGTAGCATGCGCGACGGCCTGCGCCGCCGTCACCAGTTGCGACAGCAGCACGCGCTCGTCGGCGGTCGGCCATTCCTTGTAGATGCGAATGTCGCCGGGACCGTACTGCACGGTGGGAATGCCGAGCGCGGCGATGATGTTGCCATCGCCGACATTGCCGAGCCGACCCCAGCCGCCGATCTCGGCGGGGGCGCCGGAGGCGCGCATCTGGCCCGCCGCCAGCGCCGAGACCAGCGCATGGTCGTGCGAAATTTCCATCGGCTCCTGGCACCAGCCGGTCTCGGTGCCCTTGGCAGGCAATTCGAAGGAATAGTTGAACGCCGGATGATCGCGCTTGATGCCTTCCAGCAGCGCGGCGAGATCGGCAGTCACGCTGTGCAGCGTCTGGCCCGGCACGGTGCGGAACTGGAGCAGCAGCTCCGCCTGCTTGCTGTGCAGGCCGGTAAAATTCTTCTGGTAGTAGTGCTCCTTGTGGAAAGTATCGAAGGTGTGGGTCGGGAAGCCCGGCAGGTCGGCATGCGGCGTGAAGGTCATCCAGCTGCCTTGCGGAATCGGATCGAGGCTGGGTCCGATGCGGCGGATTACTTCGCAAAGCTGCTCGATGGGATTCCAGTATTGCGCCTTGGCCTCGGCGCTGTAGCGGAAGAACAGTTCAGGCGCCTCGACGCGGATGCGCACCATGACGATGCCCACGCAGACCGTGGCGATGGTATTGTTGGAGTGCTCCATGTTGATGCACAGGTCGGCGCGGACGCCGCTGTCGAGCAGCGCGCGGGTGCCGGCGCCACCGAGCTTGTGAGCGATCACCGGGCACAGCAGCACGTCGCCTTTCAGGCGCGTGCCCGACTTGATCACCGCCTCGACGCCGCAGAACGCTGCGGCGAGGCCGCCCTTGTCGTCATGGGCGCCCATGCCCCACACCCAGCCGTCCTCGAATTTGGCGCCGTACGGATCGACCGACCAGCCGGGCATCTCGACGCCGGGGTCCATATGGCCGTTGAGCATCAGGCTCGGCCCGCCGCCGGTGCCGCGCAAAATGCCCATCGGCTGCCGGCTGGTGACGGTTGGATCGAACGGATGCACCACGTCCATCATGGTGACGTCGAGGCCGATGTCGTTCATCCGCTCGGCGAGATGATCGGCGATCTGGTGTTCCTGAAAGGCGGAGCTGGGAATGCGCAGCAGCCCCTGCTCGATCTCGAGCACGCGCGCGACATCGACGTGCTGTTGCATGGCGGACAATCCGGTGGTCATATGGTTCTCCTGAAGTGTAGTCCGCTTGAAATGGTGGCAACGGCGCTTCTGCTTCCCTCGCCCCGCCCGGCGAAGCAAAGCTTCGCCAGGCGGGGAGAGGGTGAAGACACGATTACTCCGTGAGAACGGACGGCTCGGTGGTCAGGCTGTAGTCGACCTTGTAACGCTCGTAGATCGCCTTCTCGGTGCCGTTGGCGCGGATCGCGGTCAGGCCGTCGCGGATGGCCTTGATCAGGTCCGGATTACCCTTGGCGGTGCCGACGGCGATCTTGGCGCCGGTGACGACGTCAAACGCACTTTCGATGGTCGTCTGATTGGCGAGAACCAGGTTCTCGCCGACGAACTTGTTCAACGCCACGACGTCGGCGCGGCCGTTCTGAATCAGACGCACGCCGCTTGTCATGTCCGTGGACGTGATGATGTTGACCGCCGCCTTGCCGGCGGCGATGCATTTGGTGTTGGCTTCCCGCAGCATGGCTTCCTGGGTCGTGCCGATGGTGGTGGTTGCCGTCACGCCGCAGAGATCGCCGAGCGCAGCGATCTTCTTCGGGTTGCCCTTGGCCACCAGCATGCCGGTCGCGGCGTTCATGTAGACCACGAAGTCCATCCGCTTGGCGCGCTCCGGGGTGTAGAGAAGCGTGTCCCACATGATGTCGATCTGTCCGCTCATGGTGGCCGGGATCAGCCCGCCCCAGGTGCCGATGGAGAAATCGATGGGAACGCCGACGCAGCCAAAGGCGGCGCGGGCGAGGTCCGCATCGAGGCCGATCAGCTTGTTGAAATCCTTGGGGTCGCGCATGCTGAACGGCACGCTCTCGCCGTCCTGGCCAATCTTGATGGTCTTGCCCGCGAGGCCGGGATATTTGGCGGCCATTTTGGCGGGTTCGCAGCTCACATCGTCGGCTTTCGCCGCGCCGAGGCCGGCAAGGACCAGGCCGGCCGCCACAGCGGCCCGCAGCACATATGACGGCACAGACGTATAAAGTTTGCGCATGAGATCCCAATTCCTCTTTTGGTAGATTGCTCTAGACCGGCCTTGGAATGGGATTATTCGAACTGTCGCACTGCAATACAAATGAAATGTAGACATTAGATTCATGCGCATATTTTATACGGCATGGATTCCAGAAATCTCGAGACCCTGCTTTGGGTGGCCCGCCTCGGCGGCATCGGGGCCGCGGCGCAGCATCTCAACCTGACCCAGCCGGCGATTACCCGGCGCATTCAGGAGCTGGAGCGTGAACTGGGCGCCAAAGTGCTGCGCCGCCAGGGCCGTAACGTGGTGCCCACCCCGCTCGGTCACATCTGCCTCGGCAATGCCGAGCGCATTCTGTCGGAAGTCGCGACCATGCGCGTCGCGGCAAGCGGCACTCCGGCCGTGGGCACGATTCGCGTCGGCGTGGTCGAGAGCATTGCGTTGAGCTGGTTCCAGAACCTGCTGACCCGGATCGAGGAGCGTTATCCCAAGGTCCAGCTCGAGATCGATGTCGATCTCTCCAGCCGGCTCGCGACCAAGCTGTCCCGCCGCCAGATCGATATCGCCCTGTTGCCCGGTCCCATCCAGCTTCCCGGCGTCGTCAAGGTCCCGCTCGGCAGCTGCGCCATGAAGTGGCTCGGGCACCCCCGGCTCGGTCAGGATGGCCGCGACATGACGCCGGCCGATCTCGCCAGACTTCCGATCATCAGCATGCCGCAGGACGCCAACGCCTACTACTCCATCGTCAACTGGTTCGAGGAGGCCCGCGTCACGCCCGGCCTCGTGCACCGCTGCAACAGCTTCAGCGTGGTGGCGTCGCTGGTACGGCGCGGCGTCGGCGTCAGCCTGCTGCCCCCCGACCTGTTCGCGGACGATCTTGAGTCAGGCAGCCTCAAGATCCTAATCGAGGAGCCCAAGGCGTTCAAAGTGGATTACTCCGCGGCGTACCTGCCCGGAATCGACCTCTCGATCCTCCCGGAGGTCGCCACGCTGGCGCGCGAGGAAAGCTGGTTTTTCGGTTCGCCGCACGGACGCGTCAAGAACCTGAGCAGTGAAGCGATCATATCGCCCGCACACAGGCTTTGAGCCAACCTGCTCCGGGGCGGCATCATCCAGGCGCCCTCTAGTTCAGCCGGATATCCAGCGCCTTGATGATCTCGCCCCAGCGCCTGGTCTCGGACTCGGCGAAGGCGGCGAGCTGCTCCGGCGTCGAGGAGCGCACCTCGAAACCCATCGCCTCGAACTTCTCGCGGAATTTCGGCGAGTCGACGATCGCGGTAAGCTCCGCGCTGAGGCGATCGACCACCGGCTTTGGCGTGCCGGCGGTGGTGTAGAGCGCGCCCCAGATGGCGCTGAGCAGGCGGGGATAGCCGAGCTCGCCGGTGGTCGGCACGTTGGGCAAAACCTTCGAACGCTTCTCCGCCATGATCGCCACCGCGCGCATCTGGCCCGCCTGCAGCATTGGCAGCGCGTCCGGGATCGACGGGAACATGATGTCGAGGCGGCCGCCGATGAGGTCGGTGATCGCCGGTCCCTGGCCGCGATAAGGCACATGCATCAAATGGGTGCCGGTCTCGCGGTTGAACAGCTCGCCGCCGAGATGGGTCGGCGACCCCACCCCGGACGAGCCGAAGTTGAGCTTGTCGCCGTCGCGGCGGATCGCCGCGATCAGCGCGGGAAGGTCGAGCTCCTTGAAGCGCTCGCCGGGGACGATGACTTGCGGATAGATCGTCACCAGGGTCAGCGGCTGGAAGTCGCGGACCGGATCGTAGGACAGTTTTTCGTAGAGATTGACGTTGGCAGCGTTGGTGGCGGTCGTGCCCATGTACAGCGTGGTACCGTCGGGCGTGGCGCGCGCGGCCTCGGTGGCCGCGAGATTGCCGCCGGCGCCGGGCTTGTTCTCGACCACCACCGGCCTGCCCAGCCGCTTCGACAATTCATCGGCGATCACCCGGGCCTGGGTGTCGGAACTGCCGCCGGCGGGGAACGGCACCAGGATGCGCAGGTTGTGCGGTGGCCAGTCATCCGCGCGGGCTACAGTGCACGATGTCAGGGCGATCGTCGCCAGCACGATGGCACGCAGGACGTTCATGATGCCGAAGCTCCCTGGAAGAAGTTGATGGCGATCTGCTCGAACAGCTCCGGCTCGGTGCGCGACAGCGCGTGGCCGCCGCGGGCGACAAAGTGGCCCCGCGCGCCCGGGATGAGCCGGACAAACTCCTCGGAAAAATACCTCGGGGTCAGGATATCGTCGTCGGCACAGACCACAAGGGTGGGAATCGCAATGCGCGACAGTTCGTCCCGCCGGTCGAAGTTGAGGATCGCATCGAACCGGCTGTCCTGGACCTCGGCATTTTCAAGCTGACCGGTGGTCGCCGCTTCCGCCTCGGCGATTTCCTGTTCGTGCGCGTTGATCCAGTACGGCGGGTAGAGCAGCAGCGAACTGTATTGCGCATAGGCGGCGATCCCGAGTTCGCCGTACAGCCTGGAGCGCAGTCCCAGGATCTTGCGGCGATACGGATCGCCGCAGGTCGTGCTGGCATAGATCAGCATCGCGGACAGGCGGCCGGGGTAATCCAGCGCGGTGGCCACGCCGATGGCGCCGCCGGTGGAATGGCCGAGATACATCGCGCGGTCGAGCCCGGCGGCGTCCATCACCGCCACCAGATCCGCCGACATCTGCTCGATGGACGAGACCGGCTGCCGGCAGGATCGCCCGGTGCCGCGCTGGTCGAAGCGGTAGACGGTGAAATGCTGCGTCAGCGCCGCCATGTTTGGCGTCCAGTAGGTGCCGACGCCGCCGAGGCCGGCGCCGAGGATGAGCGCCGGGCCATGGCCCTGCCGGTCCCAGTAGAGGGCGTCGCCCTGGCGGGTCGTCACTGGCATGATTGGAAATCCGGATCGAGGTGGAAGGATCGTCCGACACTACCCGTTACGCCTCAATCATGTAGCGCGACAGATTGGCCTGCAGCATCTCGATCAAGGTGTCCCGGACAGGATCGCGCGTCCCGCGGGTCCAGGCGGCCGCGAGCGGCAGCCTGTTCATGGCCGACTGCGCCAGCGGCACATAGCGAACGCCGCGCGCCGCCATCCGTGAGGTCCATCGCGGGACGATGGCGACGCCGATTTCGGCGGCGACGAGATTGACGATGGTCTGCTTCTCATCGGCGATCTGGGCGACGTGCGCCACAAGGCCGGCCTCCGCAAACAGCTTCATGGTCAGGTCATGGCTGTGCGGCCGCGACCGGCGCTCCGGGACGATCAGCGGCGCGCCGGCCAGATCGGCGATGGTCAGGCTGGACCGGCTGGCGAAGCCATGCCGTTCGGACACGGCCACCACCGCGGTCTCGTGAAACAGAAAGAGAAACTGCAGGCGCTTGTCGGCGCTGTCCGGTGGACGCACGAACGCCAGATCCAGCCGGCCCGACAGCAATTGCGGCAGCAGGCGGATGGTCTTGTCTTCCACCAGCTTCACGCTGACCCCCGGCTGCCGGTCGCGCATATCGTGCAGCAGCGCAGGCAGCAGGCCGGCCGCGGCGCTGTCGATGGCGCCGACGCGGATCGTTGCCGCGCGCACCCGCCCGCGGGCGCGAAAGCTTGCCGCCAGCCGATCGGCCTGCGCCAGCAGCTCATGCGCCTGTTTGAGCAACGCCGCACCGTCGTCGGTCAGTGCCACGCTGCGCGTCGTCCGCGTCAGCAATCGCGTGCCGAGATCGTCCTCGAGCATGCGGACATGGCGGCCGAGCGCCGACGGCATCATGTCGAGCTGCTGCGCCGCGCGTCCGAAGTGCAGTTCTTCGGCCGCGGCCACAAAACAGCGCAACTGATGCAGATCCATCGGCTCTCTCCCACCCCGGATTATATCATTTTTTTGTATAAACCAATGCGCTTGAGCCCTGCCATATCCGGCCGCAGGGTGACCGGCCGTCGCTTGCGCGCGGCCCAGACAAGACGACCCAGGTGAGGAACACCCCATGCGCGAATATTCCATCGCGGCGATTCCGGCCGATGGCATCGGCCCCGAGGTCATCGAAGCCGGCACCACCGTGCTCGCAAGCCTCTCGACCCGCATCGGCGATGTGAAGTTCAACGTCGAGACCTTCGATTGGGGCTCGGCCTATTACCGCAAGCATGGCGTCATGATGCCGGCCGACGGGCTGGCCCAGCTGAAGAGATTCGACGCGATCTATTTCGGCGCGGTCGGCGCGCCCGACGTGCCCGACCACATCACCCTGTGGGGCCTGCGGCTGCCGATCTGCCAGGGTTTTGACCAGTACGCCAACGTGCGGCCCACCAAGATCCTGCCCGGCATCACCTCACCGCTGCGCAATGTGGGCATCGGCGATCTCGACTGGGTGATCGTGCGCGAGAATTCCGAAGGTGAGTATGCCGGCTGCGGCGGTCGCGTGCATCGCGGACTGCCGGAGGAGGTCGGTACCGAAGTGGCGATCTTCACCCGCGTCGGCGTCCAGCGCATCATGCGCTACGCCTTCAGGCTGGCGCAGTCACGGCCGCGCAAGTTCCTCACCGTGGTCACCAAGTCCAACGCGCAGCGCCACGGCATGGTGATGTGGGACGAGATCGCCGAGGAAGTGTCGAAGGAATTCCCTGATGTCACCTGGGACAAGATGCTGGTCGATGCCATGACCGTGCGGATGACGCTGAAGCCGCAGAGTCTCGACACCATCGTCGCCACCAATCTGCATGCCGACATCCTGTCGGATCTGGCCGGCGCGCTGGCCGGCAGCCTCGGCGTGGCACCGACCGCCAATATCGATCCGGAGCGCCGCTTCCCGTCGATGTTCGAGCCGATCCACGGCTCGGCCTTCGACATCACCGGCAAGGGCATCGCCAATCCGGTCGCCAGTTTCTGGACCGCAGCGCAGATGCTCGATCATCTCGGCGAGGCCGACGCTTCCGCACGGCTGATGCGTGCGGTCGAGCAGGTCACCGGCGCCGGCATCATGACGCCGGACGTTGGCGGCACCGCGACGACGAAAGAAGTGACCGACGCGGTGGTCGAGGCGATCCACAGCTCCAACGTCTGAACGGCATCGCCCGCGAACGGCGGGCGGTGATCACCAATAACAAGACCCCAGGGAGGCAACTATGAAGCTGAAAGCCATCGCGGCCGTGGCACTCGCCATGTTCACCACGCCCGCTTGTGCGCAGAGCTACCCCAGCAAGCCCATCACCCTGCTGGTGCCGTTTGCCGCCGGCGGCGCGACGGATACGGTCGCGCGCGTCACCGCGGCGACCATGTCGAAACTGCTGGGACAGACCATCATCATCGAGAATGCCACCGGCGCCGGCGGCACGATTGCCGCCGCCCGCGCGGCGCGCGCCGAACCCGACGGCTACACGCTGCTGATCCATCACATCGGCATCTCGACCGCCGCAACGCTGTATCGCCGGCTGCCCTACGACACCAAAACCGCGTTCGCGCCGATCGGCCTGGTCACCAACGCGCCGATGACCATCATCGGCCGTCCCGACCTGCCGCCGAACACGCTGGCCGAACTCGTCACCTACATCAAGGCCAACGGCGACAAGATGACCTTCGGCAATGCCGGCCTCGGCGCCGCCTCGCAACTGTGCGGCATGCTGTTCATGACCGCGGTTGGCAAGGAGATCCTGCCGGTACCCTACAAAGGCAACGGCCCGGTGATGAACGACCTGATCGCCCGACAGATCGACCTCACCTGCGACCAGACCACCAACACCACCGGCCCGATCGCCGCCAAACTGGTCAAGAGCTACGCCATCACCACCAAGACGCGGCTGTCGTCGATGCCCGATCTGCCGACCGCCGACGAAGCGGGGCTGAAGGGCTTCGAGGTCGGCGCCTGGCACGGCATCTATGCGCCGAAGGGGACGCCCGACGCCGTCATCGAGAAGCTGTCCAAGACACTGCAGGCGGCGCTGCGCGACCCCGAGCTGGTGAAGCGGTTCAACGATATCAATACCGACCCCGTCGCGCAGGATCAGGCCACGCCGGCCGCGCTGCAAGCGACGCTGATCAGCGAGATCGATCGCTGGGCGCCGATCATCCGCGCCACCAACCAGTTCGCGGATTGAACGCGCACCGGAAACACCCTCGCATCGCAACCATGCGTTCAAGGCGTCGCCATGGCAGCGACGCCTTGAACGGCCGGCATGGGAGAGGTCACGCAGGCCTTGCGTCCTGACGCGTCAACCGGGTCGTATAGCTGTAGCGATCGGCCGGATGGATGCTCAGCGAGACTTCCGCCATCTCGTTCGAACTGAACAGATACTGGCGCCGGATCGCGAGCGCATGGGCGCCGGGATCGGCTTTCAGCGCCTCGGCCTTGTCGACGGGCACGCCCACGGCGTTGATGTCCTGGCGGATTTCACTGAAGCGGCGACCCGAGATCTGCTCGACCAGCGTGCCGAAGATATCGCGGTGGCCATTCATCCGTTGGCGCACCTCGCTGGCGAAGGCGGCGTCGATATAGACATCGGTCCAGCAGATCGGCGTCCGGGTGGCATCTCCGGGGATCATGCGCAGGCTGGAGATGCACAGCCAGCGCCGGCCCGGCTGACAGCCCAGCGCATCGGCCAGCTGGTCATCCGTGACGATATCGGCGACGCGCTGCACGTGGCGTTCGGTTTCGACGCCGAACTGCTGCACCGCCTCGATCGACCCCAGCGCCTGGGTGAAGCCGCCGGCCCCGCGCTGCGGCGATCGCGCCTCGACGCGCGTGCCGGCATTGCGCTTGCGGCTGACGAGGCCGGATGCCTGCAGTTCGCGCATCGCGGCCCGCACCGTGGAACGGCTGACGGAGAAATGCTCGGCCAGTTCGAACTCGTTCGGCAGCACCGAGCCGACCGGATGGCGGCCCTCGGCAATCGCCTTTTCGATCCCGTCCATCTCTTCGACGTAGCCCGCCTCCCGCCAGTAGTTCCGGTAGTTGGGCAGGGAGGCGTAGTTGGTGAGCGTGCGCCGGTTGGTTGCGCGGGCGGCGTCGACGTCGTCGCTGATGCAGGTCGGGATCATGTTGCCGATGAAGAAACCGGGATCGTTGCGCTTGGCCGCGGGCAGCGCCGCCAACGACTGGCCCATGTGCGACAGCACGACATTGGCGAACACCACGCCCTCGGCGAGTTCGCCCGCCAGGGCCACCATCTTCTTGCGCAGCGCCGCGACGATGATCGGCGGCAGCGGCCCGAACCCTGTCTCGGCGCGGAACTTCTCGATGAAGGCGCGCGTGTCGGCCAGCGGCTTGCCCGGCGTCACGCCCATGCGCACATAGGATGGCCCGTGGGCGATGCCGATGCCCATGCGGAAGCGCCCGCCCGAGACCTCGTGCATCATCGCGGCGCTCTGCGCGAAATCGACCATGGTGCGCTGGTAGATCGGTGCGATGGCGGTGCCGAAGGTGACCTTCTCCGTGTTCCACGCCAGCGCTTCGCAGGTCGACATGCCGCCAGTGGGGCTCGGCACATAGAGCCCGGTAAACCCTCGCCGCTCGGCCTCCTGGCCGATCTCGATGGTGCGGCGCCGACGCCCGGGCATGGCGATCAGGCAGAGGGCGGGAAGCGATTCGGGCATCGTGATGTTTCCTTCGGCTGGCGTGCGGTTTCGAACTGTAGCATCAGCCGCCATCAATCTTCTTGTCGAACCAGCCGCGTATTGATCTAGTGCCGATGGGGAGAACTGTAACCCGCGTACAAGAAGCTCGCGGTCAAATCGGGAGGAAACCACATGAAATACAGCGCAATGCTCGTTGCCGCCGGTGTGCTCAGCGCCGGGACGGCATTTGCCCAGCAGGGGCCGATCAAGATCGGCGTGCTCTATCCGCTGACCGGCGGCGGCGCCGTCTACGGCGCGCCGGCGCTGGTCGGCCACCAGATGGCGATCGAGGAGCTCAACGCCAAGGGCGGCATCATGGGCCGCAAGGTCGAATCGATCGAGCGCGACGACAAGCTCAACCCGGCGACCGCGTCGTCGACGATGAAGGAGCTGATCACCAAGGACAAGGTCGACATCGTCCTGGGCGGGCTCGCGTCGTCGGTTGGCCTCGCCATGTCCGAGGTGAGCAAGCAGGAGAAGGTCGTCTACATCTCGACCATCCCCAAGAGCATCCAGATCACGACCGACAAGCTGCACAAGTACGTCTTCCGCACGTCGGCGAACACCGACCAGGAAGGCGAAGCCATGGCGATCCTGGCCGGCAAGAACAAGCTCAGCAAGATCTGCCATCTCGAGCTCGACTATGCCTACGGCAACGACCTCGAGGTCGGCATCCTGAAGGCGATGCCCAAGCACGCGCCCGACGCCAAGATCGTGCTGACCTTGAAGCCCAAGCTCGGCGCCACCGACTTCAATCCGTTCATCCCGCAGGTCATGGCCGCCGGCTGCGACGGCGTGCTGTCGGGCCTGTGGGGGCCGCACTTCGTGTCGTGGGTCAAGCAGGCGGCACCGCTCGGCTTCTTCAACAAGATCAAGTGGATCTCCGGCGGCGAGGTCGGCAGCCACGAGATCGCGGGCGAGCTCAAGGGCGAGTACCCCGACAACGTGATCTCGAACACCTACGAGCTCTGGTACAAGGGCAACGATCCTTCCCATAAGGAATTCCAGGAGAAGCTCGCCAAGAAGCTCAATACGCAGGAAACCCCGCAATGGGCGGCGCTGGGCTACATCGGCGTCATGTATGCCGCGGCGGCGATGGAGAAGGCCAAGTCGACCGATCCCGACAAGGTCGCGGAAGCCCTCGAGGGGCTCTCGATCGGCACGCCGGTCGGCAAGCTCACCATCGATCCCAAGACCCACCAGGCCAACATCGGCCAGTTCTGGGGCCCGATGGTCAAGAAGCCGGATCGCGCCTACCGCATGATGGATCCGGCGGAATACATCCAGCCGAAGTGACGACGGAGCCGCACCGCGGCGCAGTCGTCATCCCGAGCGAAGCCGAGGGATCTTTCTTGTCGGCGAGACAAAAGAGGTCCCTCGACTGCGCCTCGCTGCGCTCGGCTTCGCTCGGGATGACGGGGGGAATTTAGATGACGTTAACCATGTTCACGCTGAACGCGTTCTATGGCCTGGCGCTGGCCATGAACATGTTCATCATCGCTTCCGGGCTGAACCTGATCTTCGGCGTGCTGCGGGTGATCAACTTCGCGCATGGCATGTTCTACATGTTCGGCGCCTACATCACCTTCACCGTGGCCAAGACCTGGGGCGCGCCGTTCTTCGTCGGCGTGCTGGCGTCGGCCGCCGCCCTCGCGGCGATCGCCTTCGTGATCGAGCGGCTGCTGCTGCGCCGCCTCTACGACAAGGAGCACCTGATGCAGCTCCTGTTCACCTTCGCGCTGGTCCTGCTGATGAGCGACGCGGCGAAGATGATCTGGGGCACCGACCAGTATTCGGTGGGCTATCCGCCGGGCATGGGCGGCGCGGTCAATCTGGGCTTCGTCATGCTGCCGCAGTACCAGCTCTTCCTCTGCGTCGTGGGACCCCTGATCGCCGTCGCCATGTGGTTCGTGGTCGACCGCACGCGCTGGGGCCGCGTCGTGCGCGCAGCGACGCAGGACCGCGAGATGCTGGCGGCGCTCGGCGTCAACGTGCCGATGGTCTATGCGGCGGTGTTCACCATCGGCTCGGCGCTGGCCGGCGTCGGCGGCGCACTCGCCGCCCCGCGCATCGCCCTGGTGCCGGGCATGGACGCCACAATCATCAACGAGTGCTTCATCATCGTCATCATCGGCGGGCTCGGCAACATGTGGGGCAGCTTCCTGGGCGCGCTCGCCTTCGGCTTCGTCGTGCAGTTCGGCACGGTTCTGGCGCCCAACTGGCAGGACGTTCTGCCCTACCTGCTGATGCTGGCGGTGCTGATCGTGCGGCCGTGGGGCCTGCTCGGCCGACCCGAGACGGGGCACTGACCATGCCGTCGCACCGCCAACTGATCGCTTCGGCGATCGTCGTGCTGCTGCTGGCGCTGCTGCCGCTGGCCGGCAGCCGCTACGCCATCGACCTCACCACCGAGGTGCTGATCTACGCGCTGTTCGCGCTCAGCCTCAACGTACTGATCGGCTTCACCGGCAACATCTCGTTCGGCCACGCCGCCTACTTCGCGATCGGCGGCTATGCCTGCGCCATCCTGCTCACGACCTACGGCTGGCCGCTGGCGGCGGCCCTGCCGGCGGCGGTGGTGCTGGCCGGGCTGGTGGCGGCGGTGGTGGGCTTCTTCTGCGTGCGGCTGACGCAGATCTACTTCGCCATGCTGACGCTCGCCTTCGCCATGCTGGTGTGGGGCATCGCCTTCAAGTGGAAGGAAGTCACCGGCGGCGACGACGGCCTCACCGGCGTCAAGGTGCCGGCGATGCTCACCAACCACGTCAACTACTTCTACTTCACGCTGGCGGTGGTGAGCGCGGGCATCGCCGCCCTCTGGGTGATCTGCCATTCGGCATTCGGGCTGACCCTGGTGGCGATCCGTGAGAACAGCGTGCGCGCGGGCTTCATCGGCGTCGATACGCGGCGCATGCGCTGGGCCGCCTTCACCGTGGCCGGCACGTTCGGCGGGCTCGCCGGCGCATTGTTCGGCATGTACCACCGCGGCATGTACATCGAGAACGCCTTCTGGACCGAATCGGCCAACGTGCTGATCATGGTGCTGCTGGGCGGCATCTACTCCTTCGTCGGGCCGATCATCGGCGCCGCCGTGCTGCATCTGCTGCAGGTCTTCACCAACCAGTACACGCCCTACTGGCCGACCGTGCTGGGGCTGATCCTGCTGGTGATCGTGATGGTGCTGCCGGATGGCCTGATCGGCCTGGCGAGACGCGTGAAGGCGCGCGGAGGCCGGTCATGACCACCATGCTCAGCATCGGCGGTCTGTGGAAGTCGTTCGCAGGCTTCGTCGCCACGCGCGATGTCTCCTTCGAGCTTCTGACCGGCGAGAACCACGCCATCATCGGCCCCAACGGCGCCGGCAAGACGACCTTCTTCAACCTGATCACCGGCCATCTGCGGCCCGACAGGGGCAACGTGTCGTTCGAGGGCCGCGACCTGGTCGGCCTGCCGCCGCAGAAGATCGTGCGCCTGGGCATCGCCCGCTCGTTCCAGCGCATCAACATCTACCCGCGCCTTAACGTGTTCGAGAACGTGCAGGTGGCGCTGATCGCCCACGAAGGCCAGCAGTGGAATCTCTTCCGCCCGGGCCGGTCCCTGCATCGCGAGGGCACGCAGGAGCTGCTCGAGCTGGTGGGCCTGGCACCCGAGGCGCTCGAGACCGCGGGCGAGCTGAGCTACGGCAAGCAGAAGCAGCTCGAGCTGGCGATCGCCCTCGCCTCTCAGCCGCGACTGCTACTGCTCGACGAGCCGACGGCCGGCATGTCGCCGCAGGAGACCGGCGAGACCATCGCCTCGGTGCGCGACATCGTGAAGGCGCGCGGGCTCACGCTGCTCTTCACCGAGCACGACATGTCGGTGGTGTTCGGCATCGCCGAGCGCATCTCGGTGCTGCATCACGGCGAGATCATCGCCTCGGGCGCGCCCGACGCGGTGCGCAACGACCCGGAGGTCAAGCGCGTCTATCTCGGGGAGCACGCTCATGGCTGAGCTTGGGGCTGACCTCAAGGTCGACGGCATCCATACCGCGTACGGGCTGAGCCAGGTGCTGTTCGGCGTCTCGCTCGACGTGCAGGCCGGCGAATGCATCGCGCTCATCGGCCGCAACGGCGTCGGCAAGACCACGACCATGCGCTCGATCATGGGCCTCACGCCCCCGCGGCAAGGCCACGTGATGTGGAAGGGCCAGGACATCGCCCGGCTGGGGCCGCACCGCATCTGCCGTTTGGGCATCGGCTTCGTGCCGGAGGACCGGCGCATCTTCCCCGAGCTGTCGGTGTGGGAGAACCTCGACATCGCGCGGCGCAGCGGCGCCGGCGGCAAGACGACCTGGAGCGAGGAGCAGGTGTTCGCGCTGTTCCCCGACCTGGCCGAGATCCGCGACCGGCGCGGCGGCGTGCTGTCGGGCGGCCAGCAGCAGATGCTGACCATCGCCCGCACCCTGATGGGCAATCCCGAGCTTCTGTTGCTCGACGAACCCTCGGAGGGGCTGGCGCCCCTGATCGTCGAGCTGCTGCAGCAGCGTGTCGCCGAGCTCAAGGCGACCGGACTCTCGATCGTGCTGGCCGAGCAGAACCTGCAGTTCGTGATGGCGCTCGCCGACCGTGTCTACATCCTGGAGAAGGGCGAGGTGCGCTTCACCGGCACGCCCGCCGACCTCAAGGCCGACGAGCGCATCGTGCACCAGTACCTGACGGTGTGACCGCGCAAACGAAAGGCCGCCGCCCGTGCAGGCGGCGGCCCGACGCTCGCAGCGACTAGCGCAGCGGAATGTTGATGTTGACGCTCGGGCTCGATGGATAGCGATCGTAGCGATCATAGCGTTGGTACATCGGCTCGTAGTAGGTCGGCGCCGGGGCATAGACCACCGGGGGCGGCTGCATGACATAGACCGGTGAGCGCTGCACGACGACAGGCTGCTCGACGATGTACACCGGCGACCCGCGATAGCGCTTGCGGCCGTTGCCTTCGCCGCCCTCGGCCGTCGTCGCCACCGTCGCGGTGGCGCCGATCACACTGACGAGCAGTCCAGCCTTTCTGGCTATCGACATTGCAGCCTCCTGTTTGATCGCCGGGACACTCAACGCGCACGACGCCTGCCGTGTTCCGTTTTCGGAATTCACACAGGCCGCAACGATGCCGTGGAACGACCTCGGCCGGTGGTGGCTTTGCTGTGACCCGCGCGAGCAGGAATTATTCTCAAGGGCCGCCAGTTCGGGTAAATTCACCTGTCTGTTGTGAGGAAGAGGAGAAGCGCCGATGAGCGAGCCTGCCTTGCCGATGCGGCTGCATCACAACGCCTATGTCTGCGCCGACCAGGAGCGGACGCGTCACTTCTACGAGGACATCGTCGGCCTGCCGCTGCTCGCCGCCTGGATCGAGGAGGCCGAGTTCCCGGAGTTCCCCGGGCGGCGGACGAGTTACAGCCATGCCTTCTACGGCATCGGCGACGGCGGGGCGCTGGCCTTCTTCAACTTCGCCGATCCCGAAGCGGCCGCCGCCTACCAGGCGAAGAAGCAGCCGACCTTCATCCACATCGCGCTCGCCGTCACTGATACGGTACAGCGCGCGATCAAGCAGCGACTGGAAGGCGCCAAGCTGCCGGTGCGCGAGGTCGACCACGGCTACTGCAAGTCGATCTATGTCCAGGACCCGGACGGGCTTCTCGTCGAGTTCACCTCCGACCCGCCCGATGCCGGCGACATCGCAGCCCACCAGCGCACGACGGCGCACGACACGCTGCGGCGCTGGCAGGCAGGCGACCGGACGGTCAACAACGACATCCGTCCGCATCGCTGATGCGGACAGGCGAACTCAGCGGGTGGCGCGGGCTTCCAGTTCCTTGACCAGGGGCTCGACTTGGCCGCCGTTGCTCTGGATGTAGAGATTGAACTCCGACCGCTTGATCTGGGACATGCTGATGCCGGCGACCTTCAGGTCGGCGATGCGCGCGCCGCGGCCGTTGTCGTGCACTTCCCATTCGATGCGGGTGGTCTGGCCGTTGGCCTGCGTCAGGACGGCCTTGACCATCGACACGCCGTTGGGCCGCGCGTCGACCTTGTCGATGGTGACGTCGGAGGCCGCGAGCTTGGTCAGCCGCTCGCCATAAGCCCGCGCTTCCGCGGCCTCCAGGGCCGCCAGGAAGCGCGCCCGCATCGGCTCGCTGGCCTCTGTCCAGTGGCTGCCCAGCGCCGCGCGCGCCATGTAGGCCAGATCGAAATTGTTGCGCAGCACCTCGCGCACGGCGGCATCGCGACCGGGGCCGCTCTTGGTCCGGCCGATGTCGGCCAACAGGCCTGTCACGTTTTTGACGAATTGTCCGGGGTCGGCGGCCGCTCTTGCCGGCGTGAGGGCGGGTAGCGCGAACAGCAAGGCCGCCGCAGCGGCAGCCAAGAGACCATGAAAGACTTTACGTATCGGATCACCTGCCTTGGTCGCTCGGCGCGAGGGAAC
>LNAP01002057.1_pt1 | contig 20524 bp, 20 predicted proteins | sample 602601 | NCBI WGS metagenome assembly LNAP01 (sample SAMN02440304, study PRJNA202911) | soil metagenome | biome: Subtropical and temperate rainforests or woodlands; isolation source: soil samples (1 kg each in a 20% v/v slurry with milli Q water) were... ...
GGCGGCGTGGCGCTCGGCCTGCCCGACGGCCAGACCGCCGCGCTCGCCGCGCGTGAGATGGAAAAGCGCGTGAAGGCGCACAGTCCGCACGCCAAGCTCGATGGCTTCCTGATCCAGAAGATGGAGCGCGGGCTCGCCGAGGTGATCCTGGGCTTCCGGCGCGATCCGCTGGTCGGTCCGACGGTGACGGTCGGCCTGGGCGGCGTTTTAGCCGAGATCTACAAGGACGCCGCAACGCGTCTCGCGCCGGTCGACGAGGCCGAGGCGCGGCAGATGATCGACGAAGTGAAGGGGCTCGCCACCATCCGCGGCTATCGCAACCTGCCGCGCGGTGACGTGGCGACCTTGGCGAAGGCGATCGCTGACTTCTCGACCTTGGCACACAAGGCCTTTGCCGACGTGTGGGAAGCCGAGATCAATCCGCTGCTGGTGAAGCGCGACGGCGAAGGTGCCGTCGCGGTCGACGGGCTGGTGCTGCTGAAGCGCTAGGCGACGCGCGTCTGCGCCGCTTCGAAGAGCTGGCGGAAATCGTCGAGCACGAAATAGGTGTCCTGCAGCTTGTCGATCTGATAGGGCCGGCGCATGACGCTGGCGGCCTCGAAGGGCAGGCGCTCGACGCCGTCGCTCTCGATCGCGTGCTTCACTTCGGCCGCGGACGAGAGAATGCCCGCACCGTAGATCTTGAGTCCCGCCGGGGTGCGGATCAGCCCGAATTCCACCGTGTACCAGTAGAGGCGCGCCAGAAGGTCGATCTTGGCGCCGGCCTCCAGCGCGCGCTGGCCGTACACCTGCATGTAGTCGGCGAACACCGGGTTGCCGAGCAGCGGCACGTGGCCGAAGAAATCGTGGAACAGGTCGGGCTCGACCAGGTAGTCGAGCTCGGCGCGGGTGCGGATCCACACCGTCACCGGAAAGCGCCGATGCGCCAGGTGATCGTAGAACACCGCGTCGGGGATCAGCCCCGGCACGCCGACGACGCGCCAGCCGGTGAGCTTCTCCAGCCGCGCATTGACCATTGCGAAGTCGGGGATGCTGTCGCCGATGCCGAGCGTCTCGAGGCCCTGCACGAACTCATCGCAGGCATGGACCTTGGCGAGCGCGGTCTGCCGCTCGACCAGCAGGCGCCACACGGCCTGGTCCTCGTCCGAGTAGTCGGCCACACGCTGCGGCACCGTCCAGTCGGACGCCATGCTTGCGTAGTTGCCGCGGAGGTTTTCCAGAGGGGCGAGGTTCATGCCTCGAATATGGGGAGGAGGGCCGTAGGGAATCCCCGCGAAGTTGGGCTGTCAGAAGCGCTTGGAAGGGGATAATATCCACAAAAGTTCTAGAATTTAGGGATAATCCCTATGATCGAGCTGGATGACATCGACAGACGCATCATCGCCGCCCTTCAGGCCGAGGGCCGCCTGCCGATCGTCGACCTCGCCGATCGCGTCGGCCTCTCGCCCACGCCCTGCCAGCGCCGCGTCAAGCGCCTGGAAGAAGAAGGTGTGATCACCCGCTACGCCGCGCTGGTGTCGCCGCCGGCGATGGGGCTCGGCCTGCAGGCCCTGGTGCAGGTGACGCTCGACGATCATTCGGAGAAGGTCGTCGAGGCCTTCGAAGCAGAGATCCGCGCGCGGCCCGAGGTCGTGGCCTGCTATGCCGTGACCGGCGACATGGATTTCCTGCTGCACGTGCTGACACCCGATCTCGCGAGCTTCAGCGACTTTGCGCTGAAGGCGCTGCTGCGCATGCCCGGCGTTCGCGGCACGCGCTCGTCCTTCATCATGCAGGCGGTGAAGACCGATCTGGCCTGGGCGCCGATTCCCCAGGCGGCAGCAAAACCGCGTCGCTAGACGCCGTACTCCGGCGCGTCCGGCGGCACCGTTTCGGGGGCCGCCGGCGGCGGCACGGTGAAGGCCTTCCTGCGCAACAGGTCTTCCATGATGGCAATGCCCTTCTGGTAGTCGCCTCGCTGGCAATCGAGCTCGGCAGCGATGCGCGTGTGATTGCGCCGGCCATCCGAATTGTTGCTCCTACTGGCGCCGTAGCGGTCGTAATAGGCCACGAGCTGGGCGCACCGGGCCTGCGGACTGACGCTTGCCTGCGCCAGCTGAGCCGCCACGAGAAGGGCAACGATCTCCATCGGCCCTTACACTGGATGACGATCCGCGAGCAGACGCAAGTAGAGCGGCCGGTCGATGTTTCCGCCGCTCAACACCAGCGCCACCCGCTTGCCCGCCATGCGCTCGCGCTCCTGCATCAGGGCGGCGAGGGCTGCCGCGCCCGCGCCTTCGGTGAGCTGGTGCGTGTCCTCGTAGTAGGCGCGCATGGCTGCAGCGATCTCGGCATCGCTCACCTGCACGATGCGGTCGGCGCCCTTCAGGATGATGGCCAGTGCGTCGGCATCGGGGCCGCGCACGGCCATGCCGTCGGCCATCGTGTCGGCGCTGTTGGTGGGCACGACCTTGCCGGCGGCAAACGACAGCGCATAGGCCGGCGCCTCGGTCGATACCACGCCCACCACCTTGGTCGCCGGGCTCAAGGCATCGCGCATGGCGATCGCGCCGCAGATGCCCGAGCCCAGGCCGATCGGCACATAGACGGCATCGAGCGGCGGCGCGCCGCGGAACAGTTCCAGCGCATAAGTCGCCACGCCGCGCACCAGGTCGCGATGGAAGGACGGGATCATCGTGAGCCCACGTTCGTCCGCCAGCCGCACAGCGACATCGCGCGCGGAATCGAAGTCGTGGCCAGCCTCGACCAGCTCCGCGCCGAAGGCGCGCATGGCGGCGTTCTTTTCCACCGAATTGCCCTCTGGCACCACGATGGTGGCGGCGATGCCGACCTTGGCGGCGCCGATCGCGATGCTCTGGCCATGATTGCCGCGCGTGGCGCTGATCACGCCTTTGAGCCCGGGCTGCCCATGCTTCAGCCGGTTCATGTAGACCAGCCCGCCACGCACCTTGAAGGCGCCGATCGGCGTGTGGTTCTCGTGCTTCACCCAGACGTCGCAGCCCGTGCGCTGCGCGAGCAGCGGCCAAGCGTATTGTGCCGTCGGCGGCATGGTGGCGTAGACCACCTGGGCCGCATCCTCGACTTCCTGCAGAGACAACATGGTGTCACTCTGGGCTAAGATGCCCTGTTTTCCAACCGGAGTACGCAATGCCTGTTCTGCCGCGTTCACTCGAGATCCAGGGCGAGATTGCCGCCATCCGCCGCGACATCCATGCCCATCCGGAGCTCGCCTATGAGGAGACGCGGACATCCGACATCGTCGCCGCCAAGCTCACCGAGTGGGGCCTGGAAGTGACACGGGGGCTGGGCAGGACCGGCGTGGTCGGAACCTTGCGCAAAGGCAACTCGTTGAAGTCAATCGGCCTTCGCGCCGACATGGATGCGCTGCCGATGGACGAGGTCAACGATTTCCAGCATCGCTCGCAGAATGCCGGCCGCATGCATGCCTGTGGCCATGACGGCCACACCGCGATGCTGTTGGGCGCCGCCAAGATGCTGAGCGAGAAGCGCGATTTCGAGGGCGCCGTGCACTTCATCTTCCAGCCCGCCGAGGAAGGCGGCGGCGGCGCGCGCGAGATGATCAAGGACGGGCTGTTCGAGCAGTTCCCCTGCGATGCGGTCTTCGCCATCCACAACAAGCCCGGCGTGCCGCTTGGCCACATCGTCACCAAGCCTGGCCCGCTGCTCGCGGCGGCCGACCGCTGGGACATCCGCATCGCCGGCAAGGGCGGCCACGCCGCCCATCCGCATCTCGCCGTCGATCCCATGGTGGCGGGCGCCAACGTCGTGCTGGCGCTGCAGACCATCGTCAGCCGCAACATCGATCCGCTCGATGCCACCGTGGTCACGGTCGGCTTCTTCAAGGCGGGCTCGGCCTACAACGTCATCCCCGCCGACGTGCATATCGGCGGCACCACCCGCACCACCACGCCGGCCAACCGCGAGCTGGTGAAGCGCCGCATCGAGGAGATCTGCCGCGGCGCCGAGCAGATGCACGGCGTGAAGATCGAGATCGAGCACCGGCCGGGCTATCCGCCGACGGTCAACAACGAGGAGCGGGTGCGTTTTGCCCTCGACGTGGCGGCGGGCGTGTGCGGCGATCATGCGGTGAGCGACAAGGTCCGTCCCAGCATGGGCGCGGAGGATTTCTCCTACATGCTGGAAAAGGTGCCGGGTGCCATGGTGATGCTGGGCAATGGCGGCGGGCCCGATTCGGTCAGCCTGCACAACCCGCGCTACGACTTCAACGACATGGCGATCCCGTTCGGCGTCAGCTTCTTCGTGCGCACCGTCGAGCGCTTCCTCGAGCAGCGGAGTGCGTAAAGCATGAGGCCCGCTGTCATCCCGAACGCAGCGAGGGACCTTTCCTGCGGCCTCAAAGGCCCCTCGCTGCGCTCGGGGTGACAAAGCAGATCGCATGGAATTCTTTCGCGTCTACGGTCGTGTCATCGGTCTCTTACGGGCCGAACGCGGGCTTGCGATCATGCTGGCGCTGGCCAACGTCGCGGTGGCGGCGCTGCAGTTCTACGAGCCGGTGCTGTTCGGCAAGGTCGTCGACCTTTTGAGCACGGCACGCGACAAGCCGGTCGACGTGCTGTGGCAGGACGCGCGCGAGCTGCTGGTGCTGTGGGCGGCGGTGGGCGTTGGCGGCATCGTGGCCAACATCGTCGTCTCCCTGCAGGCCGACCGCATGGCCCACCGACGGCGGCTCGGCACCATGGCGACCTTCTTCGAGCATGTGCTTGTGCTGCCCTTCGCCTTCCATCACGGCCAGCATTCGGGACGGCTGCTCAAGGTCATGCTGACCGGCGTCGACCACCTGTTCGGCATCTGGCTGTCATTCTTCCGCGAGAACCTCGCCACCTTCGTCGCCCTGTTCATCATGCTGCCGCTCAGCCTGTTCATGAACTGGCGGCTGGGGCTGCTGCTGATCGTGCTGATCATGTTCTTCGCCATCGCCAATGCCTGGGTGGTGAGCAAGACCGATCGCCTGCAGCAGCAGGTCGAGGACCGGCACAGCGAGCTCGCCAGCCGGGCGAGCGACGCGCTGGGCAACATTCACCTGATCCAGAGTTTCGTGCGGCTGGGACAGGAAACCAGCGAGATGCATCGCATCATCCGCGAGACCCTGGCGGCGCAGTATCCGGTGCTGAACTGGTGGGCGCTGCTCTCGGTGCTGACCCGCGCCGCCTCGACAGTCACCGTCATCCTGATCTTCGTGCTGGGCACCTGGCTCTACACCAAGGGAGAGGCGACCGTTGGCGAGATCGTGAGCTTCATGGGCTTCGCCACCATGCTGATCAGCCGCATGGACCAGGCCTCGGGCTTCGTCAGCCGCATCTTCTTCCAGATGCCGGCCTTGGCCGACTTCTTCCGCGTGCTCGATTCGCAGTCGACCGTGCCCGACAATCCGCACGGCAAGGATATCGGCCGCGCCAAAGGCGACGTCGAGTTCGACGACATCAACTTCTCCTACGACGGCAAGCGCCCGGCACTGGTCCATTTCTCGCTGAACGTGCCGGCCGGCACCACGGTGGCCTTCGTCGGCCCCACCGGCGCGGGCAAGAGCACGGCGCTGTCGCTGCTGCACCGCATGTGGGATGCCCAGTCGGGTCTGATCCGCATCGACGGCATGGACCATCGCGACATCAAGCTGGAATCGCTGCGCCGCAACATCGGCGTGGTGTTCCAGGATTCCACGATGTTCTACCGGTCCATCGCCGACAACCTGCGCATCGGCAAGCCCGACGCCACCCAGGCCGAGCTCGAGGAGGCGGCGAAGCTCGCCGAGGCGCACGACTTCATCATGCGCCAGTCCAACGGCTACGAAACGATGGTGGGCGAGCGCGGCACCACGCTGTCGGGTGGCGAGCGCCAGCGGCTGGCGATCGCCCGTGCACTGCTCAAGAACCCGCCGATCCTGATCCTCGACGAGGCGACCAGCGCGCTCGATTCGGTGACCGAAGCGCGCATCCAGAAGGCGCTGAAAGCCCTGATGGCCGGCCGCACCACCTTCATCATCGCCCATCGGCTGTCGACCATCCGCGACGCCGACATGGTCGTGGTGTTCGAGCATGGCCGCGTGGTCGAGCAGGGCAACTACCGGGCGCTGGTCGCCCAGGGCGGCGCCTTCGCCCGCCTTGTCGCCACCCAGCAGGCTGGCATAGAAGCGGCCTGAGGCGGCATCAATCCGACTTTTGCATCCGTGCTCCATACCGGCGAAGATCGGGCATGGCGGAACCTGCCAAACTCTCCGGCGCCAGGCCGCGCCTCTATCACGCACTGTCCTCCTACTATTCGATGATCGCACGCCTCGCCCTCATCGAAGGCGGCGTCGCCTACGAGCCGGTCGTGCTCGACATTCACGTCAGGATGGTCCAGCAGCGCCCGGATTACGTACGGCTCAATCCGAACATGACCGTGCCGACGTTGGTGCTGGCGGACCGCATTCTCGACCAGAGCCGGGACATCGCCACGTATGCGCTGGGTGTCGACGAGCCGGCGCTCGATGGCGAGGCGAAAGCCTGGCTCGACCTTCATTACGGCTATCCGATCGAGGAACTGACCTTCGGCGGGCTTCTCGCTCGCAATCCCCTGGCCCGGATCATGATTCCCAGGCGGCTCGACTCCGTTCGTCGCCGGCTGCTCGACCGTGCCGCCCAGAATCCCGACCTCGCAAAGGTCTATGAGGCGCGTGCCGCGGTCTTTGCCGGGCGCGTCCGCGCCTTCGATCCCGCGGCCGTTGTGCGGCTCTCCGAGAGACGTCGCGCCGAAGCGCTCGGCTTCATGGACCGGCTGGAGGAGACGCTTCACGATGGCCGGGCCGTGCTCGTGCCGCCCGCCTATGGCGCCGCCGACGCGGTCTGGACGGTGTTCCTTGCGCGCATGGAATTCGTCGGCATGGGCGCCGAGCTTCAGAAACGGCCGGCGCTGGCGCGTTATTGGCGGGCCATGCAGGCGCGCCCAAGCTTTGCGCCGGCAGACATCTGGACGAAATTGCATGTCTTTCGCCTGCTCGGGGGAATGTTGGGCGTTGGCTAAGCCTCGGCGCAGGCTGGCATAGAATCTGCCTGATATCCCCTTGGCGGATGTGTTTTGTCCGCCTAAGAGTCGCCAGACGGGGAACTCACGAGGGGCAAACGAACATGAGCAAATTCGCCAAATGGCTGGGCGGCGCGGCCGCTGTCGCGCTGGCGCTGGGCGGCCTGCCCGCCAACGCGCAGACGCCGATCAAATTCACCCTGGATTGGGTGTTCCAAGGCCCGACGTCGCCGTTCCTGGTGGCGCTGGAGAAGGGCTACTACAAGGCCGAGGGCCTCGACGTCACGATGGATCCGGGCCAGGGCTCGGCCGGCGCCGTGCAGCGCGTCGCCACCGGCGCCTACCAGATCGGCTTTGCCGACGTGAACGCCACCATCGAGTACAACGCCAAGAACCCGGGCAAGGAAGTCCTCTGCGTCTTCATGGCCTACGATTTCGCGCCGTTCGGCGTCTATGCCCTGAAGAAGAGCGGCATCAAGGTGCCCAAGGACCTCGACGGCAAGAAGCTGGGCGCGCCGGTGTTCGATGCCAGCTTCCGGTTGTTCCCGGCCTTTGCCAAGCTGAACGGCATCTCGAAGTGGGAGCACGTGAACCTTACCCCGCAGCTGCGCGAGCAGAGCCTGGTGCAGGGCACGGTCGACTTCATCTCGGGCCACTATTTCTCCTCGATGCTCGACCTGAAGGCCCGCGGCGTTAAGTTCGACGACATCGTCGCCATGCGCTACGTCGACTTCGGCATGGACGTCTACGGCAACGGCATCGTGATCTCGCCGGAGCTGGCCAACAACGAGAAGGCGGTGAAGGGTTTCATCGCCGCCACCATCAAGGGCTGGAAGGACGTGATCGCCGACAACAAGCTCGGCATCGCCGCCGCCAAGAAGCGCGATCCCTTGATCGACGAGGCGCTGGAGACCGAGCGCCTGCAGATCTCGCTGCAGACCAACATCCTGACGCCCTACGTGAAGGCCAACGGCATGGGCGACGTCGACCCGGCGCGCTTTGCCCGCTCGGTCAAGCTGGTCTCCGAGGCCTTCGGCCTGCCGGCGGCACCGCCGGTCGACAAGGTCTTCACCAACAAGTACCTGCCACCCAAGGCGGACCGGATGGTCGTGAAGTGATCTCTTCACCTCCCCCGTCATACGGGGGAAGTGGCCCGCAGGGCCGGAGGGGGAAAGCCCCAGTTGAGATGCCTGCTGATTTCAGATCTGAAACTTTCGAGGATCGTTTGTGCGGCCTTCCCCCTCCGGCCTTCGGCCACCTTCCCCGTAGGACGGGGGAGGAAGGCTAGGTTAGATGGCCTTCGTCGATCTCAAAGGCGTCAGTCTCACCTACAGGATGGGCAAGGAAACGACGCTTGCCCTCGCCGATGCGACGTTCAGCATCGACAAGGGCGAGTTCATTGCGGTCGTCGGGCCCTCGGGCTGCGGCAAGTCGACCATCATGAAGCTGGTGACGGGCCTGCTGCCGGCGTCGTCGGGCGAGGTGCGGGTGGCGGGCGCCAAGGTGACCGGCCCCATCAAGGGCGTCGGCATGGCCTTCCAGAACCCGACCTTGATGCCCTGGCGCACCACCATGAACAACATCCTGCTGCCCATGGAGGTGGTCGAGCCGCACAAGCGGAACTTCCGCCGCAATCGCGCCGAGTACGAAGGGCGCGCGATGAAGCTCCTGAAGACGGTGGGCCTCGCCGATTTCGCGCAGCGCTATCCCTGGCAGCTGTCGGGCGGCATGCAGCAGCGCTCCAACCTCTGCCGCGCCCTGATCCACGAGCCCGAGCTCCTGATGCTCGACGAGCCGTTCGGCGCGCTCGATGCCTTCACGCGCGAGGAGCTGTGGGGCGTCATGCAGGCGCTGTGGCTGGAGAAGCGCTTCACCGGCGTGCTGGTGACGCACGACCTGCGCGAGGCGGTCTATCTCGCCGACACCGTCTACGTCATGAGCAAGCGGCCCGGCCGCATCGTGCTCACGCGCAAGATCGACATCCCGCGGCCGCGTTCGCTCGCCACGACCTTCGAGCCGCATTTCGTCGACATCGTGCATGAGCTGCGCGACCGCATCTCGCAGGAGCATGCATGACCGACTTCAGGCGCGAGGCGCTCAGGATCGCCATGCCGTGGCTGGCGACGGCCGTGCTGCTGGTCATCTGGGAGCTGGCGTGCATCGTCTTCGACGTCCCCGAGATCATCCTGCCCAAGCCCAGCAAGATCTTCACGGTCTTCGTCGCCCGCTTCGACATCCTGATGGCCTATTGCTGGGACACGCTGTGGACCACCGTGATCGGCTTCCTGCTGGCGATCGCGGGCGGCCTGCTGCTGGGGCTGGCGATCGGCGCCTCGCCCTTCGTCTATTCCGGCCTCTATCCGCTGCTGATCGCCTTCAACGCCATTCCCAAGGTGGCGCTGGTGCCGATCCTGATGATCTGGGTCGGGGTGGGCTCGTTGCCGGCGGTCATCACCGCCTTTGTCATCAGTTTCTTCCCCATCGTGGTCAACGTCGCGACCGGGCTCGCCACCATCGAGCCCGAGATGCGCGACGTGCTGCGAAGCCTCGGCGCCACCCAGACCGAGATCCTGACCAAGGTCGGCATCCCGCGCGCCATGCCCTATCTCTTCGCCAGCCTGAAAGTGGCGATCACGCTCGCTTTCATCGGCTCGGTGATTTCCGAGACGGTCGGCGGCAACAACGGCATAGGCTTTCTGATGCTGTCGGCCAGTGCGCGCAACGATGCGCCGACGACCTTCGCCGGCCTGTTCGCCATCGCCATCATGGGTGTGGTGATGTACGCGATCTGCGCCCTGGTCGAGAAGCGCATGACCCGCTGGGCTTTCCGCGGCCAGCTGGTCAGCTAGACTAGCCTTTGTCTTGCCGGACCGCGGGCCTCCAGGCCCGCTCATGATCACGATGCGGAGGTCGGGGCTCCCTTGAGCGGGCCTGGAGGCCCGCGGTCCGGCAAGACGGGCTGCCCGATCGCAATCAGGATCAGGCTGGCACTGCGGCTGAGGCCCGCGCCGCGGAGCATGTCGCGACGAGCCGGGCCACCAGGTCCATCTTGTCGATCAGCGGCTGCCGGCGGTGCCGCTCTGGCACGATTTTGGCGTCGCACGCGGTCACGAACACGAAAGGGATGCGCTGCGCGGCGAGTGCGTCGGCGACCGCGAAGCTCAGTTCCGGACCGAGCATGATGTCGAGGCAGACGAGATCGACGCTGTGGCCGCGCAACTCGTTGAGGGCAGCGTCGACGGACGACGCCGAGCCAACCACGATGGCGCCTGCCTCGGTCAACATGTCCTCGATCAGTTCTGCAAGGAACGGCGAGTCTTCGACCACCATGACTCGCAAACCGTTGATTTTCAATTCGTGTTGCCCGTCCTCATCGCCAGAGAATCAACCAGACGCCCTCGGTGCGAAAGCTGTTCTGCCTTTGGCGACAGTGCTTGTGCCACATTCGCGGTGACCCGGTTGTCCGCACGCTGTGATCATTCTGGAACCGGCGCTTTCGGTTCTCGCTTTGCGCGGATCGTGCGGGCATCGTTGCGGCGTGGGACAGGGGTAGGTGGTGCACCCGAGATTTGGGCACGGGGCACCGCCCGGAGAGGGAGAACATGCCACGATGGTTGCGGCTCGCGGCCGGGTTTTTGGCGTTTGGCGGCCTTGGGGCGTGTGTGACTGAGGACACGGCCTACCACTTCGAGTACTCGCCCCCTCCTTGGGCCTGCGCGCCCCCGCGGCCCGGCCGCACGCCGGCACAGGCGAAGCCCTGCTCGCCGAGCGATCCGCAGGGTGGGCCAGCGCCGGCCATCCTGCGCGGCGAACCGGCGAAGCTCGACCCGCAGCAGCAGGAGGTCGTCATCGTGGGCGTAACGAAGTGGCTCAAGGACCGTTCTTCGGCACGCTTCGGCCCGATGCAGGTAGTTCGCGATCCGCGTGGCCCGGTCGTCGTGTGCGGGTGGATCGATGGCCACAACGGTGTCGGTGCCTATCGCGGTATGTCGCCCTACATCGGCGTGCTGACGGGACCGCGCAATGATGCCGAGTTCCTGGTTGTGGGAATAGGAGTCTCGGCCCGCGAGCGAGCCGAGGTTCTGTCGCTTTGCGCGGAGGTCGGCGTGACGTCGCTATAGGAGTCAGAGCACCGCTTCGGCGACCACGCGCAGGGAGTCGACGGTGACGCCGCTCAGCAGCATCGAGCCGACCTCGTTCCTGCCGCCCGCTTCCTTCCAAGCGCCCAGTCGATCTTTGATCCGCTCCGGACTGCCGACCAGCGAGGTCTCGTCGACCAGGGCATCGGGCACCGCCGCGATTGCCTCGGCGCGGCGGCCGCCGAGAAAGGCGTCCTGGATCTTCGCCGCAGCGGCCTCGTAGCCCATATGCTTGGCGAAGTCGTTGTAGAAGTTCTTCGTCCGAGCCCCCATGCCGCCGATGTAGAGCGCGAGCTCGGGCTTCAGCGCATCGCGGCAGGCCTGGAGGTCGGGGCCCATGCTGATGCGCACGAAGGGCGCCACGTCGAAGTCGGCGAGGGTGCGACCGGCCCGACCGCGGGCGATGCCCTCCCGCAAGGGCTTGGTCACCAGGCCGGCCTTCTCCGGCGACATGAAGATCGGCAGCACGCCATCGGCCACTTCGCCCGCCACCTTGAGGCCGATCGGCGTGATCGAGGCGGCGTAGATCGGCATGCTGGGATCGCCGTGGAGGATGCTCTTCAGCGGCTTGCCCAGCCCGGTCGCACCGGGACCCTTGTAGGGGATCTGGTAGAGCTCGCCGTCATGCTGCAAGGGCGCCTCGCGCTTCAGGATCTTGCGCAGGATCTCGATGTACTCGCGGGTGCGCGCCATCGGCTTGCCGAACGGCACGCCGTGCCAGCCCTCGACGACCTGCGGTCCCGACGCGCCGATGCCCAGCAGGAAGCGGTTGTTCGACAAGGCCTGCAGGGTGAGCGCCGTCATGGCGGTGCAGGCGGGCGTGCGGGCCTGCATCTGCATGATGCCGACGCCGGCCTTGATGCGGCTCGTGCGGGCCAGGATCCAGGCCGTCGGCGTCACCGCGTCGGTGCCGTAGGCCTCGCCGCTCCATACCGAGCTGTAGCCCAGCCGCTCCGCCTCGAGGACCTCGTCGAGGGCAAGGTTGTCGCCGTGATAGCGCAGGAGCATCCCCAGCCGCATGGTCATCTCCTGCGCAAACCGGCCAGCAGAGGCATGGCCTCGGCGGCGAAGCGTTCGATCTGCTGGTCGCGTTCCTCATAGGGACCGACGAAGTCGAGGATGAGGTGGCGCACGCCGGCCTGCTGGAACTTGAAGATCGTCTCGGCCACGTCCTGCGGCGTGCCCAGCGCGGCGTAGCGTTGGGCAGCCTTGCGGAAATCCATGGCGTAGCGCTGGCTAAGCGACGCGGTCGCGGCATCGAGGGCCTTCTCATAGGTATCGTCGATGCGCGTGAAGAGCAGGTGGGCGGTGCCGAATCCGCGGTCGAAGGTGCGGGCCGCCTCGCTGGCGGCCGTGGCGATCTTTTCCAGCCCCTGGCGGTACATGTCGGGCGTGACGACATAGGACATCCAGCCGTCGGTCATGCGTCCGATGCGCCGCAGCGCTGGATCGGCGCGGCCACCGCACCAGATCGGCGGCCCGCCGGGTTGCCGCGGCGGCGGCTGCATCTTCACGCCGTCGAAAGTGAAGAACTTTCCGGCGTGGGAGACCGGCTCGCCGGTCCACAGCTTGCGCATGATGGTGAGGCTTTCGCCGAGCCGCGCGCCGCGTTCGTTGATTGGCACGCCACAGGCCTCGTACTCCTTGGGAAACTCGCCACCCACGCCGACGCCGAAGATGAAGCGCCCTTCGGTCAGATGGTCGAGCGTGGAGACCTGCTTGGCGACCGGGGTCGGATGGCGCAAGGGCAACAGATAGACGTCCGTGCCGAATACCAGGCGCCGGCTCAGCACGGCGGCCTGCGCGAGCTGCAGCAGCGGGTCGAAGATCGCGATCGTGAAGGCGACGTGATCGCCCACCCACATCGAATCGTAGCCGCAGCGGTCGACCAGGCCGACCAGGTCCGCCAGCTCGTCGATGGTGGGCAGCCACGGGCCCTCGGCGGGCTCCGTGCGCCGATGGAGGGTCTGCACGCCGATGCTGAGGTGGTCGTCCAGGGGCAGGTCCATGGCGCCTCGTTCCGACTATCTGAAAGCTGTCACCCCGAGCGAAGCGAGGGGCCTTTCGGCATCAGGAAAGGTCCCTCGCTGCGCTCGGGGTGACAGCGGGTCTGTATCCAGCTGACAGACAAGACTAGCCTACCTCACCCTTCTCGAAGAAGCTCTCGGCATCGTCGATTTCGACCAGCCGGCCCTTGCGGATTTCCACGAAGCGGTTGGCGACGGTGCGGGTGAAGTAGCGGTCGTGGCTGACGAACAGGCACGACACGTCGCTCTGCTCCAGCTCGGCCTCGAGCGCTTCCTGGCCCTCGATGTCGAGATGGTTGGTCGGCTCGTCCAGCAGGTACATGTTGGGCCGCAAGAGCTTCATCTTGAGGAACACCAGGCGCGCGCGTTCGCCATGGCTCAGGATGCCGATCGGCTCGGGCGTCTTGGCGAACGGGAAGCCCGCGCCGGCAAGTTGCCGGATCGCGTCCCGCTCGGTGATCCCGGACGCCTCCAGCACATAGTCGAGGATCGAGTTGTCGACCGGCAGGTCGCGCATGGTCTGGTCGAAATAGACCAGCCGGCAGGCCGGGTTGAAGCGGACGGCTGAGAGGCTGTCGTAATGCTCCAGCTCGGGATCGAAGGCCTGGGCCAGGGCCGACAACAGCGTCGACTTGCCGGCGCCGTTCACGCCCAACAGGGCGATGCGGTCGCCGGCGGCGACGGCGAGGCGGTCGATGGTGATCAGCTTGCGCTCGCTGCCCGGCGCCAGGACGTCGAGGCCGGCGATGCGCAGCGCCACCTTGGCGTCGATGTCGCCATCGGCCAGCTCCAGCCGCCGCTCGCGCGCGACATAGGTCTGGGTACGATCCTTCTCGATGCGGGCGATGCGCGTTTCCAGCGCCGCCTTGCGCTTGTTGAGGTCGGGGTTCTTGACCGCCCACACCTTGTAGCGCGCCGCCGCCTGCTCCAGGCGGCGGATCTCCTTTTCCTCGAGCTGGGCACGCACCGCCGCCGTCGCGTCGCGACGCAGCAGCTCTTCGCGCGCCTGGGCGAAGCTGGTCTTGAAGGCATGCATGCCGTCGCTGCGCAGGAAGAGCGTGCGCTCGGTGACGCGGTTCAGGAACTCGCGGTCGTGGCTCACGATCAGCATGGGTACGGGGAAGTCGACCGTGAGCCAGCGCTCGAGCGTGCCGATGTTGGCGAGGTCGAGATGGTTGGTCGGTTCGTCGAGGATCAGGATGTCCGGCTCCTCGAGCCGCGCCGCGGCCGCGATCAGCAGCAGGCGCTGCCAGCCGCCCGACAGGGTGCCGAACGGCTTGTCGAGGATCTCCGGCTCGACGCCGATCTCGTCCAGCAGGACGTCAATGCGCCACCAGTCGTCGCCCTGGCCGACCTTGGCCAGCGAGCGCTGCAGGACATCGCGCAGGCCAAGCTCCCCCAGCCCCGCCGGCACGTCCTGCGGCACGCTGCCGGTCCGGAGGCCGCGCGAGCGGATCACCTTGCCGCCGTTCAGCTCGAGCTCGCCGGTCAGGCATTTCAGCAAGGTCGACTTGCCGGTACCGTTCTCGCCGACCAGGGCGGTGCGCGCGCCGTCGAGCAGGAAGGTGATGCCGCGGAAGACCGCGGCAGAGCCGTAGAAGAAGGAGCCGCGCTCCATCCCGAGCACGGCCTGACGCGTCGCCATGATTGATCCCTGAAAAATCAGGAGACCAGTACGCCATCCCTGGCGACAATGCGACCGGCTTTGACGACGAGCTTGCGCCGCGGCCGGATGGCCACCGCCTCGGCGAGTGAGCCCGCCTCGACCACCACGAAGTCGGCCGGGCCACCCACGGTGATGCCGTAGCCTTCGATGCCCAGCACGTCGGCGGCCGTCCTGGTCACCATGTCGAGAGCCATCGCCAGCTCTTCGTCGTGCCGGAAGTTGGCGCGATAGCCGATCATCATGGCGCGTTCCAGCATGTCGCCGTTGCCGAAGGGCGACCAGGCATCGCGGATGTTGTCGGAGCCGCCGAACACGCGGACACCATGCTCGCGCAGGAGTTTCAGCGGCGGGACGGTGGCGCCGCCCGGGCCATGGCTCATGATGGCGACGCCGGTCTCGGCCAAAAGGCCTGCCGTGCGCTCGGCCAGCTCGGTCGGCACCGAGCCCAGCGCGAAGGCGTGGCTCACCGCGACCTTGCCCTGAAGGCCCGTCGCCCTGGTGCGCTCGGCGATGGCGCGGATCTGGGCCAGGCCACCTTCGCCGCCGTCGTGCAGATGAATGTCGATACCCACGCCGCGCCGCTCGGCGATGGCGAAGATCGGATCGAGATGGCCGTCGAGGTCGCCGTCGATGCCCACCGGGTCGAGGCCGCCCAACAGGTCTGCCCCTTCGGCGATGGCGGCGTCGAGCAGGTCGGCCGTGCCCGGCGAGCGCAGGATGCCGCTTTGCGGAAAGGCGACGATCTGGATGGTGACGAGGTCGCGGAAGCGCTCGCGGACCTTCAGGATCTCGTGGAGGTTCCTGAGGCCGAGCTGGTTGTCGATGTCGACGTGGCTGCGCATGTGCAGCGTGCCGCTGGCCACGACCTGGCGCACCAGATTGGCGCCGGTCTCCGTTTCGGGAACGGTGCGCGCCGCCCGTACCTTGCGCTCGGCCTCGATGCGGTCGGCGACGCGATTGCCCGACGCCTGGTTGGGTACCCAGGGCAGGCCGAGCAGCGTCTTGTCGAGATGGATATGGCCGTCGACCAGCGGCGGCAGGACAAGCGCACCTTCGAGACCGAGGTCGCCCGTCTCCGAGGCCGGGAGGAGGGCGGCGATCCGCCCTCCCGAGACCTCGATGTCGTGCTTGCTGCCGTCGGGCAGCGTGGCGTTGGCGAGCCGCACGCCGTTACTTGTCGGCGATGGCGCCCGCTTCCTTGCGGGTCTGCGCCACGGCCGTGCGCGCGGCCATGGCCATCAGGCCTGAGTCGTTGGCGATGGTGACGAAGTGGAAGCCCATGCCGATGGCGCGCGCAGCGTAGCTCGCCGTGCCGTTGTGGATGCCGGCAAACAGGCCGCGCTTCTTGGTGGCAGTGACGAGCTTCTCGTAGATCTTCAGGACCTGCGGCTCCTCGCGGTCGAGCTTCGGCACCAGGCCGAGCGACAGGCCAAGATCGCTCGGACCGACATAGATGCCGCTGATGCCTGGCACCTCGCAGATGGCGTCGATGTTGTCGATCGCCTCCTGGGTCTCGATCATCGGGATGATCAGCACCTCGTCGTTGGCCGTCGCCTGGTAGGGCGTGGCCGAGCCATAGGCGCCGGCGCGGATCGGGCCGTTGCTGCGCTTGCCCTTGGGCGGATAGAGCGCGTAGGAGACCAGCGCCTTGGCCTCGGCGACGTTGTTCACCATCGGGCAGATCACGCCCCAGGCGCCGCCGTCCAGGACCTTGCCGATGATGCCGGGCTCGTTCCACGGCACGCGCACCAGCGGCGTCACCGGATGCTTGTCCATCGCCTGGAAGCAGGCGACCATCGAATGGTAGTCCTGCACGCCGTGCTGCATGTCGACGGTGACGCTGTCCCAGCCGCATTGCGCCATGGTCTCGGCCGAGAAGCCGCTGGGGATGGCAAGCCATGCGTTGACGCAGGCCTTGCCCTCTTTGAGGCGCTTTTTCAGCATGTTGGACGAGTTCATGACGGCGTTTCCTCTTTCAAGCGGGAGCGAAGACGGCGCGATCATAGGCAGGCGGGGCGTCTGAGGCCACGGTGCCCTGTCGCAGTGCGGGTTCATTGTCTTCCGGACCGCGCGCTTCCAGCGCGCTCATAGTCATACGCGCGGACCGCGGGCGTCCCGCCCGCCTCAAGATCATGAGCGGGCGGGACGCCCGCGGTCCGAACATGAGCGCGCTGGAAGCGCGCGGTCCGGAAGAGCATGAGTCAGCCCTTCACGGCCCCCGCCGACAGGCCCTCGACGATGTACCTCTGCAACAGCGCCACCAGCACCACGGTCGGCAGCAGCGCCAGCAGGCAGATCGCCATCATCAGGTTGAAGAAGACGTGAACGTCGCCGACCAGGCTCGCGATCACCACGGGCAGGGTCATGAAGTTGGGCCGGGCGTTCAGGATCAGCGGGATCAGGAGCTCGTGCCAGGAGATGATGAACATGATCACGCCGCAGGCCGCCAGCGCCGGCGTGGCGAGCGGCAGCACGATGCGCACGAAGGCGGTGAAACGCGTGCAGCCGTCGATGCGGGCGGCCTCCTCGAGCTCGGACGGGATGGTGTCGAAGTAGGGCGCCAGGATCAGGATGGCGTAGGGCAACAGGAAGCCCGTCTCCGCGATGATGACGCCGCTCAGCGAATTGAGCTGCCCGACCGAGCGCATCACGACATACAACGGGATCATCAGCACGATCACCGGCACGAAGCGCGCAACGATGTTGGCCTGCAGCAGGAACAGCGTCCATCGGTAGCGCAGGCGGGCCAGCGTGTAGGCCGACAGCGAGCCGAACAGCAGGGTCAGCACCGTCACCGAGATCGCCACGATCGTCGAATTGGCGAAGGCGACATAGAAGTTCTTGATGTTGTCGGGCAGATACGTGACCTGCTCGAAGATGCGGCCCTTCTGCTCGCCCTTGGTCAGGATGACGGTGAAGTTGTCGAGGGTGAATTCGAGCGGCAGCAGGCGGCGCGTGTCGGCCTGCAGGGCCTTCTCCGACTGGATGCTGCCGATGAACACCGCCACGAGCGGGAGCAGGATGAAGAAGATCACCATCAGGTTGGCTACGTGCAGCAGCAGCTTGACCGTGGGTGTCGTCTTGAACATCAGAGCGTCACCCTTCGATAGATCAGGCGCAGGTAGACCAGGGCGATCGCGGCAATCATCAGGGTGAGGATGAAGGCCGAGGCCGAGCCCATGCCGAAGTTGTTGGGTGGCGCGAAGGTGATCTTGTAGCTGTACCAGGCGGCCACCCAGGTGGCGTCGCCCGGCCCGCCCTGGGTGATGGCCAGGATCTCCTCGAACACGGCGAAGGCGAAGGCGGTGCGCAGGATCAGGATGATGGCGATGATCTGCTGCAGCATCGGCCAGGTGATCTTGGTGAAGCGATGCCAGGCGTTGGCGCCGTCGATCGCCGCCTGCTCGTAGAGCTCGCGCGGGATGCCCTGAAGGGCCGCATGCACCAGGATGATGGCGAAGGGCAGCGTGCGCCAGATGTAGGGGACGGTGACCGCGTAGAGCGCGGTGTCGGGATTGCCGGCCCAGTTCACCGGGTCGTCTATGAGTCCCGCCGCGAACAGGATGCGGTTCAGGAAACCGAACTGGAAGCTGTAGAGAAACGACCAGATCAGGCCGTTGCAGATCGGCGGGATGGCGTAGGGCAGCAGGATCAGGAACCGCGTGACACGCGACGTCCAGATGCCGGCCTGGTTGATCAGCAGCGCGATCGCCACCGCCAGCACGATCTCGCTGCCGACGGTGATGACGGTGAAGATCAGGGTGTTCTTGATGGCGACCCAGAACAGCGGGTCTTCCAGGACGCGGCCGTAATTCTCCCAGCCGGTGAAAGCGAACTCGCCGCGCCGCAGTTGCGCCAGGCCGACGCGATGGACCGACAGGTAGGCCGCGTAGCCCACCGGATAGGCCAGCACCAGGCCGAGGCAAAGCAGCGTCGGCAGGTTCATGACGAGCGCGAAGCGCCCGGCCGACATCTCGCGCCGGAACCAGGGGATACGCACCCGGTTCGCGGCGATCTCCTGGACTTGCGTGGTCAGGGCGTCAGACCTTGCGCTTGGCGTCGGCGATGCCCTTGATCAGGTTGTCGCAGCACTGGTCGGCCGTGATCTGCCCGGTCAAGGTCTTCTGGACCTCGATGTTGAGCTGGTCTGTCCACGGGAAATGCCAGGGCTGATAGACCGACGAGCAGACCTCGCCGATGTACGCCGCCTTGTCCCAGATCTTGAGGATCTCGGGCACGTCGCCCCACGGCGCCCAGCCCTGTTTCACCGCATCGCTGTTCATCACCGAGGTGTAGCCCGAGCCCAGCATGGCATCCTTGGCGAGGCTTACAGCCTGCGTGTAGTTGCCGTCCTTGGTCTTGCCGCCGAGATACTGCAGGAGCTTCCAGCCCCATTCCTTGTCGCGCGTCGCCGACGACAGGAAATAGACGTGGGTGACGCCGATCGTCTTGCCCTCGCCCGGCGAGCCCAGGACCTTGACCTTGCCGGCGATCGGCGACTGCGCCGGATCGTTGACGACGTTGAGCCCATAGTGATGGTTGGGGCCGCGATAGAGGTTCTTGCCGGCGCCGAACGCCTTGGCCGAGGTCGTGAACTGGACCTTCAGCGATTCGGGATCGGCGATATCGAGACCCTTCTCGAAGGTGTTGGCCCACCATTTCAGCGTCTCGCGTGCGATCGAGCCCGCTCCGAGCTGGTGGTTGCCCTGCTTGTCGAAGAAGGTGCCGCCCTTGTTCCAGGTCATCTGGTACCAGGTGCCCGGCAGCTGCTCGAGGCCGACGCCCGCGACCCACAGCACGGGATAGCGCGACACGCCGTCCTTCTTGGCCTTGACGCAGTGCTCGATGAACTCCTCGTAGGTCGCGAAGGGCTTGTCGATCTTCAGCTTCTCCAGCATGTCGGCGTAGTAGTTCCAGACCCACACCGCGGAGAAGTAGGGCAGGCCCATGGTCTTGCCGCCGACCGTCGCCACCTGCTTGGTGAAGGGCGTGAAGTCCTTGATGTAGTCGGCCGCGCCCGGGAGGCCGTCGATCGGCTCGACCAGGCCCTGGCTCACGAAGTTCGGGAAGGAGAAGGGCGAGGACTGCGAGACGTCGATCTTCTCACCCGCCGCGAACATGGTGGTGAGCTTGGTCGGATGATCGTTGAACGAGGAGATGGTCGAATCGACCTTCACGCCCCAGTCGGCTTCGAACTGCTTGGCGATGCGCGTGTAGATGTCGCCGTAGGTCCAGACCACGAAGTTGACGCGGTCGACCTTGCTCTTGGGCGGCACGCTCCACGGACCACCAGGCTGGCCGAAGGCGCCGCCGGACAATCCAGCCGCGCCGAGGCCGGCTGCACCGGCGAGGACACGACGCCGGCTCAGCTCCCATTTGTGAATCAGGTCACTGCTCATGTCATGTCCCCCAGATGTGTTGTCGATGATGAAACCCTATCACCGCACCATGGGCGGATGTAGCGATATGGAGCAAAAAGGACGCCAGGGTGGATTGCCCGCCCGGATGGCGTTAGAGGCAACGCCATGACCTCGTTGTCCCTTCGTGCCGGCCGCCTCGCGGTCGAGCTTGCGCCGCAGGCCGGCGGCTCGATCGCGCGCTTCCGCCGCGATGACGCCGATCTGCTGCGACCGATGACGGCCGAGGCTATC
>LNAP01002059.1_pt1 | contig 20518 bp, 19 predicted proteins | sample 602601 | NCBI WGS metagenome assembly LNAP01 (sample SAMN02440304, study PRJNA202911) | soil metagenome | biome: Subtropical and temperate rainforests or woodlands; isolation source: soil samples (1 kg each in a 20% v/v slurry with milli Q water) were... ...
GCTGGCCGTGCTGGCCACGCTGGCGTCGGCGGTGTACATCTGGGCCTCGGCCTGCACGGCGGTGGACTGCGCGCCAATGCGGGCCTGCTCGGCGCCCAGCAGCAGGCGGTACTTCTCCAGCCCCTGCTTCCACACCTCCACCTTCATGTTGTGCTCTTGCAGGTCCATCTGGCCCAGCGAGATCTCCATGTTGCCCTTCGTGGCCCACGCATCGACGCGGCGCGCCTGGGCGTCCACCCGGGTGCGGTAGATGTCCACCAGCGCCTGCTGCCCGTTGACCGACGCGGTGTAGCCCTGCCACTCGGTGGCGTACGCCTGGTAGCGGCTGTTGTACGCGTCCACCCGGGCCTTGTACTTCTCGATCTCCTGCATCTGGACGTCGGCCTGGACCTTCACCGCCTCGACCATCGTGCGGTAGATGTCGGCCCGGGTATTCACGCTCTGCAGCATCGCGGTGTAAATCTGGATCTGCTGCTGGTTGATCTCGCTGACCAGCCGCTGTCCTTCCAGCTCGGCGCGGTAGATTTCGATCTTCGACAGCTCGGCCTGCAGCAGGTCGCGGTAGACCTGCGAGTCGGCCTGGTAGGCCGCCAGCTGCGCGTTGAACGACTGGATGCGGTACTGGATCATCGCCACGGCGCTGTCGCGCTGGAACTGCGCAGCGGCCAGGTACATCTGGTTCTCGGCGGTGTAGAGCTGGATCAGCGTGGCCTCCAGCGCCGCGCCCTGGCCAATGGCGAAGCGCTGCTGCTCCAGCGCCAGTTCCATCTGGCGGATCAGCACGTCGCGCGAGGCTTCCACGACGCTGTTCTGACCGGCCTGGCGCAGCTCGATGATCCGTCCGTTGAGCATCCCCTGCGGCTCGTCGAAGCCGCGCGCGGCGAACTCGGTGTACGCCTGCTGCACGTTGCGCGCCACCTCCTGGTCGGAGCGCGTGCGCGACTTCTCGAACAGCGCCCGCTCGATGATGTCGGGCAGCGCCTGGCTGCCAGCGATCATCGGCGTGATGGCCGCCTCGATCTTGCTCACGAACCGCTCGGTGTACGCCGCCGGGTCGAATGCCCAGCTCTCGTTGAACGGCGGCTCCACGTACACCGGGCGCAGGCCCTGGTACTCCGGCAACGCGATCGTCGGCACGACAGGCAGGCGCAGCGACTCGAGCGTGGGCGCGGCCGGGAACACGTAGTCCGGCGCCACCGGCATGCTGAGCGCCTCGCTCGGCGCCGGTTCGGTCGGCGCGCTGATGTTGGGCGCGGCCGGCGCCGGCGCGAACGACAGGGTAGGGGCCTGGATGTCAGCGAAGCTGGGCGCTGCGTCCAGCGTGATGTCGCGCGGGGCGAACGCAGGCGCAGTACCGGCGTCGTACCCGGGATCGCGCAGCTTCAGCGCCTCGTAGTCGATCGGCGGGCGGGCAGGAGCGTTGAACGTGGACTGCGGGTCGGCGTAGCTGAAGTCCACATCGAATGCGACGGGCGTGAAGTCCAGCGCGTCGAAGTCGGCCAGGTTGTCCAGCGTCCACTTGTAGGTGCTGACGCCGAGCGAAGTGAATTTGTCGTAGCCGTCGCCGACCAATGTCTCGGCGACGGTATTTTCAATAGGGCACCAGGTGCTCGCCATTTTATTTACTCACAAGAGTTGACAGGAGCCAAGTGATCACGACCGCGTCCTACGGCTGAGCCGCACGGGATAAAGTTCCAGGCCCGCAAGGTCAAAGCCGGCGCCGTCCACGTTCTCGATCTCGTAGTCCCAGTACACGGCTTTCAGGCCGCGCCCTGGCTTGAACCGGTTCTCGCGGAGGTCGCCGGCGTTGCGCGGGTGCAGCTTGTAGTCGGCGGCCTTCTTCTGCCCGGTGTGGGCATCGGTGGTGATCACGCGCAGCAGCAGCGTCCCGTCGCTGGTGTACGCCACTACGGCCTCGGGCACGTTCTTCTCGGCGCTGCTCCCCATCGCGTCCATGCCGAGCCGGATCCGCGCTTTGATGTCGACGCCGTTGTCGCTGTCGCCGTCGAGCTGGAAGATACCTGCGCTGGAAGCGCCGTAGTACACGCCGCCGATCTCGGCGAATGAATTGAACGGGAAGCTGCTGTACGTGCTGACGCCTTTGCTGGCAGTGTTCATCACCCACGCCAGGTACTCGCCGCTGTCCAGCGCGAGGTACGTGGCGAAGCCGATGGACGCCTGCAGCGCCGAGGTGAGGCTGGCAGCGTTCGCCGCTGCGTCCTCGGCGTCGACCTGGTCCTCCATCAAGACCAGAAACGAACTGGTCGCAGCAGCGGCGCCAGCCAGGTCCAGTGCGTCGATGGCGGCAACCACGGCCGTGTACACGCCGATGACGCTGCTGTCGCAGCCCAGGGCCTCCTGCAGTGACGCCAGCAGCAGAGAATCGAGCGTGGCGGCGAAGGACACCGCCGCGGCAATCGCGGTGACGGCCTCGGCCATGGACGAGGACACGCCGCGCAGCACCAGGTACTCCACCACGCGAACCACGGACTGCGGAGTCGCGCTGGCGATGCTGGCAAAGTCGATGCCTTCTTCCAGCAGCGCGCTGAACACCACCGCCAGGTCGGACTCGAATGTGGCGGCACTGTGCATCGTGGCGTCGGCCCTGGCGGCCCCGCCGGCGGCGCTCACGGCGCGCGCGGCTTCCAGGATCCGGGCAATGGCCAAGGCGTCGTACCCCGAAGCGCCAGCGACGGCACTGCGCAGGCTCTCGGCCCAGGTCCCGCCGTAGCTGCTGACTTCGGGTGCGCGGTCCACGAGGAACGCGTACGCCACCGCACCGGGGTCTTCAGCGCCTGCGGTGCGCAGGCCAAGCCGGGTACGCCCCGCAGCGTCGGCGTCGTCCGCGGCGTACCCGCGCACCACGAGCCCCAGGCTGGCCCCACCGTCTGCGCCAATCGACAGGCTGCCAGCGCCTGCCGCGCGCAGCAGCAGCGTGGCGACGCCCAGCGCGGGGACGGTGGGTGCTGCGGCTGCGTAGACGTTGGTTCCCGCGCCGCGCACCTTGAGCCCGGTGCGATGCCGGCCGAACGCATCGCCGGGCACCTCGTAACCGTAGGCACGCAGCCGCAGCGCGCTGCGACCAGCAGCGTCCGTTGCCTGTGCGGTGTAGGCGGTAAATGCGATCGTCATGCGATGGCGTCCCCGGAGCTGTAGAGCCTGCCACCGACCTGCAGGTCACCGGTGCTCGGCGCAGCCGACTGGTACACCAGCGCTCCGTTGCACCAGTAGGTGACCAACGCGCCAACCCGGCGAATGGCCCAAGCGTCGTCGAAATCGTAGGCGGCCGGTGGAGTCATGGCCTGGCCGGACTCGACCACGACGTAAGCGTTGCTCGCACCGTCCTGGTAGAAGTACAGCGCGTGAGTGAGCACTTCAAGGCTCGTGCTGTCGCTCGCAGAAGGTTCCAGCCCGACGCGCGCACCTACGACGTCGCCCATGGTGAACGTGACCTCGCAGTCGCCGGGCTGGCTGTCCACGCTGATGGCGCCAGCATCCCATCCCACATCTAGCGTGGTCTTTGTCGTGCTCGGCACGTAGGCGACGTATGCCTGCCCCGGGTACGTCGTGCAGACCATTTGCCCGCCGGCAGTGTCCTGTACCCAGGTTGAAACAAAACGGTACGCGTCGAGGTAGATGTCGCCGTTGTCGGCATCGCGGACAGTCCAGCTGTCCATGCCGGCGGTGGAGTAGGAGTAGCTAATACCAGTCGACGCGTCGTAGATCAGGTAGCTGGTTGTGACTAGCTTGGTCTCGTAGTGGCCTGTTGCCGGCTCGCGTTGGCACACCGTGTACGGAGCCACGTACGGCACCTCGGCGGTGCCGGGGATGAACTCGTATCGGTAGCTCTTGGTCAGCATCAGATTGTGGTCAGGGACACGCTGAACGAGCCGAGCTTCGTGGTATTCGACGCCCCGGCGGTGAGGACTGCGCTCGAAGCGTTGAGCTCGATGTCCGCGCCGGAGCCGCTGGCGCCGATGGTGCCCTGCAGCCGCGGAGCCGTCGCATCGGTGCGCCCGTCATCGCCAGCCGGGCAGAAGCGCCAGAACGACGCGGTGAGCGAGGCAGACCCGGCGCTGGCACCGGAGAATGCGATCGTGCCGCTCCAGACCTGGCCGGTGTCGCGCGACATCGCACTGCCGGAAGGGGCTACGAAGTTGAGCCCGGTCGCCCCGTCGTTGTTGTTGGTCATCTTGACCAGCTGCGTGTGGGAGCTGGTCATATCCAGCGCCTCGTCGACCGAGGCGGGGACCGGGCCGGCGAAGTAGTACATGTTGCCCCCGTCGAGCGCGGCCTTGAGGGCCGCGAGCTGAGCCACGGCGGCGTAGGAGGAAATGGTCGAGGACATGGTCGTTTCTCGCTAGAGCGGCGGGAGGGAGTAGAAGAACGAAGCAACGGTGATGGACGTGGTGGGTGTGATCGCCGCGGTCGGCAGTAGCATCTGGAAGTCGCCCACCTCGCCATCCATGCCGATCGCGCCGTCCACGCGGAATTTGGATGGAGTGTTAGCGCCGCTGTCGGCGGCCGGAGCACGTAGGCGGAACCAGCCGGCCGCGCCGGTGGCAATGCCCTTCAGCTTCCACACCTCGCCGTTGGCGATGCCGGCGTACACGCCGGTGCGGGAGAACGTCAAGCCGTTATCGGAGCTGCCTTCGGCCCAGGGCAAGCCGTCGCGCGTGACGCGGCCCAGCAGGGTACCCGTCGGCGCGGCGTCCGCGCTTTCAGGCTGGAGCCCGCTGTACACCTCGATGCTGCCGCCGTTGAACGCCTCGATGAAACGGGAGAGGAACGCGGCGCGGAGCTGGGTTGAGCTGAATACGGCCATCAGGCGGCCACCTCCAAAGGCTGGGTGATAGGCGGGCGGCCGAGAAGGCTGAGCGCGGAAATGGTGTTGCCCGTACCAACGAGGCTCGATTCAGATGGCGACGAGGTGGCGACGAGCCCTGAACCCGGCGACGCAATGGGGCCGGTGACATCGGCTGCGTTACCAATTTCGGCGACGTTGTTGGCTGCAAATACGTCGTAATACTGCAACGCCGTAGGCTGCGCGCCGCTGTACATATCCAATCCGCCGGCGCCCATGTAGTGGGCATCCCAATACGTCTGGTCATCACCAGGTGCGCTCAGGCCCCCGCCTGTCGTACACCATTTTGCTGCAGCTGGGCTGTTGCACACATGACGGCGCGCGCCAACGGTGAAACCAAACAGCCCGCGACCGCTTGAACTACTCGACTGGCCTTTGTCGTAAGCCCACACGCACGTCATGGACTGGGCGTAAAACGCTGTCAGCCCTGGCATCCCAAACAACGTGTCGAACCACCGGTGACTCGTCACCATATCCGCGTTGCGCCCGGTGTAAGAGTCGACACCCGACGCCTGTGCCTCTACGCCAGCGCGATACATCCGCAACTGGCGCTGGATCGAGAACCCGCCTTGCACCGACGCTGTTTCGCTGGTGCGCGTGTACGCGTACTCGAACAGCATGAGCACGCCAAAATCCAAGTCCGCGTCCAGCAACGTGCAGATCGTGTAATTGTCGCCGACGTTAAGGCCAGACCCGTTGAACGTGACCGCCGGGATGCTGGCCCCGTCGAAATCGTATGCGAAGTTGCCACCGCCTAGAGGCACAAAATGGAGCTTCTTACCGCTGCAGGACTCAGCGACCGCGGTGCCGGACGAAGCGGTGCTGACGCTGGCCGACTCGCCGTCTTCGCTGATGCTCACCGCGACTCGGTACGCGCCTGTACCGTTAAAACCAGGGCTGATGCCCCAGTCCGGCGAAGTGGCGAAATAGTCGTCTGAGTAGATCGCCTTTACCCCCTGCACTGCGTCATGCGGCAACGAGTAGGTCACCGCCTGCGTCACTCCCTCGTTGAACACCCACGGCGCGTAAAGCGCGCACTCTGCGGAATTAGAAAACTGCGTCAACAGCTTTTCGCTCTTGTTCGCAGCAGCGTAGTAGTGAACGCCGCTGACCGGATCTTCATGCTCGATCAGGTCGAAACGGTAAAGCCTGTAGGTGAAGCTGTCCTTGGCGAAAATCGGAGAGACCCAAGTGTCGCCCTGGCCGGAAGGCGCATCAGGCGGAGCGGGGTAGGTGATCGCGCCCAGGCTGGCCATCATGACGAACAGCCGGCCGTCGCGGAACGCCGCCCCGAGGATGTGTGGCGTCGTGTCGCGGATCGACGCCCCCGACGGGACGTAGTTGTACAGGTCCAAGCACAGATGCCCGACGTGCGCCACGAAAGAGTGGTAGAGCAGGTACGGGTGGTAATACTTGTGCGGCCAATAACGATTGCCGCCGTTGACAATGCTCAGGCACTCGCCGCGAGCGTTTCGCCAACACGTAGTCCATCGCAAGCCCCGGAGGCTGGCATCAGTGTCGCTCGGGAAATGGAAGAGCCCAAGCGGGTAGGCTCCAATGTAGGTGCCAACGTCGGCGGCGGTGCTGTACCCGGGCTCGTCGCTATTGAGGAAATAGGACTTCCAAGCGGCTTGACCGGTGTAGGGGGTAATACCGTCTGCATCAGGGGACTGGCCATTATCGGGTCTCAAAATGATGGGTTCACCGGCGCTGCCGGCGATGCCCGCGACGAAGTCACGGAACGGGGCAACGGGTTTCCTACCAACGATCGGAGACGGGCGGATCAGCACCTTGCGCTGGTCGCCGTGGACCTGGGCAACGATGACCGTGCCGTCCTCCAGCCGCATGGCTCGGCTGTACGTGCCGAGCCCGGCTACGCTGGCTTGCTGGCGGACGAAGCCCATCAATTTGCGCGCGTAGGACATGTACGCCCGTCCGGCGGCGGGGTCGCCGTCGACGTAGACGTGCATCCAGTCCGTGTCGCGCGCGGCTGGCATCAGGCACTCGCGTCGGTCGCCGTGATCACGTACTCCAGGGCCAGCTTGTCGCCCGGCACCATGCCGGTGCGCGCGGTGCCAAACCTGGAGGCGGCGATCAGCTTGCCGGAGGTGGACGACTTGGCCGAAGCGCTCAGCAACGCTGCGCCGTAGACGGTGTAGGACGCGCCGGTGGAGTCGAACTCCATCGTCGATGCGGCAACCGCGTTGCTGTTACCGAGCGACGCAGTGGCGATCTCGACGGTGGGGGTGGTCCACGGCAGGCGAGCGGCCGCGGTGTAGCTGGTGAACTCGGTCGCCGTCGCGGGGAAGTTCGCCGCAGTCCAAGCCGCGGACGGCGTGACGTTGCCGCTGAAGGGCGCCAGGTAGAAGGCGCTGCTCTGCGCCCCGCCGCCGAGCGCAGTCCACAGCAGGTGGATCAGGCCCTGGGTCGGCAGCTTGTTGGGGTCCAGCTGCCACGGCCCGGCCTCGCCGGCGCGGATGAGCTGGTGCCCAAAGACGCCTCCGACCTCCGCCTTCTGCGCGGTGAACAGGACACCGTTGTCGGTCAGCTCGTACTTGAAGTTGCGCAGGGCACGAAGGAACTCAGCAGAGAACGCGCCCAGGGTGTTGATGATATTCATTGCACTTTCTCCGGTCTGGTTACCATTTGCCCACGGGGCACTTTTCCCCGTGCAACATCGTTTTTCCTGCGAGAACACACCCGCACTTCCCGCAGAACATCTTTCTGTCCTTCCCGCCGGTGGCGAACTCGCACGCCTGACACAACGCCATGCGCGCCACGCGGGTGTCCTTGTCTGCGATGGCAGCCATCACGCGGACCGGTGGATGACATGGGCGTAGGCGCTGTCAGACACGGCCATCGCCTGGCGCTGTGGCGCGCGCAGCGCGGCCAGGATCTGCTCGAGCCCGTCTTGTTTTCGGTGCAACAGCGCAGCGCGGTCGGCGGCGTCAATCACGACGCCCTCGGTCAGGGTGGTAACTGTCCCGCCGGGCAGCCCAGCACGCAGGTCGCCGCGCCGGTTCAGCCAGACCACGACCACGTCAGTGGCGGTGTCCAGCCCCACGTCGCGCCCGCTGACGCGCAACGGCGAACCCGGGACGCATCCGTCCTTGTCCACAACGCGCTGCGTGAACTGCGCGGGGTCCGCCCCGTCGAACCAGTAAACGTTCGCCCCCGAAGCAACGTACACCCCAGCAGCGCCGGAGCCGTCGCCAAGCGGTTCGAGCATGTCGACCGCGGCGTGCAGGCGGATCAGGTTCCGGCCTGCGTTGTACAGCCCGTACCGGAGCGGCTCTGACCAAGTCACGGTGTTCTCGACCGCCACCCACTGCCGGCCGCTGCCGTGGCGGACGATGTGCCCCGCTGGCATGGCGTCCAGGAACTGAGTCTCCAGCACGCGGCCGGTGGGTGCCGCTGCGATCTCGCCCAGCCGCGTGCCAGCCGGAGCCGACGCATACAGCTTGAACGCGCTGTCATTCGGCCCGGTGCAGTAGATGTTGACCTTCACCACGGCGTCGCCCGTCGGAACCGGGATGGCCGCCAGTTCGATCCCCTGCCCCTCGGCTACCTCCACGGCGGCTGCGATCGACGTGCCAGACTCGCGCCCCAAGGTGTCGGTGAACGTCACCGCGACCTGGTAAGTGCCCGGATCCAACGATAGGCCATCAACCGCGGCGAGGGTAGGCTGCCCGGCCGGCTGCTCCGGCGCCCAGGCGTAGGTGTCCAGGGCGACCGTGACCAGCCCGCAGGCTTCCCGGTTCGAGTAGTAGATGTGCCCGTTGATCACCTCGTAGCTCAGCGGAAGGCCGCCGACGTACGTCCCCAAGTCCACCGTCGACCGATCCGGGTACATCGCGTGCAGTCCACCGCCGCTCGCGTACAGCCCGAAGCCGAGCTGGGGGGACGACCACAGCGAATGGGCCATGCTGCCGGCAACGACCGGGGTGTACCCGCGCCGACGCCGCGGCCGCCCGGTCGCGGTGAGGTCGACGTTGTCGGCCTCGCGCAAGGCGATAGGGCGGCTGCCGTACTGGTCGCGCGGGAGGTCGCCTTCGGCCGACGTGTTGTCGACACCCTTCGGCCAGGGACCTACGCGGTAGCTACCTGGGGTCGCCATGGAGCGCCTCGAGGTCGAGGTCCAGCTGGGTGCGCGGCTTCTTGGGCTTCGGGCGCGAGGTCATCTCGACCTTCGCCGAGCCGACGATACGCAGGCGGGCGCGCTGGCCGCCGTGCTTCTCAATGGTGAGGTAGGCGTCTTCGCCGACGCGGAGCACGTCGTCTGGGCCAATGTCGAGGAACAGGGCCATCACCACACCTCTGCGCGCATGACCGGCGGGTGCCGGCGGTAGTTGTTGAGCTCCGATCGGCGATCCAGGCTGCCTTCCTTCCACAGGCGCTCGAACTCGCGCGCGCGCGTCAGGTCTTCGGTCTCTGCGTCGTGCTTGCGGTACGCCAGCGACTTCATGTAGTGCAGCAGCAGGCGCTGGTCGGTCACGTCCGTAAATGGCAGCGGCACTCCGCTGTCCAGCGGCAAGGTGACGGACACGGTGCATTGCAGCTCGATCGCGTCCGGCACAACCGGAACCGGGTACAGGTACAGCACCTTGGGCTCCAAATCGCGGATGTACACAGCCGGCGCGCCGGTGGCATCCGTGTCGACCGCACGCCCACGATCCGAAGCGTTGGCCTGATAGATGCGGCGGCCATCGCTGTGCAGCGTCGCCTCGCGGATATGGAGCACGTAGGGCGGCAAGCGCACAGAGACCGCGCCGGCCGCAAACGGGATGCGGATGGTCCGGTACACGCCGGCGGCGGCAGACGCCAGCGCCGCGCATGCCTCGGTCATGTAGCCGTAGACGTCGTAGTCCGACCACAAGCAGTCGGCGTCGCTCCCGCCTACGTCGGTGATGGCGTCGTCGACGTCGCTGCGAAACCGCCGCGCCAGCTCGTCGGTGGTGAACGCCAGCACCAGGTCACCCCACTGCCAGGCCGTTGAGCTTCACCAGCAGTGCGCGCCGCAGATCCTTGATCTGCATGCCGCCCAGCTTGGACTTGCTCTCGCCGAACTCGTCGGCCAGTTCGAGCAGCTCTTCCTTCGAGCCAGCTTCGATCACGCGCAGGATGTTGGTGGCGTTGGGATGCAGCGGGAAGTCCTGGCCAGACGACTTGATGCTCAGGTACTGCTGGAAGACGTCGCGCAGCTCGGCCTTGCCGATGGTCAGGCCCAGCAGGTCGCCCACGGCCGACTGTTTCGGCGAACCGCCACCGTCGAAGTTCTTGGTGTCGTTCTCTTCGCAGATCGTCTTCACGGCCAGGTAGAGCATCGACTTGCGCACATCGCCGATGAACTCGACCCGGGCGCGCGCCGCGTTTTCAATGAAAGGGACGTCAGCATCGTTGGCCGGCACCGCGCCTGCGGCCATGGCCTCGGACACGGCTGCATCGGGAACCATCACAGGCTCCTTGGCAACGAAGTTGATGACGTGGCCGTGCGTGGTTGCACAGCGGAACGAACGGAGCGAGAGCATCAGCGGCATTTCATCACCTGTCTTTGGTGGTTGGTAAAACGAAGGGCCGGGTGACCGGCCCTTCGGGTTTCATCAGTCCTGGTTCTCGGACCAGCGATCCACGACCACGTACTCGATGGCGACGTACGCAGCGCCGGCGGTCGGAGTGCCGCCCAGGGTGATCGTCACGGTCGCCGGGGTCGGGTAGAACTTCAGCTGCGAGTCCACGACGACCGGGCCGGCGGCGGTGGCGATTTCAGCACTCACGAACGTGGTGGTGCCATCGTCGGCGGTCAGGGTTGCAGCGCCGTTGAAGGCGGTGGACACCACCGCCGAGATGCGATTCAGCAGCGCACCGCCGGGGATGGTGATGGTGGTCGTGGCGTCGGCCGCGCCGATCTTGGCGAAGGCGACCAGCGGGTACTGCCGGGAAGTGAGGTTGGACATGGTCGTGAACTCCGATTAGAGGGCAACGTCCAGCGCCAGGACGCCGAAGTCTTCCTTCGACTGCGCATGGATCGAGAACAGCTGGGGCTTCAGGAAGCCGAAGATCTTGCCCACGGCAATGCCGAGCGAGTTGCCGTAGTCCTCGTAGTCCTCTTCCCAATCGGCGGTGCCGATGTCGGCGTAGGCCAGTGCCTGGGCGCCGCAGAGCAGGATGCGCTCGCCGTCGACGGTGCCGGTAGCACCCCACTTGGAGCCAGAAGCAGCGCCGGTGGTGTTGTAGACGTTGCGGTACTCCAGGATGTTCAGGCCGTCGATGTAGATGCCCTGCTTGCCGCCGTGGGCCGTACCGGCGAACAGCGGGTTGTCATCGCCACGCTTCTGGGCGTACTGCACGGCGGCCAGGTAGTCCTTGTCCTTCTTCAGGCGTGCGATGCCCTTCGGGGTCATGAACACGTTGAAGCACTCCACGCCGGACTCGCTGCGCAGCGGACGGATGTACTTGTCCATGGCGGCGGCCTTCAGGTCGACCAGGGTCGCCCAAGTGATGGTGTCGGCCGCGTCCACCGCGGTGGTGTCGCCCTGGACCAGGCCACTGGTCGCGTCCCAGCGCAGGTGGCGCTTGGCCGACGGCGGGGCGATATCAGCGGCGAACTTGAGCTGCGGCAGCTGGCTACCCACGCGCGGGCTGCCGTCGGTGTGGTAGGCCAGGCTGACGCCGGACAGGGTCAGGAAGCCGATCTCATCGGCGACGCGGGCGGCGGTGTAGGACAGCTTGTCCTTGGCCTCGTTGCGGAAGTTCACGATCGACTTCTGCTCGGCCATCTTGCCCTTGGAGCGGTGGGCGTGGCGCCACTGGTCCAGCTGGATGACATCTTCGGTCGACTGCAGGGCCTCTTCGTTGCCCTTCAGCTGGTTGTCGCCAACCACGCCGTCGCCCTGCGCGTCGTTGACCATGGTGATCACGGCGCGGGCGCCGTCGGTGGTCTGCTTCAGCTCGGTGATGCGCTGGACCATGCTGTCGGCAGTCGAGCCGGTGAACATGTTCAGGAAGGTCTTGTTGCGGGCCTCGCGCCAGAACTGGCGGGACCAGACGGTGTACTGCTCGGCGGTGAGTGCGGCGAAATTGGTCGTTGCCATGAGTGTGATCTCTGAAAAGTGAGTGGTGGCCAGAATGGCCGCGTCGTCACCTGGATCACGCTCAGGTCTGCGAGTAACACGGTTTTCGCCCCGCGAGGCGTTGCCAAACTGACGCGTTGGCGGGCGAGTAACAGCCGGGCTGTGCGGCTGATGGGGGGAACGCTACAACAGCTGGAACGGGATGTAAACTGTTGAATTAGAAGAATTTAATTGGAAACGGCGCCCGTAGGCGCCGTCCGTTTCACAGCCTGGCGGGGGCTATGCGTAATCGCCCCTCAGCTCCGCCTTCTTGGACTCAGGGAGCTTATCGAAGTCAGCGTCGGAAAGCTCCGCAACGCGGATCTTCGTGCTGTCGCGGTTGACGCCGCGATCGCCCACATCGGGCGGCTGGCGCTTTGCCGTATCGACGGCCTTGGCCGCATCGGCCTTCTTCTGGGCCGGTGCTTCCTTCGCCTTGGCCCTGCTGGTGTCCGCGGTCGGGGGCTTGGCCAGGTCGATCTTGTACGCCAGCTTCATCGCCTTGCTAAGGGCCGCCGTCGGGGTCATGCCTGCGCGCTCGAAGCCGACGACCATGGTCCCCAGGTCATCGGCCGCTTCGCGGTCGAAGTCGGCGTGCCTGGGGTCCAGCTCCGGCACGCGGGCCTCAACGATGTCGAGCATGGCGTCAAACCGCTGAAGCTCAGTGCTCGTCCTGGTCGAATGCTCGGCAACCTGCGCCGCTTCGGCCCTGGCGATCTGGCGGTTGAGCGCGTCGATCTGGCGCTGGAGCTTGGCTGCCTCCTTGGCTTCGCCGTCCGCGCGCGCTTCCTCGACCTTCTCGTAGAGCGCGTCCAGCTCGCTGCTGGCCTTGGCGATGGGGTCGTCCGCTTCCGGCTGCTGCGGCGCGGCCTTGTCGCCGGCGGGGGCAGCCAGCACCTTGTTGAGCTGCTCCTGCAGGAGGTCGGCCCGGGCACGTTCGCGGTCGCGCTGCGCCTTGGCCTTGTTCAGCCGGACCGGGAAGTTCTGCTTTTTGTCGGAAGCATCTTCGTCCTCGTCCTCGTCCTCGTCCGCGTCCTCGTCCGCGTCCTCACCATCGTTTTCCGCGGCGTCGGTTTCATCCTCGGCCTCGTCCTCAGTAGCGTCGCCCTCGTCCGCCTTCTTGAAGCGGCCGTTCTCATCGCGCTGACGGCCGGAGTCGGCCGATTCGTCATCGCCTTTGTCATCGTCGGCTTCAGTGGGAATGTCGTCACCGCGGTCGGCGGTGTCGAAGTCGAAGTCATCATCGTTCGGGGATTCAGTGGTCATGTGTTTTTACCTGGCTTGGAGGTGGGCTTCTTGTCCCACGGCTCGGCAGATTTCTGCCTGGCCGCTTCTACCGCGGTGTCGCGGCTGTGGTCCATCTCGGTCAGCCGTAGGGCGACGTCCTGAGATTTGTTTTGCTCGTCGCGGTCCAGCTTGGCCCACTCGAGCTTCATCTTGTCGCGGTGCGCGTCGCGCTGGGCGTCGATGCGATCGGTCTCGACCCGCTCGTACGATGCGTCCGGGTCGATCTGCGCCTCGGTCGCCGCCTTCTCGGCGCGCGCCTGGTTGAGCATCGCTGCTGCCTCTTCCTTGCGGGCCTGGGCGGTGGTCTTCTGCTGCTCGATCGCCTGCTGCTGGGCCTGGGACTCTTCGGCCGCGCGCTGGCGCTCGTTGGAGTCGCCCTGCAGGGACTCGATGATCTGGCCCTTGTTCGACGCCGGGGAGAGCTCGATGAGCAGCGAGTCCGGGATCGCAATGCCCAGCTTCTCACGCATCTGCAGCAGCACCTTGAAGTCGCCTTCGGACATCGTGCTGCGGGCCGGCGACGGCACCAGGGTGGTTGTGTACTTGCCGTGGGTCACGTCGTTGATGACCTCACCCTCGGCGGTGACCTGGTTGAGCGTCAGCTCCTGGATTTCTGGCTTGTAGACCGAGCCACGGTTGATCATGATCACCCGGGTGTCGGTGTAGTGCGCCTGCCACACGTCCTGCGTGGCGGAAGCCAGCATCTGCTTGGTGCGGTGCAGGTTCGACAGCCAGCCGGCGGAGTTGATGTCCTGCGCAGCCTGGTTGGCCATGATCGCCTCGCCGGCGACGTCCTCGCGGGCGAAGCCGCGCGCCTGGTTCGACACACCGGCGATGCTGCGCATGATCTGGTCAGCCTTGAACGACAGCCGGTCATGGCCCTGCGGGGTGCTGTTCGGCGTGATCTTCTTGACGTCCTCGACGTTGTCGACCTCGAGCACGATGCCCGAGCGGGAACCGAACTGTTCCATCTCCTCGATCGTCATGTTCTTGACCGAGCCGCGCTTCACGATCAGGCCACTGTTGGCCGTCGTGTTGATGATGTGCAGCTCCTGCGAGGTCATCTTGTTGTACAGGTCCTGCGGATCCAGCAGCGAACCCACCGCGCCCATGGCGATGCCGTCGACGAAGTTCGGGAAGAACGGGATGATGGTGAACCGCTTGTACGGGCTGTCCTCGTCGTGCAGGACCTGGTTCTCGCACGTCACCGTCCAGCGCACCGTCTTGGCCATGCGCCACATCGTGCCGAGCCCCGGGGTGGCCTCCAGTACATGTGCAGTCCGGTCCCGGTCCCAGGTTTCCGGGATCTCGGACATGTCGCCGGTCTGCATGTCGACGAAGAACTCCTTGCGCTTCATCGCCGTGTACTGCCGCTCGAGCAGCAGGTGCCCACGTACAGCGCGCAGGTCCGTCATCAGCGTGCGCGCGTAGTACGGCAGCGCGCCCATCTGCTGGGACATGAACTGGTCCTCGTAGTCGTACCACGAGGGCATGGCGCTGAAGCCGATCGCCTCGGCCTGTTCCTTGCCGTACAGGTTGAAGATGTCGTCGTAGGACACCCAGCGGCGCTTGAACACCTGCGGCCATGCTTCGGTGTCGTAGGTCTCGATCGAGGGATCCAGGATGATGTCCTGGCTTCGCGGGCTTGTGATCTTCGCGTGGCCCTGCAGCGAGTCGCCGTAGGACACGCGCACGTCGTAGTACGCGCGGTCCATGATCAGCCCCTTCTTGTAGACGTCGGTCTCGAGGAAGTCGAGCTGGTTCTGCTGCTGGACGTGGAGCCAGAGCGCATCCTGCACTTTCGCCGTCTCGCCGTTGGCGTCGGCCACAGGTGCGAAGCGCACGTCATTGCGCAGTGCGCGCTGCATGCCTTCGAGCGCGCGGACCAGCGACTCGATGATGTTCAGCGTCAGCGTCGGGCGCCCCTCGTGGTCCAGGCGCGCCTTGATGAGCTTGTCCCACTGCTTGCCGTTCCAATAGTCGAAGCAGCGAGCCGCGCGGATTACCCAGTCGCTATGCCCATTATCGTAGGCGTAGCGATAGGACTCGTACTGAGCGCGGGAAGTGTCGTAGTCGTTTGCCATATTCAAGCCGCCATGTGACTGCGAGCGCCCACGGATGAAAACGTGAGCTTGTCCTTCCAGCTTTTCGGCTTAGGAGGCGCCTTTGTGGTCGGGAGCGAGATGTTGAGCGCCAGCCTGGCGCCCCATGCCATCGCGTCAACAATGTCGTCGTGTACGCCGTTGGGGAATTGCAGCATCTCGCGTTCCGTGATGTCGTAAATCTCCGGGCGCGCGGTTTCGTCGTGGGAGAAAAACAACTTGTTCCGCTGCGTGCGTCCTTGCAGTGGGCGGGCCCGGGCTTCCTTATCTTGGATGGGCACCAGGGTGTCGTCAACCGAAACAAAAAGCCGCTTTTTGTCGAGCTCGGCCTGGATAATCGGCCACACCGCGTGGTGGATCTGTCCCTGCTCGCCGGCGTACAGCTCCGGCTTGTGCTTTTCCACCAGCGCCAGGACATTGGCCGCAATCTCCTGCGTGCCCCAACGCCCGCGGCGGATCTCCAGCACGTACATGTCGTCGTTGGAGTCCAGCGCGAACACCCCCGCGACGGTGTAGTCGTTGCGCTGCTTCTTGCCGATCGCATAGTCGACGGTCATGAACACCCGGCACAGGGGGCGGTACGCGGGGTCCAGCCACCGGTAGCGCAGGTCATCCCGCCGGAAAAAGTCGCCTTCGTCGGGTGTCGGCGACTGCTGATACAGCGCCGACCAGTTGCTCTTGGTCAGGGTGTTGCGGATCTTCTTGAGCTCATTGATCGGGTACCGCTCCGGGTGCAGAGCGTCGCCCTTGTTCCGCAGCCTACGCAGCACCTGGTCTTCGTCCGGCACGTCGTAGGCGATGGTGCCGTCGGCCATGAGGCATTCGTCGTGCTCGGCAATCGCCGGGTAGCTGATCACCTCCCAGTTCTCGCGCTCCCAGTCCGGCACGCCGGCCTTCTTCAGCTCCGCGTCCAGCTCAAGCGCCCGCCCGGTCGGGTCGTGCCAATGCCACCGCGTCCCAATCATCAGGAGGCCGCCACCTGGCGCCAGGCGCGTGCGGAACACCATCTGGTACCAGTCCCAGGTGTTCTTCCGAATGGTATCGGAGCTAGCCGCCTCGGCGTCTCTCAAAAGATCGTCAGCAATCAATATCCTGCCGCCGAAGCCGGTCAGGCCGCCGCCAACACCGATCGCCTTGATGCCGCCCTGCTCGGTCGTCTTCCACGCTTCGACGCCCTTGGCGTCCTGGCGCAGCTTCGCGGCGGGGAACACCGCCTTGTACTCGGGGTCGAGCAGACGGTCGCGGATGTTGCGGCTGAACTCGACCGGCAGCTCCTGTGCGTAGCTGGCGAGGATGATCGGCCAGTCGGGGTGTTTCCCAAGCACCCAGCTTGGGAACATGTCGGACGCAGTCCGGCTCTTTCCGTGACGCGGCGGGACGGCAACGATCAGACGCGGGGACTTTTCTTCCTCGACGTCCTTGACGAACTTCTCCAGCCGGCGGCACAGATCCTGCACCCACCAGCTGGGTAGGAACTCGGGCATCATCGTCTTGATGTAGTAGACCAGCCGCCTGCGGCACAGCTCGCGGCGCTGCAGCTCCTGCCTGACCAGTTCCTCTCGCGTCTCGGGGGGCTTGGCCTGCTTCGGCTCGACCAGCAGGCGTACCTGCTCCGGGGTGCGCCGCGCTGCCGGGGCGCGCGCGGCCTGGTGGACGGCCTCGGCCACCTCGGCCGTGCCGTACGCGCCGAAGCGGCGGTACAGGGTCAACGTGCCGTGGGCGTGTTCGCATGCAGCGCAGAAGTCCATGAGGACCGCGCTGGTCGCAGCGTCATACTCCTCGGCGCCGTCCCATCCGCCGGCGGTGGCGGTGTGAAACACGCGGAACTCGGAGAGCGCGCGCAGTGCGCCACACGCGCGGCAGGTGACCTCGTTGGCCGCTGCAGGCAGGTCGAATTTACGCTTTGCCGACATCGTAGAACTCCGCGTCGATGATTCCTTCCGCGCCCAGCATCTGTACGAGCTCCTGGTCGGTCATGCCCTTGACCTGCTTCTGCTGCACCTCGAGCGAGGCGCTGATGTTGATGTCGATCTTCTGCGGCTCGGCCAGGCCCAGGATCTTGGCAACCTTCTCCCAGCCGACGATCTCGGTAAGCGGCTCGGCCAGGAGGCGCGCCCGACCGATGGCGTCGGTCATACCGAACACGACGTCTTCCTTGGTGATCGCCAGCGCGCCACGTAGCTCGCGCTTGGTGATCTCGCGGGCCTGGATGATGTGCGGCGCGTTGAGCCTGCCCAGCGGCATGCCCGCCATGCTGGCTGCTTTCTTGACAGGTAGGCCAAGCACTTCGACGTTGTAGACGAAGTTGGCTTCTTCATCTTTCAACGCAGAGATACTGGGGGCAGCGGTGGCGAGGTCGTTGGTCATTTTGTTTGGTTTACGTGGCGACGTTTCAGGGACTTGAGATCGCTTTTGGCGTACTACAACACAGACCCTGACGCCCTGGCCGACCGGCTGTAGCGTCGCCGCCCTCCCGCCGGTTTTCCATGCCGTTGAAGGCGACGCCTCGGTGGTAGGTCATGTCATGCCCCGTTGGATTCCATGGCCGCTACGCGCGCGGCCAGATTGTCGAATTGCGCGGCTTGGGCGCGCACGATCCACGCCAGCAGTTCCTCGCGGCGGAAGCTGTAGCGGTCGCCTGCGGGTCGGTATGCCTGCACCACGTTGCCCGTTTCCGGGTCAGTTACTTCGGCTTCCTCGTCCCATGCGTCGTAGCAAAACGCTGCATATTCGTTCCACGCCAGCCCGTGCGCTTCCATCACAGCGATGGCGGCCTGCACTGTTGGGCCAGCGTGCAGCCGTGCGGCATCACCTTCAGACTCCACGCGGGCGATCCACTGCCACACGTTCGGTAGACGTGCGATGACCGAGAAGGCTGACACTTCTACGTCCGTCATGTCGCGCGGTTCCGTTTTCAAGCGGGCGTCTGACGTGCTGATGGTGGCGTTAGCACCGTAATACTGTCTCGGGCGAAGCGAGGCGCTGCCAACGTCATAGGTGTTGTCTGCGCCTGGCAGAAAAGTACCGGAAACAGACATACCTCCGTTATATTTTAATCCGCCAGTGCCAAGCTCCAATAGGCCAAGCGCTGTTCCGCCATCACTGTCATACGAAGCCAGCGACATAGTACCTGCCGAGGGGTTCACCACCAACAGGCCCCGGCGAACGCCTGCCGAATCTTCAAATGTTAGGCGCGCATCAGTATCTCCACGAATGTGGGCGAGAGATTGTCCGGTGATGCGCGTAATTCCAGTAAACGTTGCGCCGGATAGACTGGCTTTGTTATCCGGGTTAAAGTTTCCAGAATGCCATGCATTCTTAACCCCAGCCGTGGCGCCAAAATCAAATTGAATGCCCGCAGTACCAGCCGCTGTCGCACCAAGGACACGAAAGGTATTGCCATAAACGTCTACTGAGACATCGTTTGTAAAAGAAGTGCCAGACTGGGGCTTAGCTATGTTGAACTGGCCGCCTTCAATCCCTCCTACACCACCGGCAAACGTCACGTTTCCAGTGAACGTCGCACCGGATAGGTTGGCTTTTGTGTTCAGCGCATTCTGGGTTGGAGTACTGACCGGCTTGTTGGCGTCAGACGTATTGTCCACGTTCCCAAGCCCAACCGCTGCCTTGTTAAGTGTCTGCCACGTCTTGTCGCCTCTCCAATATTGTGAAGTAGTGCCTGGGGCAAATGCCGGCTCCTTCGTAGACGGATCAATACCGCTCCACGCCTGAAGGTTTGCAGACAGGGTTGGCGTGAGCGTGCCGCTTGTGGTGATAGGGCTGCCAGTCCAGGAGATACCCGTTGCATTGGCGACTGCAACGCTGGTGACGGTGCCTTCGTTCGCCGTGGCCCCTGACGCGATGCCGTCCAGTTTCGACTTGTCGGCAGCCGCCATGAACCCCGCGGCCGAGGCGCTCGCATTGGCGTGTGCCGCGCCCCCGGAGCCGACGTGCGCGATAGGTGCAGCATCGGTGATCCCGTAGCCGGCCAGGGTCGTGGGGCGGCCGGACAGCAGGGCGAACGACACCGTGTCGCCAACCGCGAGCTCCCGGCTGCGGCCCGAGACGAATACAAGCGGGCGGCGCTCTGCCATGTCAGGCCAGGGTCACCGCGTCAGACGGCTCGAAGTCGAGCTCGGTGGCGCTGACCGCCACGCCGACGAACTGGACCACGTTCCCCGCGGCTGCAGGCGGCGCGGCGGTGACTGCGCCCGGGGTGGCGGCCGAGACGTACTGGCGCGCGCCGGCGGTCAGGCCGGTCAGGCCGGTCAGGCGCCCCTCGAAGTAGACCGTGGCATTGGCCGCCGATGCGACTGCGGCCAGGACGAAACCGTTGGCCTCCTTCCCTTCGGCCGTGGCGTCGGCCTTGCGCACTTTCGCAGTGCCGGCGTCGTTCCAGACGTTCACAAGGTCGCCGGCCGCCATCGTCTCGGAGGCCACGATCGTTTTCGTGTCCGCGCCGATGCCAGTGGGCATCGTTGAGGGGTCCAGCTGGCCGGAGGCGTTGAGGATCGGGATCTTGTTCGCCCCAGTGGCGGCCGCGTTGAGCAGCGAGGGGTCCAGCACGCCGCTGGCGTTGGTGCTGGGAACCTTCTCTGCGTCGGCCGCGCCAGTGCTGGTGGCGATGGTCAGGAATTCCTTGGTCCGGCCAAGGACATTCTGCAGAAAACGGGGTGCGGCCATGGGTGGTGGTCCTCAGTAGTAAATTGCGGTGCCGATGCGCACCATGATTGTGGTGGGTGACTGCGCGAAGCCGACCGGCAGCACGAACTGCGCTGCGCTGTTCTGGGCAGTTGGTGGGGTCTGGGTCAGCAGTCCGTCGAAGCCAAGAAACAGCGGTTCCAGCGGCGTCCAGGCCCAGCTCGGCTCGGTGATGGAGGTCCCGTCGATGATCGTGGCCATCTGTCCGGCCATGGCGGCCCCAATCGTCATGCCAAGCACGTCGTCGGCGTGGGTGGCATCGGCGACGCTGGCATAGCCGCAAGTGTCAGCCCCCGTTGCACGCACGATCCTGTGCCCTGACAGGTCTGCATCCGCCAAGCGCTGGATGCTGTCACTCGCACCCGCGACCAGCGTCCAAGCGCCATCCTGCCGCGCGTACTGCAGCCCGTCCTCCGGCGCTTCCGGGAAGTAGAGATTGGTGCCCTCCGGCAGGT
>LNAP01002783.1_pt1 | contig 20511 bp, 20 predicted proteins | sample 602601 | NCBI WGS metagenome assembly LNAP01 (sample SAMN02440304, study PRJNA202911) | soil metagenome | biome: Subtropical and temperate rainforests or woodlands; isolation source: soil samples (1 kg each in a 20% v/v slurry with milli Q water) were... ...
CGGCAGCGAGATCATGAGCCGCATCGCCGCTCCCATGGTTGGCGGCATGCTCAGCGCGCCCTTGCTGTCCCTGTTCGTCATCCCGGCGGCCTATCGGCTGATGCGCCGCTCGCATCTCCTCACAGCATCGGCTGTGAAACCATCCAATTCCACAGGAGCAACCCAGTCATGAAACAAGTCCTCGTAACCATCCTGACCGCCACGCTCGTCCAGACCGCCACAGCGGCTGACATGCACGACAAGCCCATGGACAGGATGCCAATGGAACAGCCCATGCAGGTGGAACAGCCGGACAGCGCGGCCCCGACCGCCAAGGCCACCGGCACGATCAAGGGGATCGACGCTGCCAAAGGGACCATCACGCTTTCGCACGGCCCCGTTCCCAGCTTGAAATGGCCACCAATGACCATGGGCTTTACCGCAACGCCCGAGCAGTTGAAGGGGCTGAAGGTCGGTGACGAAGTGAGCTTCGAATTCCTGAGCCAAGGCATGGCGGCCCGGATCATTTCCATTCAGAAAGCTGATTGAGCCTATTCCCCTTGACTCACGATGGGGAAACCCAGCCAAGGGACGCTAAAGTTCTAGACGAAAGCCATGTTGTCAACGTAATCACTACGGCTCGTAGGCATGTTGGTTCAGCTCACCACCACAAAGGCAGCTCGACATGAAAAAAACCAAGCTGGCAGTACTCCTCGTAGCCGCATCACTGTCACCCGCATGGGCGCTGGCGGCAGACCCAACCCCAGCCAAAAGTTCTACGCCCCAGGCGCAGCAGCAAGCTCCGAATATTGCTGAGTTCGACAAACAGATGGCTCAAGCGCAGGAAAACCTCCAGAAGATGCAGGCCCAGATGGAGAAAATCCGTCAGACCCAAGACCCGAAGGAACGGCAAAAACTCCTTCAGGAGCATTGGAATACGATGCAAGGGAATGATGCACGGCATGGGCATGGGAATGTGGGGAGGCGGCATGATGGGCGGGCACATGATGGGTGGCGGCATGATGGGGGGCGGCCACATGATGGGCTGGCAGGACTACTCGAACTTGCCCCAGGAGCAGAAAGCACAGCGTCAGTACATGATGGACAGGTACATGGGGATGCAGCAGATGATGATGGATCACATGATGTGGCACCAACACTACATGGGGATGCCCCCAGCTAAACCCGCTCCGTAAGCATGACTCTGGGTTCTGTCCGAAAAGTCAGCTGAACGAAGGTCACGCAAGACGAAAAGTGACGATGGCGCGGAGTGTACTGGCCCTAATGGGGCATTCCGAGCCACTTTTAAACGCGACCTCACCGAGCACAGGCACTTTTAGTGCATAGCCCAAGGTTCCCTCCCATGGCCGGAAAGTGACGATAAAATCCGTTATCGTCACTTTTCGGCCGGCGGCCGCTTCGCTACCCTGAACGCCTGTGCCGTGGGATCCGTGGGCGTCGGCTCGCCGTCGCCTCCCCCCGCGGACGCCTGATCTAACTCACCCAGGAGCCACCCATGGAAACCCGACAGGTCGTGATCGAAGACTGGGATGGCGATGGCGGTATTCGCATTCCTGATGAAGCCCTGCAGGAAATGGGGGTCGACGTCGGGGACTCGCTGTACCTGATCGAGGAGTACGTGGGCACCACACGCTGCCTTGTGCTCAGCAAAACCCCGCGCATTCCTGATCGCGTCGATGAGCTGGTTGACCACTGGGAATCCTTCGGAAAGGCGGCAGCCGATTCAGACGCCAAAGATGAATGAGCTGATTCCAACAACCGAGGAATCTTCGGTAGCGTGAGCTGAAGTCGAATGCGACCAGACAGGAAGAGCGGGGTTTCAAGTGACAGAGCTGATCACCAAGGCAGAGCTGACAGCCATCAAAGCCGATAGTTACTCGCGCGAAAAACTGCGCCGCCAAGCCCTTTGGGCGATGACCCATCGAGAGCGGCGGGCCCATGCGCTGGCTTGCCTCGATCTCATCGAACGACTGGACCATGAGGCGCCGATTGGCGAAGCGGCAACCTGGACGCTGGGGGATGCGGCTCGTCTCGTACCGGTCTCCCGGCGTGACAATCCACCGCTCGAGGTTGTGCGACCGGCCGACATACCCGAGCCATGGCGCAGCCGTATGGCTGCAGCGAGCATCGGCTCGACAATGTGCAGTGCTTTCCCAGGCTACTACGTCGATGATTGGCGGACGTTCCTGAGGCTCTGGCGACTCGAGCATGAGCAATTGCATGAATATCGTTTGGATCGGTCATGACTGGAGGTCGACGGTGAGCTGGATACGCTGTCGGTCCGGCGGTGGGCGACCCGCTGAAGCGGGAGTACTACTCACACAACTGGCTGACACAGACAGTACCCTGCAATAGGGACAATGCCAGTAAGGCATGGACCGGCAACTGCGTACTGCAGGCGCAGTGGTTCGATGGTTAAGCCGAGTACGCGGCGGTCCCGCTTCGGCGGCGCGATGGCGAGCGCGAAAGTATGCGGCTGTGTAGGTCCTGCTTCGGTTATGCAATGGCCACGCTCAAGCGCGTGCAGTGGGTTAACCATATGCTCGACGACGATCCTGATTCAGGGCAGGAGGACTGATTCCGTGAGCAATCTGCTGCAGCACCGGGGGTATTACGGCTCCATCGAAGCCAGCACCGAGGACAACTGCCTGTTCGGCAAGCTGCTCTTCATTCACGCACTGGTCAACTACGAAGGGGAGACGATAGCCGAGTTGCAGGCCGCCTTCCGCGAGGCGGTGAACGACTACATGGCCACCTGCCAAGAGCTGGGGAGATAGTGGGTGCCACCGATCGTATGGCGGCTCGATGCGTGCCACCACCGAATGCAGGGCCCAAAACGCTCCCCCTCGATTTCGCCTGAAAATGACCTGACGATCAATTGAAATAGGGCCTTCAACCTGTTCCCTGGAGCGACGCTGCCATCCGTTCCCGCTGCCGAGTACACCGGACATTACAGTCCCAGCGCCGAACATCAATCTTGAGACAAGCTCATGCTGAATGAAGTCATCTCTTTGGTTCTGCGCGCCGGAGTGCTCATCGCCGCCGAAGCTGCACGGCCAGGAGGCCCTCGCGGCGCGGGAGACAAGGCGGATATCGACGTCGAAGTGGAGATCCTGCTGCGCGAGGGGCTGCTGCGACTGCAGCTGGGAGACTTCTGGGGAGAGGAAACGGGAAGCGCGCTGACTGGGGCGAGCCATTGCTGGGTTGTGGATCCGAACGATGGCACCACGGATTTCCTGGCGGGTAGGCCTGGCTCGGCCATTTCCGTTGGCCTACTGAAAGATGCCGTACCGGTGCTGGGCGTCGTCTATGCGCCAGTTACCACGCGCGGGCCTGACTGCATTGCCTGGGAGCACAGCATGATTGGCCTGATGCGCAATGGCCGACACATTTGTCCCAACCTGGACGCCCGGCAGTTCGACGCTAACTCGGTGGTATTCGTCAGCACGGCCGCCGACCAGCAACCAGAGCTGAACACCGCGCTCTGTGCTCCGGCGCGCTTCAGCCCGATGCCCAGCATCGCCTACCGGCTCGCCGGCGACGGCATTGCGGGAGTTTCGCTCTACCCCGTGTCTCCTCACGACGTAGTCGCCGGCCACGCCCTCCTCAAGGCTGCTGGCGGCGACTTGCTTGACCAAGACGGCTACCCGATTCGTTACGACGACCTGAGCAAACCTCTGTGCCGCAGCTGTTTCGGCGGCAATCTGGCTGCCAGTCGACGCTTGGCCGCACGCCCTTGGCGGCAGCGACTTTCGATCCCCTGACGTCCTGAGCGCCCCGTGTTCCCAAAAATGGAAAAGCGATCGTGCGTGTACTTCAGCCGGCATCCGCCCGAAGCGGGGGACGGCCTGGCCACCAAGTTTTCGCCGCCGGCTTCAGGAAATGGGCTGGCAGCGCAGCTACATTCAGCTTGAGGGGCTGTAATCACTCAGTGACACTTAACCTCGGGACACAACCCCGCATGAGGTAGGCATGAAGCACAAGAAAATCGCTGACAAGCACGCCATGATCGCGAAATTCACGGAAGAGACCCTACGGTTGGGCGGCGGTGTTTCAGACAACCAACGCCACTTCATAAAGGCAGCTCTTGCCCATGGCAAAACGATGGAGCCTGCAGGTCGCCTCGCGGGAGCCAACAGAGAGTGCAGCCATGTCTGACCAGTCCAAGCAAGAAGCCATCACCCTTAGCGCCGAGGCCTACCAGGCACTCCTCGATGAGCTGGAGGATCTCCGTATCGAGCGTATTGCGTGTGATCGTATAGCCACCGTCCAGCCTTCCAAGCTGCTATCCATCGAGGACATGCGGACCCGTTTTCGTTGATGCTCAGACGAGCGGTCCAGTCGCGGATCTGCTCCGTTACTTAGCGGGTGCCGTGCCCCGCAAGGCCTCCAGCCCACCCGGAGCTGTTTGGAAAGTTAACACGCACCGGCTTGCCGCTTTCCGTGTAGCGGCCCGCCACCTCGACACCTCCGCACATGCTGCACCTGCCGTCCCAGCCGTTATCAAACCACCCCGCCGGACTCGATGGCCCGCAGAATCCTCCGGACCAGCTGTGCGCCCGCCTCCGTCGCGCAGCGACTCAGCGGGGTAACATCCCCCAACGCTGGCCAGCCAGTCGAGCGCGATCGAACGGCTCTCAAAGACACGCTCGGCCAGGGCCTGCCCTCCCGAACCCGGGACTCGGTTTCGCGATCAGCCACCACGGGGCCTCCTCCTCGCTCATCACAATGTGCAGATTTTGCACATACTGCACATTCTCAGGTGTCGCATCTGATTTGCTGGGCATAAATACAGTGCTTATTGAGGCAGTCATCATGAGTTTGACAACGCCCAGCCCGCTACGCGCGGTCGTCCAGCGGCTGACCCTGTTCCTGAGCCCGGTCGCGGATGGATTCCCCTCCCCGGCCGATGATCACGGCCCAGAGCGCGGTTAGGCCAGACACCTCTCGGATGCTCTGCAAGAAGCCTTGGCGGGGTAAACTCCCTTTTTTTGCCCCCTCCAAGGACACGCTCCCGTGAACACGGAAAATCACTCCCAGACCGCTGCATTTCTCTGGTCCATCGCCGACCTGCTGCGTGGCGATTTCAAACAGTCGCAATACGGCCGCATCATCCTGCCGTTTACCCTGCTGCGGCGCATGGAGTGCGTGTTGGCCCCCACCAAGGATGCCGTTCTGGCACAGGCCTTGGAACATTGGAACAAACCCGACCTGGTGCGCGAGAAGCTGCTGTTGCGCGCTGCCGGCCAGCAGTTCTTCAACGCCTCCAAGCTGACCCTGGCCACCCTGTCCGAGCAGCAGACCGCTACCGACCTGATGAGCTATGTGCAGTCCTTCAGCAAGGACGCTCGCGAGATCTTCGAGCACTTCCATTTCGAGGACTTCGTCCAGCAGCTCGACAGCGCCAACCTGCTGTATGAGGTGGTGAAGCGCTTCGCCGTCGCCGATCTGAGCCCCGACCACATCAGTAACTTCGGCATGGGCATCATCTTCGAGGAGCTGATCCGCAAGTTCGCGGAAAGCTCCAACGAAACGGCCGGGGAACACTTCACCCCGCGTGACATCGTGCACCTGACCACCTCGCTGGTGGTGACCAATCAGGGCGATAAGCTCAAGCCCAACAGTATCGTCACCATCTATGACCCGACAGCGGGGACGGGCGGCTTCCTGTCCGAGGGCGACGAGTACATCCAGTCGATCAGCGAGAAGGTCACCGTCTCCCTGCACGGCCAGGAGCTCAACCCCGAGTCCTATGCCATCTGCAAAGCCGACATGCTGATCAAGGGCCAGGACGTGGCCAGCATCAAGCTGGGCAACACCCTGTCCGACGACCAATTGGCCGGCAACACCTTCGACTTCATGCTCAGCAATCCGCCGTTCGGCGTGGAGTGGAAGAAGGTCCAGAAGCAGATCACCGACGAGCACACCGTCAAGGGCTACGGCGGCCGCTTCGGTCCCGGCCTGCCTCGGGTGTCGGACGGCTCGCTGCTGTTCCTGCTGCACCTGGTCAGCAAGATGCGCGACCCGCGCGACGGCGGCTCGCGCATCGGCATCATCCTCAACGGCTCGCCGCTGTTCACCGGCGGCGCCGGTTCGGGCGAGTCGGAGATCCGCCGCTACCTGCTGCAAAACGATCTGGTCGAGGCGATCATCGCCCTGCCCACCGACATGTTCTACAACACCGGCATCGCCACCTACGTCTGGCTGCTCTCCAACCGCAAGGCGGAGGAGCGCAAGGGCAAGGTGCAGTTGATCGACGGCAGCCAGCACGCCAGCAAGATGCGCAAGTCGCTGGGCAGCAAGCGCCAGTTCCTCGATGACGCACAGATCGAGGATCTGGTGCGCCTGTACGGCAGCTTCGCAGAGAATCCGCAGAGCAAGATCTTCCCCATCGAGGCCTTCGGCTACCGGCGCATCACCGTCGAGCGCCCGCTGCGCCTGAACTTCCAGACCAGCGCCGAGCGCATCATCAAGGTGACGGAAGAAAAGGCCATCCAGAAGCTCGACGCCGCCGCCCGCCAGAAGCTGGTCGAGGCCTTGCAGTCCATGGATGCCAGCATCCTGCACCGCAACCGCGAGCAGTTCAGCAAGCTGCTGAAAAAGACCCTGATGCTGCAAGGCGTCACCCCCGGCACGCCGGAGCTCAAGGCCCTGCTCAACGCCCTGGGCGAGCGCGACCCTGAGGCCGATATCTGCCTGTCCAAGGGCCAGCCCGAGGCGGACAGCGGCCTGCGTGACAACGAGAACGTGCCGCTCGGCGAGTCGGTGTACTCCTACTTCGAGCGCGAGGTGAAGCCCCATGTGCCGGACGCCTGGATCGACGAGAGCAAGCGTGATGAGCAGGACGGCGAGGTCGGCATCGTCGGCTTCGAGATCCCCTTCAACCGCCACTTCTACGTGTTCCAGCCGCCGCGCCCGCTGGAAGACATCGACCGCGATCTCAAGGCCTGTACCGACCGTATCAAGCGGATGATCGAGGAGCTGTCGGCATGAGTTTTCCGAAATATCCGGCGTACAAGGATTCCGGGGTGGAGTGGTTGAGAGAGGTGCCGGCGCATTGGGAGGTAGGAAGTTTGAAGCACTCTCTGATAGAGCTGGTTTCTGGGGGGACTCCTGAAAGTAGCAACCCAGACTACTGGGCAGAGAGTGACGGAATTTCGTGGGTTTCAATTTCCGACATGACAAAAAGCTTCTTGGTGGAAAGGACTGAAAGATCCTTAAGCCACGCGGGCTTGAAGAGCAAAGGACTGAGGATTCTCCCAGCAGGAACTCTTGTTTATTCGATGTATGCTTCCATCGGCAAAGTAGCACTTCTAGGGATTGATGCCGTTACGAATCAAGCAATTCTTGGTCTTATGCTTGACGAGAAGAACGTCACTCAGGGGTTTATTCGATGGTGGTTGAGTGGGCTTGAGCCGTGGGTAAAAACCATTGCATCAAGCAACACACAAGACAATCTAAATGCAGAAAAAGTTAGGAATCTGCCGGTAGTCTTTCCACCAACTATTGAGCAAACCCAGATCGCCCGTTTCCTCGACCACGAAACTGCCCGCATCGACGCGCTGATCGAGGAGCAGCAGCGCCTGATTGAGCTACTCAAGGAAAAGCGCCAGGCGGTGATCTCCCATGCGGTGACCAAGGGCCTCGACCCGAGCGTGGCGATGAAGGACTCCGGGGTGGAGTGGCTGGGGGAAGTGCCGGCGCATTGGAGCATACTTCAAGTTGGGAGAGTTTGCCGGAAGGTTTCTGACGGGCCGCACTTCTCCCCAGACTATGTCGATGAAGGGGTGTTGTTTCTCTCAGCAAGGAATATTGCTGTGGATGGCTGGCACCTAGAGGACGCAAAATTCGTATCGGAAGAGGATTATCTAGAGTTTTGCCGCCGCATCACCCCAGAAAAGGGTGATGTTCTTTATACAAAAGGTGGCACTACAGGAATTGCTCGTGTCGTCGATCTTGATGAGAGGTTTCAAGTTTGGGTGCATGTCGCCGTTCTTAAGCTTGATCGAGATCTGGTTGACCCTTACTACATGGCGTTTTCACTCAATAGTACGGGCTGCTATGAGCAGTCTCAACTGCATACTCGCGGCGCTACGAACCAAGATCTTGGTCTGACCCGAATGACCAAAATTTGGTTTGCACTTCCGCCACTAGAAGAACAAACCAAGATATGCGATTTTTTGAATCTGGAGCTGGGCAATATTGACAGCTTGTCCTCTGAGGCAACAACGGTTATGGAGTTGCTAACCGAACGCCGCACCGCTCTGATCTCCGCCGCCGTCACCGGCAAGATCGACCTGCGCGGCTGGCAGCCGCCGACCAGCACGCCTGCCCCCCTCCGCGAACAAGAGACTGCGTAATGGCCGACAGCAAGGAAGCTCAATTCCAGCAGGACATCATCAAGACCATGGTCGCCCAAGGCTGGCTCACCGGCCCGGCCAGCGGTTACGACCGGCGCAGCGCGCTGTATACCGAAGATCTGCTGGCCTACTTCAAGGAAGCCTGGCCGGAGCGCTGGGACAAGTTCTCCAAGGCCAACTCTAACGACCCTGACGGCGTGCTGGTGCAAAAGGTGGTGCGCGCTCTGGAGCAGGACGGCACCCTGGAGGTGCTGCGCCACGGCTTCAAGCTGCCGGGGGTGAAGGTCGAGCTGTGCAGCTTGCAGCCCGACCACGGCATGAATCCGGATTCCCTGCGCCGCTACCAGTGCAACCGCCTGCGCGTGGTGGAGGAGGTGTCCTATTCGCCGCACTTCCGGGAAGGCCCCAGTGCTTCGCAAAGCTACAACCCGCGCCTCGACTTGGTGCTGTTCGTCAACGGCCTGCCGGTGGCGACCCTGGAGCTGAAGAGCGAGTTCAAGCAGTCGGTGGAGAAGGCCAAGCACCAGTACCGCCACGACCGCCCGCTGAAAGACCCGCTGACCCGCAAGCCCGAGCCGCTGCTGACCTTCAAGCGCGGCGCGCTGGTGCATTTTGCCGTCAGCCAGGACCAGGTGGCCATGACCACCCAGTTGGCCGGCAAGGACACCTTCTTCCTGCCCTTCAACATGGGTAGCGAAGAAGGCGGCGCCGGCAACCCTTTGCCAGCCGACGACAGTCAGTACGCCACCGGCTATCTGTGGCAGCGGCTGTTCCAGCCGGACGCCTGGCTCAAGGTGCTGGGCCGCTTCCTGCATCTGCAACGCAAGACCAGCGAAGGCTTCGACGGCCAGCTGACCACCAAGGAAACCCTGATCTTCCCGCGCTTTCACCAGTGGGAGGTGGTCAACAAGCTGATCGACAGCACCCGCAGCGAAGGCCCCGGCCAGCGTTACCTGATCCAGCACAGCGCCGGCTCCGGCAAGTCCAACTCCATCGCCTGGACCGCCCACCAGCTGGCCGCGCTGTACGACGATAACGGCAACAAGCTATTCAACTCGGTGATCGTCATCACCGACCGCACCGTGCTCGACAGCCAGTTGCAGAACACCATCTACCAGTTCGAGCACGCCCAGGGCGTGGTGCGGCCGATCACCCGCGACATCGGCAACCAGAGCAAGTCCGAGCAGCTGGCCGAGGCGCTTGCCGCGCAGACGCGCATCATCATCGTCACCATCCAGACCTTCCCGGCGCTGTTCGATGCCCTGGACAAGCATCCCAAGCTGGCCAGCGGCCGTTATGCGGTGATCGCCGACGAGGCGCACTCGTCGCAGACTGGCTCCTCGGCCAGCAAGCTCAAGGCCATCCTCGGCAGCGATGCGCCGGACGAGGACGAAGAGATCAGCGCCGAGCTGCTGCTGGATGCCGCCGTGGCCGCCCGCCAGCCGAACCAGCGCATCAGCTACTACGCCTTCACCGCCACACCCAAGGCCAAGACCCTGGAGCTGTTCGGCCGCCGCCCCGAGCCGGACCTGCCGGCCAGCGCGAGCAACAAGCCCGAGGCGTTCCATCTGTACTCCATGCGCCAGGCCATCGAGGAAGGCTTCATCCTCGACGTGCTGCGCAACTACACCACCTACAGCACCGCCTGGAAGATCGCGCACCCGGACGGCGCCGACGAGGAAGTGGACAGCAAGAAGGCGCGCCAAGCGCTGGCCCGCTGGGTGCGCCTGCATCCGTACAACATCGACCGCAAGGTCGAGATCATCGTCGAGCATTTCCGCGCCCATATCCGCCATCTGCTCGGCGGGCAGGCCAAGGCCATGGTGGTCACCAGCAGCCGCCAGGAGGCGGTGCGCTACCAGCTGGCGATGAAGGATTACATCAAGACCCAGGGCTACCAGGATGTGCATCCGCTGGTGGCCTTCTCCGGCAGCGTGTTGCCGGACGCGGTGATTCCCGAGGAAGTGACCGAGAGCAGCAGCCTGCTGAATGCCGGCGTCAATGGCCGCGACCTGGCCGAGGCGCTGGACAGCCCGGACTTCAACGTGATGATCGCTGCCAACAAGTACCAGACCGGCTTCGACCAGCCCAAGCTGTGCGCCATGTACGTGGACAAGAAGCTCCAGGGCGTGGACTGCGTGCAGACCCTGTCGCGGCTGAACCGCACCTTCCCCGGCAAGGAAACCTTCATCCTCGACTTCTTCAACGACGCCCAGGACATCCTCGATGCCTTCCTGCCGTACTACACCAAGGCCGAGCTCAGCGATGTCACCGACCCGCAGATCGTCTACGACGTGCAGAAGAAACTGGACGCCGAGGGCATCTACCACTGGGAAGAGGTCGAGGCCTTCGCCACAGCGTTCTTCGATCCCAAGGCGCCGGCCAGCAAGCTGAGCTACTACAGCAAGCCGGCCCGCGAGCGCTTCGCCAAGCGCTACCAGTTCGGCCAGGAAGCGCGGCGGCAGGCGCTGGAGCTCAAGCGCACGGCCGAGCAGAACGACGACGGCGCCGGTCTGAAGAAGGCCGAGCACGCCCTCAAGGAGGCCGGCGAGCAGATCGACCAGCTCGACCTGTTCAAGAAGAACCTGCTGAGCTTCGTGCGCCTGTACGAGTTCCTGTCGCAGATCGTCGCCTATGAGGATCGCGAGCTGGAACAGCTCTGCGTGTTCGCCAAACACCTGCACCCGCTGCTACGCGTGGACCGCCTGGATCGGGACGACGTGGACGTCAGCGAACTGCAACTGACCCACTACCGCCTGACCAAACGCGCCGAGCATGATCTGCACCTGAGCGATGAACAGGGCGACTACAGCCTCGACCCGGCCAGCGCCGTGGGCAGCGGCAAGCCCCACGATCCGGAGAAGAAACAGCTCTCGGAGATCATCGAAGCGCTCAACGACATCTTCGGCGCCGAAGTCAGCGACAATGACCAGCTGCACTTCCTCACCGGCATCGCCCAGCGCATCAGCCGCGAGGAGGACGTGATGGCCCAGGTCAACAGCCAGCCCACCGAGCAGGTGATGCATGGCCTGTTCCCCAAGCGTGTGGAAGACATCGTGCTCGACGCCATGACCGATCATGAAAAGCTGTCGCTGGAAGTGCTCGACAACGTGGCCAAGAGCCGGGCGTTTGCCAGGGTGATCTACAAGCTGCTGACGGCGGCGGGAGGGTTGGGCGGTGGTGACAACACCGGCAAGTACGGCATGTAGATTCGGTTGGCGCCCATGAGCGGTACGCTTTCTGATCGCATGGATGCACCATGTCCATAGCCTCCACCCTCTGGCAGCAGGTGAAATACCTGCCCAAGGGGCGACCGTTCAGCTCTCGACGTTTTGCAGGGCTGGGGTCACGCTCTGCTGTCGGCAAGGCGATAGCCCGGCTGGTGAACGCTGGCGAGCTGGAGCGGATCACTCGCGGGATCTACATGCGGCCGAAGATCAGTCCGTATGTCGGCAGTGTCCGCCCCAGTGCCTTGGCCGTAATCCGGGTCATCGCCAAGCAGAATCACGAAACGATCCAGGTGCATGGTGCCGAGGCTGCAAGGGCATTTCATTTGAGCACTCAGATGCAAACACAGCCCGTGCTGTATACGAGCGGTTCCAGCCGAGAGATTCGAATCGGTGCCCTGACGATAAGGCTCAGGCATGTTTCCCCAGAAAAGTTGCAGCATGCAGGAACCAAGGTGGGAATGGCCCTGGTAGCGCTCTTCTACCTGGGCAGGAAAGGCGTGAATCCGACTTCAGTAGCGAAGATAAAGAGCCAGCTGACGCCGGCCGAACTCAAGCAATTGGCAGCCTGCAAAATGCCCGCCTGGATGAGCAAGGCCCTGGCTGGCCCTCCGCCGGTCTGACACCATGCACCAATGGCCAGGCAGAGCACTTTAGCCAGATGAGATTGATACAAGGAGAACGGAATGACTATGCCGAGTGAGCGCACCCGCGCAATCATTCAAACCCGAGAGTTTCTGGTCGACCTGTCTCGTGACCAGGCGCTACCTGAGGCGGTGCGCACTGAGGCGCGTCGCCTACTGCGTCATTACCCGACCGCCGATGAGGTGCTGCTGGCCGGGAAGGTAGAGGAACAGCGCGAAGATGGCCTGCCCTGGGTTTTCCTGAGCTCCAGGATCGACTAGCCCTGTAACTCCGACACTGGAGGCAGGAGGGAAGCTGGATCGCAGCTCAGCAGGCTGGTGCGTCGGTCCAGTGGGGCTGGACAAGACCACACCCCAACGGTAATTTCGTGCAAAATCTCTCAACACGACACCAGAAAGGCCAATCGTTAAACTCTGTTTTTGAGACGCCCCTCATAGGTGATCGAGTCAACCTCCCAACACTTTGTTGCATCTGGAGTTATTACAAAAACCTCGTCACCCACCCCCTTCCCAATACATGCCCTAGCTACTGGAGAATTTATCGAGATATAGTTCTTTTTCCCATATATTTCATCAACCCCTACAATCCTGAACGAAAGAGACTCTCCCTCCTCCCCAACCAAGGTAACCCAAGCCCCAAAGAAGACCTTCCCCTCCTGCGCCTCACTATACTCAACAACTCGCAAGTCAGAAATCCTCCCCCTTAAATACCTAACCCTCCTATCAATTTCCCTAAGCCGCTTTTTATTATATTGATAATCAGCATTTTCAGACCGATCTCCCAAGCTTGCTGCCCACTGAACTAGCCTCGTTACAGCAGGCCGCTCCTCACGCCACAAAAAATCAAGCTCTTTTTTGAGCTCATCATAACCTTCAGGGGTAATAAGATTCGCACTCATAAAATCCCTACATGTACTTTAAAGCCTTTTTAACAGCATCAACGGTAGCTGCCTTAAGAACCACAGAACCTGACGAATCGACAATCTCGCCATATTCTGAAACAGCAAACTGCCACTTATCTAGAAATTCATCAGAGACGATATATTCAAGAGCCCGCCTCTCAATACTACTAAGTGCCCCTCCGCCGTCCTTATCATTTTGATAGTCCAAAATCTCAATACGCGCACCTGGCGGAACAAACTCCCTAACCTTCTTGTTTGCCGCAGCCAATTGCGATGCCTGAATGCGCGCAAGCAGTTTATGCTTTGGATTTTTAATCTCCTCAATCCAATCATCCTCAGACTTATCTTTAGAGCACGAACTCTTAGCGGAATTACGCTCCTCAAAATAACTGATCAGCGAACGATATTTCTCTCCAGTTGCATTACGAAGGCTCTGAGCCTTGGGAACCCCCCTCTTGTAACCAAGGCGAGCAATAGTAGCAACCGAGAACTCATTCAAGCCACGCTGCTCTTGCTCAACACAAATCTGATATATCGCATCAAGCGTTTGACATGTCTTCTGCGAAGAAGAATCTTTGAGTTTTTCTAGCAACTCTTCTGGACTCATACCTACACCTAAATCAAAGCCGGAACAGAACTCTTAGTTATAAGCTCAATCTCAGATCGCTCGATTCGCTCAGTCCCAACCAGATCTGAAAGCCTTACATCTCCGCTAACAAGCCTATCCACTCTTTCCCATGATTTCAACCTGGCCTTGAATAGAGCCACAAGCTGATTACCAATCTTAAGCTGATCCTCCTTCGAAAGCATAAACATACTTGGGGCAATTTCATTTAAGCATGCCATCCTATCAAGGAGTTGCGACCTCGGAATAATCGCGCGAGAGGCATTACAGCTCTCATAAATTACAGCATTCTCACAAATCTCTTGAAGCTGCTGAAAATACGACACATCTTCAATTTCAACCTGCAACTCGGAATCAGGCATTTTAATCAATGAAATCCCAGCATCATCACAGTTATCATGGCCGTTTACTACAGACTGAGAGAGCTGAACAAGCCTATATGACGACTGAAGGTCACATAGAAGCATATCCATCTTCTTTGCAGCACTTTCATACTCCGAATCCAACTTCCTGATCTTGAATTCAATAGATTTTCTCGCACCAGCGTCAAAAGCCTCCCCTTTCATATCTGCAATATATTCAAGCCGATCAAGCTCATCAATCGAAGCAGAAAGTGCAGCCACTTTATCTTGAAGGTCACGACAAATCACCGACTGTTCATTCGCCTCCAGCAGAATTTCATTGGTGACTGACAGCAATCCTCCCAGAAAAACCGGGCCAGTTATGAAATGCCTACACCTCAAGCAGTTCTGAAACCCCAGATAGCCGCAAGGTGTCGCCCCATAAACTTTAGTAGCACCAATTTCTTCCCCCCCATCATCACAGCGAGTAGCAGCATACGGACAAATACCATAATCTCTGAAAATATAGTTCCCCGCAGGAACCTCATTATTCAGCGACTGAAGAAGATCTTGGTTATTACCAACCAACTGATTCTTAACCGACTCAATCTTATTCTGCTCAATAAGCGACTGAGTCGCCTCAGCTTGTGATTTCAACGCTTTCTTCTCCCCCTCTTCGAGCCTCTGCCGAATATCTCTATGAGACACCTTGCAATAATATATCGACATAACAATCGAAGAATGCCCAACCACCTTCATCACAATCTCAATAGGCATACCCATCTCCATTACATAAGCCGTAATCAGGCTCACGCGCATAGAGTGCGGAGTGTATTTTGACTTGTAATTAGAAATCCGATATGGGCTACCATTCAAACTAGCAAGACTCAAGCTTGATGGCTGGACATGATAAAGCGCCGCAGCTAATCGCATAGTTAGTGCCGAGCTTGGATTTTTCGGCTCTACATCACCAAACGCACGAAACAAAAAGCAGTTAACACCCTTAGCCTTCAACTGCAGCTCATTCAAATTTGTACGCACGCAGCAAGTCCAAGGAGTAGCCGCAGCAATCGGATTGTACTTCTGCTGCCACTTTCTCAACCGAACCAACCAATAAGCGAGATCCTCAGGTATCCATGGAATAGAATAAGAACCACCACTATTGCTAGTTTTGTTTGTTGTAACATGCATGCCAAGATTTCCATCCGGAAACCTTTTGACAAATGACTGAGCCTTTGTCACCCCAGCCAAATCACTTTTATTCTTTAACCAAACAATATTTCCATTTGAGTCTAGGTCCGCGATTTCCTTGTCTCCCTCGCCAGAATCATTATATGCAATCTGACGCCCCCTCAATGGAACCTTGGTTAATGCATATGTGTGAATCCAGTCAACTGGAGACCAAATTTGGTACTCATCTCCCTGCTGACGAACCACACAATCAGGGTCAGAGAAATCAATATCCGCACGAGACACACTAACCCAGTCGGCATCAAACTTCTGCAGATGTTTCAAATCACGGAAGCTCTTTGCGCCGCCAGGAACAATCCATTCCTGAATTCTTCTAACAAAATAATACTGGAGACAAGGCTTTGTGGTCTCACTCCTAACAGGATTAGTTACACTCCTATCATTCGATAGAAGGAGGAATGGATTTCTGGCATCCAACACCCTTACAATTTCACCGGTTTCTTCATCTTCGTCAGTCAGATCCGTATCAATAACATAGTTAAGAAATTCGTTTACAGCGATCACCACATTCCTTCTATAGTTATCCGTGGGAAGCTTCTTTAACTCCTCTTTGAATGGCTTTATATTAACCCTCTCTTTCGTTAAGAATTCTTGAGGAGAGCGACTAAAGTCATACTTCTCTATATACATCCTCACAAACCTGCAGAGACTTGTTTCTTTAGAACCACCTCCCAGCGCCTGCCGCATAAACTCCTTGATTTTTTCACCCCAAATCAAGTATGGCGCAGAAATATAATTCGGCTTAAAAGGCTTTTCTTTCCCAAGAAATTCAAACCAACCCTCCCACTCTCCGGCATACGCCTCCTCAGGACTCGCCGGATATACTGGATCCTTTGAATTTTTTATGTAGGCGGTATATTCACGCTTCGAGCCTATACCCTTTGACCTAACTTCCTTCTTCAACAAGCCATAAGGCTTGATTTCTGGAATATCAAACAAGTCAGTATAACTAATCCATTCACTCCTAAAAACTCTTTCTGGATTCGCAACCAGGCCAGGTATATTTTTATACTTAGCTTTATACTCAGTTGTATTTTTTATCCCATACTCAGCGCACTTCTTCTTCAACTCAGAAAGGCTTCCAACCCGTGAGACCTCAACATCACGATCACGATCTCCACCATTATCACTAGTCACTTCTCATGCTTCCTCATTTCATTCCTTACATCGTCACTTGTCGGCTCAATATAAACCAAGCATGAGTTCGGGCTTTTATGATGCATCGCCTTCTGAAGATCAACTTGAGTTAAGCCAAAACTTCTTGCTCTATAGCCATAAGCATGGCGATGCCCATGCTCTGTAGTGCCCAACTCCTTCTTGCACTCTAAACCGATCCTTCGCACAGCCCGCCCGTGCTTACTTTGAAAGTTTTTTCGCGTCTCTGGCTCTCCGTTATCTTTTGTGAAGGCAAAAGGATGAAAAGCCCTAGGCTCCACACGCTGATATTTTAGGTACTTCACCCAAACATTCAGAAAATCCTTCGCTTTGTATGTGGGGCTAAAAATAACTTCAAAATATTTATCACTACTAGTCAAAAGCGGATTTTTCCACCCCGAATGCAGCCGCTCAGTCAATCGATAGGAATCTCTAGGCCTATAGATCGTTTCACTCAAAAGATATTCCTCCCTGTTTTTATACCTAGGATCAGGAGACCTACCATGCCTTGGATGATAAACCCTAACCAAAGCTTCTTCCTTGTGAGTCGGATGAATCGTTATATCCGAAACAAATATATGAAAAACCTCACACTTACGAAGCCCACCATAATTCATCAGCATTGTTATGGCTTGAGACCTGTAATCCGGAACCCCATTAACAACAAAGCCATTATGAATGAGCTCTTCTGTTTTATCCTCAGGAAAGCGCTTGGCATTTTCGTTATTAACCACAAGAGGCTGCGGCATATAAATCAACCTTTTCCGAGAAGCCTCTTTTTTAGCCTCGTCGGGCGAAGAAAGATGATTCAAGAATACATTTGAATTTTTGTTATAGTAGGCGCACCAGTTAAGACGCTCCTCCCAACTCGTCGCCCTTCTAAAAGGATTTATTCTTTTATCATCATAACCATCCTGCTCAGCAAGAAAATCCGTATAATGCGTGACATGAAAAAGAATTACATTAGCGTCAGCCGGATTTCGCCCCTTCCAAAAAAGCCCCAACGGGTCATTGCTGGATTCATAATCGATTGTCCCAACCTCTAATGCTCGCGCAAAATTCTTTAATAGCCCTAATGTTTTCCAGAAGCCTGTAGCAGCTTCTATATAATCGATTAGCAGCCTCAATGAAAAAACGGACCTTTCCCGCCAAGACTCACTCTTTTCCGAGTACCATGCCAGATACCGCACATGGGAAATCAAAATCCCACTGCGCGTATATATCGCAGGCAACTGGTATTTGTTACCACTGGACACGTCCCTGTAGACGACCTGGAGCTTTAATGAACTGTTCATACGAGAGTACATTTAGTATGGGGTCGTAATAATACACCAAGACTGGGCTTGTCGTCTGGGAAGTCATGGTGAATTCTTGAGCCATCAGCAGAAGGATGCGCCATGGCAACATGGTATTAATGGCTCAGCCAGCGCAACGCCGCGAGCTAGAGCCAACTTCAATCCCCTGCAAGAGTCGATGCGCGCCCTTGTCGCCCGCTACAGATTGATGGCAGCAGCAAACTACCCAGCAGTGAGCCAGGCGAAGCTAAAGTTTGCACCAACCGAAACTGACTACCAGCATATAGACATGAACGAACTCTGTCTGGCTCGTGGTAAACAGCGCATGTTCCGGGCGAATGACAGAGTCGCCAAGTTCAGTCATGTTGAATTCTTTGATGCAGCAACGAAACGGAGCGGCGTTTCTCGAGGAAGTGGTAACTGCATACACGCAGGCCATACACATTATTATGACGTACAACGGTGTTGCGTTCATCGAGCAACCACGGTATCGAAACGGCCTGACCACTCGTTTCGGTGGGCACAATTGTGATCGCGCCTGCCAAGAGCACATCATCAAGTATGCTCACAAAGCCCTATCAGCCGTGGACCAACGGATAGGCCGAGCGCATGAAGAGAACAGTGAATGTGACCACAATCAAATCGTTCCATTACCCAGGCTTCGATGCGCTGGAGGCTCATGAGAGGGTCATCGTCACGGCATGCAAACTTGCCAGGATCCTGAGGGCTCTACGGTGGCGTACCCCGCTGTGATGCTCGAACTCGAGCGCCGGACCGTTTCTAGCTTGACCCGCACACCTCATCCTGCGACCCCACACCTAGGGCGCCCATAGAAATAGTACATCTCAAGGAGGGGTTCTAATACACCTACGGCAAGAAGATGCTGCGCGAGATCGACAGCCGCGTGCGCTTTCTGCGCAAGCGCCTGGAGAACCTCAAGGTGGTCGGCGAGCGCCCCAGCGATCCGGGCAAGGTCTACTTCGGCGCCTGGGTCACCCTCGAGGACGAGGAAGGCGCAACCGCGCGCTACCGCATCGTCGGTCCCGACGAGTTCGACCTGAAGCACAACCTGATCAGCATCGACTCGCCGCTGGCCCGCGCCCTGGTGGGCAAGGCGCTGGACGCGGAAGTCCAGGTGCACACGCCGACCGGCGAGCGCACCTGGTATGTGGTCGAGATCGACTATCCGTGACTCAGTGGCGGCCGCTGCAGCGGCGGCTCAGCTGCTCGTCCAGCGACAGCTTGCCGGCGCCATCCAGCAGCAGCGCTACGCTCACCGCCAGCAGCGCCAGGGCGTACTCGTAGCCATTGTTGGTGATGAAGAAACCGTTGACCCAGTGCACGCTGAACATGGCCACCAGCGAGACCACCGCCAGCACCAGCGCCGCCGGGCGCACCAGCAGGCCGAGCAGCAGCGCCAGGCCGCCAAAGAACTCGCCACTGCCGGCCAGCAGCGCCATCAGGTAGCCGGGGGCCAGGCCGATCGATTCCATCCACTGGCCCACGCCGGCCAGGCCGTGGCCGCCGAACCAGCCGAACAGCTTCTGCGCGCCGTGGGCCATGAAGGTCAGGCCGATCACCACGCGCAGTACGACGAGGCCGTAACCACCGCGGGTGGCCAGCAGGGAAACACAGAACGCATTCATGACAGGACTCTCTTCGGGCCGATAGTGAAGAGAATCTAGCCGAGAAACGCGCAGCGAACAGCGCAAACGCCTGGCGTGAACGATCGACGAACCAGATCAATCAAGGCTCCAGACGATAGCGTTCGCGACTGAAGGCCAGGTGGTACTTGTTGACGCTGCTGACGTAGCTGACCACCCCCGTGCCCAGGCGCTCGGCGGCCACCCGTTCGACCTGGAAGAACCAGCGGTTGGGATCGAGTCCGCGCCGCCGCGCCTCGGCGCGCAGGCTCTGCACCCGCTGCGGCCCCAGATTGTAGGCGGCGAGGACGAAGGCCATGCGCTCGCGCTCGCTGAACTGGGCGCTGGAGAAGTAGCGCTTGCGCAGCATCGCCAGATACTTGGCCCCGGCCTGCACGTTGCCTTCCAGGGCTCGCGGATTGGCCACGCCGACGCTGCGCGCCGCCGCCGGGGTGATCTGCAGCAGCCCAGTGGCGCCACCGGCACCACGGGCATCGGGGTTGAGGGTCGACTCCTTGAACGCCAGCGCCGCCAGCAGCAGCCAGTCCAGCGACTGCGCCCGGGCATGGCGCATCAGCGTCGGCGTCACCCGCGCCAGGCGCTGGCGCTCCCGGCGACCGAGCGGATTGTGCACCTTGTACAGTCGCCGATAGACGCGCAAAAAGGCCGCATCCTGGTCGTCCGGCCGGCGATAGTCGTGCAGGAAACGGTCGACGCTGGCGCGCAGGTTCGGCGCGGCACGATGCACGTACCAGCCCATGTCCCCCTTGCGCGCCAGCACCAGGTGACGATCGATGCGCAGCTTGGGCAGCACCTTGGCCCAGCGCTCGGCAATCGGCAGCTCGACCGCGGCCATCAGCAGGATGCCGGCATGCACCAGCTCCAGCACATCCTCCACCGCCAGGGTCGGGTCCTGCCAGTCGGCGACGATCGGCTTCTGCAGCCCGGCATTGACTCGCTGCAGGGCGGCGCGGGCGGCGCTGCCGGCCGGCAGCGCCAGGCTGTGGCCGGCCAGCTGATCGAGACGCTGGTAACGGCGATTGCCCTGACGCGACACCACCACCAGCG
>LNAP01005890.1_pt1 | contig 20511 bp, 26 predicted proteins | sample 602601 | NCBI WGS metagenome assembly LNAP01 (sample SAMN02440304, study PRJNA202911) | soil metagenome | biome: Subtropical and temperate rainforests or woodlands; isolation source: soil samples (1 kg each in a 20% v/v slurry with milli Q water) were... ...
CCGTTCCGGCCGATGCGAGCAAAGGCCTCGGCATGTTCGATGCGTTGAACGGCTTTGAGGACGCGGCGTCACTGGCCGACGCGCTCAAGGCGCGGGTAGCCAAGTATTACGGCACACCGCTCACCGCGTTCCTCACGGCGCTGTGCGAACCGGGCAAACGCCACGGTTGGTCCGCCATCCTGCGACACACGCTTGAAGGCTTTATCGCCCAGTCGCTACCGGCCTCGGCCAGCGGACAGGCACACCGTGCAGCCGCTCGTTTCGGCCTCGCGGCCGCAGCGGGTGAGCTGGCCACCGCGATGGGCATCACGGGCTGGCCCGATGGGACTGCCACCACCGCCGCTCGCGTGTGCCTCAACGCATGGATGAACGAGCGTGGCGGCGCCGGAAACTTCGAGGGTGATGCGATCTTGGCGCGGCTGCGCCAGGTCATCGAGCGCTTCGGCGAAAGCCGTTTCACCCGCTGGGAATCGGCGGCGGCAAAGATCGACGAACACGGCCCGCGCACCATCGACCGCCTCGGCTTTCGCAAGACGCTGGAGCACGGACTGGGCGACTCCCTTCACACCACAAATACCTACTACGTGCTGCCCGAGTCATGGCGCTCGGAGATCTTCCGGGGCATGAACATCAATGCTGTGAACAAGGAGCTTCTACAGCGCGGCGCTCTAGAGCCTGGGAGCGATGGCAAGGCATATAGCTTGGTCCGTCTGCCCGGCCTCGGCCCGCAACGCTGCTACATCGTGAAGACGATTTCGGGAATGGATGAGAGCGAGGCTCGGGCTGCCTGAGGGCATCTCCCCTGATCGAGGTAGCGCCGGCTAATTCCGGCCTCGCCAGCCGCTCACCAACCCCAATCGATTGAACAGAGACTAAAAAGATGAACGAGATTCAAGACCTGAAAGACCGTCGCGACCAACTGCGTAGCGAGGCAAAACGACTACACGCCGAAATGCTGCCACTTGAGACCGTGCTGGAAAGTGAAGACCCCATAGAGCCGGATCGAAAACGCGAAATGCGGGACAAGCACAACGAGCTGAAAAGGAACTTCGATTCGCGCAATCTCAATGCCGACCTATTAGATCGGAAGATCAGTCGCCGTGAAAACCTCGCGAATTGCGATTCCCTAGTGGCCGGTTACCTCGAAGCGATGAGTAACTGGACGGCTGATGAGCAGGAGCTGAAGGAAAAGCGGCAGAGTCTAAGCACCCGCCTGGAACAGATTCAGCAGCAGGCGACAGAGGACATGGCCAAAGCCCGTCAGGCCGAAACTGTCGCAGCCACTGCGTACGCGCAGGCCGTCGCATGGGGCGACACCGAAGGCGAGAAGACCGCGAACGCCGACGCACAAAAGGCCGCGAAGAACCTGACAGCGGCCGCCGAACATAATCGTCGGCAAGCCCTGATTATGTCCGCTCTGGAGCAGGAGCTGGTCACCGTAGATAAATACATCGCTGAAGCACAAGAAAAGCATAGGGGGATAGAACGCAACGCCCTCTGGCTCTCGCAGACAGTGTTAGAAGAGAAATGGAACGAGGCCGCTAAAGCGTTGTTCGAGGTGGGTGGAAAGCTGTGGGCCAATTACAAGCTGCTGGGGCTTGATCAGGTAAACCTTATGAAACTGGCCGTTCCAGAGGAAGGCGAAAAATTCGGAACGTGGACGTGGCGCGAACTTTCCAACCGCTCGCGCCAATACACAGCGCAGGACTTACTCCAGCTCAACGAGCTGCCGATACCGCAGCAGCCTGAACAAATGAGCGATCTGGAACAACGCGAGGTTGAACGTAATGAACAAGCCACTACAGAACAGCGCGAGCTGGTCTGACACGCTCAGAACTCGGAAAGCCCATCTGAATGCCCTTCTGAAAACCATAAACGCGGGTCCGGGCAAAACCACTCAGATACAAACACTGACCATTAACGCGATTAAATCGGAAATGGCGCATATCGACAGTCAATTCAATCGTCGAAAATAGAGCTGAACTTGTAACCAGCACTACCACCCTAATAAACACGTACAGCCTCTCAGAACAAGGGAATCAAAATGTCAAAACTCGCAGAATACCGTCAGCTGGAAAAACATCTCGCCGAGCAACTCCAGGCATTGGAAGCAATGAAAGGTGATGACGGGCTGAAGAAGGAAATCGAGTTCGAAACCAAGTTGCGCAAGCTGCTCGAGCATTACGGATTCAGCCTGAAGCACATCATCAATCTGCTGGAGCCGCAAACCACTGCCCGACGCCAATCTGCATCTCCGGTCGCCAGCACACGCAAACCACGCGAACTCAAGGTGTACAAAAACCCGAATACCGGTGAAGTCATCGAAACCAAGGGTGGGAATCACAAAGCTTTGAAAGAGTGGAAAGCCGAACACGGCGCCGATGTCGTCGAGGGATGGTTGAAGAAATAAAAAAGCTTCACCTGAAAAAGGGCCCGACGGGCCCTTTTTAGTGACGGAGCGTAATTCAAAGCAAACAATTTCGTCGTCAGCCCGCAGCCCTCTGAAGAACAGCCTCCATATTCGTTGCTTTCCACTTCAAAAAATCGAAGTCAGCTTTCGGCCGACGGCGGACGCTTACCTTCACGCTGGATTGACCAAAATAGACATTCGATCTATCTAGTAAAACGAGTTTCGCCCATAGAATTTCTGCTCTCAGCCGGCGTATCGCATTTTCTTTTGAATAGAATCCTGTATGGATGAACAGTTTACATCTGACTTATATCCCGAATTTTTCTTTGTAATCATGAATTCTCCGAGCACAGTGTCTTTTTGATATCATTAGGCGCACTCGAATTCGAGCTGCCTGAAAGGCTGAAACCTAAAATTAAATGGAAGTTTATATGCTGCGGGAAATTGACGACGTAGAAGCATTATTTTATTGCACGGAAGATGAGGGTGACTTTTTTGATAGGAAGGCCTTCGAGATAAAACCTGCAAACATACAAAAGATTGTAGTGGCTTTTGCTAACTCGGACGGCGGTGATGTTCTTATTGGTATCGCAGACGAGAAAGTCAACCCCGATCCACTCAAGCGCTGGATTGGATCTGACTCACGTGAAGCTTATAATCAACACATCGAGGCAATAGTATCTCTAAATCCTTCTGTAGATTTTAGATTTACTTTCCTAAAGCGTAAATCAATGTCTAGGGCATACGTTCTTAAAATCAGTGTAAATAAAGGACTAAAGGTTCACGAAACAGCGGACAAAACGGTTTATGTAAGGAAGGGGGCACAATCACTTCCGGTTAAGGGTAGCATTAAACTGATGGAACTGGCGCACGCTAAAGGCACCGTTTCGGCCGAGGACATGGATGTTATAACTGCCAAAGTAGACGACATTGAAAAGAGCGCCGCACTAGAAGGCTACTTATATCAGTTGCCAATAACAAATAAAGATCCTTTGGACTTCCTTCTGCAAGAACATCTCGTTCACGACGACTCTTGGATTCCAAAAGCTTCATCAGTGCTTTTATTTGCCGAAAACCCTTCATCCATGATGCCACACCAATGTGCGATTAGAATTGTTAGGTACGACACCAAAGAGGATGAAATTGATCGAGACGCTTTGACTTCGGATAACGTTAGTGTAGAAGCTTCATTATATCAGCAGATATTGCAATCTTTCGAGTTTATAAAGCAGTATCTGCAAAAGTGTTTTGCCTGGACACTAGAAGGATATCAGCCAATATCATTCCCCGATGAGACTATCTGGGAGATTCTGGTAAACTCGGTTATTCATCGGGACTACTCTATATCTGACAACGTTCTAGTAAGCGTATTCAATAATAGAGTTGAATTTAAAAGTCCAGGCCGGCTGCCAGGATTAGTGACTGTTGAAAACATCCTTGACAACCGATCTTCGAGAAACCCGAAAATCGTACGCTTGCTTTCAAAGTATAGCACCATGCCAAACAAAGACTTGGGTGAGGGAATGAATACTGCCTTTCAGAAAATGAACGGATGGGGATTAGTCAACCCGGTAGTTCAAGAGTCTGGCAACTACGTCGTAGTCACCCTGTATTATAAGGCAAACAAGCCTGTCGAAGAATTGGTTTTAGGCTTCATTGATAATCATGGTTCGATCAACAATGTTCAACTACGTGATCTTGGAGGTATTCTGTCTTCAGAGCAAGCGACGTCAGTATTTTCTGGAATGCGCGAGAAAAATCTCATTCAGCGACTAGATGGATCAACAGGAACTAAAGTTCGGTGGATTCGCCATATTTCCTAGTTCTTGTACAATGCCTTTCTCTTTTAGCCGAACGCGGTCATTCGTCAGTGTCTGCCTTCGGCTGTGGATTCAACCAGTCGATGCATCAAAACTCTGTCTAGTGGATGATAATAATCTATTAAGCGTCGCGGGTTCTAGATATTAGGAGTTTGTCGACTTTAGGAGGTGATCGGCGTAAACCATATGCCAATATATGCAGTCAATGCTCATGGTGCAACAACCTGTAATCACGCCCCCTCCCCCCGCAAAAGCTCTGCATACCCCGTTACAATTGGGGCATGCCGTTAAGAAGAGCTTAACTAAGATCATTCAGCAATGAATATCATCCGGATGCACTTTAAATATATTCTCAAACATTTTATTGGTCCTGTTTTTTATTACTTCAGAATCTTCTCGCTCTGTAAGCCAAGAGAATTCATATTTAAATGGCCCTTGTCCAGTCACCCATTGACTACTCATATTGTATACGAGGTTCGCCGCGTAAAATGCATTGAAAGTTTTTTTGATATTTTCTTCTGACTTGCCTGGAATCATGCGCGGCAAAATTGTCTGCTCTTCAGCATGATCACTATACAGTGATAGATTTTTCAGCCAGATCTCTTGATATTTTTTGAAATTTTCGCCGAAGGTTAAATGCTTTCCTGCCCAACAGAAAAATTCTGGAGCCTCAAGCTTGTCCAAGTTGAATGTTATAAAATGCGAGAAGAGTACGCGAATAGCTATGCTATCTGGATCGTAATCGAAAGTTTCTTGCTGCTTTAAAAGCTCTTGAATTGTCCTTCTTTCTTTTTTCCATTTAGACATTAGAGTAGGCACCTCATATGGGTGCTCGAACCCGCAATTATTTGTCAGTATTTGCGCTACTTCGAGATATTCTTTTTTGCTGTAATCTTTTATGTGATCCTTTAAGTAAGAATTTTCTTTCACGGCACTACATAGAGCTAGAAACCGGTAGTTGCAATCGGCGGCGTCGATAAATCCCTGCATGCTGGTTATTGTTTTTGGGAATCCTTCGGAAGGATTAAGCGATATATCGCAAACAAGAAGATATAACGCAACAAGAGGACTGTCGATTAATTTTGGTGCTTCGCTGTTTGTTAGCTGCAGGAATAATCTGAACGCGTCACCGTATACACCTTTTAAGTATCCGTCATTTTCAATGTGTTCAAACGTGATTTTGTTCTCGGCTACGGCAGACAAAAACTGTAACTGAATGAATCTAGCTTGCCCCTCAATAATATCAAAGCCGCGAATTGGGTATAGTTTTATCGGAGACCCATAAAAAAAACCACTTATGTTAGCGGCTTTGAGCCTATCAAAATCATTATGCCAATCGTCAGGATTTGGAAGGAATTCTGAATCAGGGTCGAACATACTTCTTAGGATGTTTAGTGTTGCATTGTAGGCAACATTGAACGCATGGGCTTTTGATTCAAAGTAATTTAAGGCCGCTATCTGTTTAATACCCGAAGCATTCATGATTAGCGATCTATAAAAAGCTATATCTAACGCGTTATTTGTTACTCTATTTGCATTTGCAATGTCGGGGTCCGTATGATCTTTACCACTGCGCATCTCAGCTTCAGCCCACTCCATAAGTGGTTTTTTTGCTACGCTTGATTTTGCGAGATATTGCAGTGCTTCCATATTTCCGTGCGCTTGCGCAGGATAACCCATACTCAGCATGAAGCCTACTGTGGACCCAATGAACTGCCACCAGTGAACAGTTTCATGGAGATAGGTCGAGAACGCTTGAAACTCTTCCCAAGTTATATCTTTATTCTTTTTTTGAGTGGCGCTGTCCACCAGCTTGTGCACTGAATAACTTAATCTTAGAACGTACTGTGTGGGGTGATATAAACCCAAGGCGTCTAAGCATGAAGAGAGACCAGGCTGTGATGCCTCTAGCTGACTAAATGTGTCCAATAGCGGATGAGAGAGTTTTGCATGGCTTTCTTCATTGAGCATAATAAATCCTCAGGGCAGAGTTCAAACGGTGAGTACAAGGATCTTACTTCCATAGGCGACAATGAAGGATTGCGCGATGGAAACCCTACAACTCCGACCTTAGCTAAGCTCGAACTGACTACAGAGCAAATACACCGTCAGCCGCGAGCCTTAATGAGCCAAGGCTTTATCGAGGCTGTTGGATGAGCGCTATGCGTCGGACGTAACCCTTGGGTGGAGCGTCCGCTTTTGGCCGTGAGCTACCCGCCGTGAACGGCTGCTTCTGGCCAGAAGCGGTTCGTAGTCTACTTAAGATGAACCACGGTTCTGAAGCTTTACGCATCTGATTGGCTTAACTCATCAATTAAGCCAGGGAAGCGATCCTCCGTTATACAAGCCTCAAATTTGGAGAGCCCTTCTTAACTGCAGACCCATTAGTTACATTTCCTGAAACTACTGACAATTTTGTTAACTGGAAAGTTAAAGCATTAATTTCATCTATGCTTACACTCAAGCTTTCTGCAATTTCGCGACGACCTTGCTTTCGGACTTGTAAAGCATCTAACACTTTAGTGAGTAACTGCGATGTCTCTCGCTCCATCGGCTCTGGTTCATTAGCCCGATATCCACTTTTAGCGATATCTATACAAAGACTGCGGTAATTCCATTCACTGACTAACCCCAATGAATTAAAACGGTATGCCATAGCTGCAAGCGACACACCCCAATAATGCTTGAGCTTCATCAGATACTTAATAGAGTAAGTGGGTGGCTGATTAGCAGCCACACTCTCCTTAGGCATTAGAAAGGCTGCAGCAAATGCATCAGCTTGACGCTCCATTTCAGGTCCGTGGGCTTGGCCGTGCTGCATGGTATAAACGTCGCGCACCAAATGGCCTAGCTCATGTGCCGCGTCAAAGCGGCTCCGCTCCGCGGACTTGATGGTGTTAAGGAAAACAAATGGCTTGCTCTCATACCACGTACAGAACGCATCAACCTCTCGGGTTTCTTCGGCCAGCGAAAAGACACGAATACCTTTCGACTCAAGCAAGTGAATCATATTGGGAATGGGTGCATTACCTAGTCCCCATAGGCGGCGGAGCGTGGCAGCTGCCTCCTCAGGCGCTAGATCGCTTAGGTCGGGTAACCCTGCCGAGGGAAGATTAAACCTTTCCTCAATCCAATTGTTGACTCTAAACGCGATGGCACCTGCTGCAAATGTGCAAGCTTTCAACGCATCAGTCATTTTTGAAAGCTTACGAAAACTTACCGAATGCTCCCTCAACTCTGGCATATCTTCATCAATGAAAAAAAACTGCTGAGGGAAGTTCAATAACTTCGCGATCTTTTCCAAGGTCACGGGCTCAGGATAAGAAGCACCACTTTCGTAGTTCTGTAAACTACGACTAGTGATCCCTAACTCCTTTGCCAGCTGAGCTTTAGTGAAGCGTCTTCTCACCCTGGCAAATGTTATTTGCTTGGGATTTATTTCGGACATAGCTACTTACTCACAACACGCCTATTTTAGGCTCTACTTCCACCGAAATCTGAGAATTTGATTCATCTTTACGAATGGTGAAATCATCGGGATTATTGGAAACACTTCCTAAGAGTATACGGACACCCCAGTTAGTAATTTTTTTATTACCGAACCCGGTCGGCAAAGACAACTCATATCGAATTTCCTTAAGCACTTTATCATAGTGATAAAGCAACGCCCAGACTTGAGTTTCTCTCTGATGCTCCTTGGCGAACTGGAACGAGACACTATTGAATAGCTCTAACTGACGATTATTTTTATAAACAAAGCCCTCAGCAACCGCTCCCTTCTCAGCCTGGTTCGTAGGCTCATCAACTCCATTCTTGCCGGTTTCGCTGTTGCCAGTCATCACCACGATGGAAATGCTCCGATCAGGCGAGCTGATGAAAGGGCAGTTCTGCTGTTCATGGATATGCCAGTGAGCTGTCGCCAATAAAGTGCGAAGGTCTTCAACAGTCTTCAACCATTGCTGAACGCCAGCCGCAGTGGGCGCAGACGCACGATTGGTCTCATTGCGTCCTCGGAGACCGCCAGTAATGGCATCACGGAGCAGGACTGGGCCCAAGTCAGAATGCAACTCCCGCAAACGTACATCCACGTGCGCGGGCTCATCAATAATCGTCGCTCGCCTAGTGAAAGCGTTTGAGGCCGTCAGTTCAAATGTGCTCATCGCCGCTCCGTACCTGTTTCCGAAAATGACCCCTCATGTTGAGGTATAAAAAGCGGAAACACAAGGGCCGCTAGCCCAGAGTACTTGGTAATCTCCGTCTGAGGTCGAACCTTGAGCGCTGAGTGCCTTCATTCCCGCCGGCTGACTAAAGCGTTACACCGCTTGTCATTGTTACACCGCACACACGGAACGGCCCCAACCAGTGTAACGCCCGCTTAACCCTTTAAATTCAACAAGTTAATAGCCACCGCTACACGAGTTACACGAGTTACACGACATTTAATAGATATCTGCCCCACTCCCCATGAGCACTGAATTCCTGCAGCGAGAAAATTCCAGCAGGAGCCGGGGCCCCTGAGGGAATACGACACACACGGGGTCGGAAACCCGCCGGACCTTGTTAGCGGGAGAACTCCCAGCTTAGTGAACAGGTGAACCGGATGAACTGCCAGTTCACCTGTGCATCTGCACCACGGGATGGCCGATCTGAGGTCATCATTACCTGCACGGTAAAGATGTCCCTTTTCTTCAAGATCCTTTAAATTTCAACGTTGAAATTTCAGTAAGCTGGAGCACCTTCCACTAACAAAATCCCGCGGGTTTCCGACCCCGTACCCGTAGATGATCGACAGGGTCCCCAGCTACTCTTGGTATGGTCACATCTGGTCAGATACACGATAAGCGTGTCAGCTTGATCCCAGGCTACGATTGAAAGCTTCACTAGGAGTGAACCATGGAAGACATTTCGCTATTGGCGTCCCTGCTTACCCGTATGAATGAGAACCAACTGGCCTTGGGCGCTGCGGTAGAGGAACTAGCATCGTGGGTGGAGCAACGAGGCTCCGCCGATGTCGCCGCCAACGTGAAAGGCGCACTAGAAACCTTGGACAAGAACATGGATTTTATAAACCTGACGCTCCTATCTCTTCCACGTAACGGGGACAAATGATGTCCGCTGCACTTTGTCTTATCGAAGACATAGATCGGAGCTGCCTAACGGCGGAAATTGATTCATGACTGTCTGGAATTTACAGGAGTTGAGAAACGAAGTTGAACGGAAATACGGTCGGGCACACAGGGATACTTTTAATCAATCTCTGAATTCCGTGGTCCAACGGAAGGAGTTTGCCAAGTATCACTACAGTGAGGCAAAGCGCTTGCTGGCTGCCGCTACCGCTGATCATTCAGCCCCAGGTGAGTTGATGATGCTGCTTTTTGGAGGAACGGATGAAAGTATTGCTTTCAATCAAGCTCGGTTCCAAGCAGCTGCGCACATCACATCCTGCGTCCAGGACATACATGCGATAGCGGACATTCTTGCCCATACAGTCTACTTCGCGCTTGGAATGAATCTGGATGCCTCCACCGCTCTGAAACCACGTCAGATCGGAATGACAGAGGTGATCAGAAAAGTGCCGTCTGCGCTCATTCGGCAGTTGTTAACTGACCTGACAAATCATGATGGCTTTCGATATATCTCCGCCCTAAATAATCATTCGAAGCATCGGAGCATTGTAGACACGCCTTACACAATCGATCTGACCTCCGTACCTGAGCCATCCGGGCTGCAATTCGCGGCGTTCACGTATGACAATCAGCATCACGCAGAACGTTGGGCCATGCCAACATTGGACGAAGAGTTCGGTCGTCAATCGGCGCTCATTATCGGCATCGGACAAACTCTCAACTCCACCCTCCTTACTTAGCAAAGCTGAATGGCTGGAACATTTGATAAGATTTGCATTCGTCAGCGACTGAGAGCGTGTATCCCCACGTGTATCCCTGACTTAAAATATTGCCTGCAAGCCCCGTAATTACTGGAACCCGACAGTCTCCCTCGGGCACCAAAATTAAGAAAGGTCTTGCTTTGCAAGGCCTTTTTTTTCGTCTGCGATAAAGTGGTTGGCACCCCGCTAGCCTGTAGGAGCTGCCGTAGGCTGCGATCTTTTGATCTTGCTTTTCAACGCCACAATCCGAAACCGCTCGGCTTACGAATCAAGGATTCACACAATGGAATTGCCACTGGAAACCGTTGCCCTTTTCGCCCTCAAGCTGGCTTATGAGACGGAAGGTGGAAGTCCGATTTTGCGGGACGATCCAATCATGAGCGACTATGAACGGGAGGTATTCGGCTTGCTAGTGCGCAGGGGCGATGTCGACGCGATCCAGTTCAGAGTGGCGCACTGCGTGGGTTTGGCGATGGAAGCTTTAGGCGGTGTTGATACGCCACTGGGGCGTGAATTGCACAGGTTGGCAGATGATTTCAGCAATGCGCGGGCGATGGAGCAGCTTGAAGAGCCGCTAATCGCGCTCAAGGATTATCTGAAAGACATTCAATGAAGGAGCTGTAACACCTATATGGCTTGTAACACCCGACGCACGTGACAGATGAACGGTGTGTAACACCAACAAAATCTCGTAAATTCAATTAGTTAACATCGTTCGTAACACCCGCAACACCTGTAACACGTCTTTTCGCCCCCCCCACACCCCATCGGTGATAGCGCCGCCAGCGAAAGCAATGCTGGCTTGGTATCGACTAATGCAGAATTCGAACGCTGGGTTGCCGAACGCCAGGATGCTTTGGAGGTGCCTTCTGCCAACAACGAACAGGCAAGATGCACGACGGGCATCGACACCTCCTGGGACCCTGGGGATGTTCGGTGGGTACGGGGTCGGAAACCCGCGGGACTGTGCTAGCGAAAAGGTACCCATCTTAGTGAACAGGTGAACCGGGTGAACTCACAGTTCACCAGTGCAATTGGGTAATTGCACAGACTTGCCCACCAATTTGCATTCGACCTGACCAGTCATTTGCATCGGATTTGACCAGTGCGAGCCGTCGACATGACCGGTAGAGAACGACCCATAGCAGCGGTCTGAGCTGGCATCGGTTAAGATCCTCAACGTCTTTTCGACAATGCCGACTTTAAACGAGGGAGTTCCATGACAAGGATGGCCGCTGTTTTCACTTTACTGAGTTGTATGGCTTCGGCCTCGGCATTGGGGGCGTCTAGTTGTCCGTTCCCAGAGGGGATGCAGGCGTCTATCGGCGCATCGAAGCAGGTCATCGAGGCCAGACACGCCGGTGTCGCTAAGGATGATCTGCTCACCAGGATGTCGCCAGGGCTCAACGGGCAGATGTCCCAGCTGTTAAACAATATCGTCGACGAGGTTTACGATCATCCGGCTCTGCTACCCGAGGTGTATGCGGCCTATCGGTTCGAGCACTGCTTTGTTTCGCAGCAACACGCTGAGCAGGTGGCGGCCATGAAGTTTGCCGATGCCTATCCGCTGCTGAAGAAATGCGAACAGTTGGACCCAGAAGGGACCCGACCTCCTTGTGCAATGCGCGTAGTGCATACGGTGACCGGAATTCCCGAGTAAACCATCCGGCGCAATCGATTCATTGACGTGTTAAGTCCTTAGCCAATCTGTTGCGTCGACCGGTTGAATCCACAACCCCAAGCGGACGGTTCACAGAAAGTGTAAAGCGAATTTTGCGCGCTTTTTACTGAGGCACTAGCTCCGACCACAAAATACTGCGCCCGATCCCCCTCATTAGCGTTCCGTAGTCTTCAAACTTACCGACGTTGACTTCCTCTTGTCTTTTCCAGGTCGCTTCACATTCCTCGCAGACCCACAGCAAGATATTCGTAGAGCGGATACGCATAGCGCGGACTGAACCTTGACCGCATCTTTTGCACTCAACCGGCATTCTAATAATCTCGACTTATTTTCCGACGCAAACCAGACCGAAGTGTCCGCCTTTGGCCGTTCTCTGCCAATCAGCAACACAAAGGGGCATCTTTACCATCGCGGTAACGATGCCACTTTTTCGTCAGGATCCTTTCAATTTCAACGTTGAAATTTCAGTAAGGTGGGATGTCTGTCGCTAGCAAGATGTCGCGGGTTTCCGACCCCGTATCCTCAGGATATCGTCAGGGTCCCCAGCGCCTTTTTCTGTAACCCACCCGAGATCTCAGATGAGTAACCTCCAGAAGCTAATCGCAGATGCCCTGTCCGGCTTATCTTTTCAGGAAAAAATCTCTGATGACGGTTGGCAGGCAATCGCTAAGCAATGTGGCGCCCCCGAAATCGAAGAGATCGAACAGCGTATTGCCAGGTTACGTGCAGAGCTGGAAACGGTTGAGGAGTGGGACGGAGATACCCAAGATGACATACATCTCGCGATTTCCAGCTTTACCCGATTACTGAGGTCCGCGAAAGCACGGTAACGTTGCTGGCAGCGACAGAACCACAAGGATTCAACATGAATAAATTCCTCGTAGGATTCACCTACCACGAGCCAGAACGGTGGGCCTTGTTTCAAAAAGGCATCATTGAAGACTGCGAGTCATCCACAGGTATTTACGTCGTGGCCTCCACTGCTGGTGAAGCAATTGCATGGGCAGAGCGTATTGCTGAGGAACTCCTGCGGGCATCCAACTCAGACCCTAAGCTTGACTGGAAGTCGTTGGGTTACGAGTGCTGGGTCGTGGACGATCCGAGCGACTCCGACTGGAGTCATTGCCTCGCCTTTTTTCAATCCGTCGAGGTCGGCGTTTTCCCAGATTTTGTGAATATGGGTGCGAGCGCGTACGAAAAGTGGGCCGAGGACCATGGGATTTTTCCTACTTAATCCCGCAAGCCCCGCTAAAGCCTTCGTTCAACAGCTGATTTCCCCAGCAGCGCATACCTTCAGTTGGAATATGTATGACCCCAGAATGGATCGGTCGCGGCAAAACCGTCGCACAGTTGATACAAGAACTTCGCTCTTTCGAGGATCAGAGTCTGGAGGTCCGCATTTCCATTGATGGGGGCGAATCCTCACAGCCTATTTCTCTTGTTACGAAGATAGGAGGATATGCCGTGCTCGCGAATCACCAGGACACGCCCACAATCGTTCGTCACGGAGGCTAACGACCGGGCGTTTCAGAGAGCGACAAAGTAAGCGGCGCGATGCACCCTGTATGCCCACGTGTGTGCCTAACCAAACCACGGCCGGTCGCCCCCCTTATAAACCGGGCCTCACAGCCTCCAGTTCAAACGACGCTTGGTCTATCGAAAGGTTTGCATGGCACCCTATGGACTATTCATACTAAGCCCAGCAAAAGAGACCATGTATCCCTACATGTATCCCGAAATAGCAAACCTCTCTGGAGGCCTTGAGTTTACTGGAGGACTACAGTCTCCCTCGGGCACCAAAATTAAGAAAGGTCTTGCTTTGCAAGGCCTTTTTTTCCGCCTGCGATAAAGTGGTTGGCACCCCGCCGACCTGTAGGAGCCGGCTTGCTGGCGATGCTTTTGATCTTCTCGTTCTCGGTTGGTACGACAATTCTCAAGGATTCATCTCATGGAACTGCTGCTGGAAACTGTTGCTCTGTTCTGTCTCAAGCTGGCTTATGAGACGGAGGGGTCGAGTCCGATTCTGCGGGATGATCCGGTCATGAGTGATTATGAGCGGGAGGTTTTTGGATTGTTGGTGCGGCGGGGGGATGTTGAGGGGATTCAGGGAAAAGTGGATGAATGCTTGGGTTTGGCGCTGAATGCTGTCGGCGGTATTGATTCCGTTCTGGGACGCGAACTGCATCGACTGGCAGCAGAACTCAACATTGCGCAGGCGATGGAGCAATTTTACGTCCCGCTTGCTGCTCTTAAGGACTATCTGAAAGACATTCAATGAAACTCGCCACCACGCCCCACTCAACAACTCCAAACCTGCCTGAATTAGAACTATCAACTTCAGAACCATCCTATATTGGATCTTGTTTTTTATAAGGACAAGAGCAATATTGAAAAATACGAATATGACAGCGCATGCAAAAAGGAACAGTGCGGTAAGACCAGAGCTTCAACCAGAAATCCAACTTAAACAGCAGCCTCATAACAAAATATCGGAAATACCGATGCAGAAGCAAGGGGGGAGTGTAGCAAACGAACATGCGTGGGCGCCCACTTGCTATAATCAGAACCCTTTAAATTCGCCCCCCCGAACGCTATCCCGATGTTGCTAAGACTATAAAGTGCTTGCCCCCCTCCCCCATTGACCGCAAGTCATAAAGCTGTCTCCTCGAGAATAATAGTGACACTTCATTTTATTTTTACAGCCTTTTTCTTGCTCATCCAGAAAATTCGCGTTAGCTATAAGATCCCTACAGATACCGACATGGACATTTTCAGGTACATTTTCTAGCTCCAGAATACGCGACTTGCCAGACAGGATAAAATTATTTTCTGGATACTTAACGGCAAGACCAACACTTCGACCGATACGATCATCCAATATTTTTTGTATGGATGGATATATTAATTTTTTGTTAATATTGTAAAACCCTTCAGATACATCATGAAAACCAAAGGGAATTTTTACTATTTCCTCAAGGAAAGAACTTTGCTCCAAATCAAAATCTTCAGCTCCAGTGAGAGCCGATATTCGGATGGAAGTTTCAACCTCCTCCCGGCTTGTCAACTCAAGCCACTTCTGAGTTAACTCTACCGCTAAGTCATGATTATTTGAAAATCGATTATCAAGAATAAGATTAAAAAAATAACCATGAGCAGCGTGAAGCTGAATGTGCTTGAAGCCTGAATCAACTGCGACTTTGGTAGCAGTTTCGAGTGATGCGAACTGTGCTCTGATATGTCCATCATCGAATTTTGATGCTATATTTTTATAGTTCATCAATTGTTCAAGCGGCGTTTTGGCTATAAAACTCTTTTCCCCAACATAACTCTCCCAAGTTGTACTTAGTTGTATCCCTGGGAGGGTGCCCCTATTTGAAATAGCCCCCGATATTTCACGCCAAATTGGATTTACTTCAATTCGTGGCGTATTGCTATTGGTTCCAAATCCGCTGGGTATAGCCACATTACCCACGATAGCGCAATGGAGCCCTCTGCCACTTCTCTCAGAGTAGAACTCTAAAAAGCGCCTATCAGGGGTTCCGTCTTGTGTATACCCTGTATTTACAGCAAGAAAAAAAACCCGCCTAGCTACTTTGCTTTCCATATCGAATTTTATTCTTCTCTATTTTTTTATTGATCTCTACAGGCAAATCAATTTCCAGAATGTTGGCAATTCTTATCAGGTAAATCATCGAATCTGCAATTTCTTCCTTAAGGTTATCTTCAGCCGCAGGAAGATCCAAAGTATACCCATCATTTTTTTCAATTTTTAAATTTATTTTTTTTATAATATTTGAAAACTCGCCTATCTCCCCAAAGAGACCTACAAGATCTTTTGTAACTTGGTTATATTTCTGCGCTTGGTCTTCGAACACCAAGGAAAACCCATGCTTTTCGTCGAGACTCTTACACAACTCCATAAGTTCTTGAAGGTTCATTTTTTACTCCAGACAAAGACATAGCCAACAATAATCAACTGAGACACAAGATTAATTATTATAGCAGTGACCGTATCAAAAGGTTTCAATGGACTCAGTGAAAACGCCAGCACAAACGTATTGATGATCAAAAGAGCCAAAAGCGCTATGCTGATGTTACGCTGCCTCCCCATCAAGGATACAATTACTTGAGAGACATCTTTCGGTAGAACTTTGTATGCCTCATTCAGCTCTGTATCAATTCGAGGATCATGAACTACATCCCCATGCACCTTCTGAAGTGTAGTATCTATAGGCCAAATATTACTCTTAAACCCATGCTGCCCATCATAAGGCTTAGTTGTATCACTAGATAAAAGAGTAAAATCTATCTTTGCGATAGATTTTCCTTGGTCAATCTTTATATACTTATCGCTAAAGTTCTGCGTAACTATTCCTAGTTGACCTTTAAAACCAGGATCGGCCTGTGTACAAACAGCACTGAGCCCAACACTAAACAAAGACCCCTTACTTACAACCCGAGCCAAGATATTATTGGGTATATCTAGCTCCTCCTTGGTAAGAATAACCACTCTATGCCAAGGCTTTATTATTATAGATTCTCCCCGTCGGAGATCCACCCGAAGGTTATTCTCTGTCAGATCAAAATATGTTTTTCCTGCCGATAATTCATAACAAGCTGCTCCAATACACTTAGAATCGCTCTCTTTTATTAGCTTCCCACTGTTCAGGTATTCTGCTATTTCTGTATTCGACAATACACTCATATCATTCTTCAGATATCAAAGTTAAAATTTCTTGCTCTATTGCTGCTATAGGACGAATCGCTGAACTGGGAATATCTAGCAGCCTCCCACACTCTTCAAGATTCAACTTAAGCCTCTCCCTGAGACTTGGCAATCCAAGTTCTGATGGTTCAATCTTTGTGTAACCCAAACAGGCTACTATCAGCCTCAAGGCTTGCTTACCATCTAGTGTAGAAATTTCATATCTTATATTTGATTCTGGCTTTTCAGATATTTTTCTAATTCTATCCAACAAATGGATATTTTTATCTGCCCAAATGCTTACTTCTTCACAGAAATCTTTTGGGTTTGAGTAGAGAATATTTGGTATAAAAGTCATGATATTTTTTACCTACTCATAATATTTAGAACGGCCTTTAATATTTCATCATGTATCTCGCGCACTGGCTTCGTAGCAGGCACTTGAATGATAGATCCAGTGTGGCTTTCTATCGCTCTAGAGTAGTTTTTTTTCGCTTGCTTTAACTTTTCTTCATTCTCGTATGTATCCTTAAATTTCCTGTTTTCCATCCTCTTGATGGACTCTTCTATAGGATTATCTAAGTAAATGATTAGATCTGGCTGTGGAAAATCCTTGTTCAGCCCACGGATAAAATCAAAGTCGCTTTCTGACGTACAGTGATAGGCATAGGAAGAAAATATATACCGCGTGCACACGACAGTTACGCCTCTCTCTAACAGGCCATATACGCCGTCAACTTCGTTATATAGGTGATCGTGTCTATCCGCAGCGAATAAATAAGCCATTTGCTCGTCAAATAAATCGCCTCCTATCTTGTGTGGATTTATTCCATGCGGGGATTTCACTCTCCCTTTGAAAATTTGCCTTATAAGGTTACCAACCGGTCCGTCTGATGGCTCACATGTAGCGGCGCACTTAACATGCTTGTTTTGGAGAGCGCTCACCAAAAGCGCAGACTGGGTGGACGTCCCAGATCCGTCAATACCCTCAAATACAATAAATTTTCCTTTCATATACTAACCCTACTAAAATCTTGTCGATTACTTGATGAGCTTCTTAAATGTGTATATATGAGGTCGATTTTTTTCTCAGCCTGAAAGGGATTGTATAACGGGGGGGGCTCTACGGAAAGGGGACTGAGGATTAAACGAAATATCTGATAGGTTCTGGCCGGTAGCTGCCGGCCCAAGGGCTAGGGTCATGTGGAGATTGCGCACTGTGATTTTCCCATTCTGCCTTCCATAAAGCTTGAAACCGCCTTCAGTGACCTCTGAGAATCGAGGTCAATGGTAGATGAGTGACGCAAAAGAGGTTGCGCAATCCACACACCGTTTTGATGAGCCATTCGCTTAATAAGACAAACACCACATCAAAAGCCGACCAAACTATGCTTCCAGTAAAAACAAACCATACTGTGTCATTAGCCCATTACTTACTACCTAAAAATTATAATACCTATCAATCCACCACCGTAAAATTTCATGAATAAATATTTTCGACCATATTCATAAAACAACTAAACCACTAACTGAAAGAAGAACATTATAAGGTAATTCATTCTACGATCCTGCTGGCGAGAGTCCTTAATTTGGCAGGTTGCACGCCGAGCAAATGTCCCGCATCGCGCAGCAGCATCCGGCCACTCATCGCTTCAGTCAGCACACTGTTTTTCGCGGTGACGTTGCGGTAATAGTCACCCGCTCCACCTTCTTTATCCTGAAAAGCCTTGAGGATCATTCGATAGTAAGCGCTGTATTGAGCCCGGCTTATGTATCCAAGATCTAATGCGCGGCGACCGATCGCCAATTTACTGATGTGAAATCGAGTGGCCAGCGGAGCCAGGTTTCCTTCCCAGTTAACATCGGCGTTCCACAGGGTGCGGAATTGGGCTTCGGGAGCCAGAAACTCGCCTGCAACTGCATTGCAGAAACGTTCCTCGTCTCGACCATTCGCGGAGTTCCCGTCAGACACTCCGCTGCTGCCAATCCAGATATGGGCCAGTTCGTGGAGCAACGTGAACAGACGGGCGCTGGGGGCGTCGGAGCTGTTGACGAATATAACGGGGGCGTAGGCATTACTGATGGCAAAACCACGGAACTCGCTAACTTCAAGCTTGCGATGAGTATTTCCCAGAGCGATGCCACTGCGCATAACCAAAATGCCAGCCGTTTCTGCTGCCTCGATCAAGGCACGGCTGTATTTGTCGTAATCCAATCGAGCAATGTCAGGGTTCACGCGGAGGATCCGGCGAATATCGTCCACGACCTCGGCGACTTGAGATCGGCTATTGAAGCGACCGACAAATGCCAACGGCTGATGCTCTTCGTTTTGCAGATATTCCAGGTACCAATCCTGTTTGCGTATGGAGTCCCTGACGGTGTCCAGCAATTCCAGGCTCGGACGTTGAGGCGCGATCCCTCCGACGGTCCGCAGATCAGGCAAAGGCAGTTGTTCGACGGGAGGCTGCTGAAGAAACAGGAAGCCAAAAGGAATGTGGGCGAGACTCGCCCACTTTTGCGCCTGAAGGAATGTTGGCTTGGTCTCGCCGGCCTCCCACTCTTGTACTCGATTAGGTTTCACCGGCAGCTTTTTAGCAACCTGTTCAGTGGAGAGACCTGCGCGCTCACGAGACCATGTGAGCAGGCTTGGATTGACTAAGGCGGCTTGGCTCATAGGGTCGCAGACAATTCAGACAAGGCAGGAAAACGCTCGTGAGCGTCCTTTGCAGATGCAGGCGACTCATGCGGGTTCCAGTTGTCTGGCATTGCCTTTCTCCTTGGCTATTAAAAATCTGGTGGCAGCGGCTACAGATTAGTAGAGAAGCGGAGCCACCAACATGATCAGGCCGGTGGCAGGGTGCGATTATGGGGTAAACCCGCAAGGACCCGAAGCGCAAAAATGTAACCCCAGACGGGTGGCGCCACTTTGTTTCAGTGCATTTCGTGAGAGAGATGCTATCCGCCGCTGCGCCTTATCAACCGAGTCTGCGCGGTGATCGGGCAGATTATTACCAAGCGATTTCGAAGGTTGCAGGGACGAGGTCTCCACGATACCCTCCCTCCGTCGCTGCCAATTCAGCGACCGGGTGTGAGAGCCCGAAACAATCAAGGCGCAAAGCGCCCCAAAACCAATCGCGGCGTTTTTTTTCGTCTGCGATATGGCTTTATGGCGGCTGTGCGTGGGAGACCTTCGGGTCTACCGGTTGCCTTGATTGCCGGTTTCTCACCCCCCAAGCCTGTGAGAAGGCTCGTGGCAGCTCCTCAAATCAAGGACGTTGACCATGAACAGAACAAATCCGTACAAAATTTGGCTTTTCCCTCTACACAGTCCCCAATCGCGTAACGCCCTCCCACACCACCTCTCCCTCATCGGAGGTGGCCAATGACCCATCAACCCGAACTCAAAACCATCGGCCTCACCCCCGCCATCTATTGCGGCGACCAAGCCCTATTCCACGTCACTCGCAACGTCCCCCTCGGCGATGCCCTGGCCATGGCGTCCGATTTTCTCTTCCTCGCCAAGCAGCTCACTGAAGATGCCGCTTACGCCAAGGACACTGACCGGCATGCCTGGGCTGCGCATTATTTGACGTCGATGAGTAAGGCGGTGGTGGATGATGCGGTGAAGGTGTTGAATCGGGATCGGGATAATGAGGTGGCGAATAAGCGGGCGGAGGGGATGGCTGAGGGGTAGCTCGCGATTGGGCCGGACTTTGTCTGGTGTTTGGAGATAGGTAGGGCAGTTGTAGGAGCTGGCTTGCTCGCGAAGATGGCGGCCATTTAGCGGGATGGGTGGTTGGTTTGAGTTTTTCGCGAGCAGGCTCGCTCCTACAGGGGTTTCGGGTATCTGAAGCCCGTTGTTGGCCCCGGGGTTTCGGGGCCTTTGGGTGCGCGGGTCAGAGCAGGTGCTGGGAGATCAGTTTTGAGATTTCGACCATCGACGTCCGGCCGGTGAATTCGAATTTCACTTTGCCCAGCGACGAGAAGTAGATCTCCAGTTCTGAATCC
>LNAP01002061.1_pt1 | contig 20509 bp, 14 predicted proteins | sample 602601 | NCBI WGS metagenome assembly LNAP01 (sample SAMN02440304, study PRJNA202911) | soil metagenome | biome: Subtropical and temperate rainforests or woodlands; isolation source: soil samples (1 kg each in a 20% v/v slurry with milli Q water) were... ...
CAGGTGTCCGAGGTCCTGTTGATGCTGGCCATGCCGTTTCTGTTCGTGCGGCTGGGGGTCAAGACGATGCTGGCGGGAGGCATGGCCCTGGTGTTGGATCAAGGCATGTCGGGCGGTGTGCAATTGGTGGGCCTGCTGGTCGTCCTGCTGGCCACCGCAGCCTGGGGCGTGGACAACACCTTGTCGCGGGCGCTGGCCGAGCGCGACCCCGGTCAGGTGGTGATGCTCAAGGCAGCGCTGGGGGCAAGTTTGACGACCGGTTTGGCCTGGCTCAGCAATGAACCCTTGCCCGGCTGGATGGCGGCACTGGGCTTGCTTGCGGTGGGGGCCACCGGCTATGGTGTGAGTTTGAGGCTGTACTTGCTGGCGCAACGCGCATTTGGCGCTGCCCGTACCGGTTCTGTATTTGCCTTTGCGCCCTTTATAGGCGCGCTATTCGCCTTTGCGCTGGGTGACCGTTCAGCAGGCACACTGATGATGGTGGCTGGACTGCTGATGTTGTGCGGTGTCGCACTGCACCTGGCCGAAATCCACGGGCACGAGCACGTTCATGAGCCCATGGACCATGAGCATGCCCACGACCATTCGGACAATCACCACAAGCATTCCCACCAGCCAACGGTCATTGGCACGCATTCCCACTGGCATCATCATGAGGAAGTGCGGCACAGCCATGCCCATGTGCCCGATGCGCATCACCAGCATGTGCATTGAAATCGTTCAAGTCCTTTGTTTGGGCCCGAGCCTGTGCCTGTGCCTTGACGAGCAAAAGAACCTTGAATTTTCTGAAGTTGAAGGCCAGTGACACGGTCAAGGTCAATTACCGGGGCACCTTCCCGGACGGCAAGGAATTCGACAGCTCCTACAAGCGCAACCAGGCGATTGAATTCCCCTTGGGCAACGTCATCCCCTGCTGGACCGAAGGCGTGCAGCGCATGAAGGTCGGCGGCAAGGCCAAACTGACCTGCCCGGCGTCCATCGCCTATGGCGCACGCGGCGCCGATGGCGTGATTCCGCCGAACGCCACGCTGTTGTTTGAGGTCGAGTTGCTGGCCATCAACGGCAAGTAAGGGCGCTGAATTTGTCAGGCCGGGCTCGACATCGGAACTTGAGACTTGAAATCTGCGCAGTGAACCTTATTTTCAAGAGTGAAGCTTTGCGGTCATGGGGACTGCGGGCTGCTCACCCAGGATACTGTTGAAGAAGGAGAATCTCATGAATGCACTGATGACACGCGGCGGTCTGTTTGACGACTTTTTCCGCGATGTGGCCCCTGGTTTTTACATCAAGCCCCTGCATGGTGACGCCCTGCCGACGCCCTCCCAGATCAAGGTGGACGTGAAGGAAAGTGGCGACGCCTACACCGTGCAGGCCGAAATTCCGGGCGTGCCCAAGGAAGACATCCAGGTCGCCGTGGAAGGCAATGTGGTGAGCCTGCGCGCCGAAATCAAGCAGCAGGACAGCACCAGCGCAGACGAAAAAACCCTGCGCAGCGAGCGCTATTACGGTGCCGTGTCGCGCAGCTTCCAGTTGGCCTCGGACATTGACCAGACCCAGGCCAAGGCCAGGTACGACAACGGCGTGCTGACCCTCACCTTGCCCAAAAAGCAGGCCCTGAGCGGTGCGCAGCGCCTGACCATCGAGTAGGCCGCTGCGCAGATGCTGCCGGGCTTACCTGAATATCTTGCCCGGGTTCATCACGTTGCCGGGGTCCAGCGCCTGCTTGATGGCACGCATCATGGCAATGGCCCCGGCGTCGGCCTCCTGCAGCGCCAGCAAATGGCCTTCGAGTGAGGAGCCAACGCCAAACGGGATCACCGGCACCTTGAAGCGCGCGGCCCAGCTTGACGGCGTCCGCCACATCCTGCGTGTTCTCGGAAAAGACCACGGCGGCACGCTGAAGGACGATTTGTCGCGGCCATGCTGTTCACGCACCACCAGGGCCGCAGAGCACTGCGGACCAAAGCGCTCGGACAAGGCTTGCCGCAAGGCGGCGGGTGCGGGGCGACTGTCAATTTCCGGGTGTAACGAAGGGGCGGGTGCGTTCAGGATGGGTCTCCGTGATAATCGTCCGTTCTGCTCAAGTGCGCCCTCACCAGCACACGACACCAGGCATCCTTCCATTTTTTTGAGAGTTCATCCATGGGCAACCGACTGACACAAATCGCCACCCGCACCGGAGACAACGGCACCACCGGCCTCGGTGACAACACCCGCGTCTCCAAGGACAGCCTGCGCGTGCACGCCATGGGCGACGTTGACGAGCTCAACTCCAACATCGGCGTGCTGCTGTGCGAAACCATGCCCGACGGCGTGCGCAGCCTGCTGGTCGAGGTCCAGCACCAGCTGTTCAACCTGGGTGGCGAATTGTCGATTCCGGGCTTTGAGCTGCTCAAGGCCGACGCGGTGCTGGTCTTGGACAACGCGCTGGCGCAGCACAACGAGGCGCTGCCGCGCCTGCAGGAATTCATCCTTCCGGCAGGCACCCGCGCCGCCGCGCTGGCTCATGTGTGCCGCACCGTGGCGCGCCGGGCCGAGCGCGCCGTGGTGGCGCTGGAAGGCCAGGAAGTGTTAAAAGACACGCCCCGGCATTACCTCAACCGCTTGTCGGATCTGATGTTTGTGCTGGCCCGCGTGCTCAACCGCTACCGCAGCGACGGCAGCGTGGGCGATGACGTGTACTGGAAAAGTGAGCGGATGGTGCCGCAGAGCTGACCCTCCCACAGTCACAGCGCGCGGGGCAACGCGGCATGCGGCCGCGTCCCGAGCCAGACAATGGCCGCGCCGGTCAGGGCCACCGGAATCAGCGAGCCCGCATTGAGCAGCTGCCAGCCCTGGGTGGTGACCAGCACGCCCGAAGCAAAGGAGCTCAGCGCGGTGATGGCAAAGACGAAAAAGTTGAGCGCGCCCTGGGCCCGGTCTTTCTCCGCTGGCGTGTAGGTTTGCAAAGACAGGGTGGTGCTGCCGGTGAACAAAAAATTCCAGCCCACGCCCAGCAAAAACAGTGCAATCAAGAACTGGTGCAGATCCACGCCCGACAGCGCCACCACGATGCACGCGGCATTGAGCAGCACGCCCACCCCCATGATCGGCAGCACGCCAAAGCGCTTGATCAAATGGCCGGTAAAAAAGCCCGGCGCAAACATGCCGATCACATGCCATTCCAGCACCAGCGCCACGTCAGCAAAGGGCAGGCTGCACTGCTGCATGGCCAGCGGTGTGGCGGCCATCAGCAGGTTCATCACACCAAAACCCAGCGCGCCGCAGGCGGCAGCCACCATAAAGACCGGCTGGCGCATGATCTCGCGCAGCGGGCGGCCGTCGTCGTTGTGCATCTTGGCTGGCGCGGGTGGAAAGGTGATGAAGGACAGCACCGCCATGGACAGCAGCGCGACCCCGGCCAGCGCCAGGTAGGCGCCCATGAAAGGCACATCGGTCAGGGTGCGCGTTTGCGCTGCCAGGTTGGGTCCGGCGACGGCACCAATCAGGCCGCCGGCCATCACCATCGACACCGCTTTTTCCTTGTAGCCCACCCGGGCCAGCTCGGCGGCGGCAAAGCGGTACAGGTTGGCATTGGCGTTGTAATAACCGGCCATCACCGTGGCCGCGCACAGCAGCCAGAAGTTCTGGCTCCAGGCGGCATAGGCGCACAGCAGCGCGCTCAAGGCCGCCACCACCAGCCCCATCTGGAACGCGGCCTTGCGCCCAAATCGGTGCTGGCTTTTGGCCACCAGCCCGGTCGAAAACGCGCCGCCCACCACATAGCCCATCACCGGCAGCGTGGCCATCCAGCCCAGCGGCGCCAGGCTGAAGCCGACCAGGCCGTTGATGGCGATAAACGTGACGTTATTGGTCAGAAAAAGACCTTGGCAAATGGCCAGTAGCCAGAGGTGTCGGTTCATGGGAAAGTTGGATGTATCAATAAGAAGCTGCTTATTGTCACTTGGTCAGCACGTCCGCGGCATGTCGGTTCATGAGGGAAGCCAGTCAAGTATTCAAGCCGGCGCTGTCGGCGCCGTCGTCCAAGGACATCGACGGTGGTTCATCGCGCCCACAACACACACCGGGTGGGCATCAACAACACCGACCACGCGTTTCAACTGGAGCAATGCGTCCAGGGGGTCAAGCACTTGAGGGAAAAGTCTGTTTGGTTTGGCAGACTGTGCCACTTGCAACCCGACACGAAGCTGGGTGCAGTCCATGGCTTGCTGGGCGCGCGTTTTCTCGGTTGAGTCGTTGGCCCGAAGTCGCGCAACGGCCAGCCCGGCCAATGAAGACCGGACCTTGGCGGCCATCTCGGCGAACACACTGCTGGGCTTGGTGCGACGGTAATGTCGGTAATCCTTCAGCTCGATCAGCCATAGGGCACCGTCAGCGCCCAAAGCCACAACATCCACGGCCTTGGACCCGTTTGCAAAACTTTGAAACTGGTTACGGTGAAATGCTGAATCGTCGTATTTCCATACCCACCAGCCTGCAGGCATGGTCAGCGTCATGCCATCCACATCGACAGTCTGGCTCATTGGCTGACCTCCATGTACCGGTCGCTTTGCAGCAGGTTTTCGTCGAGCAGCACCAAGGGATCAATGCTTGTAATGTCATTGCCTTGGCTCACCACCGACTGGCCACGTTGCAAACCGAGACCAAAGTAACACGGCAATGGGCGATCCGGTTGCTGGCTTGCCACCTGCAAAATCTCGAATTCACGCAGCAAAAACAAACTGTGTGTGGCCAAAATCACTTGCACACCCAGGCCCGTCAACAAAAACAATGCCTCCGCCAGCAACTTGATGGCTGCGGGGTTCAGGTTCGCCTCGGGCTCGTCCCAAAACAAAGTGCTGCCGCGCTCAATCACACCGTAGCGCAACAGGTAAATCAGCATCGCCAGCTTGCGATGCCCTTCTGCCAACAGTTGCGATTCCAGACGCGAACCATCGGGGCGTTCAAACACCAGTTCGCCACCGTCAAGCTTCAAATCGCCGCCCAGCAGTTTTTGAATGCGCTGCATCACATCAGGCAAAAGAGACGATGCCTCACGCGGCTCCAAAGTGGACATGGCCACGGCCAGGTCGCGGTAGGTTTCGTCCAGCGGGAACTCCCGATACCTGTCAAACAAACCAATCAAGCCCTTGAACAGGGATACCATTTCTTTGCTTGGTACAAACACCTGCCGGGGCAAAAAGGCGTTAATGGCTGCGGTGTCGGGCACCACATCTGGCACCACGCTCGCCTTGAGCGTGCCAGCTGCTTCCTTGTTGCGTTGAATTTGAACGTCCCAGTGCATTGACTCTGGCATCCCGGATGACTGGAACGGAGGCTCACTGCCCATGCGAATCTGAACCGTCGGTACGTGCGCACTGACCTCTGCCACTAAACGCGCATTGCTCTTTTGCCCCTGACGCGCCAGCAGACTCAGGTCAGAAACCCGAAATAAACCCGCCAGCCGTTCGCTGAGGTAGGCCTGCGCATTGTCCTTGCCCATCAGTCGCAACGGCTTTGCCGTCAAATCTGGCCAGGCCCGGCTGAACAGGTAAGCCAGCTTGAGCACATGCGTTTTGCCCGTGCCGTTGTCGCCAATGATGACGTTCAGCCCTGGTGAAAACTCAAAACTGGCGTCTTGGAACACGGTGAATTGTCGGATATGAAGTGATTTCAACATCGCTGTTTCCTCAAATTTTAAAAATGCGGTGCATGATTCATGCTTGGCGTCAAACAACGAGATTGTTTGGCCACAACAGAACCATTTCGTGAACATCCGGCACAGAAAATGGCAAATCAAGCCCAGGCAAATGCTGATCAACCGCCAATTTGGCTTGTCGAAGCAGATTTACGGCCATCGTCGTATCAGGTATTTTTCCATTGCAATCGGTGATACTGAGGCCATTGAGCAAGTTCAATAACTGCCAATCTTTAAGAAACTCAAACGCCCCCTCATGCGCAGCCATGCCCACCACCACCTCTTGAACATGGCCACCGCCATCAGTCACACGGTCAGTGATGTGAAACACCACAATTGGCTTTTCCAAGCCTTTTGCAACAGCAACTGCACCGACAAAATTTTGTGCTTGCCGCAGCGCTCGCGTGACTAGCGGATGCCCAACGCCAACCAAATCAGTGCCGCTGTCCAACTTGGCTTTGCGGTCGAAAACCATGCCGCTGTATTCACGCTTGACAGATGGATGATTTAGCCATTTTTCGGGGGTTTTGAATGAAAGACACTCCTCGTCCATCCTAGCCCGCCTACCGTTGTGCGACAGCGCACCCAAGAAAAACGGTCTCAATGCAGGCAAATCAATCGGCGGCACATCTTTGAGACCAGACAGGTCAAAACTCTGGGCGTGCCCCACCAGCTTTTTAACGGTGTCTATGGCCGAGTCGCCACCAAAAGTCCGGCTTTGCTCGTCAAACCAAGCGGCAATTTTTTCCCTGGGAATGTCTTTAGCTTGGTGGAAAAGTTGGTCAAAAAAGCCCGGGCTGGCCATGCCCAACACCAACTGCAGCAAATCTTCAGGCTCATCCATCGCCGCCCCCAAGGCTTGCATGATGCTGGCAAGTTTGATTTCAAGCTTTCCCCAGATCATGCCTTCAACGGTATCGGGATTGCGAATTGAGACCACTTCAACAGCCGCTTTTTGACCATACCGATTCAACCGCCCCACCCGTTGATGCAGACGCATCGGGTTCCACGGCAGATCAATATGAATCAAAGCGCTACAACGCTCTTGCAAGTCGATGCCCTCACCACCTGCTTCGGTAGAAATCAAGAACCGAATGCGCCCGGCATTGAATGCATCACAGACATCGTCCCTTGGCGCACTCTTGCTAACAACTTGCCCAGAAGGCAATCGAATGTTGTCCAGCCGGTTGTCACCGTTGATAAATCCAACACAATCCGCCCCGTAGCGGGCCATCAAGGCCGATACGACCAAGGCTTGGGTCTTTTTGTACTCCGTAAAGAACAACACGGATCGGTCTTCAAATCGCTCATGCACGATTTCAATGATTCGCTCGACTCTTGTTTCGTGTACCACCGCGTTGGCTGCAGTCAAAAGCTCATCAAGGTATTTGGACTCATCTTCCATAAGCCGAAGCTGCCCCTGCCGATCTTCTTTAATCCATTCCAAGATGGCGCGATTTTCCTCATCGGTGTCTGGGTCGTTCAAATCAACGCTTAACTCAATCCGGAGCTTTTCAGCCGCATCGTTCATTCGCCCGCGCCTGGCTTCCAGCGCACCACGAACGGCAGCTACAGAACTGGATGCCAATTTTTGCAGTGCGATCAACACCAGAATGACCTGGCCCCGCTGCTTACTGGACAGACCACTGGCGTAGGCTTTGCCGACCTGGATAAAACTTGTCATCAGCTCATAGAAAAGTGCTTCTTCTGGACTGTAATGAAAGGTCTCTGGGTACTGCTTTATCGGTTGGAATAACAGATTCCCTTCCATATCCGTGGCCTTCTGCTTGGCGTTGCGGATAAGAAAAGACGGTAGCGCATCTAGCATCAAGCTCTCTGGCCGCTTGGGGCTGAACCGCTTATCAAGCAAGCCCATCAACGACCAAAAACCAAAGTCTTTCCCCCGATGCGGTGTGCCGGTAAACAAAAGACAAGACTCGATCTTGCCTGACCCTTCCAGCTTTTCCATCAACTGCAAAGCAAGCGTTTTCTTTCCGTTTTCTTCCGCATACAGATGGTGCGCCTCATCCACCAGCACCATGTCCCAGCCCGGTGCATCCAACAGCCGGTCATGCCGACCGTTGCTGTCTGCGCGCAAGGTTGGCAGCGATGCGACCACCATGTTGTGTGTGCTCCAAAAATCGGCCTTGGGTGTATCGACTTCTGGCCGGTACATTGACATTCGGATGTCAAACATATTCCGCAGCCGCTCCTGCCATTGCTCCACCAATTTGGCTGGTGTCAGTATTAACAAGCGCCGAACCGCCCCCTTGGCTAACAGTGGCCACAAGATCAATCCGGCTTCGATGGTTTTACCCATGCCGACATCATCAGCCACTAGTTTGCGAATTGGCCAAGTGCGTAAAGAACGGTGGCAAACCCACAATTGATGGGGCAACAAGGAAATGCGCGACCGTGAGAAAACACCCCACGCGTCGTTGACGGACTGGATTGTCAAAGCTTGGGTGCGCAGAATAACTTCGGATGTTGGGAAGATAACGCCTGACATTACCGCATCAACCAGCCCAAGAACGGCCTTGAGTTCTAAAGTTCGAACCTCTTCCAGACCATGCGTAAAACGAACGACGGTCGTCAGGCCGCGATCGAACAAGACCTCACCTTGGCCATGTTTCGTGTGAATTACGGCGCCACCAGCAATGAATGACAGACTTGGCTCTTTCCGACTAGAGTCATTCAATTTCAAGTTCTCCCTCGTAGGAAACTGCATTTCCAAGTATTTGCTGCTGAAGTGCCTGATCCCGTGCCAGGATCAGCAACGGAATGTCGTAGGCTCCAGCGAACGTGGCGTCATCCCCCAGACTGCCGCGCAATACACCGTATATTTGTTCACTCGTGACGTCATTACCCGCCAGACCCTCAAAACCCATGCCGTGCAGCATTTTCTTCACCGCATTACCTGGTTTGAATGCCCACGCTTTAACTGCTTCACCTTTAAGAACGCCACTGCGAAGTAATTCGCGTATGACGACATGCTTGCCTAATTTCAAGCTACCACACATGGTTGGTGCATGAATACCAGAACCACTCATTTCAGGATCAGCGCTGGGCGAATCAAAATTTCTAATTTGGGATTTATCGCGATAGTCAAGGCCTTGAAACACATGGACGTAGTCATCAAACCACTTTGCCATTCGATACAGCCTCGGAAAGTTGTCCATCCACATGCTGTATGTCTCATCTTCAATTTGTTGTTCGCCATACTCATTAAGCACATTCAACCAGGCTTGGCCGTCGTGGCTTGGATCTGCATGACAAAAGACATCCCAAAAGCCCTTTGACTGCATCTTGTCAATGAATCCACGATTCTGATAGCCGCTAACTCTGCCATGACGCTGCATCAGGCCAATTGCAAATAACGTCATCCATGAACCCCGGTGATCAGAAGGGCTATCAAATCGACGCGGCACATTTGCAGGCCAGAATTCGCGATCAAATTTCTTTAGCTGCTCGACACTACTCTCCTGCCACCAGTCACGAATAGCTTTAAGTGCCTCGTCACCGCACAACAGGTCCGAATCCGACTCGTCAGGCACAGTGTCGTCATCGATAGGCTCCGACCTAAACATAACAAGCAACTGATTTTTCTCTTGGATAGAGCAGCCGACCAGATAGGGAGACGACGACTCTAGACCTTCGATCCATGATCCGTGAATTTTGACGCCTATCCATAACCGCACATCTGGATTGCCCAACAGAAATCGCAATCCTGCGACCCTGCCAGCCTGGGGATCCGGTGGCGATGCCAAAATCCATGCGGCGATCACATTTCCATGGGGCCTTTCAAGGCCAGCATATTGTTGAATCAAAGCAAGTCCTTGCCCTTGATAGGACGAATGCAGAATGCTGCAGGACGGTGCAAACGGCAAACACTGCTTGTCATACTCAGCACCCTTTTTCATCAAATGACTCCCTAAATGCCAGCTGCCATCTTTGGCCTGAAACAAAAAGCCGCCAATTTTCTCCTTGATGCGCTCGGTCTCTTCAAGTGAAGGTTCAACCAATAGTTGGCAAAGCGTGTCCATCAGTTCTGCGCTGCAGCCTTTACTGGGCACCAAATCCAGCAACAATTTGACGGATAACTCAGGCAACTCAAATTCATCACTGCGGGTTGAGCTGGCCTTCAACTGGGCCGCCACACCCAGCGATACCCAACCAGAAACTGGAAAACGATCGATAAAGCATGTCCATTTTGTTAAAGACCCATGCAGCTTTTCCCACCTTGAATTCACCGCCAAGCAAACTTTTGAAGGGTCAACAAATGCGGAAAGCGGTGATGACAGGCCGTTTGGAATCTCTCCTGCAATGGCCATAAATCGTTCAAGCAACCGATGGCCAAACTGACCTAAAAGTCGAACGGACTCCCCTTCTTCATTTTTGAGTGCTGGAATCTGCTCCCAAAACGTTGCCCAAAATTCAGATGGTGTTACGTCCTTGGCTAGCTTGAATTGAGATTTTGTCCGCTCCCAGTTGTCACGTGACCGAAGTGTTGCTTGCAACACCAAATCAGCTGCAGTTGACCCCAGCCGGTCTGCCATAGCCAGATTTGAGCGGGCACTTTCACCATGAGGCAGCCCGCCGCGTCCAGTATCCAACTCAAACTGGCTGTTGAGTATGAACCCATTGGCCGCCGGCTCGCGTGTTGGTGCGGTTACCCATACGCCAGGGGGAAAGTGGGCAACATCTTCTTGAAAACGAACAAAACCCCGCGAACCCACCCTCAGCGCAAAACAACCACCTGCCATTCTGAAATTGAGCAGTCGCGAGCTACTAAGTCCACTTTTTGCAGGTAACTGAATCACACCAATTTCAATATGCTGCAAATCATCAGTCAATGGCATAGGCAACCACTGATGAACAGTTTCATTAACTTGGATTGATCGAATCTCTTTGCTGAAAACACATTGGAGACCCGCGAGTGCCGAAAAACGATCCGTGACTTGCGCTTGTTTATCTGCACGATTAACTTTGAATTCGATGACAGTGCCGCGCAATCCTGGCGCATCAGGCAAGCGATGTCGCTGCAATAAATCAGCGGCGCCAGCGGCATCCGTCCATTGTGTAGGGAGGCATCCGCCTACAATTTTTGCCTTTAAGTCACCGCTCAAAATGCATGGCGCATCCGTGGCAAGCAGAACGCTCTTGAAACCAAGTCCAAACTTGCCGGTGAGGCCCGTTGTCTCGTCTTTGTCCGACGCCGCAAGGACTAACATGCGCTGCAAATCTTTGCCATACGATTCATTGCGTGAGCTTCCATGCCCCATGTAGTTCATCGGTCTACCCCAGTGCACAAATCGAACTGTGTCACCGGCCGTTTCCATGACGAAGCGGCCAACATGGTTAGAAGGGTGAGCAACAGTCGAATCGCCTTGCATCAATGACTGGAGTTCAGTCACGGCATCATCTGCGTTTTGCAGGATCTCAAATGCTATGCTGGATACTTCGTACTGGTTGTGCTCTACACGATGACGAATACCGTGAAGTACAGCCGCTTGAACATTTGGGTCTGATGTCATTAACTTTGACAGTGCTGTCATGGCGTCAGCAAGCTCCACTTCAACCTGATTGGTTGCTTGTTTTGCCCCTCTTTTTTCGGCCCGACTATTCCGCAGCTTGTCGAAAGAGTTCTGCCATTTGGATAACGCCGGGTTTTCCTTAACTGTTTTGAGATTGGGTAGGTCGAATGGAAGGCGGTCGAGAATTAGTTCTCGCGCAACGTCCACTTCAAGCTGATTGCTCTTCTCTAGTGTTTCCCATAATGGCCCGAGATTGGGTTCTCGCTGGTTATAGGCCTCACGCAAGATGCACTCACAGGTTTTGCGAAGCATGCTGGACAAAACTGCTTTGTCATACTGCTCAGGGCGATTCACCTCACGCAATCGCATTTGAAAGAATGACTTTCCGCCTCTTGTCCCGGCCCAGGTGAGATTGCCCATGACCAGTCCATCAACTTGAGTGTCCACCGGGACGCAAATTTCGTCACCAAGCAGTGACAACACGCAAATCTCTTTCGCGTTGGAAATCGTCGGTAAAAATTGAAGCATCTCCAGTGCATCAAGCTTTGTGTGTTCTTGACGCTTGATATCCCAAACCGGACTACTTCTGCTTTTGGGCTCAACCCAACTCAGTTGATCAGCGAAATATTCAAACGAATGGGGTTTCAGCCACTCAACGGCCAAGTTTCTGTATGAAGGCCCCATCAAGGCAAAAAATGCGCCCACTGGACCAGATGGCATCAGCTCACGCCAGGGCTTGAAATAGTTCACCAAGGTGAGTTGTGATTGCTCTTTGGCAAGTGATGACGCAACGTCCTCCCCAGTCGCACCAGAACTATCAGAAGTGCTGAATGCTTCTTTTTTTGCAGCATGGCTAGCAAGGTAACCTTCAAGAATTTTCGCTTGCGCACCATGAAGAACACTGCCTTTAGCCACACCTTGCACACCGACACAAAGAACGTCGGGAGACTTCCATTGACCATCGCGTGCAAGAAGTTGAATTTTTCGCAGTGCATTTGGTAAGTCTTCGCTGTACTGAGCGAGTTGTTGCAAGTACAAATTGAAGGCGCCAAGCAGTTGAGGGTTGCCTTGCGCCGAAATCTCATTCAGTATTTCAACCAACTTCACCACAGAAAGTGGTTTCTGGATTTCTTTAAGGAGGTGCTCAGTCACATCAGTTATGTGGTCAGAGCCAACCGCATGAATTGCTGCTTTAACAATCGACCAAGCGGGCAATGTTCTTAGTTCAGCAAGCTGCTCAATCAAAGCCTCGGATATTTCGGATGATGGAATAGTGCCAATCAGATGCCCACCTGCCTCAACCATAAGTTGACCAAGTCGTTCAAGACCAGACTTATCGTTTGCGAAGAATGGCTTGAGCACTGAAAAATTGGCGTGTTTTTGAGCCTCTTTTGAAATTGCCAAAATTCCCGCATAGCAATAGCCACACTCAGAGGCAAGCCGGTCAATATCCGCGTCTAGCGGAGCAAAGTCGATGATGTCCTCTGGGCTGATAGTCCCACCTTTTGCCAGCGGTAACCATGAGGTGCTTCTAAATGCAGGGATTCTTTCCAGCGAACGTGATGGAACGTTGCCTGCAGATGTCAGAACCAATTCCCAATAAAGCTCCGGCGTGGTCTGCCCAAGCGCCCGTTCAATGGTGGTCTCGCAACTCCAGGTTGTCACCCATTGATTTTGTTTGTCATGCAATTTCTGGTTTTTGCCAAGCTGGATTAAGCGAACACCCTTGAGAAACGCAGGGTTAGCTAATCCAGCAGGATCAACATAACAGTGATCATCAATTGGACCAAAACCACCTGAAGTATCTCGATGAAGCGGCAATGCTCTCCAGAGTTTTTCATCTGCAATGCGGATCAATATGTCAGAAATTTCAGCATCCGTGAATTGACTTGCTTCGACCTTATCGAGGCCGCTACCACCCATCATGTGTTCAATGACCTCATCCGCACCAACTTTTCGAATACCGAGTTTGCCCCAATAGTCGGGCGCTATTGCACCAGCCAATTTGGAATCGACCACGCTCCACGAGTCTGGCTCGACCATGCATTTGAGCTTGATCCAGACTTCGTCCGCCAGGTCGGCATTGATCCATAGGGTGGAGTCAATATCGCCATGATGTATTTCAGAGCCGTGAAGTACATATCGCATTCCTCGGATGACATCATCGCCCTTGACTGCGGAAGGGCGGATAGTTCTGATGAAGCGACTGCGGACCTCCATGTCCGCCAATGTCAATAGTCGTCCTTTCTTTCCTAAAGCCTCATATGCCGTTAACGTGTCAGCAGCTGACGGAACGGGAAGTGAGTTTTGCTCGCCACGTTGAACCCAGCCGGCAATTTCAGAGTCAACTACCCAAATTCTTTCTGACGGTAGGAGTTTGGCCAACTCTAGCGCCACATGGTAGTCAACAGATCCAGATGAGTACCCTTGTTTGAAGAGCAAACCCGATTGATGCGCTCTTTGAAGCATTTCATAAGAAACCGCCATACTTTTGTGAGTGAATGCGCAAGTTACTGCCAAAACCTGCAAAGATCGGTTCACGCGCACCGCCTGACCGCGTTCGTCTTTCTTGTCGCCGAGAAGGTTCAAGACCGATTGGGCGCCCCGCATCAAATTGTCCAACTGTGCGAATGGTTCCCCGTCGCCCAAAGACCTTCGCTTTGAGACTTCACGATCAATTGACGTCAGAAGGTTTCTGATCTCGTCTTCGTCAGGCAGACCCTTAGACGCATCGTCCTTGTCTGGATCAAGGTCCATCGGCAGCAGAACCTTCTCAACATCTGCGCTAATCAATAATTTCAGCGTGGGGTCGTCCAATCCTGTGACCGAATCAACTCGTTTGGTTCCAACTGCAAATCTATATTCCGTCTTAACGAGTGAAACCAGCTCTTGAAAAGTTGATCGCATACTGCGAAAGGTCTGTAGAGACTCTTTCTGAAGCATGGTTCGCACCATTGAGACCAGCTTTCTCTGTACCTCACTTCCATTGACGTACCGGCGCTGCTCAAGACTCAAGAAACTGATCAGATAGGACATTCCAGTTACAGAACATGCTTCCTCCAAGTCCACGCCGTCCAGAATATCCAGGAGCGTGACAGCATCCCAATCGGAATGTGTTCGCATCAAGGATGGTGCTTCCTCGTCAATCAGCAGGCTACCGCCTTCGATCAGCTTTTTCAACCTCGGCAGAACCTTCCAAGTTCGTTCAAGGTCGTGCTTCGGTGGCCGCGGCAACTTCAGAAGTCTAGCGCCACTTGCAATTTTTTCGAGAGACCACTTCAGTCCATCCGGAGTGATCAGCCGCACCCACGCCTGTTCATGGCATACAAAATCCCGAAAATTCTCCCAAAATCCTTTGCCAATACCTGTGGCACTGCTCTTTGAACGGGCCGAAAGTATGGCCCTCGCCAGCTCCTCCTTTTCGTTTTCACTGAGGTCATTTGCAAACAAGGCGAGAGTAGGCAACAACTGGGGCAAGATGACCTGCTGCGCTACTGATTGGTTCCAACCGGTGTGCAAATCCGCATCATCCAGGCCGGGAGACGGTTCATATGATTTGTCAGCCAAATGTCCAAACCCAGCAATTCCCCGTCGACCAGAGTCCACGAAAAATTGCCCATGTAAAACAATTCGGTATTGCTGCTGACTCTTTTCCAGGCGGAACTCATAGCTAAGCCCTTCTTCCATTGGCAGAAACACAGCCCAGTCGATGACCAACTTGGCTTCTTCACCATCGGCCGCCGCTCCTGAGACCATGACCGCGCCTTCAGCCTCCGATTTATCTGGTTTTGGCTCACGTATGCCATCTTTGTTCAGAATTCCAGTTTTTGGCCAGGCATCGAGTTTTTGAAATTGACTGAAGGGTAACGCCCCTGGAACGGCCTTTTGCTGAACACGAAACCGCAGTTTCCCTTTGCCGCCTTCGCTCACACTTCCCGTGGAAACCAATTCAGCGCTGCTGTGATCCACCCTGCGCGTGCCCTCGTCAAATGAAATCTGAACTTTGAACCCCGATATTGCCCCCGTGCTGGCCAGCTCAATCGATTCAAGACTCCGCAATAGCGGTACCACTGATCGAATCTTGCGGCTGAGCTTTTGGTCGGATAAAAACTGCATCTCGTTGGAGCCGCCGTCACCAGGGTATTTATCAACGATGCCACCGTAAGGTTTGCCGTCCTTTTGCGGAACATGATCCCGTCGCCGAAGCGGTATCCACATCAAGAACCAGCTTTGACAACCCTTGTTCAGCTGCTCTTTTGCAACCAAGCCTCGCAGCGCGTCAAACTCTTGCGACCCAACTTGATCCCAAGCGCCGTGGAACAAGTCGTCACTGTCTGGATCCCGCCACGGATTCAACAAGACATCAAAGTTCTGCTGTCCGTCGTGGGCCACGTAGAAGAACGCTTCACAAAGGTGAAATACGCTCTTCATCCCCAAACCAAATTTACCGATTGAGCCTGATTCACCCGCTTTGCTATTCAGTCCAAACGAGCGAATGGCGCGCTCATCATCTTTCTTGAACTCCCCGTCGTTAAATACCCAGAGTCCTGGGCCTTGTAGCAATGGGTGTGATGATTGGCCCTTGAAGCCGGGATGCATACCAAATACGAGCCGACGCGCTTTGGCATCATCCGCGTTTTGGATCAACTCCTTGAGAATTGGAAAACCTGACTCGTAACGGACTCGAAGGTTGTCAGCGATTAAATTGACATGGTCAGACTGAAAACCGTAACTCGCCATGGATCACACTCCCAATTGATAAGTATTGTTTTGCTCAGCCGCAATTGTCATCACACAATTCGCTGACTCGGCCAGGTAAGGCCAACTACACATACCCAGCCACTGCCGCGATCAAACCCTTCTGCACTCGTGCTCGCAGCATCGGTGGCCCCAGTACCTGCACATCCGCCCCAAAGCGCATGATGTCGCCCACCAATTCCCGGTCGTCCGAATACGGAAACGACAGCACATAGCTGCCATCAGCCTCAAACGCGCTTTCTTGCAGCGGATGCCAGCATTCGCCTGCCACCCATCTTGCCCGCTCGGGCGTAAAACGCAGCTTGGCCCAGCCCTGCGGTGCACCGTTGAAGATGCCGTAGCCGGTACCCAGCGCCTGGTCAATCGCCTTGGTCGTCACCTCTTTGGCTTTTTCTTCCAGCACTTCCAGCGCGCTGATGGCATCAATGCTGAAGCTGCGCACGTCGTCACGCAGGTGGCACCAGGCATCCAGATACCAGTTGTCGCGGTAATGCACCAGCCGCTGTGGCGACACCGCGCGCTCGGTGGTGATGCCGTTTTGCCGATTCAAATGCCAAATTTTTAGGCGCTGCCCGGCCAGTGTGGCCGCAGCTACCAGCTCAAACGACTTGGCTTGCACCTGGCGTTTGCCCGCAAACACGATGCGAATGCGTTTGGCAATGTCCTGGCTTGCCAGGCCATGCTGCGTCATAAGTTGCGCCAGCCGCGCTTGCAGTGGTTTGAGTTTGGCACCGAGCAAACCGGGCTCCAACTGCTCCAGCAATTGCTGAATGGTCACCAACGCCAGTATTTCTTGCTGGCTAAACCATAGGCCGGGCAGTTCGCTCGTTGATGGGTCCTGCGCCAACTGGTAGCCGCCCAGTTCGCGGTTGTATTCAATGGGTACGTGAAGTTGGTCGCGCAGCTTGGCGATGTCGCGTCTGAGGGTCGCGCGCGAAACTTCGAGCGAAGTCATCAGGCTTTGCGCAGATATGGCTCGGCTGGCGCTCAGCAGGCTCTTGTACCGGTACAGACGCACAACTTCACTCATTGAGTCCCCGTAGATTGGTTTGAGCCTTGATGGCTTCTTTTGGTTAGGCGGATGAATCATAGTCGACGACTTGTGCACGGCATGAGCCTGGCAGCCTGTGCTTAGTCCCAGTGGTTCGCGTCGGATTTGTTACCGCACAGTCTCACGTCATGACTCTGCGGCGACCTAAGCTGGGTGCTTTTCTCTCTATCCAAAGGCGCCAAACATGTCTTGCATCCGCTATTCACCCAACACGATCGAAAGTTACGGTACGCCGACGTCTTCGTCGAGCTTTTTAAAAGATGACCAAGAGGCTTGGAATCTGGCCTATTTGTCCTGGGATTTTGACAAGTGCAAAACCTGGCCAGACCCGCATTTCAGCACCCATGTGCGCCGCACACTGCAGTTTGTCATCGCCACCGGCGCGCTTGACCTGACTGACGATGTCAACGTTTACAAAAAAGTGCGCGGTTTTCTGCTGGGGCCAGCCCCGGCGGCGGCCTATCAGATCAACAACATGCGGCGGATTACAGAATTACCTTTGTACCTGGCCTACGGCGAAGCCTGGCTAACCAGAGTCAACGCCCGCGCCCGAAACTACCGCGAACCCTACGATGAGCGCTTTGACTACGCCATTGATGATGTGTCAATTTCGTTTGAAGTGATCCGTGCCTGCAAATAAGCCAGTTCTTTAGTGGTGGCGCGCGACAGTCGTCTTTTGTCCCGTGACCGAGTTGACATCCATTTGACATGTTGCGCCGTTAACTTAGCCGCATCAACCAGGAGTCACCATGGGCACGGCCATCCACATTACAGCACTGAACAAGACATTTCGCGGCGGACGCAAGGCGTTGCAAGACATTCATCTGAGCATTCATGCGGGTGAAATGGTGGCGCTGATTGGCGCCTCCGGCTCGGGCAAGTCCACCCTGCTGCGCCACATGGCCGGCCTGATGGCCGCCGACGGTGCGGGCCAGGGTCTGATCCAGATCAACGGCAAGACCGTGCAGCAGAACGGAAAAATCGCCTCTGACATCCGCCAGACACGTGCCAGCATCGGCTTTGTCTTTCAGCAGTTCAATCTGGTAGACCGCTTGCCGGTGATCGTCAACGTGCTGGCAGGCACGCTGCACCGGGTTCCGTTGTGGCGCAGTCTGCTGCGCTGGTTCACGTCGGCCGAACGCAGCCGTGGTGTGGAGGCGCTCAAACGTGTCGGCATTGCCGAGTGTTGCGACCAGCGCGCGTCAACCCTGTCGGGCGGCCAGCAGCAGCGGGCGGCAATAGCCCGCGCCATGGTGCAGGGCGCCCAGGTGATCCTGGCGGATGAGCCGATTGCCTCGCTGGACCCGGAGTCTTCACGCAAGGTGATGGACATTCTGGCGCAGGTGAACCGCGAGGACAAATGCACCGTGGTGGTGTCCTTGCACCAAGTCAACGTGGCGTTGAAATACTGCCCGCGCACCGTGGCCCTGCACCAGGGCCGGATGGTGTACGACGGGCCCTCGGCGGCGCTCACACCGACCTTGCTGCGCGAACTGTATGGCGCCGACGCGGACGACATCCTGGCGCTTGGCGACCACATCTCCAGCCTGCAGGACAGCAAGCCGGCACCCGTGCATCTGGTCTGGCCCACGCCGCTGGCTGCGCACGGCTCGCAGGCCTACGCGGCCTGAATCCGATTTTTTTTTCGCTTCTCAAACCTCAAAGGAAATCATCATGATCAAGAAACTGCTCGTCGGCCTGGCTGGCGCCACGCTCATCGCCATCAACCCGGTGGCCGCCCAGGAATTGAAGGAACTCAATTTCGGCATCATTTCGACCGAATCATCGCAAAACCTGAGGTCGGACTGGCAACCGATTCTGGACGGCATGAGTCAAAAAACCGGCATGAAGGTGAACGCCTTTTTTGCCCCGGATTACGCCGGCATCATCGAAGGCATGCGCTTCAACAAGGTGCACGTGGCCTGGTTTGGCAACAAGTCGGCGATGGAAGCCGTGGACCGCGCGGGAGGCGAGGTGTTTGCCCAAATGGTCAATGCCGATGGCACGCAGGGTTACTACTCGCACCTGATCGTGCACAAGGACAGCCCGCTCAAGTCCCTTGACGACATGCTCAAGCAGGGCAAGAACCTGTCGTTTGGCAACGGCGACCCCAACTCCACCTCGGGCTTTCTGGTGCCGAGCTATTACGTCTTTGCGCAAAACAAGATTGACCCAAAGACCTTCTTCAAGCTCACTCGTAGTGCCAACCACGAGACCAACGCCCTGGCCGTGGCGAGCAAGCAAGTGGATGTGGCCACCAACAACAGCGAGAACCTGGACAAACTCAAAGGCAAGCTGCCCGAGAAGTTCAACGACATCCGCGTCATCTGGACCTCGCCCCTGATCCCGCTGGACCCGCTGGTGATGCGCAAAGACCTGCCCGAGGCCACCAAGGCCCGGGTGCGCGACTTCTTCTACACCTATGGCCAAGGCGGCCAGCAGGAAAAAGATGCCCTGTTCAAGCTGTCAAAACTCTCCGGCTTCAAGGCCTCCACCAACAACCAGCTCACGCCCATTCGCCAACTCGAGCTGTTCAAGGCGCGCAACAAGTTTGAAGCCGACACCACGCTGACAGCCAACGACAAGCAGTCCAAACTGGCTGACATTGACAAGCAGCTGGCAGCGCTGGGCAAGGTGAAGTGATGCGACTGGCACCTCAATTTTGCCTGGATGTTCTTGAGGTGCCCGCATGAGCGCGCCGACCAGCATGCCCGTGTTGCGTGCCGTTCCTGCACTGGAAACTCCCCGCGCCAATTTACTCGGCCTGTTGGCCTGGGGCATCCTGCTGGCGCTGCTGGCGGGTTCCTGGCAGGGTGCCGACATGCGTCCGTTCGACCTGGTGCGCGATGCCGGCAACATGGCCACGTACGCTGCCGACTTTTTCCCGCCGAAGTTCACCGACTGGCGCATGTACCTGAACGAGATGGTGATCACCCTGGAAATTGCATTGTGGGGCACCGCGTTGGCCGTGGTCTTTGCGGTGCCGCTGGGCTTGTTGTCGTCGGTCAACATCACGCCGTGGTGGATTAACCAGCCCATTCGCCGCCTGATGGACGCGGCGCGCGCCATCAACGAAATGGTGTTTGCCATGCTGTTCATCGTGGCCGTGGGTTTGGGGCCTTTTGCGGGCGTGCTGGCGCTGTTTGTGCACACCACCGGCATTCTGGCCAAGCTGTTTTCGGAAGCGGTGGAGTCGATAGACACCCAGCCGGTTGAAGGCATTCGCGCCACCGGCGCCAACGCGCTGGAGGAAATTGTCTACGGCGTCATTCCGCAGGTGTTGCCGTTGTGGATTTCCTATTCGCTGTACCGGTTTGAGTCGAACGTGCGTTCCGCCTCGGTGGTGGGCATGGTGGGCGCGGGCGGCATTGGGGTGATTTTGTGGGAGATCATTCGCGGCTTTCAATACGCCGAAACCTGTGCCGTGATGATCATCATCATTGTCACGGTGACGCTGATCGATGTGATTTCAGCGCGAATCCGTAAATC
>LNAP01006125.1_pt1 | contig 20506 bp, 17 predicted proteins | sample 602601 | NCBI WGS metagenome assembly LNAP01 (sample SAMN02440304, study PRJNA202911) | soil metagenome | biome: Subtropical and temperate rainforests or woodlands; isolation source: soil samples (1 kg each in a 20% v/v slurry with milli Q water) were... ...
GCAGGCCTGCGAAATCGTGCTTGGCCTGTTTGACGGCGTCATGAGAGATGGCAAACCTGAGCGTTTTGTCATTCAGTCATGTGAGCTTTCCGCCAACGGTGATTACTGGGTTATTCGCAGCAACAGTGAGGATTACGTCGTCCACGGAATGACGGAGTTCTGCTACGTCGGTGTTAACGCGCACTTGATCAACGTCATGACGGGCGAGCGTGAGACAGTCGTCAGTTGCATGAGTGTCGATGAGTATCTGCAAGACAAATACGATCTGGAGGCAGTGTCGGGCAACCAGTATGTACTGACCCCGGCAATTGACCGAGGCGACAAACCGGCGCTGGTCAATTTGCGTCGAAAACTGCAGTGCACCTATCCGCAAACCCTTGCGTTGCTGACGGGCAAACAACGACTTTGGCTCACAGGTAAACGCAGGCTTCTTGAAGACGCGCAGCGACTGCTTCTCGAACAAGGCATAACCACCCAAATCGAGTTAGTGCTTGATGCCGGCGAAGCAGTCGCCATCGGCGTCGAAACCTGGCACATCGAAGCGGTGTTGAGGGCTGTGCGCGAGAGGTTGTGCTGAGCCGACGCCAAGGAGCAGTCATATAAAATGCAGTAACCCACCATCAATAGATACGGCCGACGCCATGCCCCAGCACACAAATCACCTATTTGCTTATGTAAGGAAAATCAGCAATTTCCGACCTGACGTTACCGCTATCGTGCTTTTCGGCCTGAAGGCCGAAGACGATGACCTGGTGTATCTGGAGATACGCTTTAAGGACTACGGAGAACTCCAAATTGAAGGCGACCACTTGATGCTTGGATTGGATGAGGCACTGGAAAGCGCCGAGTTCGAGTACGGTATTTTGCCAAATGATTGGCGAGTAATGAGCGAGGCGGAAACTCAGCGAATCCCATTCTTTGTCGGTGGAACATGCGTTTAGTGAGTTGACTGCTTTGGGTCGATGTCGGTCAATCATAACCGGCACAAATCGGCCAGAAGCGGACGACAACCTCATAAATAAACAAGGTAATCCCCCGGCTAGGCCGGTGCACTTCTTGAGATTTGATCGTGTGATGCTGTCATCGGGAACCTTCTGTCTCTACTAAGAGATAGGGTAAACCCAATCGAGCCTTGCTCACACGAAGTGGGACAATAAGTGTCACGTCGTCTTCATTCCGAAGAGGCGCAATAAGGCGAGTTGGCGAGGCAACGGGAATGGTCAAGATATAGGCGGAGAACTGAAATAAGTCCTAAATATGGAGCTTGTTTTTATAGCCAGAAGATACAAATCTTTAATTTTTACTTCAATGCCTCTGTTGGAATGGCGGCGCATCGCGCCGCGCTTTGTAACAAACCAGCTAACTTTGCAACAAGACAAATGTAGTGCCGTCAAGCCTTGTATTTTTCGTACTCTTCTAGATATAGCCGATCGGACTCATCGCGAAATTGATTTCGCCTCCGATGCAAATCCATTAACTTGCTGCTAATGCTTCTGTAAATTATCTGGTGAGCTTGGTTTTTTAGATATTCTTCATTGTACTCATCAATTTCAAAATCGTCGGTAAGAGCTAGGTTGACGAGTGCTAATAAGACAGCTTTATCAATTTTATCAATGGTTTCGTAATTTCCTTCGATGTCTCGATAGTATCCTTGGCTTTTTTCAATTTTTAATATTTTCATATCCTGTCTTCCTTTCCATGTAGGCGGATTCGCCTGCTTCCAGAGAGTCCATGGTGACTTTAAAATTATTAATTTTTTTACCGTCGGTTGAGATTAATTCTCTGCTTGAAGGATGTCCAGAATATCTTCTGTATGTTATCTTTTCTTCTTCAAGTTCTTTGGCAGTATAAATTATGTAGTCGGCTTTGATGGACGCGCCTACGACGCTATTGTGCGTTACAATAACTACTGGCATGCTTTTGGATATTTCTTTGAGCATTTGATTGACTTCACTCTTTAGGAAGAGATTGTCAAATGAAGACTCTGGCTCGTCTATAAGCAGATAGTCAAAGTTTTGAGCATCCTTGATTTCTTGCAATAGTCTAAATTCAGAACGCTCTCCGCCAGAAACCTTGAAGCCATCCTTGTTCAAAATTTCATACTCAATGCATGCAAAGTATTTATAAAATTCTGAAGGAGTGAATGCTTCGTTTGCTTTCAGGCTGGAAAGGTATTTGGCCGGATGTGCGTAATCTCTGAATGCATCACTAAAAGCAACCTTTTGGCCGCTAACATTTTTGATTTCACCTGCACCTTGAAACGCACGTTGTTTACAGACGATCTTAAACCCTTGAAAGCTTTCTTGGTATATTGTTTTCTCTTCCTGAAGCAGCTTGGTGATTTCGTTAAACTTCAGAAGTTTCTTGTGCTCGAACATGACTCGATAAAGGTCAACATCTTTGATCTGAGTTGCTGAGGTCTTTAGTTGGAGCTTGCTTTTAACCTCGCGAACAATGTCATTTACCAAGCTTTTCTTTTTTCTCTCGTAGGCTTTGGACCACAAGATGACTATTAATTCGCAGGCGAGTGCCTTTAGGGCGCTTGTATCGATATACTTGTCTATGACGTCTCTAAATTCAATATTTTCTATCAGCTGCCTTACTGAGCCGACAAGTTCGGTGAGCGATGCGTGCTCACCTAAGTCGAATAAGGTTTCATTGAATAATGAAGCCCTGGAAAATGAATCAAATTTCTGTGCCTCTTCAGCCGACTTCATTAGAGTATCTAAGTAATCTGCGACTCGTCGTTTGTTGGCTTCAGTGTCGATACTCAATACATCGTCTAATACGGTTTTGAAGGGAGCTAGGTGCTTGTCTGAAAAAATACTTTTCTTGCGCGTTACATCTGCATTGAATTCTTTTTCGTAGTTGGCATCGTCTCTTTGTACAAGAGAGAATTGAGGGATGTATTTTACATTTTCGCAGCTATTGTTTATCTGGGTTAAGGTTTCGGTTTTTCCCGAAGATCTAGCGCCAAGAATTACATTTAGGCCAGTTGAGAGGCATTGCCCATCATCAAATACTTGGAAAATTGAATTTCCATCAAGCTCGGAAAGAGACACTTTGTTCCTGTCGCGCAAGGCAAACTTCAACGACTTTAATGATATATCTCCGCAATCTATGTAAGTCTGCCTTGTTGGAAATTTAGTCATCCCCACGTAAAATCGCATGTCGCTGAAGATTACTGGTGTAAGTTCGGTCTCATCTTTTGACATGCGAACAAATTTTTTAGGACTGTCGACCTCACCTGCAGAAATAACATCCTTAAGTCTTTTAATAGTTTCTGCGTGAAGGCTTGGCTTCTTTTCGTAATGGGGGATTAGCAAATAATTGTTAAGATCACCAAAAATTCGCATCAAATCATCGACATTGATTGAGTCGCCGATTGCTACCACTTTCTTAGCTACTTCATTCGCCTTAAGTTGAAAGCCTTCAAGGTCATGGTTTTCTGAAATTAGAAGGAGGTGCCCGGCGTCTAAGTTTATCTCAATGCCGGGAAAGACAACGCAGTTTAGTGCCTCACAAATTTCATTAAACTGAGCAAGATCAAAAATGTCATGATTCGTTATGGCGATAGCATCTAACTCTGCTAGCTCAACATATTCTTTAAGTTTCTCTAGTGAGAATTCGAAGTGTGAGTCGCTGATTGTGGAGATGGTATGCATATGGAGGTCAATTTTCTTCAATCTTCGCTCCTTAAATACAAAAAAATAAGCCAGCTTGGTTGAAATGCCTCAACCATCTAAAATTGAGGCACTTAATTCGATTGATTAAATAGCCTTGCAGCAAGTGTTTTTTTGGCAAAAAGCCACTACCTAGAAGCTAGGTGGGTGAATGCTGGCTGTCTAGTAAAATTTTGAAAAAACGAATAATGCGTGAAGGGCGCGAATTCACTTTTGCCATGGATAAGGTGATTGGATGAAGCCAGATCTAAGTGACAGGCCTTCGAGAGTTCATTGCAAGGCTAGGAATATCGTTACCTGGGGAGGGGCGATGCTCGTCGGGGCAGGAATAACCGTCGGTGGCTACATCACGTAGCTGAGCAGATGGAGTCAAATCAACGCGTCGATGCCCAGACGGCTAAGCTCGATACCGAGGCGCTGCGTAAACACGACGAGCAGGTGCGACTAGGCAGTTTGCTAACCGTTCGAGCGTCGATGTCGAAACAGCGATAAGGGCACAGATTTATTTAATGTGTTCGCAAAGTCCGCTTATGGCCGATTTCTGCCGGTCATGCCCACGAATCGTGCTGGTCAAATCCGATGCAAATGACTGGTCCGCTCGAACGCAAACGGATGGGGAAGTCCGTGCACTAACCCCGCTCAGCAATGATCGCCGTTATTTTTGCAGCATGGCCGGATAGGCGTAGACAGAGGTGAACAGCCAGAAACAAGAAAGCCCGCACGAGGCGGGCTTCTTGAGGTGATTCATAGACTGCTGTAGACGTCTATGGATCGGTACTTGGTGGTACACAGTCATTTGAACCATAAGCCTAAGCTAATGTATTTGTTATGCTTTTTAACTGTTAAATCAGTTAGGCATACACATAGGCATACATGCTGTCGGGCATCTCAACGGATGCTCCCCTGATATCTGAGCTTGGCATGATGTCGTCCATCTCGACAAAACGACGTTCCAGACCTCTGACTGGTCTACCAAAAAATATGCCATCCATAGCCTTGGAGTGGCATTACTAGCCAGATAGGCTGGAAAATCTGGTTTGCGGGTGGTGTTGGATGGAGTGATTAGCCGCTCATCGTTTTTAATGTGAGCCCCTGAACATAGGAATGCGGAGCCATCCTATGTTCAGGGGCTTGGTCTAAAAGTCTTAATGACCTTGGTGTTGGCGACAGCCGTCGGCAACCTGTGTTTCTACTCGCATTGCACTTCGCTGAACGGGGTGATCTCCTTTGGCGGTGTCACAGCACACAGTGGTTTGCGCCAATAACCCACGCTATGCCATTGGCCATGCTTGAACCCGACCTCAGGGTAAGTGCCAATATGCGTGAACCCGAGTGATTCGTGGATACCTATACTTCCGGCGTTGGGTAAGGCGATACCTGCATAGGCCGCATGAAATCCCTGTTTTTCAAGGAGTGGCAAAAGCCGCTGATAAAGTGCACGGCCAATCCCTATTCGGTGTACGGCTGGATCGATATAGACGGTGACATCTACCGACCAACGATAAGCTTCCCTGGCTCGATGCTGGCTTGCATAAGCGTATCCAACGACCTTGCCGCTCATCTCTGCTACCAGATAGGGGTACGTCCGAATTCGCTCCGCCATCTCGTCGATGGTCGGTGGTGCCAGCTCAAACGAGATGACGGTGTCCAAAACCATCGGAGCATAGATGGCCTGGATATCGGAGGCATCAGTGGGTGTAGCAACTCTCACTTTGTAAGTCATGTCTTTCCTCGTCGCTCCCCTTATAGAACCGTGGCTGATGGATGATGAACCATACAGGCACCGTCCCTCCAGGATGTCGCGTTAGCTTCGTATATCACCATCTTGAAAAGCTTCACCACATTCGCGAATCAAAGTGAGCTTCGATCACTGTATAGGGAGCTTGAGGTAAGTGCGAGCCGCCCTTAATACGTTTTGGATGTGTGAGGTTCACAGCAGCAGATAAGTTCTGAAGATGGCGTCTCAGTAAGAGAACATGTTCAATTCACGTATGACGGATGCGATGATTTCAAACGATCGAAAACGTTGGTGGTGACCGCTATCTGTCGGATATGGATTTGGCGGGTCGGGCAAGTCAGTAGACAGGACTACGCCTAGGCAACAGTGCAAGATGCCGCCAAAGTTCAAAATGTTTTCATGCGGTTTTACCCATTCACCAGACCTTCAGATTTTTTGCCTTGGGTAATCTGCTCGTACATCCGGACCCTGCGGTGATTGCGCGCGTAACCGCCCATAGCCGAAACGGTGCCGCTTTGAATGTGATCCAGGTAACGGAACATCTTTCGCGGTGAAATAGAACGCACCTGATAGCCCAAGGCAGTCATTCGATCTTGCAGTTCATAACCCGGATTACGCTCATCCATTTGAAAGTGAAAGCCGTGTTGCTTGATGAACGCCACATTCCACAGTGTGCAAAAGCTCTTCAGGTGGACTTCTCGATACGGCTTGGGCGCTCTCGCCTGAACGCCGAGTGCCAGCAAACTCCGTCGGGCGTAGTGCTTGCAAAAGCGTGAGGCCAGGCGCCAGGCCGAGCGAACGCTCCCTCGATCCAATTGCTCCAAGCATCCGACGGCAGCCACGTCGCGTTGCCCCGTGCATTGGTCGAGCATCATGGTGAACACTGCCGGATCGTAAATGAAGGTATCGGTGTGCAACAGAAACAGATAGTCGGTTTCAACCTGCGCCAAAGCGAGATCCAGAGCACGGCCATGGGCAATGTTTCCGGCTTCGGAGTCGGTGTGCTTGCGTTCGATCAGCTCAATCCAGTCCAGCGAGCGCAAGTACTCGCTGCTTGCATCGTCAGAGTGGTTATCCACCACAATCACCGGAACATTTTTCCCACGCAGAGCCTCTTGCAGAAGCATCAGACAGGTTTTGGTCAGATCAAGTGTTTTGTAGTTAACCAACACAATGCTGTAGTTGGCGGCCGCTGGAATTGGACGGATCATAGTCTGTGGTACCTCGATGATTTCACCGATATCGCGCAACACCGTTCTTAACGGTGACGGGCGTTCACACGGTCAGTTCGAACGCGAGGCGTCACTGGTGGAGGTGTTCTGATTGCTGGCAGTGGCTGTAGCCGTGGCAGACTCTGACTGTTGAAACGAGGCCATGGCGGTTGCCCTTGCTGCTTCCATTTTGTCCATCACGGTATCGCCACCGCCTTCTGCCATCGCGGCGACTGAGGCGGTCATCAAGGTTACGATCAAAAGGGTTTTAAGGCTGTTCATGGGTGTTTTCCAGTAGTGAGTTGAGCCAACACATTGTTTGTTGGTTTGAACTCATCTTGACGCTCACGGCCTTTCGCCCAGTTCTCCGCAAAATGAATTTTTCGACAGGTTGGTGGCGAAGCTGGATTTTTTGAGAACGAGGGAGAGATAAATACGACGTGAGGTTTTGTCGCCTTGCGTGTTTCGGCCCACGCTCAGCCAAACCCCAGGAACCTGATCAGGCAATGCCAAGTGGCGCGGATGGGCCCGTCGCCCCGGCCTTGCCAAGCAGTTCGATGCGACAGCCAGGCGCCGCATCACTGACGGTCAGCATGAGGTCGTGTAAGCGCGCAACGGCGCAGACCATGCTTAACCCCAGGCCATTACCCGGTGTGTTTCGGCTCGCTTCGGCACGGTACAACCGACGAAACACGGCTTCGCGCTCACCTTCGGCAATGCTGTGACACAAATTCCGACCGACCCATGATCGGCGATTACGGTCAGGCTGACCTGGCTGTGGTCGGGACAGAACTTGATGGCGTTATCCAGCAGATTGCAGAGTGCATCAAACAACAACTGTGCGTCTCCGGCGATGACGGCAGGACGCTGACTTTTATAGAGCGTGAGGCTGATGCCACGTTCTTCTGCCAACGGCTCAAAGAGTTCGGTGGCGTCGGCACTGATCAGGTTTAGATCCAGCGGCGCGAAGTGACTGCGGCGGGCGCTGTTTTCGATTTCCGAGATACGCAGCAGGGCCTTGAAGGTCAGAAGCAGTGCCTTGGCTTCAACCAGTGCCGCGTCGATGCTGGCGGCGTATTGCGCTTCATCGAGACCGCGGCGCTGGGTGCGCTCCAGCCCGGCGATCAACCGAGTCAGAGGGGTGCGCAGGTCGTGAGCGATGTCGTCGCACACGCCTTTGACCTCGTTCATCAAGCGTTCCAGCTCATCGAGCATGCCGTTGACCACGGAGGCGAGGCGGTCGATGTCGTCGTTGTTGCCCTGGATGGGCAAGCGGCCGGTCAAATCGCCTTCGATGATCCCCTTGATCGAGCGACTGACCTTGTCCAGGCGTCGGTGGGCCGAGTAACCCAGTACCACCGCGCCAAACAGGCCGACCACCAGCAACAGCACGCCACCGGAAACCAGCGCCTTGATCAGCAGTTCATCAAATTCGCGTATGTCGTGGATGTCCTGGGCCACCAGCAAGGTCTTGCCGTCGGCCAGGTGATGGACAATGAAGCGTATCGGGCGCTGATGACCGCTGGGCTTGCGCCAATCGAACTCCTGAGGTTTGTCGTAGGCGGGGAATGGCGGCAATTGCTGGATGGCCCCGGCAATGAACTGGCCTTGTGCGTCGAACAGGCTCTGGGGAACGCGCGCTTCGGTATCCTGCTCGGCGTGATTGCGGATTTCCCTGAGTTGTAAGGCGGTATCCTGTGCACTGCGGGTTTCCACCTGGCGATACAGCGCGGTATCCGCTTCGGTTTTCAGGTAGAACGCTGTTTGCCAATAGACATACCCGAACAGTGCCAGAAACGAACAGCCGAACAGTCCGAGAAACAGCAGGCCGGTGCGAAAACTGATGGTGCGCGGGATCTCACTCAGGCGAACGGAGGACATAACCGGCTCCACGAATGGTATGGATCATCGACGGTTCGTTTTCGTCGTCGATCTTGCGTCGCAAACGGCCCATGTGGACTTCGATGACGTTGGTGCGCTCATCGTAGGCGTAGTTCCAGACCGCTTCGAACAGCATGGTGCGGGTGACCACTTGCCCTGCATGGCGTATCAAGTGTTCCAGCAACGCGTACTCACGGGGCACCAGATCAATGACCCGGTCACCACGCCGGACCACCCGGCTCAACAGGTCGACCTCCAGATTACCGACCCGCAAGCGCGTTTCCCGAGCTTCGGAGACCGGTTCGGCGCGGCGACGGTTCAACGCATCCAGCCGTGCGGTGAGCTCGATGAATTCGAAGGGTTTGGTCAGGTAATCATCACCGCCTGCGCGCAGGCCGCGAACCCTTTCGTCCAGCGCACTCAAGGCGCTGAGGATCAGCACCGGGGTGCTCACGCTTGCCGCCCGTAATGCGGTCAGTACGCCAAGTCCATCGAGGCCGCCGGGTAGCATGCGATCCAGGACGATCAGATCGAACGGTTCACTCAGGGCCTTGAGCAGACCTTCGCGACCATTGTGGACGCAGCTCACGGTGAAGCCGTGGTCACACAGCGCCGCTTCGATTTCGCGGCAGGTAAGCAAGTCGTCCTCGACGACTAGAACATGGGTCATGGCAGATGAACCGCTCACATAATCGGGCAGAGATGGCATAGTGTGACAAAGCCTGCAGCTGTGCCACGTTCCCGCCAGGTAAATAAAAGTTTAGGTTGGATTTCTGGAGACGGTGCCTTGCGCATTCTCGTGGTTGAAGATGACGCCCAGACCGCTGCTTACCTGTTACGTGGGTTGAGCGAAAGTGGTCACATCGTCGATATCGCCAGCGATGGCAATAGTGGGCTGGGCATGGCCCTGGAGCAAATCCATGACGTGCTGATCGTCGACCGCCGTTTGCCCGGCCTCGACGGTGTTGGCCTGGTCAAGGCTCTGCGAGCGCAACAGTTGCGGGTGCCAATCCTGATGCTCAGTGCGCAGGCGTCCACCACCGACAAGGTTGAAGGCCTGCAGGCCGGTTGCGATGATTATCTGGCCAAGCCTTACGCGTTCGCCGAAGTACTGGCGCGGCTCGATGCTTTGCTGCGCGGGCGCGAAAAGACGACGAGGCCCGCGCGTCAGTTGCAAGTCGGTGAGCTCCAACTCGACTGCGCCACACGCACCGCGGTACGTCAGGGCCGAGTCATTGCCTTGCAGTATCGCGAGGCGCTTTTGCTGGAGAAGCTCATGCGCCACAGCGGTCAGGTCGTGACCCGCGACATGCTGCTCGACAGCGCCTGGGACTACTCTTTCGACCCCAACGACAACGTCATCGATAAACATATCCATCGCTTGCGGCGCAAACTCGATGAAGGTTTCGACTATTCGCTGATCAAGACCATTCCCGGTGCCGGCTACAGCTTTCAGGAGACGCCGGAGCAAGGCTAAACAAAAGTTTATCTGCCGACGAACGCTCTGGTAGGCACCCCTCGCTATCTTCTGCCCATTCGTGGATTGCTCCACACAGGATTTAGCGGGGGATGGCTTGCCCATGTCGGTATCAACTTTGGCGGCACGCAGCAGGCGGGTTGCGTGTCTTTCATCCGTGGCGTTGACGTTGTTCGGCATGCTCATGCTTGACGGCTGCTCGATGGTGCCGCAATACCAGCAACCCGAGTTGCCCCTGGCGCAACAGTTCAATGGCCCGACAGATAGCTCGGCGGCTCAGGGAGGCCTGTGGTGGCGCGAGTTTCACAGCGCCGAACTCGACTTATTGATCGCCCGGGGCCAGGCCTCCAACTACACCCTCAAGGCGGCGGTCAGCCGCATCGATGAAGCCCGCTCCTCGGCGCAGGTGGCCGGGGCGGCGCAATATCCGGCGCTGAATCTGGGAGGCAATTACCAACGACAGAACAATTACGGCTCCACGGAAAAACGCAGCGTATTTGCCGAAGCCACCTATGAAGTGGATTTCTGGGGCAAACAGCGCGCTGCCGCTGACTCCGCCGATGCGTTGGCCAACGCCACGGTATTTGATGCGCAAACCCTGCGCATGAGCCTGAGTGCAAGCATCGCCGACCGCTACTTCGAGATACTGTCCCTGGAGGACCGGCTGCGTCTGGCCCAATCCATTGCCGACGATGCGCGACAGGTGCTGGATTTGGTGGAAGTCCAGGCCAGTCAGGGCGCCGTGTCGAATCTGGAAGTCGCACAGCAGCGCAATGCCATGCAGACCTTTGAAGCGGCGATGCCGGCCCTGCATCAACAACGGGACCTGGCGCTCTACCAACTGGCCGTTTTGGTGGGGGCACAGCCCGAGGGCTTTCATCTGCAAGGAAACGGGCTGAAAACCCTGCAAGTGCCGCAGCCTTCGACTGGCCTGCCGATTGGTTTGTTGCGTCAGCGGCCGGACATCCAGGCCGCTGAAGCTCGGCTGAAATCCGCCAACTTCGACGTGGGCGTGGCCCGCGCCGCGTTTTTACCGAACCTGTCGCTGGATCTGCTGGGCGGCATCGATACGCTAGCCGGCGGCCAGATCTGGAGCGCCATCGGCACGCTCAGTCAACCGGTGTTTGCCGGTGGTCAGCTCAAGGGTCAACTGCATTTCGACCAGGCCCATGTCCAGGAGCTGGCATCGAGTTATCGCGAGTCGATCATCGAAGCGCTGCAGGATGTTGAAACCCAGCTCAGTGCGGCCCGCGAACTCGATAAAAGCTACGCCCTGAACCAGTCCGCCGTGGACTCTGCCCGCGAAGCCGCACGTCTGGCGCAGGTTCGCTACCGACTCGGCTCGACCGATTTCCAGACACTGCTGATCGTCGAACGCACCCAATACCAGGCCGAAGACACGCTGTTGCAGGTACGCCTCCAGCATTTTCAGGCCGCCGTCGGCCTGTTCCGTGCCTTGGGCGGGGATTTCTCGCCGGACACCCTCGCTTCCAATTCTTCTGCTCAGGTGGCTCACCCATGAATGCCTTGAACCCACGTCGTCGCGTTATGTTCGCAGGGGCAGTGGTGCTCTCGCTGGCTGCTGTCATCGGCGGCTTTCAATGGCCCCGGCAAGCCCATGGCGCACCGGTGAAAGTCGATTCCGGCGCCGTGCCGGTGCAGATGACCCAGGTCAGCCGTCAGGACCTGCCCGTCTGGATCAGCGCCATCGGCAATGTGCAGCCGCTCAACAGCGTGAATGTGCGGGTGAGGGTGGATGGAGAGTTACAAAAAGTCCTGTTCAACGAAGGGCAGATCGTCACCGCTGGCAGCTTGCTGGCGGTCATCGACCCGCGTGTGTATCAGGCACAGGTGGCCCAGGCACAGGCCTTGGTGGCCAAGGATCAGGCGCAACTGGCTAACCTGAAGGTCAACCTTGACCGGGCCAGTAAACTGGCCGCCGCCAAGGCCGGGCCGACCCAGGACGTCGACACCTACCGCGCCCAACTGGGCGCGCAGCAGGCCACCTTGCAGGCCGATCAAGCGGGACTGGACGTGGCGCGCCTGCAACTGGAATTCACCCAGGTCAAGGCACCGTTGACCGGTCGTACCGGCCAGCGCCTGCTGGACGTCGGTGCGATTGCCCACGGCGCTGAAGCCACCGGATTGGTGACCATTACCCAGATGAACCCGATTTCCGTGGCCTTCGCCGTGTCTCAGGACGAACTGGCGGAAATTCTCGAAGAAAACGCCAAAGGCGCATTGAAGGTGGTGGCGATGACCCGCGATGGACAACAGGAAATCGCCCGCGGCCATTTGAGCTTTATCGACAGCCAGGTCACCGCCGCCAGTGGCCAGATCCAGCTCAAGGCGCAATTCGACAATGGCGCTGCGAAACTCTGGCCGGGCGAGTTGGTGAGCGCGCGGTTGCTGGTGCAGACGCATAAGGACGTGGCCGTGGTCCCGGCTGACGCGGTGCAGTTAGGACGTCAGGGTAACTTCGTCTATGTGGTGGATGCTGATCAACGGGTGCAACCGCGTCTGGTCGATGCCGCCACGGTCGTCGATGGCAAGCAGTGGATTCGCCAGGGTCTGACGGCCGGTGAAACCGTGGTGGTGCAGGGCCAGTCCCGCGTCGCGCCGGGGCTGAAGGTCACGCCGGTCAAGACCGACACCACCGCCGATTTGGCGGAGGCCGCCCGATGAATGCGCTGGCCGGATTGATTCAACGGCGCGTGGGGCTGAGTCTGCTGGCCATCGGGGTCTTGCTGCTCGGTGCCTTTGCTTACTTTCATCTGCCTGTGGCGCCGCTGCCGACGGTGGATTTTCCGACCATTCAGGTCACCGCCAAACTATCCGGGGCAAGCGCCGAAACCATGGCGTCTTCGGTAGCGACGCCCTTGGAACGCGCTTTTGCGGCCGTGCCGCAAGTGACGTCGATGACCTCGTCCAGTGCGGCGGGTAAAACCCAGGTGGTACTGCAATTCGATCTGTCGCGAGACATCGATGGGGCAGCGCAGGATGTGCAAACAGCGATCAACACAGCCACGCCGAATCTGCCCAAGACCATGTCCAGCGCACCGACCTTCAACAAGGTCAACCCGGCCGAAGGTACAGTGATGTCGCTGGCCGTGACGTCACCCGTGCGCACGTTGCCAGAGCTGGACCGCTACGCCGACAACTACATTGCCCAGCGCTTGTCGCAAATGCCCGGTGTCGGCCTGGTGGATTTTCACGGAGAACAGAAACCGGCGGTGCGAGTACAGATTGATCCCGATGCGCTGGCCGCTCGCGGCCTGACCTTGGAGGATGTGCGCAGTGTGATCGGCGTCAGCACCCTTGATCAGCCCAAGGGCACCCTTGATGGCCAAAGCCGTTCTATCACCCTTGGTGCGACCGATCAATTGCTGGACCCTCAGCACTATCGTGATCAGGTTATCGCCTATAAGAACGGCATGCCGATCAAGCTCGGTGATCTGGGGCGGGTGATTGCCGGCGCCGAGGATACGCAACAAGCTGCGCAATTAGGTGCCGAGCCAACGGTTATCGTCGACATCCACAAACAGCCGGGTTTCAACCTGCTGTCGACCATCGCCACGATCAAGGCCAAGCTGCCCGAACTGACCGCCTCATTGCCGCGAGACGTACAGGTACAGGTGGTTGGTGACCGCACCCAGACCATCGAAGCCTCGGTCAACGACATGCAGTTCACCTTACTGCTGTCGATTGTGCTGGTGGTCGTGGTGATCTTTGTGTTTCTGCGCAAAGCCACGGCAACGCTGATTCCCAGCCTGACCATCCCGCTGTCCCTGGTGGCCACTTTCGGGGTGATGTACTTGTTGGGCTATAGCCTCGACAACCTGTCGATCATGGGCCTGGCGATTGCCGTAGGGTTTGTGGTGGACGATGCCATCGTGGTCATGGAAAACATTGTCCGGCATTTGGAAATGGGCAAGTCGCGCCTGCAATCTGCGGTCGACGGTTTGCGCGAGGTAGCGTTCACCATTGTCTCGATGACGGTGTCGCTGATTGCGGTATTCCTGCCGATCCTGTTGATGTCCGGCATTGTCGGGCGCTTGATGCGTGAATTTGCGGTGACCGTCAGCGTCGCGATTATCATGTCCGGCATTGTTTCCCTGACCATCACACCGATGCTCTGCGCGTGGCTGCTCAAACCCCATGCCGATCATGAAGAGGGGCGCTTTGCCCAGGCCTGCGAGCGGGTGTTCGGAGGCCTGCACAACGGTTATCGCCGTAGCCTGGATTGGGTGCTGGACCATCAGCGCATCACCATGGCGGTGGCCATCGCAACCATGGTGGCGACGGCGGTGCTGTATGTCGGCATCCCCAAGGGCTTCTTCCCGCAACAGGACAACGGCTTGATCCAAGGTGTGGCCGAAGCAGCGGCTGATATTTCACCCATCGCGATGCGTGCACAGGTCAACCGCGCGGCCGACATCATCGGCCAGGACCCGGCGGTGGCCCGGGTGTATTTCTGGATCGGCCCGAACCCGACTGTGAGCCAGGGCAAGGTGATGATCAACCTGAAGCCGTTCAGCGAGCGCACCGCCAGCGCCGCCGAAGTTATCCGTCGCCTGCAACCGGCGCTCGACCGGTTATCCGGAGTCAAAGTGTTCATGCAGGCCAACCAGGACATCCAGATTGGTGGTCGTGCCAGCAAGACCCAATACCAGTACACCCTGCAAGATCCGGACAGTGTCGAACTGGATCACTGGAGCGGTGTGCTGCAGGAGAAGCTCAAGATTTTGCCGCAGTTGCAGCACGTAACGTCGGACCAGCAACAGGCCATCGCCCAATCGACCCTGGTGATCGACCGTTCCACCGCTGCACGGCTGGGCGTAACGGTGCAGGCCATCGACGACGTGCTGTACGACGCCTTCGGTCAGCGACAGATTGCGACGATGTTCACGCAGCTCGATCAGAACCACGTGATTCTTGAACTCGACCCGAGCTGGCAAACGTCCACCGCCACCCTTGAGCATTTATTTGTCCGCGCAAGTTCCGGCACCCTGGTGCCGCTGAACCTGCTGGCCAGCGTCAAGACCGAACAAGTGCCGATCATCATCAACCATCAGGGCGTGTTCCCGGCCATTACCCTGTCGTTCGACCTCGCGCCCGGCCATGCCCTGAGTGAAGCGGTCACCGCGATCAATCAGGCGTCCCTGGCCGTCGCAATGCCCGACACCGTGCTGGGCAGTTTCCAGGGCACCGCCCAGGCCTTCCAGGACTCATTGAAATCACAACCCTGGCTGATTCTAGCGGCGATCCTCACGGTCTACATCGTATTGGGTGTGCTGTACGAGAATGCTATTCACCCGTTGACCATCATATCGACCTTGCCGTCAGCTGGTTTCGGCGCACTGCTGGCATTGATGCTCTGTGGTCAGGATCTGTCGGTGCTGGGGATGATAGGCATCATTTTGCTGATTGGTATCGTCAAGAAGAACGCAATCATGATCGTCGATTTCACGTTGCAGGCCCAGCAGCAGGGCCTGTCGCCCCGGGAGGCGGTACGCGAAGCCTGCCTGTTGCGTTTGCGCCCGATCCTCATGACCTCCCTGGCTGCGTTGCTGGGCGCTGTGCCGCTGGCCTTCGGTCATGGTGCCGGTTCCGAGTTGCGCCAGCCGCTGGGTATCGCGATTGTCGGTGGCTTGGCGGTGTCGCAGATTCTGACGCTGTACACTACGCCGGTGGTCTATCTGTGGTTTGAACGCAGGCGTCGAAAAACACTGCTCAACCGCGCTGAGGTTACGGTTTTAAACCCTTAACTACCCAAAAACCTCTGCAACCCGGTCGGGGTTTTGCGATTAAAGCCATCCTGACTTGTAACAACCAACCCAGAGTTAGCGGTGACGAAAGGCAGAAATCGGCCCAAAGCCGTCATTTCGTAGACGCTGAGTGGAATACGGTAGCTGCTTGACTTGTTGAGGGTTCGAACCTCTCCTTAATCGCCACAGTCTTAAAGTATAAGGAGTTGATTTTAAAAGAGTTATTTTTTGGTTTTTCGTTCAAAAATTACCCCATAGAACTGGTGCGCCATGTTGGTGCGAAAGTCTCCTTTGTTCAACGTGGTAAGCGCATTGTCGCTAGATACGCTGAATATCTCGGACGACTTAGCTTTCCACTGTTACTGATAGGGTGATTGCTCACACTGTGCTGATAACGCTGAGTTTCCTGCAGCGTTCAACCGTCTGTCGTCTTGGAAGCGCAGAGCTCTCACCGGGCTAGTGAGCGGCATTGCTAATGCACAACTGAAGCCGAAGCATTGACGTCTATCAAGCGAAGTCTTGGGTGGTCAGGCGTGCTGGGAGAGAGTGAAATGGCGCTTCACTGCCGTAAGTGAATTCCCCGTCTGGCGGACGGCAGCCCTGATCTCATCTTTAGTTACCCCGAACTTCACGGCCCAAAAACTTAGCTCGAAGCCGTCGTTTATGTTGATTATGAGTGCGTCGGTGTTAGCCACAGATTTTTGCTTTTTCATTGGACTTTCCTTGTCAGAATTCAAGAGTGCTCTGTCAGAGTAGTCTGTGCAGACGAAGAGCGCTGAGGTTTTCTGAGCTACTTTTAAAAGTTTTTGATCGATCGTCATTGATCCTGGCGATCGGTGAAGTTGATCGTACGGACAGAACATCGTTTGGAAATCGGCTACATGATGGTGAAAACTGAAATCGCCAGGACCTGAAGCCGATTGGGAAATTACGAACTTTGGAAGTGATCGCACATTATTCAGACGATCATGTCCTGCTGCATAAATCGAGACGCAACTGATTATCCTAGGTCCCATGGTCAATTTCCTACAGACACCTAATTGGGGAGCTCGCTATTCTCCACTAAACAGATGCGCATAACCGGAATCGAAGTCATGGGCGAGCAATGGATTGCTGTTACTAGTATGTTGGCGTTGGCATGGATCGTATTCATCGCGCTGATTATCGAGCGGTACCTTTTTTGATTCCCAAGCGCGCCGTTAAATTCTGGTAATTTTGAAATGTGCTTGTGGGCGGAAGTCGGAGAAACACACCAAAGCGCCCTTAACGTCATAAACGCATGTCCCCCCCTCTTCCAATAACGCCGCTTATGTTCAAAAGGCCCCCACATCCAGGCTAGGTGTGGGGGCCTTTTTTAAGGTAACCAAGCCCCCAACACTGGCATGCAAGTGCAGGGGGGCTTGGCTGAGGAGCGTGTCGTCCGTGGCATCAGAAGATTTCATTGTCGGGCGTCTATAGGACTGATAAGGCCACTCTAGGGCGGATGTTGGCAAAAAAAGTCAAAAAAGGTGGTGATTGTCTTTGTTCGGCGCAGGTGCTTACAGCGCTTGCAGCCAAACCGTCGCGCACAGGCCACGGTGCGCTTGGGTATCGCTGAACGACAACTGCACCCGTGCGCCGCTGCGCTCTACAATCGCCTTGACGATCGACAGGCCCAGCCCGGAGCCGGCCTCGTCGGTGCCCAGGCTGCGGTAGAATGGGTCGAACACCCGCGCCTGTTCTTCTGTGGCAATGCCGGGGCCGGAGTCCTTGATGTGCAGCACTACGGCGCCTGGGGTCTGGGTCACCGAGAGGTCTATGCGCCCGCCCTCCGGGGTATAGCGAATGGCGTTGTCCACCAGGTTTTTCACCAGAGTGAACAGGTCCATCGCGTTGAAGGTCACGTGCACGTCCTGAGCGCCGTCCACGCCTATATCGAGCTGCTTGCGTTCGGCCAGCGGCAGCAGGTCTTCACGATACACGGCATGCACCGATAGGCGGGTGTGCACCCGTTCCGAGGTTGACTGTGCTGCCGCCAGACTCAGCAGTTGGTCAATCAGCTGGCGCCCACGCGCGATGCCCCGGGACAGCGGCACAAAACGCTCGCGGCTCATGGGCGACATCTCGGTGGCGGCCAGCCGGTCGGCCTGCAACGCCAAGGCCGTCATGGGCGAGCGCAGCTCATGGGCGGCATCGGCGACAAAGCGCCGCTGGCTGTCCATGGACTGCGCGACGCGCGCCAGCAGGCGATTGATCGCCACCACAAACGGGCGCACTTCGGTGGGCAGGTGCTGCTCCTCAATGGGGTGCAATTCTTGCTCGGCGCGTTGGTCGATCTCGGCCGCCAGCACACCAATCGGGCGAAACAGCTTGCGCACCAGGTCGCCGACTACCAGTAACAGCACGGGGAAAAGAATCAGGAACGGCAACAAACTGCGCCAGGCGGCTTCACGGGCGTCCTTGTCGCGGGCGTCGGACTCCTGGGCCACGGCGATGCGCTCGCCACCGGCGGTGGTGTGCACCAGCACGCGAAAGGCTTCACCGGCCATCTCAACCGTGGATAAGCCATCGGCCAGGCCGGCAGGAAAGGGCAGGGGCAGGGCTTCATCAGTGGTGCCCGTGGCGTGCGGGCTATCGCTCAGGCGTTGAATGATCACCCGGGTTTCTTCGTCGTCGCCAGCCAGGGCCGGGCCTTGCGGGTACTGCAGGGTCATGTGCTGGCGGTCGAACAGCATCGCCACCTGGCGCAAGGTGGCGTCCTGTTGTTCGTGGGTTTCTTCAAACGCCGAGACAAACGCAAACACGCTGGCCGCCAACGCCACCAGCAGGATCGCCAGACACAGGGTCACCGACAGCCGCAGTTGCACCGACTCACTCAAACGCTTCTTGAAACCATCCATCCCATGCCCCTGACATTCTTGATCACGTGGGTGCCCAACTTGCGCCGCAAGGCGTGAATCAGGAACTCGATGGCGTTGCTCTCCACTTCATTACAGGCGGTCTTCCAACTCACTGCGCGAAAGGATCGCCCCCGGGCGGATCAGCAACGCTTGCAGCAGCGCAAATTCGCGGTTGGACAACGCCACTTCGCGCTGTTCGTCGGTGCTCGCGTGTTTGCTCAGCAGGTTCAGGGTCACCACGCCATTGCCCAGCACCGACTGGGCGGCTCCACCCTTGCGCCGCAGCACAGCGCGAATGCGTGCCAGCAGTTCGGCGATGTCGAAGGGTTTGAGCAGGTAATCGTCGGCGCCACCGTCCAGGCCGCGCAGGCGGTCGTCGAGGTTGTCGCGGGCGGTGATGATCAGCAGGGGCACGGGATTGTTGCGCGCGCGGATGCAGTCCAGCACGTCGAGGCCGTCCTTGTCGGGCAGGCCCAGGTCCAGCAGCACCAAGTCGTAGGAGTGGGTATCGAGCGCGGCCAGGCCCGTGAGGCCGTTTTTAACCCAGTCGGCGGCATAGCTCGCATCGCTGAGCGCGCGCTGGATGGCGTCGCCAATCATGGAGTCGTCTTCGACCAGTAGAATCCGCATCTTGCTCTCCAGCGCCAACTCAAACGCAAACGCGGCGAGGAAGTCGCCGCGTGCGTAGTGAAGCATGTTGTCAGCCTTTCATCGAATCGAAGGCTTTGAGCAGGTCGTCCATCGCGGCCTGGCAGTCGGCCTGGTTCGGGCTGGTGTCACGCAACGCCGAGAGCGCGCGGTCGATGGCTTTGTCCAGCACGTGCCAGTCGCTGGCGGCACGCGGTTTGATCCCGGCTTCGGCGCTGTCCCAGCTGCTTTCCAGGTCCTTGATGCGGGCTTTGGCGCCCGCCAGGTCGTGCTTGGAGACCAGGGCCGACACGTCCACGGCAATGTTGCGGAACTCCGACAGGTCCCCTAGTTTCGAGGTCTGGCGCTGGCTGCTGCTTGAGCCGGCACTGGCTGCGTCCTTGGGTGTATCGCCAGGTTTCGAGCAGCCAGTGGCGATGCTCAGCAGGCCGATGGTGGAAATAATCGCGACGTGGCGGATCATTTTTCTGAGGTTAAGCATGGCGATGTCCTTGGGTTCAATGAGTAAGGGGTTTGCGGTTGCCGACGCTGAATTGAGCCACGGCCACCAGCAGAACGATGACGAACAGGAACAGCGCGCTGGTCCAGCTGGCGCCCATGCCCAGGCCGCCATAAGTCTTGGCCTGGGTGAGCAGATCGCCCAGCGAAGCACCGAAGGGGCGGGTGAGGATGTAGGCGACCCAGAAGGTCAGCACGCTGTTGACGCCCAGGCGCCAGGCCAGCAGGGCAACGCCGATCAGGCCGGCGAAAATCACCGCGCCGAGGGTGAAACCCAGGCCCAGTGCCTCGGTGGCCAGGTCGCCGGCGGCAGTGCCCAGGGCGAAGGTGCAGAGCACCGTGGTCCAGTAGAACCATTCGCGCCGTGGGGTGACGATGTCGCGGATGGACAGGCTGCGCTCGGTGCGGTACCAGAGCATGAAATTGAGCGCGAGCAGCACTGAGAAAATCGCCGTGCTGGCATACAGGCTGACGTCGAGTTTATCGGTGAGGATATCGGTGATCTGTGTGCCGACGATGCTCACCAGCACCACGGTCAGCCAGTAGATCCACGGTGTGTAGGCCTTGGTGCGCAGCTGCCCGAACAGCGCGAGCCCCAGCAGCGCGGCCATGCCGAGGCTGGTGGGGCCGGCGCCGAAGCCGGCATCCACGGCGAGGTAATCCGCGCCGGTTTCGCCCACGGTGGTGGACAGTATCTTGATCACCCAGAATGACAGCGTCACC
>LNAP01006839.1_pt1 | contig 20504 bp, 18 predicted proteins | sample 602601 | NCBI WGS metagenome assembly LNAP01 (sample SAMN02440304, study PRJNA202911) | soil metagenome | biome: Subtropical and temperate rainforests or woodlands; isolation source: soil samples (1 kg each in a 20% v/v slurry with milli Q water) were... ...
CCTCCCACATGGGCTCTGCGGTGTTCATGCATTGTGTGTCTGGCGCCGGACCAGTGTGGGATGGGCTTGAATCCTCCCACATGGGCTCTGCGATGTTCATGCATTGTGTGTCTGGCGCCGGACCAGTGTGGGAGGGGGCTTGCCCCCGATGAGGCCGGAACTGACGCCGCCGCTATCACAGCAATACCGCGTACCGACACGCCAATGACAGTGATTACACAGCAGTGACCGTGTTTCTCAACAGTCGGCCGGAAGACTGAATATGCGCTGGATCAGTCGATGATGTCTGGCTGATCCAGCCTCATCAAAGGCAAACCAGCTCCCACCTTTGAGCTGGTTTGCACAAAAAAAGCGTCAGGCGCCAGGTTGCCAGCCGCCGCCCAGCGCGGTGACCAGCCCCACACTCGCCTGCAACTGCCGTGTCTGCACCGCTTGCAAGGTCCGCTGCGCCTGCAACGCCGCTGTCTGCGCGGTCACTACATCCAGATAGCTCACCGCGCCGGCCTGGTAGCTGTTCATCGCCAACGTTTGCGTATGCTGCGCCGCATCTGCCGCGGCTTGTTCATCCTGCGCCTCCTGCTGCAAATCCCTCAGTTGCGCCAGGTTGTCTTCGACCTCGCGCACGGCTTTCAGTACCTGGCTGCGGTACTGTGCCGAGGCTTGTTCGAACTCGGCCTTGGCCTGGCGTTCGTTGGCGCTCAAGCGACCGCCATCGAAGATCGGCAAGTTCATCAGCGGCCCCAGCGCCCAATACCGATTGCCCGCCGACAGTAAATTCCCCACGCCTTGGGTCTGCCCGCCAATCAACCCGGTCAGACTGAAGTCCGGGTACCACGCGGCCTTGGCCACGCCGATATTTGCGTTGGCCGCAAACACTCGGCGCTCTGCCGCCGCAATGTCCGGGCGACGTTGCAGCAGGTGGCTCGGCAGTTGCGACGGAATCCCCGGCAGGGCGATCAGTTGTTGGCTCGCCGGCAGTGTGAAGTCGCTGGCCGCCACGCCGACCAGTTCACCGATGGCATGCTCGGTGAGGTTGCGTTGCCCGCGTACTTCATCCAGTTGCGCCTTGGCTTGGGCGAGCTGGTTTTGCGCGCGGGTCAGGTCCAGTTCCGAAGCAATCTGGCCCTCGTAGCGGCTGCGGGTCAGTTGCAGGGCCTGGCTGAAATCCTCCAGCGAGCTGTTGAGAATCCGACTTTGCGCATCCAACCCATTGAGCTGCACGTACAAGGTCGCCAACTGATGCTGCAAGCTCAAGCGCGCCACTGCCAGATCGTCGCCCGACGCTTGCGCCTGCGCATCACCCGCCGCCACCTGGTTGCGGATTTTGCCCCACAGGTCCAAGTCGTAGCTCAACGAAAACCCCGCCGTGTTGCTGTTGTAAACCGACGGCTGCGTGGTGCCGCGCAGCGGACGCAAGTCGGATTGGCGCTGACGCAGCGGTTGTGCGCTGGCGGTGATTTGCGGGAACAGCCCGGCATGCAATTGGCTGGCATACGCCTGGGATGCATCGAAGTGCGCCAGCGCTGCCGCCAGGTCCGGGTTGGCCTTGAGCAATTGCTGTTGCAACTGATCCAGGCGCGGTTCGCGGTAGAGCGTCCACCACTGCGGCGCCAGTTGGTCGGACGGCTGCGCGCTGTGCCAGGGGCCATCGCTGGTCTGTTCGCGATAGTTGGCCGGCAGGTCGATCGCCGGCACGTTGTAGGTCGGTGCCAGCGAGCAACCTTGCAACGCCAGCAGCATCACCGCGGCAAGTGGTTTAAGCCTTGGGCGCATGGGCACCTCCGGAGGCGTCGGCCAGTTGCACGGGGTCGCCTTCGCGCAGGGCGTCGGGCGGGTTGTCGACCACGCGGTCGGCGGGTTTCAGGCCCTGGTCGATCACCAGGCGTTCGCCCAGGTCCAGGCCGATATGGATGGCCTGCAGGTGTATGTGGTTTTGCGCATCCAGCACCGCGACCTGGGTGCCTTGGGCACGGAAGATCAGCGCGCTGGCCGGGATGCTCACGCCATGGGTGTCTGCCGGAATCGGCAGGGTCGCTTCGGCGTAATCGCCCGGCAGCAACTCGCCGTTGGGGTTGTCGGCGACAAACTGCGCGAGCAGGGTGCCGGAGCGACGGTCGATGGCGGTGGAGTCGCCGATCAGGTGCGCCTTGAAGTGTTCGCCGGGGTGCTCGGGAACACTCAGCTCGGCTTCAAGCCCGGGGTGGATGACGGCCGCGTAGTTCTGCGGCACCGGCACGTAGAGGCGCAACTGGTGGGTGTCGGCGATGTTGAACAGCTCCGGGTCGCTGTCGGTGTCGGCCTTGATCAACTGGCCGATGTCGGTGTTGCGCGCAGTGATGGTGCCAGCGAACGGCGCGCGGATAGTCTTGTAGCTTTCCAGCGCCGACAAGCGTGCGTAATCGGCAGCGGCGGCTTCGGCGTTGGCTTTGGCCGCTGCGGCGTTGGAGGTTTTTTCATCGGCCTCCTGGCGCGACACCGAATGGCTGGCCAGCAGGTTTTGCCAACGTGTCGCGGTGGTGGCGGCCAGCCGCGCATTGGCCTGTTGCTGCACCAGGCGCGCATGGGTCTGCGCCAGTTGTTGATCGAGATCGGGGCTGTCGATTTCGGCGAGGATTTGCCCGGCTTTGACCTGGCTGCCGATGTCGACTTTCCAGTCCTTCAAGTAGCCGCTGACCCGCGCATGGATCGGCGCCTTGCTCCAGGCTTCAAGGTGAGCGGGCAGGCGCAGGGTGTCACCGGCCACGTTCTGCAGCGGCTGGAACACCATCACCTGCGGCACGGCGGCGGTTTCGGTCCAGGCGGTGACGGCGCGTTCGTGCATTGTGCGGGCGTACAGGCCGTTGGCGACCAGCAGGGCGGCCAGGGTCAGGCCGCCGACACCCATGAGCATCAGACGCTTGCGCGAGGGTTTGTGATCAGACGACATGGGGCGTTTCTCCAACAGTTGCGCGAGTAGGCTGACGACCGTGGACCAGGCTGAAGACCACGGGAACAAATAACAGGGTGGCGGTGGTGGCGAGGATCAGACCACCGATCACGGCGCGGCCGAGCGGCGCGTTCTGCTCCTCGGACAAGGCCAGCGGCAGCATGCCGATGATCATCGCCAGGGCGGTCATGCACACCGGACGAAAGCGCGTGTAGCCGGCTTCCAGTGCGGCCTTGAGTGCATCGCCATGTTCGGCCAGGCGTTCCCGGCAGAAGCTCACCACCAGGATCGAGTTGGCGGTGGCCACGCCCATGCACAGGATGGCCCCGGTCAACGCCGGCACCGACAACGACGTGCCGCTGAGGAACAGCATCCACACGATCCCCGCCAATGCCGCCGGCAACGCGGTGATGATCACGAACGGGTCGACCCACGACTGGAAGTTGACCACGATCAGCAGGTAGATCAGCACCACCGCGCCGAGCAGGCCGACGCTCAAACCGCTGAAGGCTTCATGCAGCGCATCGATCTGCCCGTGCAGGCTGATCGTCGCGCCTTTGGGGCGCATGGACGCGGTGTCGTCCAGCACTTTTTGCACGTCGCGGGCCACGCCACCGAGGTCGCGGCCTTGCACGTTGGCGTAGAGGTCCAGGGTCGGCTCGATGTTGTAGTGGGTCACCACCGCCGGGCTTTGCACGCGGGAGATGCTGGCCACGCCGCCGAGGATTTGCGATTGGCCATCGGCACCGGTCACCGGCAGCGCTTCCAGCGCCGGCAGGCTGTCGAGGCGGTATTGCGGGGTGGCGGCGACGATGGAATAGGACACGCCGTTGGCCGGGTTGAGCCAGAACGTCGGCGCGGTTTGCGAGCTGCCGGCCAGCGACGCGACCATGCTGTTGGTCACATCGCGCTCGGTGATGCCCAGGCCGTTGGCGCGCAGGCGGTCGACATTCACTTGCAGCGACGGGTAGCCGGTGGACTGCTGGATGCGCAGGTCGGCGATGCCCGGTACGTGTTGCAGACGGCGTTCCAGTTCCACGGCGTAGGCGCGGTTTTCGGCATCGCTGCGCCCGGAGATTTTCACGTCCAGCGGCGCCGGCGCGCCGAAGTTGAGGATCTGGCTGCTGATGTCCGCTGGCAGGAACGCAAAGTGGCTGCCAGGGAAACTTTGCGGCAGCGCCTCACGCAGTTTTTTCACGTAGTCGGCGGTGGGCGCGTGGTGTTGTTTCAGGCTGACCTGGATATCGCCGTCCTGCGGGCCGATGGTGCCGCTGCTGCTGTAGGCCATGTCGATGCCGCTCAGCGGAATGCCGATATTGTCGACGATGGTGTCGAGTTCGTCGGCCGGGATCACTTCGCGTATCCGCGCCTCGATCCGGTCGAACGCCGCAGCGCTTTCCTCGATCCGCGTACCCAGCGGCAAACGCACATGCAGCGCCAGCGCCCCGGCGTCGGTGGCCGGGAAGAAATCCTGGCCCAGGCTGGGCAGCAGCAAAAACGAGGCGAGCACACAGGCTAAAAAGCCGACGATGAAGCGCTTGCGATTGCCCAGGGCCAACGTCAGCAGGCCATGGTAGGTGTCGCGGATGTTCGAGAAGTGCCGCTCGAAACCCTGCTGGAAATTCAGCACCGACTGCAGCACGGCATTGCGTGGTTTGGTGTGCTGCTCGCCTTCGTGGTGGTTGATGAACGCATCTTCTGGGTGGTGGCCGGTGCCCGGTTCCGGCGCGTGCGGCTTGAGCAGGTACATCGCCAATGTCGGCACCAGGGTGCGCGAGAGGATGAACGAGCTGGCCATGGCGAAGATCACCGCCAGGGCCATCGGCCGGAACAGGTACCCGGCGATGCCTTGCAGCAAGAACATCGGCACGAACACGATGCAGATGCACAGCAGCGAGACGAACGCCGGGCCGACGATCTGCGCGGCGCCGTCGAGGATCGCAGCCTTCACCGCCTTGCCCTGTTCCAGGTGCCAGTTGATGTTTTCGATGGTCACCGTGGCGTCGTCCACCAGAATCCCTACGGCCAACGCCAGCCCGCCGAGGGTCATCACGTTGAGGGTTTGCCCGCTGACCGCCAGCAGCGCGATGGCCGACAGCACCGCCAGGGGGATCGAGGCGGCGATGATCAGCGTCGAGCGCCAGCTGCCGAGGAACAGCAGGATCATCGCGCTGGTCAGCAGCGCGGCGATGATGCCTTCCTGGGCCACGCTGCCCACCGATTGTTTGACGAACACCGACGCATCGCCGAGCAATGAGGTCTTCAGCGACGGCGGCAGGGTTTCGTTGATGCGCGGCAGCATCTGGCGGATGCCGTCGATGATCGACAGGGTGGAGATGCTGCCGTTTTTCAACGCTGGCATCAGCACCGCGCGATGGCCGTCGACGCGCACGATGTTGGTCTGCGGTGGCGAACCGTCACGCACGTGGGCCACCTGGCCGATGGTGATCAGCGCACCGTCGACGGTCTTGATCGGCAGGTCGTTGAGTTCATCGATGGCCTTGGGGCTGTTGTTGAGCAGGATCGTGTATTCGTTGGGGCCGAGCTTGGCGGTGCCCACCGGGATGATCTGGTTCTGCAACGCCAGGGCATTGCCCACGTCCTGCGCCGACAAGCCTTTGGCGGCCAGCGCCTGCGGGTCGAGGTCGAGGGTGATCTGCCGCTGCTTGCCACCCATGGGCGTGGGCATGGCCAGGCCGGGCAGGGCGCTGAGGGGCAGGCGGATATTGTTCTGCACCAGGTCGCGGATCTTGGCTTCCGACAGTGTCGGGCTGGAGAACGCCATTTGCAGGATCGGCACCGTCGATGCGCTGTAATTGAGGATCAGCGGCGGCGTGATGCCGGGGGGCATTTGCTTGAGCACGGTTTGTGACACCGCTGTCACCTGGGCGTTGGCGGTGCGGATGTCGACGCCGGGCTGGAAGAAGATCTTGACGATGCCCATGCCCGGCAGGGATTGCGATTCGATGTGTTCGATGTCGTTGACGGTGGTGCTCAGGGAGCGTTCGTAGGTGTAGATCACCCGCCCGGCCATGGCGTCCGGCGACAGGCCGTTGTACTGCCAGACCACTGCAACGACGGGGATGCCGATATCGGGGAATACATCAGTGGGGGTTCGCAGGGCCGCCATCGGCCCGATGATGCAGATGAATATGGCCAACACGATAAACGTGTACGGCTTTTGCAGTGCGGTCTTTACCAGCCCGAGCATGCGTGAACCTCCGAGGGAGCAGGATTGCAAACCCCGGCAGTCTTGCCCGACCCACCTAACACGCACCTTTCAGCCAGGTGAAGGAAGATTTAGGTATGGGCTGAAGATCGTTTCATGTGTATTCATTTGTTCTACAAAGGGCGGCTCTCCAAGCTTGTGACCCATCGGATGCGATGCGTCTTTTAACTGAAATCCTTTGGAGTTCTGCCATGTCACTCAAACCTTTATTGCTGATTCCCGCCTTGAGCGCTGTGTTGTTACTGTCGGCCTGCGCCGGCCCGATGCCCAAAGCCGACCCCAGCGAAGCCTGGATCGGATTGAAAGAAGAAGCGCCGAATGACCTGATGGCCGAGCGCGTCGACGGCAAACGCGTGGATGACGGGCGCTTTTTCGAAGTGCCGCCGGGAGCCCATCGTTTGGATGTGACGTTGTTCGAGGAAGAGCCGGGCGACGAAAACCAGCAGGACTGCCAGGGCCGCGTGGAGTACAAAGACTTCAAGGCGGGTGAGCACTACACCCTGATCGAATCCAGCCTGGGCACCACCGTGCGCGCATCGCTCCTGGATGGTCACGGTAAGGAAGTCGCGGCAACGCAGGACTTCAATTGCATGCCTGGCTAGGCGTGATGCACCGCCGTCTTGTGCGGCTTGGCGGATGCAGCCGGTTTGACGTGGGGGTGATGGTGCCGACGGGTAATGCGCAACACCCCCCACAACATGGCGGCAGCCACCGCGAGCCAACCGCAGATCAACAGGACAATCGTCGTTGCAAGGCTCATTCTGGCCTCCTTTCGCCCAGCAGGGCGCACACACAGTCTTCTCAATGGACAGTCTAGTCAGATGACGGTTGCCTGCTATTGACCAATGGTCGTGTCGATCCAACTTCTTTGCTCTATCCCGGGCGTTTTACTGCGGTTCAAGGCTATACCCGAGCGGAAGAGCGTCCTATGATCAGGGCCCTTACCGGCAGTTGATCAAGAGGGTAGAAAATTGCGGTTACGGTCCAACGTTACAACCTCCTTGCTGCTGGCCTGCACCCTGGGGCTCGCGGCCTGTTCCGGGCAGCCGTCGAAACTGCCGGGCCTGCCGGAGCGTGTCGAGCTCAATGGCGTGCCGACGTTTCGCAGCGACGCTTATCAAAGCGGTCCCACGGCGTTAGCCAGCATGCTGTCGCAACAAGGCATTGTCATGACACCGGGGTTGCTGGATAAGCCGCTGCACTTGCCGGGCGACGAAGCGAACCTGGAGCGCAACATGCAGGTGCTGGCCCGTGAATACGGGTTGATGGTGTATCCGCTCGACGCCAAGCTCACCTCGGTGCTGGCGCAGGTGAGCGCGGGTTACCCGGTGATGGCGCGGATCGGCGGCGGCCTGTTGTCCAGCACGCACTACGTGGTCGTGGTGGGTTTCAACCAGCAGAAAAGCACGGTGCTGCTGCGCTCAGGCATGGATCGGCGGTTGTTGATGAGCTTCAGTGACTTTGAGTCGAAGTGGAGCAGCGCCGGTCACTGGGCAATCCTCACCCAGCGCCCGAGCCAGTTGCCGGCCAATGTGGATACGCAGCGCTGGCGCGAAGCGGCCAATGCCACCGCAGCAGGCTGCGGCGCAGGCACTCAAGGTATTGGCCGAAAGAAAGTAAGACACACCGCGCCCGCCACGTTGGAGCGCGGTGTGTTTTCGCGCTACACCACAGCGCCGAACAATGCCCCGACGCTGGCCGTAATGCCCATGGCCAGCACGCCCCACAGGGTTACGCGCCAGGCGCCGACGAAGACTTTCGCCCCGCCGGCCCTGGCCGCCACGGCGCCAAGGCTGGCAAGAAACAGCAGGGACATGCCGCAGATCCACGGCACCACGCTGTGCTCTGGCGCGATGAGCGTCACCGCCAGCGGCAACGCGGCACCGACCACGAAACTCGCCGCCGAGGCCAGCGCCGCTTGCAGCGGTTTGGCGGCGAGGGCTTCGCTGATGCCCAGCTCGTCCCGGGCGTGAGCCCCCAAGGCGTCGTGCGCCATCAATTGGTCGGCGACCTGATGAGCCAATTCGGGTGATACGCCACGCTGCATGTAGATGTTGGCAAGCTCGCTATGCTCCGCTTTCGGGTTACTCGCCAGTTCCGCTCGTTCCCGTGCCAGATCGGCGTGCTCGGTATCGGCCTGGGAATGCACCGAAACGTATTCGCCGGCCGCCATCGACATCGCCCCCGCCACCAGCCCGGCCATGCCGGTGACGATCAGCGAGGCGTGGCTGGCGTTGGCGGCGGCGACACCGATCAACAGGCTGGCGGTGGAGACGATGCCGTCATTGGCGCCCAGGACCGCGGCGCGCAGCCAGCCGATACGGTCACTGCGGTGGGATTCGGTGTGCCGGTGCATGAATTTCATCGGTGTGCGGGACTCACGTTCGTGGACGGGGTTGGGGCGGACGGCTTTCAATCTGCGCCTGCAGAATACCGCCGACAATCGATATTTCTTTGAGTTGTTCACCCTCGCGCAGCACGAACAGCGCGTCCATCCCGCGTGCCTGCGCCAGGCGTGGGCCTTCGATTTCGCCCAGCACCATCAACGCCGTGGCCCAGGCATCGGCGAGCATGCACGAGGCGGCCACCACCGTGACGGCGGCGACGGTATTGCACAGCGGGGCGCCGGTGGCCGGGTTCATGGTGTGAGCATAGTGTCGGTCTTTCACGTCAATCCAGTGTCGGTAGTCGCCGGAGGTGGCGATGGCGGCGTCGCTGAGTTCCATGACCCCCATCACTTCACGCTGGCCACGGCTTGGTTTTTCAATGGCCACGACCCACGGTTGAGCATCCGGCTTGACGCCGCGGGCACGCATTTCGCCATCGATGCCGACCAGGTAGCGGGTCAGCCCGAAGCCGTCCAGGCAGCGCGCCAGTTCGTCGACGCCAAAGCCTTTGGCGATCCCGTTGAGGTTGAGGTGCAGCGGCGCGCGTTTGCGCACTTGGTGGCGTTGCGTGTCCACCGTCAATGCTGCAGTGGCCGACAGGCCGCTGCGTGACGGCAGGGCGTCGATGGTCTGTTCGGTGACTGAGGGTGCGCCGGGACCGAAGCCCCAGGCGTCCACCAGATCACCGACGGCGATGTCGAAAGCCCCGCCGGATTGCTGGCTGACCCGCAACGCGGCGGCCAACACCGTGGCCAGTTCCTGGGGCACCGGCAACCATGTTTGCTCGGGGCCGGCGTTGAGGCGGTTGAGGTCGGAATCGGCCTTCCAGGTGGACATCTGCTGGTCCACCCGGCCCACGGCCTGGGCCAGGCCGCGGTTGATCGCGTCGGTGTCGACGCCGGCCTCGGCATAGAACACGGCGGTATAGCGCGTGCCCATGGTCTCGCCGTTCAGGCTGTAGCGTTGGGGCTCAGTAGACATCTTCACGGTAGCGTCCTTGTGCTTTCAGGGCCAGCACACTCAGGTGGAGCGGGGCTAACACGTTATCCAGCGCTTGCATCACGCCTTTGGCCATCTCGCGGCTGCCGCACACCAGCACTTGGGCGCCGTTTTCGATCAGGGCGCGCAACGCCAGGGCATCGCCGAGCAACCGGTCTTGCACATAGCTGCGCTCCTGAACCTGGGAGAACGCCGCGCACAATGCGGTCAGGCGGCGGTCGGCCAGGTAACGCTTGAGCTCCGGTTCATAGAGAAAATCCGAAGCCGGGTTGCGTCCGCCCCAATACAGGTGCATCGGGTGTTTGGCGGTGTTATGGCGAATAAAACCGGCCAGGGGCCCGATACCGGTGCCGGCACCGATCAGAATCACCGGGTGCGCGCCCGACGCCGGACGAAATTGCGGATTGGGCTGGATGAACGCTTCGACCGACCCGCCGATCTTCAGCTCATGCAGGAACCCCGAGCATAGGCCACCTTCGTGTTTGCGCACGCAGATTTCCAGCGTGCCGTCTTCAGAGGAACTGGCCAGCGAGTAAAAGCGCGGCACCGGGTTGTCCGGCGGCAAAATGCCGACCAGATCGCCGGCCTGGAAGCTCGGTAGCGCGCCTGCGGCCTTGAAGCGCAGGACGTGGGTCGGTGCGTTCACGGCTTCGCCATAGACGATGCGCTCGGTCAATTCCAGACGACGGCTGCGCGGGCGCTGCGCCGTGTGGATCAGCGGCAGCTCGTGGCCCAGTGGCGCCGCCAACGCATCGCCCCAGCGCGCAAATTCCTGCGAGGATTGACGGTTCACGGTTTCCAGCCCCAGCAATGGCGTGCCGCCGGCTTGTACCATCGCGTCCTGCACCTGATGGGCGTACTGACAGAATCGCGGAAACTGCCGGTCGCCAAACCCGAGTACCGCAAAGGGCAGGCCGGGTTTGAGGCCCACTTGCTGCAGCCGTGCCAGGAACTGCGCGGCCGACGCCGGTGCATCGCCGTCGCCGTGGGTGGCGGTGAGGATGAACAGGCGCTGGGCAGCGCGGTACTCGCCCTTCCAATCGTTCATCGCGGCGCTGTGAACCCGGTGCCCGGCCCGGTGCAACGCCGCGTGCAAGGTATTGGCAAAACCCCAGGTGCTGTTGGTTTCACTGCCCACCAGAATCACGCTGTCGGCAGTGTGGGCCGGGCTGTTATGGCGAATCTTCGGCGCGGCCTTGCGGCGGCGCCACCACAGCAGGATGCCGGTCACGCTCATCAACGGCACGCTGAGGGCGCAAACCCCGAGGATCAAGCCCAGCCACCAGAGGCCTTCGCCGGTGTGCAATTGATAGATCAGTTGATACAGGTTGTGCATTGAATCGTGGGCCTGATACGAGTGCCGCTGACCGGGTCCACGTAGCCGTCACCCTGGGCGGTGCGCAGGGAAAACACGTCCTCGGGGTTACCGGGGCTCGGGTAAACCAGTTCGCGCAGGTCGTTCAGATCGATGGCCTGCAAGGCTTGCAGGTTGGCCACCGGCTGCGCCGCGCCGACGCTGATATGCGCGGGGAAGGCCGGCTCAGCCTGACTGCCGTCGGCGATCAAACCGAAGGTCGTGGCGCACATGTACAGCCCAGTCAAGGCCGACAGCAGCAGCCCGAGCACGGCCAGGCGCCCGACTTCGGCGTGCCAGCGCTGGCTGAACGAGCCGCGCAGCGGCCGCAACAGGTTGCGCAGGCCACCCAGGCGGCGCGCCAGCAACAGCGCGCCGGACACGCAAAGCATCAACATGAAGAGTGCGCCGACGCCCGCGATCCCATGCCCGGTGGTACCCATGAACAGCGAGCGGTGCAGGTCTTTTACCCAGCGCGAAACGGCGGATGGCTCATAGGGCCCGAGGCCCTGGCCGGTCAGTGGATCGACGGTTTGCGCACCCGCCTGGCCGTCCTGGTTGTAGTAGATGATCACTGTTCCGGAGGCGCTGCGCTGGATCTGCTCCACCCCCGGAAAGTGGTTGGCGATGCGTCCCGCCAACTGGCCGACATTGAGCTGCCCAGTCGCGGTTGACGTGCCGTGCAGGCGTTCCAAAGCCGGATTGACGGACAGCACTGCGCCGCTGATGGCCAATATCATGACCAACAGGGCGGCGATCAGACCGGGCAGTGAATGGAACTGGCGAAGCATGTTCAGCCTCCAGAAGTCGCAGGTGTTACAGGTCGTAGGTAAAGGACTCGACATAAGTGCTGCCGCTGACCGGCTTGCCCGACCCGGCCGATGTCAGCGGGACACTGACGTCGGCGCGGCTGTCGCGCTTGTCTTCCACGGCGCTGTCGATACGGATCTGATACCCGGCGTCGATCAAGGTGTCGGCCAGTTCCACGCTGACGGTGAGGCTGCGGCCGCTGCCGACACTGGCGCCGCTGAGGCCGTCAAACTCGCTCGGCTTCATGGCGCTGCCACGCGCCCAGTCGCTCAGGTGCCGGTAGTACTTGGCCTTTTTGCCGGCGACCCAGAGGGTTTTCTGGTACTGGCCGTTGGCGTCGGTGACATAGATCGCCAGGTACGCGCCGTTGCCGCTGTAGTCCTTGAGTTGGGTGGTCAGGGTCACTTCGCGGGCCTGGGCCAGCCCCGGCAGGGCAATGGCGCCGGCGAGGCAGGTTGCAGCAATGATCTTTTTCATGATGATGTCCTGGTTGAACGTTATGGCGAGAGCCTGGACCTGCTGGCTGACAGCAACCTGAAAGCCGTGGAAAAACCGCTGATCATTCCGATCCAGGGCGGTTGAGGTAATCCCGGGCGTCGCCGTTGGCGCCGAAATGGATTTCCAGTTTGCGCAGACGAAGCGAGGCGGGTGCGTAGCTGGCTTCGATCGCATTGCCTTTGCGGTCGGTGCCCCTGAGTTCATAGCAGCCGTCGTCGACCTTGATGCGTTGCACGCTCCAGCCGTATTGCTGTTCCACTTGCTGGCGCAGGGTTTCGCGTGGTTGCCAGTCGCTGACCGGCTCGCTGCAGTCGTCGTCGGCCAAGGCGTTTGCGCCGAGCAGGACGCCCAGCAATGCGGTGCTGACAATAAAAGCTGATTTCATGATCTGTCTCCGGCCGGATTGGCATTTGCGGCTTACCCTAAAGGGCATTCCTGACAACCAGCTGAATCTTCAGATTCACGTCAGGTAAGCGCGGTAAGGTGCGGCACGACAACCACCACAGGAGGTGCCAGATGCGGGTTTTATTGGTCGAGGATGCACCCGGGCTGGGCGAGGCGGTGCGCGAACAGATTGCCGACGACGGCCATGCGGTCGATTGGGTGCAGCGCCTGGAGCATGCGAACAACAGCGTGCGCAGCACGCCGTATGATCTGATCCTGCTCGACCTGATGCTGCCCGACGGTCGCGGGCTGGACTTTCTGCGCCAGCAGCGTTCGGCCGGCAATGTGACCCCGGTGATCATCCTCACCGCCCAGGACCAGATATCCGATCGTATCGCCGGCCTCAACGCCGGGGCCGACGATTACCTGGTCAAACCGTTCGACCTGTTCGAGCTGTCGGCCCGGGTGGCCGCCGTGGCCCGCCGTTACAGCGGCAACCCCAACCCGCAGATCAAACTCGGCGAGTTGCAGATCGATATGAACGCGCGCACCGTGCAGCGTGCCGGCGTCACCGTCGACCTGACGGCGCGCGAATGGGCGCTGTTCGAGGCGTTCGTGCAGCGCCCCACGGCGTTGTTGTCGAAGTCGCAGCTCGAAGAGCGCCTGTACGCCTTCGGTGCGGAAATCGAGAGCAACACCATCGAGGTCTATATCAGCCGCCTGCGCAAAAAACTCGGGCGCGACCTGCTGGAAACCGTGCGTGGCATGGGTTATCGGTTGATGGCCGGATGAAGTCGCCGATCAGCCTGCAAAAGCGCCTCGGCCTCGGGTTGACCCTGGGCATGACCTTGCTCTGGCTGGGGGCGACTGTCGGCGCCTGGCTGATGGTGCAACACGAATTGAACGAGGCGTTCGACAGCGCCCTGGAAGAGACCGCGCAACGCATCCTGCCCCTGGCCGTGCTGGAAATCAGCAACCGCGAAGAGCCGCGCACTGCCCAGCACGTCGCCACCCTGAAGATGCACAAGGAATACCTGACGTACCTGGTGCGCGATGCCCAGGGCCAGATTCTGATGCAGTCCCATGACGCCAACCCGAAGATCTTCAGCGAACACCCGAGCGAAGGGTTTTCCACCACCCGAAAATACCGGCTGTATGGTGCGAGTGCGCTGCGCGATACGCTGTTCATTGAGATCGCCGAGCCGCTGGGGCATCGCCGTGAGGCGGCACGGGAAGCCTTGTTGGCCCTGTTGATGCCGTTATTGGCGCTGATCCCCATCAGCCTGTTGGGCACATGGTTGTTTGTGCGCTTCAGCCTGCGCAGCGTATTGGCTTATCGCCGTGCCGTGGAAGCCCGTGGTGTGGGGGATTTGTCGCCGATCAGCGTGGCACGGCTGCCGGCTGAAATCGACCCGTTGGCCGACGCGGTCAACCACCTGCTGGAGCGCTTGCGCAAGGCCTTGGAGGCCGAGCGCAGCTTCACCGCCAACAGCGCCCACGAGTTGCGCACACCATTGGCGGCGACGCTGGCGCAGATCCAGCGTTTGCGCCAGGAAGCGCCGGAAGGCCCGTTGCGCGTGCGTGCGGCGAAGATCGAACACGCCTTGCGCGAACTGGCGCGGCTTTCGGAAAAACTCATGCAACTGGCCAAGGCCGAGGGCGGCGGGCTGTTGTCCGAGGCGCCCCAGGACCTGATTCCCTTACTGGCCCATGGGGTCGATGAGTGGAACCGCAGCAGCGGGCAGCGCATCCGCTTGCAACTGCCGAGCGAGGGCAGCGTGTATTGCGCGATCGACCCGGACGCGTTCGGCATCCTGCTGCGCAACTTGATCGAGAATGCGTTGAAGTACGGCGCGGCGGATCAACCGGTCGACGTCAGCCTCACGGACGATGCGTTGCTGCGGGTGGTCAACGGCGGACCGGCCGTGCCGGCGCCGGTGTTGCAGCGCCTGACCGAACGCTTCGTGCGCGGCAGCAGCGAAGCCAGCGGCAGCGGGTTGGGCCTGGCGATTGCCAAGACCATCGTCCATGGGGTCAAGGCGCACATGACCCTGGCGTCGCCGGCCACAGGCCGGGACGACGGGTTTGAAGTGAACGTTCAGTTTTTGCGCTTGCCGGCCTGAACGTTCATCGCGCCCCGGCGGCGCTGCCGATCAGAAGTCGACGGTGACGCCTGTGTACAGCGCGCGCCCGTCGCCGGGTGAGTGCAGCGAGGCCTGGGCGCCGTCCGGGTCATACCAGACGTATTCGTAGTAGCGGTTGGTGAGGTTTTTCAACTGCAGGTCGACACTGACCGATTCGGTCACCTGGTAAGTCGCGCCGAGGTTCATCAAGACGTAGCCGCCGTAAGTGCCCTTGGTGTTCTCGCGTTCCAGGTAGTAATTCGTCTGGCCGTTCATCCACGCCGTCAACTGCAGGGCCCGCGTGGCCTTGTAGCTGACGCCGGCGTTGTACAGGTGATGCGGGATGTGGTCGATTTCCTGGCCTTTGCTGTTGGGCAAGGTCGCGCTGGGCTGGAGGATTTTCGAGTACTGCCAGGAGTAGGCCATCCAGATTTCGGTGCGTTCGTCCGGGTGCAGATTGACTTGCGCGTCGTAACCCCAGCGCCGGGTTTCGCCGACGTTGTCCGACTCGCCACTCGGGTCGTTGAGGCGGCGACTGACTTCACCGCTGGCCTCTTGCTGCCAATAGGCGATGCGGCCGTCGATCCAGTCTGCCGGGGTGAACTTGATCCCGGTTTCCCAGCCGTCGTTGATCGACGGCGCCAGGTTGGTATCCCGCGGTGGAATCTTATAGGCCGCCGCGCCGGTGCCGACCTGGAAGGTCCGCCCCCAGTTGGCATAGACGCTGGCCACGTCCCACGGTGAATACACCACGCTGAGCTTGGGTTGTTTGATCAGCCCATAGTCGTTGATGTCGTAGTCCATGCCGGTCATTTCGTTGGTGAAGTCGCCCTGGATCTTATCGACGCGATACGCCGGGACGATTTTCAGCGACTCGAACGGCTTGATCTCGGCCTGGACATAGGCGCCGTAGGTGTCGAAGTCGAATCGCTGGTCGCGGGTTTGGGCCAGGCGCAGGCGGTCCTTGGTGCGGTAGCGCTCGCTCTTGTTCTGCTGCTGCTGCATGTCCGCGCCGCCTTCCAGGGCGAAGTCGTACAGCCAGCTGACTTGCGGGCGCCAGGTCAGGGAGGTGAGGGCGCCGTACTGGGTTTCGTAGGCGTCGCGCTCCTGCTGGGCGCTGGTGCGCCAGTATTGCGTCCAGCGCCGGTCGTCGAAGGTGTTGACGTAGGTTTTTGCCGACCAGGCCAGCGTCTCGGCCAGGTCGGTGTCGAAGTGCAGGCTGACCTGGTTCATCCGCCGCGTGCCTTTGTCGGTGGCGTTGTAGCTGTTGGTCATGGTCGGGTGCTGGTGGGCGTCCTCTTCACTCAAGTAGCCGGGTTCCTGCGCCTCGGTTTCGTAGTGACGGGCGATCAGGCCGATGCGGTAGCTGTTGTCGTCCGGGGTGTAGAACCATTTGCCGGACATGGAAAACTTGTCCGCCTCGGCGTGATCGCGGTAACCGTCGGATTTCTGGTAGGCGAAGAAGTAGTTCTGCGTCCAGTTGCTGCCTTCGATGCCTTTGGCCAGCTGGGTTTCCTGGGTGTTGTAACTGCCATAGCGCACCCGCGCCTTGGTGTAGTCGCCGCCGGTGCGGGTCAGCATATTGACGTTGCCGGCGATGTTGTTCAGGCCGTAGCGCGCATCGCTGGTGCCGCGCACCACTTCGATGCTGTCCAGCTCCATGGGGAAAATCATGTCCATGAACGGCATGTTGCCGTCGTTGCTGTTGCTCGGGATGCCGTCGATCAGCAACTTCACTGCGTTGACTTCGCCTTCGCCGTTGAAGCCGCGAAAGGAAATCTTGCCCGAGGTGGTGCCTTGGTTGAACTCGGTGAGGATCACCCCTGGCGCGCGACTGAACAGTTCCCAGCTGTAGTTGACCGGCATTTTTTCGAGGATGTCGGCGCCGAGAATGTCCACCGAGCTGAGCACGCTGCTGGTGCTCAGCGGGCCGCTGCTGGCGCTGGCGCCCTGGACCGTGACGGTGCCGAGGGTGAGGGTGGAGTCTTCGGTTTTACCGGTTTCGGCCAGCGCCGAGGACAGCGGATTGAGGGCGAACAGGCCGATGGACAGCAAGGGCCATAGCGGGCGGGACACAGAGACACGCTTTGCGCGAGGCAAAGTCATTCGAGCAGGCATAACGCACCATTCCTGATGATCAAGACACTTCGAGGACGCCCAGGCGGGCGGCTGACAAGCAGATCGCGCCGCCTATGGGGCGGCGCGGGTGTCGATCAAACGGTAGGGGAGGCGCGCGGGCTCAGGCTCGGCCAGCGGATTCTGGGGTGCAGCGTCGGCAACTCGGGGTTGTCGAGGGTGGTGTCGGGGGCGTATCGCGGTAGGAAATGCCTGTAGTAGTCGGATGGCAGCGCCGCCAGTCCGGCATGACCGCAGCAGCAATCGCTGTGTTTCATGGCGGTTTTCGACGGCGCCGACTGGAGCGGGTCGATCAGCGTGCTCAAGTTGGGAGGCAGCGCTTGCGAGGCGCCCCCCGAGCAGAATCCGCCCCACATCAACAGTCCCATGTCCGGCGTCTGCATGGCGCGGCTGAGCGGCATGGCCAGCATGTTCAGCACGATGGCCAGGCAGGCTAGCCAGGGACTGATGCGTTTGAAACGAGCCATGAACGAAGTCGATTGAAAGGGGTGAACATTTAGCGGCAGTTCAGGCGCAAAGTAAAAGCCTGTCTGTGCGCTATTTTGCCGCAGCTCGTGGGCGTGATCCGCAACCCCGGGTAGCGATGCAACGGTCTGTTTTTGCGTGGCTTATGCCGAAAAAAATGCCCCGAGCATGTCGGGGCATTGGTCAGGCGGGCTGTTTTGGGGTTGCGCCGTTCAGCGACGAACCTCTGTCGCGTTCGGGCGGTTCTTCAGGTTCTTGTCGGCCTTGTAGCGCAACGCAACGTCCGGCACCGAACCGCTCTTGCCGGTCTCGACCCAGTTGCGGATACGGCTGGCGTCGGCGAAGTGGGTGAACTTGCCGAAGGCGTCGAGGATCACCAGCGACACCGGGCGGTTGCCCATGCTGGTCACCAGCACCAGGCAGTGACCGGCCTGGTTGGTGAAGCCGGTCTTGGTCAGCTTGATGTCCCAGTTGGCGCGGTTGATCAGGTGGTCGGTGTTGGAGAAACCCAAGGTGTAGTTGGGCTTGCGGAACGCCACGGTCTTTTCCTTGGTGGTGCTCAATTGGCTCAGCATCGGGAATTTGCGCGCGTAGGCCAGCAGCTTGCTCAGGTCCCTGGCGGTCGACACGTTATGGATGGACAGGCCGGTAGGTTCGACGTAATGGGTGCTGGTCATGCCCAGCGCCTTGGCCTTGGCGTTCATCGCCGCAATGAAGGCTGCGTAGCCGCCCGGGTAGTGGTGAGCCAGGCTCGCGGCGGCGCGGTTTTCCGAGGACATCAGGGCGATCAGCAACATCTCCTTGCGCGGCATTTGGCTGCCGATTTTCACGCGGGAGAACACGCCTTTCATTTCCGGCGTGTCGGTGATGTTGATGTCGATGTACTCGTCCATGTTCTGCTTGGCTTCCAGCACGATCAGGCCGGTCATGAGCTTGCTCACGGAAGCGATCGGCACCACCACGTCCGGGTTGCTGGAATAGATGACTTTGTTGGTTTGCAGATCGACCAGCATGGCGCTGCCGGAAGCGATTTGCAGTTTTGAGGTGTCACGCGGGGCCAGGGTGGTTTCGGCGGCGTGCGCAAAGGTGCCGGTGAAAGCAAATAAAAGGCTGACGAGAGAGAGACGAATTTTCACGCGGATGAACTCGCTAAAAAAAGTAAGAAATACCGTTCTGCAACGGGCTTTATGAAAAATGACGTTACATTTTAGGAGTATGGATCAGAAAACGATAGAGAGCCTTTAAATAAAGGCTGTAAGACGATGATTGGTCAGGCTTGTACCAATTCTGTACCAATCAACGACTGTTCTAGCTTCCCGACTTCCGACCAGTCACTTGTTGATGACAGCCATTTTGCGTAAGTCGTCAGCAGAACCTGGATGCTGTGCCCGAGCTGGCCAGCGATGAATGCGGTGTTCATCCCCGCCATCAGGCACATAGTGGCATAGGTGTGACGGCAGTTGTACTGCGGGCGCGGGCGCAACTTCAATGCGGTCAGCGCCTTTGCAAACTGATGGCTCGTTTGCGACGGCCGGCAGATAAACTCGTTTCCGCCAGATGGCGGGAACACATATTGAGATTCGTTCTTAATCCTCCTTCGCTGCACGCTGCGTTCCTTAGCAATTACCTTCGCCCGCTCTAGGGCATTGATTGCTCGGCTATTCAGCATCACAGTTCTTGCGTACTTGGTCTTGGTGCGCTCTTCCACAACCCCGTCCACGACGATGCGGCAGACGTGCGCCACGCGCTTCTCCATGTCGATCTCATCCCAGCGCAATGCCGCTATCTCGCCTGTCCTCATCCCACTGTAAAAAGCGAATTCAAAGTAGGCGGCAAATATTTGCGCGCCCGGCTTTTTGAAATTCGCATACATCCACTCGATGATCGATGCTGCCTCGCTCGCAGAAAACGGGTCGACTTGTTTTTTCGCTTTCTTCGGGAGTTTGATTGGTGCAGCAGGGTTACGGTCAATGAGCTCATCCTGCACTGCCGCCTTGAGAAGAGAGCTCACTCGGGCAATCGACTCGCGCTTTATCGACTGGGTCTGCCAGGCGGTTTCGCTGATGACTCTGCGCAGCACCATCGTTGTCACAGCAGTTATTGGAAGCTGCCCGAGGCGCGGCATCCAGTAGGTGTTTATGGTTGCCCGGTAATTTCTGCGCGTCCCCGGCACAATCTCCAAGCTGTCGATCCAGGCTTGGGCGTATTCACCGAAGGTCATGACCAGGGAAATCGGCATATAGCCGGAGTTCGGAAAAAGCTCAGCGTACCGCTGATCATCCAGAACCCCATGTTTTGCGAGGCTTATTACTTGATCGCGTAGATCGGCTGCCGCTTTGATTCCTTTTGGCGTTTGGGGATACGCGAGAGTCTCGCAGCGGCGCTCACCTCGACACGTGAATCGAATGCGGACTGACTGGCCAACGAATTCAACTCCGGTGGGCAGGCCCATTGGCTTTCTAGCCATGCTTCATATCTCCTGATGCTATAAAAAATCCGGTTATCTATCTTGTTCCACACACCTTCGGGGATGACCCCGCGGTCTCGCTTGCCTTCCAGCGCCCGCTTGGTGGTCCCGATGATCTCCGCCATGCGGACCTCCGGAACCTTGTCGAGCTGGAATGCTTCGGGTCTTTCTTGGGCGCCTGCCATAACTACCTCCCGCCGCCCGCTGTGGGCCGCGCTGTCTTGATGATGTGGATGACCAGGCCGAAGGTGATCAGCATCCAGCCACAGGTGCCGGCGAATGCGCCGAGCAAAGCCTCGGTGGTGCCGGTGCTGAGCAGGTCAGGTCCGAGCCAGGCGAACCAGTAGCCGGTGCCGGCCAGGTACAGCAAAGCGCCCAGCAGGATCAGGGTGAGTTTCGTTGCGAACATGGGGTGTCCTTGCCGCGCTGGGCGGCAGAAGGTGGGTTAGCGGGTGGCTTTGGCGATTACCGCTTCGGCGTGGGCAAGGGCCGCGTGGTACTTGTCGAGCCTGGCGGCGCCGAGTTTTGCCAGGCCTACCAAGTTGGATAGGCTTTCGAGCAGCTCTTCCTGCATTGCACGCTCCTCACGGCCGATATCCCAGAACCGCTGGCCCCAGTGATCCGGCGGCGGCGGGTTGGTGTTTTGGGCGCCGAAGGCAAGAGCCCCGAAAATCGTGTCGCACAGATCGCGCTTGTAGGCGTTGTCGCCGTCGATGCCCAGGCCGC
>LNAP01002063.1_pt1 | contig 20487 bp, 24 predicted proteins | sample 602601 | NCBI WGS metagenome assembly LNAP01 (sample SAMN02440304, study PRJNA202911) | soil metagenome | biome: Subtropical and temperate rainforests or woodlands; isolation source: soil samples (1 kg each in a 20% v/v slurry with milli Q water) were... ...
ACAGTAATATAACTATACACAATAGTGTGGCAGTATCGAGTAGTGTACCCTTGATCACATGGACCGATTTAGACAATGAGGATATCGCACTGGCCAACGAGGTATCTAAAATTCATTACTATTGTCTTTGTTCGTATTTTTTGTTTCTATTTGCGTATACTATGTTTGAGGAGTTTACAAGCATAGTAACCCATTTACTCTATTTTGTTACTTTGAAATGTTTGCATTTTCTGTATTTCATATCGTACCAGCTTCGCGTGATGTGCCTGGAGTATGGCTATTCCCTGGATCCCCATCTGACTCCTCAACATCAAGAAACGAAACAGTTCACTGCTTAGTTCCCAGCATTAAGTATTCAAATGTATTCGTGTCACCGTGACTATTTTTTATGTACTATACGGCTCTTGTCTATACAGAAATCCCAACTGCCGTCACTTTGTTTTCTTTTCAACGAAAGGAGCAATAACTACAGCAAACACAAGAGCACTAAAACAGCTTATTTTTCTTCTTACAAAAGCCAATAACTACTTATACTGATGCGTATACGACCAGGGTACATTTTCCTTGACCACACTACACTGGGTAATATAATCCAGCAACGGAAATTCCCGTTTTAGATAGTCCTTTCCTTGGTTCATAATTTTGCCCTGCGAGGGTGATTCGCCGTACTTTGTGTGGATTTGACCTGCAACAAAAGTTGTAATGGTATAAACAATATGTTAACCAAGCGACTAAGAGGACATCAGATAATATAAAACTTGAAAAAGTTTTATTGCTACGCTAGCCTGTACTATAAAACATTGCAACAGTTGACACAACACAACACGCCCGCCAGCACAACGCGCGTACAAACATTAAACAAAACATACCTAGTGTCTGATACGATTCATAGCCATACACCTGAGCAAATGGCACTTCCCACGGGGAGCCGCCTCCCAGATACAGATTGTCTTGAAAAGACATAATTAGTTGCGTGCCGCGGGAATTGATCCCTGCACCCGCATAGGCTAAATATCCCCGTCGGAACCGCTTGGTACCTGGTATATATGTAGTAGTACCCGGTGTCATAATGTATAAAACATGTTTCTAAGGCATAGACTAAACCACAGGCGGAATAGAGTGTAATATTGTGCCCCATATGCGGATATATGCACAAAAAATACATCACGACCAAACATGAACACATGAACATGACGATAAACGTACCATTAATCTCCCGCCCTGTTGGCCCCAACGGCAACCACGGTTTGTCATCCACTAAATTGCCCATTTGGTGGTACCTTTTGAGCACCGCAGGATCGCCAGGTAACCCAAACTGAACCAGAAAGTCTTTTAAGGCGCGAAATAGCCCCACCTCCGTGGAGAAAAAGCCGCTGTTTACCTGCACAATATATTGCGAAATAATAACTGTTAACTACGTCGAAAAGCAGGTTGTTAAGAACACAATGTAAGCAAGATCGTAAGATTACGATGATGGAGCAAACTAGTCAGCCAGACGAGAATCAGTTTGACGTCAGGCATATGATTGTGAGAGAACAGATCTTACCATATGCAAGAATCGCGCCGCTCCATTCGGTGCCCAAGTCGGATGCACTTCTATATTTAGCACTCCCTTGGTGGTATTACAGCACACCAAAGTCACAGGGCCGGCGGGGGGAGGTACGATATGTCTCCGATTATATTCATACGGCACATGTTTGTTCAAAGGATCTGCTGGTGGCTCCAGGGCTGGATTCGGATCTGGCAACGTGGTGCGACATCCCTGCCAGGTGATTGCAGTGGGTACTAGGACAGAATTGCTCTTGCTATTGCTTGCTCCGGCTCGTAGAACTGTTTGCCCATCGATATTCAACTTTGTTGGTGGTTTCGCCATTGAAGGTGCTGCTTTATTGACTTTCGACACTGAGTCAACGGATTGGGAGTTAACTTTAGCTTTTGAAACTGTAGGTGGGACATAAATTGAAACTGGTTTGAGTAGCTGTGGTGACTGTGGATGGACGATGGGTGTGTTAGGTACAGGCATCAAATTCTCGAAAGCGATTCGCGAAGCATGCAAATACCACAATCCGCCACACACAAGGAGAACTGCTACAAGCAGTCCCACTACAAAATTGACTGTATGATCATCTGCACTTTCTGCTTTGGAGTTCTTGTCGTCTTGCCGTCGTTCGAGGTCAACGTCTGTACCAAGAGAACTCGATCTTGACTCTCGACCCATCCTGCGAGAGTTCGACTTTGCTTGCATACTTTCTACCTATTCCAACAAGAGCACTATCAATAAAGGACAATAACCTGGACTCAACCTGAATCCTTGTTTAGTGTGGATTGGTTTGCACAAATCCTTGGTCAAAATGAAACGATCCAATCCATCTCAATCATAAAGAGTAGGTTTATATTTGTTACAATGTGGTGTAACGGTTAAGACTCGGCACTGCAATAAAAACTCTCCGATAATGAAACCGCGGCTTGCCGCACGAGTCTGTCTCACTTCTTTTTCTTTTTCATTTTTTGAATTTTGATTCATTTCTGGAGTCTGGAAGTTTTTGTCTCAGGAGACTGCTATTTCCGCGTGCTACTGTGCAGTATCCGAGTTATATCATAGTATCTCGTTGCCCGTATTCATAAATGTCAGCATCACAACGAACCGTATCGAACGAGGGAGTGCTCAAGTTTCTCACCTACAATATCGATGGGTTGAATCCAGCTGCTCTGTCCTACCGAACTAATACTATATTATCATTCATAATATCTGAGCAACCTGATATCGTCCAGCTACAAGAGGTGGTTGCAGATACTGCACCGGTTATCATCAAGTCACTGTTGCGGAATGGCTACACTTCCTTTCATGAGTCCGATCGCGCCTCCAACCTGTGCCACTATTTTACTCTATCTTTTGCACGAACCGATAGAATCTCAAATGCAGTCGTTCGACGCATGCCTTACTCCGGAGCGGCCAAATCGATGCAAGGAAGAGACATTCTTCAACTCACTTTGGACTTCATGAACGTGCCGTGGATGTTTATCAACTGCCATTTGGAGAGCTGCGGTGTTGCTTTCAAATCACCAGGATCAGCGACCCGCCAAGCACAGCTACGGGAAGGACTGGAACTCATCAGATCGCATTCTTCTATGGGTCCAGCCATCCTGGCAGGCGATCTGAATATCCGAGATCCGGAAGCAACCAAAGTCATGGCGGACTACACTTCAACCATTATTGACGCCGCAGAGCGTGTCGAAAAAGGTCGAAAAAGCAACACCTGGTTTATGCCTGCACCGTCCAAGTACAGTGCACGCTATGACAGGGTGTATTCTAACAACGGCAGCAATCTTACTCCTGTTGAGTTTAAAACCATTGGGGGAGAGGATATTATCGAAGGCACGGGGTTAGACGCGAATGGTGCGTTGCCGTACAATACCGCTTCGGACCATAGAGGAATTGTAGTGGTATTTAAGTTTACAACTCCTGAGGGTAGTGATGTTAGTGCAACTCTGACCACTACTGCTACTCATGCATCTACTACTTCAACTGCTGCTGTACACAAGGAGTCAACCTCTACACTGAATACAGCGTCAAATAACAAGCGATCGCGCGCTCATATACCCTCGCATGCAGAAGTCATAACTTTAGACGACAGTGACACCGATGATGACGCCAACCACACTCATAATGCACCACACAAGCGCACAAAAAGTAACAACTTCCCATCCGAAGGGTCTTTTAACCCTGTAGAGACGTTTCTCAACGTCATCAATAGCCTCAATAGTGGCCAGGTAAAAGCAGAAAGTACATACAACAATGGCCATCAAAACTTATCTGCTGCATCGGCTGTGGTTACTGAACAAAAGACACTCACAGTGCAAGAACGACGTGCGCTGTTTCTGGAAGCAGTTGAGAAGCGGAACAAAGGAATCTAAAGTTCTTGTTGTATGTTTGTTTGTTTGGCTGTGCATGGCTTCAAAGGCAGATTATACGTTAGTTATTTTGTTTGCTTTGTTTCCATAGAGAAATAAGGAGAGAAATAGAATAAAAAACAGTTTCATTTTTTACAGCGCAAAAGTTCACTTCAAGACCAAGCACTTCGAAGGATAAAACACCATTTTCCCCTATTCGCAGTACTCCACATGCGACCTGTATTACACAAGGGACACGGTGATCTTGGCACCATTCACCGGCCCAACATAGGTGATCCACTCTTGCAAGAATGGTTGAAGATGCGTCACAGACTCAGGTCGCAGGTCCGTCAGCTTAATCGGTCGCGCGACGCCGATATCCAAAGGCACCGTACACAGCGCCGTGGCTATGGCGGTACTCAGGTCGGTTGAGGTATAGGTACTAGTGCTTGTAATAGCACTAGTAGTGGTGCTTGTACTGGTAGATTTGGCAGTGGTGGATACAGTTGCTATAGTAACAGGCGTAGTAGTGTTATGTATATTGCTGTTAGAGCTGTGAGTGAAGTACATCGGGGCAAACTCGTCTAGCACTGAAGATTCTAACTCCGTATCACTACCCTCACCCTCCTCCTCTTCCTCACCTGCGCCATCTTCACCTAGCACAGATTTGGTATCTTTTGCTTGTTCGGCTACATCTGCAACCTTCTCAGGCACCGCAGCTTCTGTGCTGGGTTCAGATGCACCATTGGCGATAGATACAGCACCCACTACAGTAGTGTCACTAGTATCATCCGCTTTCAACGCGCTACTACCACTATCATCCGTTTTCCTACTCTTACGCACTCCTACGTCGACATCTATAGCTGCTCGCTTTGCGGCCAGCGCAGGCTCAAACGGACTAAAGTTAAACTTACCCAATAATTCGCTGCAATAAGGATTTAGTGGGTACCACTGCAAGCTCGTCGGGCAGAGCAGTTCGGAGGGCTTGTACTCACCTTTATACTTCATTTTCTCGCACGTGTGGATGTAAAAACCCATGAAATAATACTCCAGCGAATGGGCTTTGCAGTACTCAATTTCCCGAAGTGCGGTGTACTTGCCCAGACTTAGGTGCTTGTAGTTGTTGTCATAGAACATATACACCGAAGACAAACCCAGTGGGAGCAGGTCCACGACGCCTACTGCGATCAACACCCCGTTGAGTCGGTACAACTGATGGAACGATCCGAACTTCGGGTTGCTATCTTTTAGTGGAGAATCGACCAGAAATCTTCGGAAACCTTGCTCGGTAATCTCGTCGAGCTTGTCGTGGTGTACATCGGTCTGGTAGCGTTTGTACAATTCGAATTTCTCCGCCGAGAAAGAAGATGGTTCTAGGTCCACGGTGAGCTTTCGTGCCCCTCGGCTAGATGGAGTAGTAGGGGCACTCTGCGCATCTGACGGTACAATTGCGCTCGTAAATGTAAAAAGTGGTGATATTTTGAGGTCTTCTTCGGTGGAAAAGGTGCTATCATCTTCCACATCAGCGAGAAACGTCGCGACAGTTTTCATCACTTTCTTTTGGGACTTGGAGGAACGAAAGTCGTTGACGCGGAGCCGGATGGTATACTGAGGACAACATGTCTTGTGCATGATCGGCTTATAAAAATACGTTCCAGATCTTCGCCAGCCAGTCAGCATCAAACTTTGATAATCCTCCACTGCCATCGATTTCGCAACGAATCCGTACGAGATGGAGGAATCCTTTGCCTTCTTATCGCTAGTGCTTGAGTCCTTGCAATAGCCGCATTCATGCTTGCTTACACCACATATCTGGACCCTGCTCACTGAGGGAAACCCGCTCATGCTCAACTCCGAGCAAAACAAAGAGTGAATGTTGGATGTTGACCAGATCATGGAAGAGTGATGGGAACTTCGCTACCGTTATTCCGGGAACATTCTAATGTCGTGTGGTTTATTTTAATTTAGTGGAATTTAAATCATTTGATTATAGTGAAAGTTGGGATTAAACGTGGACAGCATTTGAAATGCACTCAGAGCTGTTATTTCGTTCACTTCAACCCTCATTTGAGCGCGTGCGACGATGAATTCGAACCCGTCTATGGCTATGCTGTCGTCGTGGACAGAATCCATGACCAATAACACAAATAATGGGAACCGCGGCCGTCCTCCAAGCAACAACAGACCGGATCCGGACCACAAGGGTCCTTCGCGGAGTCAATACGACGAAGAGGATCTGCCAATGAACCGCGAGCTGAGAGCCAATTCATCTTTAGAAAGATTTGAAAACTGGACGGACTCGATGCAGAAAAGCAAGAAAGCCACTCCATCTAAAAAGTAAGCACCTAAACCAATCACTGTGCTTGTAACGGTTATGAAAATTTAACCAATGCCGCATTCCTTCCACAGAAAGGACAACGATGATGGATACGAAGACGAGGAGTTTGAAAATTATGACGAGGATTTCGAAGACGACGAGCAAGACGCGCCACCGAAGAAGCCTGCGTATGTTGAACCTCCTGCCCCAGTGAGACAAGCTAAAGTGGTGAGCAATCCGTACATCACTCCGTCCAACAATCATTTTAGCAGTCGCGACGAACCCTCTGTTCCCAAGCCAGCCGTCTCTAGGTAACCTATGCTTTTCACACATTGTTTTTGAACTTACGAGAATCACAAACAAATCACATCTCACCATCTGCATCAGATCAAGTAACCCACAGAGAGAACCAGAGCCTGCTGAATCCAAATCCACCCGTGCTTCCAAGTTCGACAACATGACCATCAGCCTCAACTCAATGCGCATCGCCGACCCACGGGTCATCCGTGCCCAGAAGTTACTCGCGGCGAACGTGATGGAGCTTGGCCCGGCCAAAAGTACCATTTTAAACATCCTCCCTGTGAGTAAATACGACCTTTACATGCGCAATCTCCGCCTGGCCAACGCGCCGGTGCGTCAGATTGGAGTGCCGTTCGACCTCGAGAAGCGGGACATAGACACGAACACCGACAATGTGGAGGTCGCGCACAAAAGCGTGCAGTTTAGCTACGGCGACGACACCACGTTTTATCGCATCATGGACAACATCCGAGCCAAGCGCAACAAAAGTGAAGAAAAACAGAGCGACGAAAGCCAGAGCCGTGGTAATACGAATAACGCCACGGCGGAGGTTGACAGCACTTCCATTGGAGCCACCAGACTGGCTTCGTTTCTGCAGCATGCATCGAGAGTGTGCGAGACCTTGTTGGATGAGCAATATAACAATAGTAACACCCGCCAGGGTGGAGAAAGTGGGGAGAGCAAAAGCAATACGAACCGGAGAGATGATAGTCGCAGTCAATATAGCCTCTTCGACGCGGGCAAAGACTGGGTTACACTAGGTATGCATTTTTTATGCTATACATTTTCTTGTACATAGTTTTTTTTTTAGAATTCGCACTTGCATATAAGTTCTCTCTAGGGTTCATTTTGCGACTGCGAAATTGTTTCATGTAGTCACATTTTTTACCTTCTACATTTCATTTTTTCGTTTTCATCACACATCACAGGCAAAGATGGCACGAACGGCGGGAATGAGACCGTACGCACTCGCCGCATCTCCTGTGTGAAATTCAGCCCTCTGCAGCCTCATTTGTTGGTGTCTGCCCATGTGTTTCCGACCGACGAGAGTGCTGAGATGGATCTGAAGCCCTACAAGGTAGGTGTTGTGCTGCGTTCTTTGGTTTGTGTTGTGTTGTATTGTACGTGTCCTAATGCAAGAATGGATTCTAACTTCTCACGCTTCTGTGTCCATTGAGCCATGCTATGTAATTACTTTGAGCGTAGCTTACACACACGGCTACGTACCTGTTTTCTATTCTTACCCTCCTTATTCATCTATTTATGTGGGTTTTTTATTTTGTGAACAGGGCTTGTACTGTGTGTGGGATGTGGGGAATCCCGGGGGTCCCCAGTACGTACTGGAAGGATCCGGCCAGCCCACGGTCTGCTGTTTCAGCGCCACCCAGGTATGGATATTATTGATGTAGTGTATGTAAATAGTGTATGTAGATATTGTATGTGTTGTGTTGCTTTTTGAATGTGATTTTTGGATAGACATGTTATCGTGAGTGTGTGTATGACGTCAATCTGGCGGTACACTTCGGTATCTAGTCGGTCAATAATGTAAAATGCGTCCCTGCTGAGCAACATTTGTAACGGTTACTTTATCACACCTTTCCACAGTCTCACTTCGTGGTCGGTGGCACATTAGAGGGGTCATTGCACTTGTGGGACCTGCGTGAGGCGTCTTCTATTCACAGCGACAGGTGGGGGATAAAGATGTGTATGCTTTTTTTCACTATTACCTGTGTCATATGCTATGATACTTTTGTTGTCAACCTATTCGGTAGTGTAGTAGGCTATGAAACTCTCTACCTGTTTAGCACAAATCATTACAATTGTTTTCACTTTCATTTTTTCTACCTGCATCCCTTACACTAACCTGATTACCTCCACCCTCCTACCACCCCTTTTTACCCCACTTTTTATTACACTATTCACCCTGATACAGAGATGCCATCGACCTACGTATCACCAAGGGCATCCGCAAGCCCACCTACAGCACCTCCTTGCCGTTCCACAGCAGCCACTACGGTAGTGGCGTGTCTGCTCAAGATACCTTTGGAATGGGTGGTGGCGAGGAAGAGTACCAGCACAGCGCACCTGTGGTGCAAGTCGAGAGCGTCAGTGCGTATCAGGTATAATATACACATTTTTGCGTTTTCGTTCGTTGTTTGTCTATCTTCCCTAAAATTCGCAATGTACTTTGCCAAAATTTTCACATTGTGATCTTATTTTCTATGTTTCATAACAAAACTCACTATAATTGTCCTCACTCCACGTCACCACTCTGTCATTGCTAACAGGGCTCTGGGCATCAGTCTGCCGTGGTATCCCAGTTTGTGTCCTTGGACGAAGCTGGTCTGGTGATATTCTGGGTCACCTCGCAGCAGACCACCAGCAGTGTTGGCAGTACTAGTGGTGGTGTTGATAATACGGTACGTTCTACTTTGTGCAATTATTATTTGTTGTTGTAGTTTCTCTTTGATGCGGTAGCTACAGTTGCTTCGGGTTTCCATTTACTACTGTAAAATCCACCAAAACATGCATATTCTATCCTGCATATATTACTTAACCTACGTATCCTTACTTTTTGCTGCACTATGCATACGTATATTACAGCTATTTGGTGGACTAGAGGACCTGCAGCGCGCGCCGTGGGGCTCCGTGGCCCTGGTGCAAACAAGGCAGATTCACACCCACAGCCATACCCTCTATCGAGGTGTCCCTATCAGTGGTGGTGGTGGTGGTGGCAGTGGACATACTAAGCAGCAAGGTAAGGGTGTGTTGTGTTTGTTATTTGTGTGGATGGTGTATCTTTGTGGTTAACAATGTTTGAATGTGTATGATAGCATCTTGTGTGAACAGTTATCAATATTGCATAGGCGTCTGCTTGAGTTTCAGTGACCTGTGCAATACATTGTGTTTTATATCTTTCTCATTTGGCTGACTTGCCTGACCCAGGTGGAAACAGCCGAATGACCTACAAAAACATAAACATATATACCAAAACGCTTTTATCTAACCCAACACTATTCATTCTTCTTCTGTAATATTTATATTTTCAGGTGGCGGAGCAGCCTTGCAGGGGAAAGTGGGAATGGCCTGCATCCCCAATGATCTTAGCACCATCTTAATTTCGAGCGAGGAAGGTACAGGATGCTCTCTTTTTTACTTTCTTCTTTTCTTTTTCTTTTTCTGTACTTCTTTGGGTGGTCAAGCGATTGATTTTATAGTGTTTTATCGATGTTCTGTATGTGAACGTGTATTACAGTCCTCATATATAGCAATTCAGATGTGTTTTACTGAATTCTTCGTTCCTTGTGTTCTATTTGTTATTTTTCAGGTTATGTCCGCAAGGTCAGTCGCATCGGGGAATCCCCTGTTCCTTCTTCTTACCACCGCAACGAGAGTACGCTCGAAATAAGCGCCTCTGATACTCCTACCAATACCAACAACGCTGGTATTCAAGGTACAAACCACAAGAAGAAAGGGTTAGGAACTAGATATTTCTCGGCGGTGAGCTGCTTGTGTGTGCGGGACGGGGAAGTCAGTGGGGGTAATAATAACAGCAGTATGAATGGTACTGAAGGTGCGTGGTTTTTTGATGTGTGTACCCTGTCTGTGTGATTTGTTCGTTTATATTTTTCAGTTATGTTGAATGTAATAGACTGAATTTATGCATTGCGCACTTACTTTTAACACTTTTTTCTGACTCTATCACATTCTTCACTCATATTATGCTAACAGGCTCCGCGCCGCACGTTTCTCATGCGCCTTTGATGCTGGTGGGCCACCGTGACGGCACGGTCGATCTCTTTACCCTCGATTCTGCTACTCCTTTGCAGTCCTGGGACCTACCTTCTTTCATCGGTATCAGCAGTAACGGTAGTAATAATGGTAATGGCAAGGGTAGCAAGAATAAGACTAGTGATGGCAAGCATAGCGTGGTGCTATTGCAATGGTGCGCGACCCGTCCGAGTGTGTTTTTTGCGGCCGATCAGGCAGGTAATTTGTATCACTTTGATCTGCACGTCCAGCCCCATATGCCCCTCTCCGTGGAGTCGATTGATGTAACTGACCAGTTGAAAGTGAATAACATGGATATCTCTCACCCACGTGTGGGGATGGGGTTGTATTATGTAAGCGCGGTGTGTAGTAGTGGCAAGAGTGCTGATTGTGTGAGCGTACGTCGGGGCAACACGCAAATCACAAAGGTGAGTAATGTGCAGAGTGATCAAGAGAATGTCGCGTTGTTGCAGAGTTTGCATCGACTGAGTGCGAATAAATTGAGCAACACAAGTGTAATGTATGTGAAAGAGACAGATGACGCGAACTTGCTGCGAAAATAGTGGTGTTGTGTAGGAACTCAAATAGCACATATTGATTGTTATAATATGCGTGTGAAGTCGATATAATTGTGCCACGGAGTAAGTCATTCGTAGGTAATACAAGCAATTTAACTCATGTAAATATAATCAACAGTATTCTAGTATGAATTCAGGTAAAACGAACAGAGCGCTTTTAATACAAATACTGCAAGTTTCATAAATATGCGCTTTAATGTGTGTAACTAACTAAAAACGTGCTAATAAACTGATTTGCGTTATGTTAAGTCGACCTGGGTGCATTGTCATTCATTTCTGCTGATCCATTTCGTGACTTGCATTGACCAGATTGACTGAAAAGATCTGCTCTCGTTGTGCTATTTATCTGTGCAAAGATACGTTTAAGGCTACTTATTCTCATATCTGAAACGAAAGAATGAAGTGGGTGGCCATCGTTCTTGCCATGTATGCATCCGTCCTGAGTGTGGTTCAGTGTCAAGATTATGCCGAATATGCTCGTGGTGCGGGTATCGCCAGACGCAGAAACAACAGGTTATTATTTCCGAAGACGGTTTATATTCAGTCCATGCAATCTCACTTTGGTTTTTGTTATTGTCTTTGCAGAGGCCCTATCCTTGCCGCAGCTGGTGGTGCATTGGTTGGCGGTGGACTAACCGCCTGGTTTGTGTCCGCGCGCTTGAAAAAGAAACACGAGAAGGAACAAGCCGAGTTGTTGAACTATCTCATGGCCCAGGAGGAGCAGTACAAAGCACGCGAAAAGCAGTGGCAGCAAGAATACCGGACCTTGTTCAAGGCATACGAAGAAATCGAACAGGAGACCGCCGAACGCGACTACGAGGAGTTCAAAGCACCCGATGTCAACAACGACAACATGATCTCGCGTGATGAGTTTTCCACCTACGTGCAGAAGTATCTCTCCTCGTTTCCAGAGCTGTCTGAGAAGGACTTTCCGAAATTCGATGAGTTTGATTTGAACCACGATGGCATCGTATCGTTCCAGGAATGGCAAGAATTCTTGATATTGCAGAAAGAACTCGAGAAACAGAAGGCGAAGAAGGCCGCCAAGGGCAGCACGGACAAGAGCGCGACCGATGCGTTGATGGAACAATTGTATGAACAAAGTAGCAATAGCAACGGATTTGGGGCGTTGAACAAGCAAATTGCCGCAGGGGCGCGGGGTGCAGGCAACAACGCACGACGGGCCATGTAAAGGAATGGTTTTGTATGTATACTGTAGAGGTTTGGAAGTGAATGGGAAGGATATCGTATGCTAGGCCAGGTTTTACTTGTACTTGCTATGCGTAAAATGAACTGTGGTGATTGTTTCTCAATATCTAGAACAAATCTTCTTGTCAATTAAACACGCGTTTACTCTAATTGGCCTGCAGTATCGTGTTGTGTTATGAGATAACCCTGCAAAGCTCATCAGATCATACAATAACTTTAGCACAACCAGCGTGAGTTTAATACCAATCACGACATCGTCGGTTACTGCTTGTGATCTCAATGAGTTTAAAATAGTTGCCATCGGCCACAATATGTACAATATTTGCTCATTCTTTTTAAACTGTTTCTCTCCACTTTCACAGCCAACTTCAAAGACTGATACTGTAGAGTTCAACACACCAATAAAGCAACAATTCTAACTTACAAATTACGTAATATAATCTAACAAGACCTGCAAACCACTGCAAACATAACCAGCAACAGTTCCCAATATACTTCAAGACTTCACTCAGTCGTGGATCTGTCGGCTGTCCGCCGGTGCCTCATCGCGTTCATGCATGCCATAGTCGCGAAGAACACTAGCCACGCGCAGACGATAGTCTTCAAACACACCCCCGCGGCCACGACTTTGCGCAAGACGGTGAGCTTCTAGCTTCCGCCACTCTTGAACCGCTTCCTCGTCACGAAAGAAAGACAGGGACAAGAACTTGCCCGGATTGCTCAGGCTTTGAAAGCGCTCAATAGAAATAAAACCGTCAATTTTCTCGAGCTGTGGCTTGAGGTCCGCAGCGATGTCGAGGTAGGTTTGCTTCTGGCCTTCAGCGGGCACAACTTCAAATATAATCGCGATCATGGGAGCCTTTTTACGATGGATTTCGAATTAAAATATGGTTGGAATCCAGGAATCGAATCAATGCTTGATATAAGATAGTGCCGTTACTCAAGCACTCCCGCATAAAGTTCAGGAGTTGTGTTCATGAAATGTAAGCTGCTGAGAGAACTCGAAGGCGATTTGTACCTGGTGTGTCGCGGTAAGTTGAAGCAAAGTAATTGTTTTGTATCGTGCTTTTCAACATGCTTTAAAACGCGAGTGAAATTATCCAAAAATAGGAAAAAACGACTGGAGCACTAAAAAAATCAATATTATTGCATCTTTGCTGATATACACGTAGCATTACTTATACATTACTAATACGTGGAACTATACAATTTTAACAGGAAGCTGTCGGGATGAAAAATTCCAGAATCGGTGAAAGCGCAGATCTGCTACTTGTGGCAAGGCATACTCAACTCGGTGAATAGGCGCAGGCTCGATTACGTGACCGTGGTGCTGTGTCCATAAGTGTTTCAATTGGCATGTTGAAGGTGAGATGTTTCTACATTGCGATGAAACATAATAGTTGGAATGTGGTTCGCAGTCTATACTCACGACCATACAACATCCGTAGGAATAGAGAAACAAAGCACAACAATATTATCATCCCACCAAATAAAAGCATAAAATCAATGCATACAATACCTGCTGATTGTGATTATGATGGTGGTTATTATTGTTCTGTCCTGGCATTCTCCTGGGCAACGGTGTTGACGAATGACTTATCAAGCGGAGCATGTTGCATTTTCCTTCGTACCCATCGTCACCATCCAGTAATACCATGACAAACCGCATGTTGCAGTAGTGCAGAGGCACCTATGGTGTAAACAACATAGATGTGGTATGTTATAAATACAAGGAAGCGGGAAATATGTGAGTGTAATGGATGAATTTAGTACATGCAGCGTATCCAACAGGCACTCTAACATGTCAAAAAAATGCACAATTATCTATTAACAGCACACACCACAACGTTAGAAGCAGCAACATACAACGCACCTCCACCGTGACTTCCCTGCGAACGATCGTGTAGCGTCCTTCAAAGATACGCTTCGGCAAGGGTGCCGCCGTAGCCATCCATTTCGCCATATCGGTTGGCTCAACGATATCCAGACTGTAGAACATCCTTCCATGGTCAAGAAATCGCATGTGGCGGTAGTACTTAACCTGTAAAAATGTAATTATACATGAAAATTAAAGACAAATGGATGCTTCCAGGATATACTTAAATATGGATCAACTTCATAAATATTGACCATATTAGTATCCTAACATGACGCTTACATACAATGTAGACATACCTCCACCGATTTGTACTGTTTCTCTTCCCAGAAGTTGTCGTTGCAATATCCCTTCGAATACATCGTACGCAGCGTATAAAACCCATTGGTTCTTAGTCGGGGTCGATGGATCAGCATGTTTTTCCAGGTGAGCCAGTTTTCTACTTGCAATGTCTTCTTGGCTGCTTGCATGGGGTAGGTGATGCGGCAGAGATATTCGTATACGGCTTCACTTGGTTGGAAAGTGGTTCTCGATGCGATGGCTAGGTAACCCAACATGTCAATGTCTCCGAGAAACATTAATATCCGGTCGACCATTTCATACGGCAATGTGTGCCACTTGCCACCTCCTTCTTCAACCAGTTCTGATGCTTCGTGTGGCGAAGTGTTACTGTTGTGGTGAGTTGCTCGCGGCTTGAATAACACGCTGTCCTTGTCGAAATACTGTGCGTCATCATCTTCTTCAAGTTCAATTTTACGGGTGCTACGTGCCTTAAGAGATGACGCAATAACCGAACTCTCCTCGGAAGACATCTTCACGACAGGTTCCGTAATACTTTTTGGCAAAGAAGGCTCAGAAGTACGACTGGCTTCGATTGTTTCCACCAATGCTTGTTGTTCCTCAAGCTCACTAACTTTCAGACCCAGTTGGTGCGCCTTGACACGCAACTCCTCCGTTTTCATTTTCTCCCACAAAGTCGCCATCAAACTGTGATTAGATTTGACTAAAATAGGAATGTCAATGTAAGAAAATTGGTATGCCTGGCTGTTCGCGGACAATCTTTCGTCGCCAGCTCATTCCCATCATTCTCTGCCTCTTTTTATCGGTCACAACTTCTCGTTTTAACACCCGAAAACGAACCCCATTTGGGTGTGAAAGTCACACTTTTGGTACGGAAAGGGTTGTTTAAATCTTGTTGTGGATTTCGCTGCAGCACGGATGCTGTCAAAAATAAAACTGAGCATCGCCCTCGTCTCCCTGCAGCGGATTGTGAGATAAAGAGTTGATCTCATTGTTTACAGCATCGTAGAAGTGTATTTCATCTTTTGCGGCTTTTCGGTCTGAGTGGTTTAAATATTTAGACAGCTGTCAACTATCCTTTCAAACCAAAGCAGAAACGGTCGAGCAATAAAATGAACTCATCTAAAGCATCGGAGTATATGTATCATGCCGAAGACTCAGCAATGAGTGGCTATCTATATAAAAAGACGCGAGACGACCGATGGCAGAAGAGATGGTTCGAGACGAACGGTGTTTATTTGACATATTATAAATCCAGAAAAATGGAAAAGTTGCTGGCCGCATTGAGCTTGCCGCAAGTCGGTGAAATCAAGCTGGTTCCTCCGGAAGAAGATCCCGAGCGACAAGGCGGCCTGTTTACGCTAGAATTAAACACCCGAATTTACACCCTGCGAGCGAAGTCGGACCAGGAAGCACAGCTGTGGGTGATGACGTTGAATAAACTGCGTGTCGATGGGTTGAACCAGGGCTCCGGAAGCATTTCCAGCGCAGACAAGCCGTCGATTACGGCTATGGAGATGGGCGTGAGATCCGGAGAGAGCACGGATGCTCCTGTGACAGATTGGGTGAAAACAGGCAAATTTTGCGGATGTTGCTAAAGAAGAGAAACATTTTGCTTCTATTGTTTTTGCAAGCTCTGTTTTTCACAGAGGCGAACGGAAGGTATCATGTTTTTACTTTCACTTGTGCGTTGAAAAGAAGTGAGTTGTCAGGGAGGTAATAGTAGCTGGAAAACTGGCATGCATTCGGTCACATGCCTGTATTTTTCTTGTTAGGTTTTTTCCGGGTGTTTTGGGTAAGGAGAGTAAATTGTATATTGGATAAAGAAATAAGTGACATTACAATCAACCTATGTTCTTCTATTTACTTGCGTGAAGCTCTGGTACTTGGGCATTTTCATGAAAATGGCTTCAAAATGCCAGAGATGAGTGTAAAACACTTACAGTTTTTCACGGTCATACCAAGGCTGACATTCATTACAATTATCCATTATTTCAAAGAAAAGAACAAACAACATGCATGTTTTGTGTTCTTTTAGCAGTCCACCTCTTGCAGGGCCTTCAGCGCGGTAGCTAATTTACCGATCAGCTCAGCGTACTTGATCTGCGTGTCGAGGTTCTGCGCTGAGGCCAGACCCGCTGAACTCTCCGACAGTTTCTACATGTAAATGTTGGAAAGGAATAGAAAAATAGAATAAAAAAATAGAGTGCGTTAGAAGGCGAAAGTGACAATACGCAGAAAGTTAAGAACGTCATCGTGTATATATGTACTGGCCATACACGATGTGCAGAATAAAAAAGAAAAAAAGAAAAGGTCGCACCTGCTTCACCACCCTCACAGCATCCCCCACTTCACTCTCATTTTTACCACCACTAGTCGTAGCAAAACACAACGAATTCACACCCTGTGTCTGTGGAGCGCGCACCTGTGCTGGCAACTGCTCCTGCTGAACGCGTGCAGATGTACTTTCTCGTTTGTTTCTCGCTTCGGCGCTGCTCCGCGCGGCGGCCGCTTGCGAGGCGCGGAATTCGTGAAACAACGCAATATCCGCTTCTTCACTTTCGGAGTCATCTGAATCACTCTCCTGTTCACACTCTTGCTCACTCTCAGCGTCCCTTGCGAAGTTTCTGTGTCTGACAGTGGCGGTGACAGCTTGTCCTGCGGTGGAGGCAGCAGTAGTGGTTGCAAGGGCTGCGTCAGGAAAGCCGCACTGCACACAGCGTTCCTATAAAAACAAATTGATGCGAATGATGTATTTCAGATCATTAGTAATGAACATACTGGAATCAGTATCTCGCCCAATCCACGATGTCAAGAGTCGACACAAAAAGAATACACAATCAAATACTCAACGTACCGTGCCCTGCACATCGCGCATCAGCGGCACCTCTCCCTTGCAGCCCTTTTGTGCACAACATTTGTCCAACAGGGCCCAGCCCAGCATCAACTTCCGGGCAATCTTGCTGCTGCAGTCGTTCTCTGACTCGCGGGCAAAGCTGCTCAAATCCAAAATCGGAGCGTTCTGCATGTTGAGAAAGAAGGCATTGTCAGCCTCAGAGGCGGGGAGAATCTCGTCAGCGGTGGCCACCAGGTTGACACGCGAAGGAGCTGCAACGGTGGATGCAGCAGGTGTCGATAAAGGTGTGGAGGCAGATGCAACGGTAGATTGCACAGAAGCCGAAGTCACCTTGCCGTTGAACGTCTCGGAGGCACTCGCCGTCTTCAAAGTGGGAATCAGATCCCCCAGAGAAGACACCTTGAACTCCGAATCGCAGCACACACAAACCATGGGTCCAGAACCTTGCCGGCAGAGCGGAGTGCCACGGCATTCCTCATTGGGACACACCGTGCTGAGCATACTGAACCCCGCAAGCATCTTGGCGCCGAGCTTGTCACTGACCTGGTTCATCTTCTTGTTCTGTTGGTCGTAAAGCTTTTTGGCTTCGTTGAGGGACTCAAACTTGGCTGGAACGCCCGTCGCATATTGATAGTAGTCATCTTCAATTTCGAATTTGGCCTCCGCAACTTTGGGAGGGTTAGGTACACTGGCCTGTTCGTTTGTGTACTTCTGCTGGTCTGACTCTTTCACCACAGCGAGGTCGCAGGACGGGCATCGCAGCAACTCATTCTTGGACAGCAGGGCAGTGTTGCAAATAGGGCACGCCGAGTTGAGCAGCTTCCAACCACTCAGCAACATATCCCCCGTTCTCTTGATAGACTCATTGTTCTTTGCACTCATTGTATCACAGCCAAGTCAACAGAGGAAGCTTCAAATTTGATGGCCGTCGAAGTGCGAAATGAAGTCTAGAACACACTTTGGAGTCGAAATGTATCTTTTTGTGCACAGTAAAACTTGTCATTTTATCACTCCTGTAAAAACCAATTTAATTTACAACAACAGCCAATAAAAACCCACAATTTGGCCAACCTCGTGTTCTATCCGTTTTATTTTACGCCATCATCACTTCACCAGCCACTCTTTGTCAGACTCTTTTGGGAAGCTTCACCTTGCATAGCTCTAGAACTTGTTATTGGTTAGCTTCATCCAGTCGTGTATATGATGAATTGGAATCGGTTGCTGAACGAGAGCGGCGCTGTCACGCCTCAGCAAATCAGTGACTTCGACCACATGAGGAAAGACCGACGGGAAATGTTGACGTTGTTTCGACAGCCTATTGCGACACTAAAGACCTTTTCGTTAGGAGGAGTGGCGTTGGTGTATTACACAGCGAAATATCTGTTCTCTCATTCGTTGTTTCTTTATCTTCTGCTGCCGTCTGCAGCGGTTTGGTTTGTATTGGATTGTATTCCGGGCCCTCATACTGAGATACTTGGCCAAGTTGAATTTGGAATCGAATTTGTGGTATGGTGGCTAGGCCTGGGTATATTATCGTCCATCGGACTGGGCAGTGGACTTCAATCCGGCGTTCTGTTCTTATTTCCCCACATCATCAAAGTGGCCCTGGCGGCCCAGACTTGCAAAACGCTTGACTTCGAATCGTATTCTGATATGTGGTTCCGCAGCCCACCGAACCTCTTCAAATGCCCTCCGTTGACGCCAGACTCCACGCCGGTGACGCTCTGGGGCACCTGGCAGAAGATTCTGTTGGTGTGCTTTCTGCAGAGTGCGGGCACGGCGATCGGAGAGATTCCTCCTTATTGGATGACTAAAGCAGCCCGACTGGCGGCTATTGAAGCAGGTAAATGTTTTATTTGATTGTTTGTTGATTTTTGTGGATGTGGTTCATTGTTTGATGTGTCGACACAAATTTCGTGGGGATCTGCAACCATTCGAATTGACACAAACGATCCCTCCTATCATAGTACATTTGTACCATTTTCCCGCGGGTTTTCCCTTACTTTTATCTCTTCTCTCTCTCTCTTTCCCCCCTTTCTATTTTCCTCACTCTTTCACTCTATCTCTACTAGGCACCAGCAACAGTGATGACATGCCCGAGGAGCTCTCCACCACCTCGCGGTACAACATCATCAACCGCGCCAAGACCTACATGGTGTGGTTTCTCCGTACACATGGGTTTTACGGTGTCTTAATCATGGCCTCGTATCCTAACATTGCCTTTGATCTGTGTGGCATTGCCTGTGGGCATTTTTTGATGCCGTTTTGGACCTTTTTTGGAGCGACTTTTCTGGGCAAGGCGGTGGTTCGCAATGGCTATCAGAGCATTATCTATGTCATGCTGTGCAGGTAAAGAGAAGTAGTTTCGACGCTGATTTGTTTATGTTTTGTGTTGTGTTGCTTCATTTTCTATCAAGGAATACACAAATTTGTCCTTATTTTGTGGATGTTTTTGTTTGTTTCATTCTGGGTATGTGAAACAGGGCGCAAAACTTTTACTCTCAAGTTCTCACAATTTTTTATTACCTACTGTTTTTTGCTTCTCTTTCTCTAATTATCACATTTCACAACAGTGAGGAGTACCTGGAGCTGCTTATTCGCGGCCTGCAAGCGTTATTGCCGGACCAGCTGCACCTGGACGAGATGATTAGAGAAGCCCTCGAAGAAGGACGCGAATCCTTCCGCGCTATCGGCCAGAACCAAGGCCAAGGGCAGGGTGTTATCGTAGACGGCCAAGTTGTAATCGATAATAACGCAGGTGGTGCGAGTATAGTTAGTGGCGCGGAGAACGAAGCTTCGCTAGGCAGCTACATGATGATCTGGTGGCGTTTCATCATGACGTTCTTTCTACTAGCCTTCTTTCTCAGCTGTATCTCGCATTTTGCGCAGTATTACCAAATGACCCTCGATCAAGACGACAGCAACAAGCTTCGCCGACGCCTGCCCAACAGCGTCCGCCTGGAACTAGCGTCTCCGACCTCGGGACGCCTCAAATTGCCCCCGCCGACGCCGTCGGCCACCATCGCGAGAAACCCGCGCGAGTCGGGTGAGAACATCGTGCGGTTGTCGTCGGGGAGACTCGACGCGTGCACCCGCATCGCACGATGGAAGCTCGCGATGAGAAAATGGTCGGCGTTGGTCTGCCGTACGTGTCCGATGTGCGTGCAACCAAACACGTCGCCGTCGGACAGCATCGGCTTCTCGAAATCCAAGCTGTTCACCGCAGCCGTCGACATGCTATGAGCATGATGCCGGATCGGCGGCACGGCAAGGCGGTCGCTCGGGGTGGTCGCTTGCGCTCCCTGTGGAGCGGTCGCCTTGCGGCTCCCTGTGAAGCGGTCGCCTTGCGGCTCCCTGTGAAGCGGTCGCCTTGCGGCTCCCTGTGAAG
>LNAP01008231.1_pt1 | contig 20457 bp, 15 predicted proteins | sample 602601 | NCBI WGS metagenome assembly LNAP01 (sample SAMN02440304, study PRJNA202911) | soil metagenome | biome: Subtropical and temperate rainforests or woodlands; isolation source: soil samples (1 kg each in a 20% v/v slurry with milli Q water) were... ...
GCCCTTGTCGGTCTTTTTCAGCAGCTTGAGGGTGTCGATGGCGGTGGCCACGGCTTTGCGGTATTCCGGCTTCCAGGTCAGGTCGCGGGTTTGCAGGCCAAGCGGGCCGTGGAACAGGTAATTCACCTCGGCTTCTACGCCGGTAACCTTCTCGATCAACTCGCTGTATTTCTCAGGTTCAGCGGCAATCAGTTGGTCCGCTTCGATACTGGCACGTAGGTAAGCGGTGACGATTTCCGGGTACTTCTTCGCGTAGTCGCCAGCGACCAGCGCGCCATGGAACGTTGGCGTGGCGGCTTGTGAGCCGTCGTAAATCTTGCGGGCGAAACCACGGTTGGGGAACAACTCGGCGAAGGGCACAAAGTCGGCGTGGGCGTCGATACGGTTACTGCGCAGGGCCGAGCCGGCAATCTCAGGGGCCTGGGCGATAATTTTCACGTCCTTCTCCGGGTCCCAGCCTTGCGCGGCCACGGCGCGCAGCAACATGCCGTGGGCGGTGGAGGCAAACGGTACGGAGATGGTTTTACCCTTCAGGTCTGCCAGCGACTGCACCGAGGACGAGGCCGGCACCACAATGCCGTTGCCGCTACCGCTGGTGCTGCCCGACAGCACGCTGATAAACAGGCTTTGCTTACCGGCATCGCGGAACGCTACACCGTTAAACGAGCCGGGGAAGTCAGCCATGGCGCCAAAATCCAATTTGCCCGCCACCATCTCGTTAGTCAGCGGCGCACCGCTGGTGAAGTTCTTCCACTCCACTTCGTACTTGGCGTCTTTGTACTTGCCGTCGTGGGGCAGGTATTTGTCCAACAGACCCAACTCACGAATCAACAAGCCGCCGGTGGCGCAGTTGATGGTGGTGTCTTGCGTGCCGATGGCGATGCGGATCGTCTCGGCACTAGCCTGGGTAGAGATCAAGCCGATGGCCAGCGCGAGGCCGGCGAGTTTCAGCAAATGCATGGGTGGTTCCCCTCGAATCATAGTTTTTGGATCGTCTCCGCCACGGTTCTGGTGGTGGGAAACGAGGGGTAGTGCAGGCAAGGCGTCCGGGGTTGGCGGATGGCGGTTTTTTATGGGTTGTAGGGTGTGCTGTGCGCACCAATCGCTCTCCCGACAAACCGATTGGTGCGCACAGCACACCCTACGGATTGTCGATTGGGCTTAACGCAACAGGTACGGAATCTCGACCTTCACCGCCCCGGTCGGGCAGTCCTTTTCACAGGGCATGCAGTACCAGCATTCGTCAAAGGCCATATAGGCTTTCTGCGTGGCTGGGTTGATGGCCAAGAGGTCCATGGGGCAGACCTCGACGCAGACGGTGCAGCCTTTTTCGGCGATGCATTTGTCTTCGTCGATGGTCACCGGCGCGTTGCTGCGGAAGAAGATTTCCTGGGGCTGGTAGGCCATGGGAGCCTCTGGCTCTCTCGTATTGTGTGCACGCAGTCGGTGGTTAAGCTGCCGCGTCGGCCTTTACCCGCAGGCGGTTATAGGCTTGCTGTTCTTCGTCATCCAGGGCGATCAGGTACGGTTCTACCGGCTTTTTAAAGCTGGTCATCTGCCCGTCTGCGCCTTTGTGCAAGTGGCAGTGGAAGAACCACTCGGCGTCGTCGCGCAGCGGGTAGTCGACGCGGTGGTGGTACAGGCCCCAGCGGCTTTCGGTGCGGAACAGTGAGGCCCGTGCGGCCATTTCGGCGCAGTCGCGAATCACGCTGACTTCCAGGGCACGCATCAGCTCATGGGCGTTGTTGGCTTTGAGCTGGTCAAGGTCGTGCTCGATGGCAGCAAAACGGTCCAGCCCCAGCTGCATTTTTTTGGTCACTTTCGGCGGCTGCAGGTAGTCGTTTACAAAGCGGCGCAGCTTGTATTCCACCTGGGCCGGCGGCAGGCCGTGTTCACGCAGCAGCGGCGCGTATACGCGGGCACGCTCGGTGTCGATCTGCGCTTGGTCTAACTCGGTGAAATCCCGTTCAGCCACGTAGTCCGCCGAGTTGGTGCCAGCAAACCAGCCGTAGGTAAAGGCGCCAAGCATGTAGTTATGCGGCACAGCGGCCATGTCGCCGGCCGAGTACAAGCCCTTTACCGAGGTCTCGGCTTTTTCATTGACCCATACGCCTGAGGCGCTATGGCCGGAGCAGAAGCCGATTTCGGAGATATGCATCTCCACCATGCTCTGCCGGTAGTCGGTGCCGCGGTTGGCGTGGAACTGACCGCGGCTGGGGCGTTCGTTGCTGTGCAAGATTTCTTCGATGTTCTGGATGGTTTCTTCGGCCAGGTGATCAAGCTTGAGAAACACCGGGCCGTTGCCGCTTTCAAGTTCCTGGTGGAACTCCCACATCATCTGCCCGCTCCAGTAGTCGCACTCGATAAAGCGCTCGCCTTTGTTATTGGCGGTGTAGCCGCCCAAAGGCCCGGCCGGACCGTTGTAGTCCTTGATCAGCGGGTTGATCTGAAAGCACTCCAGGTTCGCCAACTCAGCCCCGGCGTGATACGCCATGGCATAACCGTCGCCGGCATTGGTGGGGTTTTCGTAGGTGCCCATCAGGTAGCCGGAAGCCGGCAAACCGAGACGGCCAGCGGCGCCGCAGCAGAGGATGACGGCTTTGGCTTTGATCACATGGAAGTCGGCGCTGCGGCTGTCAAAGCCCATCACACCGTTGACCGTGCCGTCGGCATCGGTGAGCAACCGGGTGGCGATCACCCGGTTGGTGATTTCCACCCGCGCGCGTTTCAGTTGGCGGTACAGCACCTTTTTAATGTCGTGGCCTTCGGGCATGGGCAGCACGTAGGCGCCCATGTGGTGAACCTTCTTGACTGCGTAATCGCCGGTTTCGTCTTTCTCAAACTTCACGCCCCAGCGGTCCAGTTGCTCGATGGTTTCGAAGCTGTGGGTGGCATAGGCGTACACGGCCGCCTGGTTGACGATGCCGTCGTTGGCCACGGTGATTTCTTTGGTGTACTGCTCAGGCGTGGCATGGCCTGGCACGATGGCGTTGTTCAGGCCATCCATGCCCATGCTGATGGCGCCGCTGCGTTTGACGTTGGCTTTATCCAGCAGCAACACGCGCAGGTTTTTGTTGCGCTCTTTGGCCTTGATCGCCGCCATGGGGCCGGCAGTGCCGCCGCCAATAATGACGATGTCGTACTCGCGCTCGATAGTTGGGTAGTGGCTCATACATGGCGCCCCTTATGACGGTCACTGCGCAGGCGGTACTGGAAGGCATCGCCGCGGTAATAGAGGTATTCGAAATCCAACGGGGTGCCGGCGGCGTCGTGGGTCAGGCGTTCGATGCGCATGATTGGCGCGCCCTCTTCCACCTGCAGGGCGCGGGTAAGGTCGGCGTCGGCGAGGATGGCGTCGATGGCCAGGTCGGCATGGCCTAAGGCGATGGCGCAGTCGTTTTCCAGGATCAGAAAGATGTCGCGGGTGACCAGATCGGCCTTTTCCAGGCGCAGGCCCAGGTGCTCGATTTCCAAAGAAATCGGCTCGCGGTTAACCAAGCGCACGCGCTTGATCTCAGTAACCGGCGCGCCCTCCTCCAACTGCAAACGCTCGGCAACCCGCGATGAGGCCGGCAAATGTTTAACGCTGTGCAGACGGTTGATGACCTCGTAACCCATCTGCGTCATCGACTCGGCCAAACCTTGCAAGGTGCTGACGTTCTGGAAAGCCTTGGGCTTGGCGACAAAGGTGCCCTTGCCGTGAATCTTGAAAATCAGCCCTTCTTTCTGCAAATCACCCAGCGCCTGGCGCACGGTGATGCGGCTGACACCAAAGGTGGCGCCCAGCTCGCTTTCCGACGGCATACGAACTTCCACCGGGTAAGTGCCATCGAGAATGCGTGCACGCAGCACTTCTTTAAGCTGGCTATACAGCGGCACAGGGGACAGCGGAATCAACTCGGCCATGACGTATCTCTCAGATTCTTTTAACTTGTTATAACAAGTTGTGACGAGAAGATACGAGCATAAGCACCCGCTGCAAAGAACTTTTAATTCATAAGCATATGACCGTAACGCCGTCCCTTAGGGAGTGCTGTGCGCACCAAAGCGCGGCGATGCTGATCACCAGGCATAAAAAAGCCGGCCCTTTTGAGGGGCCGGCAAAAACACTAAATAGGCAGTACGCGATCAGGCGTCTTGGTATTCGCGCTCGGCTTTGTCAAAACGCGCCAGCATGCTGGCCGACGGGCCTTGGCCAATTTTGCTGAACACCAGGATGGCGATAGAGGCAAAGATAAAGCCGGGGATGATTTCGTACAGGCCGATGTGGTTGAGGAAGTTTTTCCACAGGATCACAGTCAGGGCACCGACCAACATGCCAGCCAGTGCGCCGTTGCGGGTCATGTTTTTCCACACCAGCGAAATCAATACCACCGGGCCAAAGGCAGCGCCGAAGCCGGCCCAGGCGTAGGACACCAAGCCCAATACTTTGCTCTGCGGGTTAGCGGCGATGACGATCGCTACCACGGCAACCAACAGCACCATGGCACGACCGACCCACACCAATTCCTTTTGCGAAGCGTTTTTACGCAGGAACGATTTGTAGAAGTCTTCGGTCAGGGCGCTGGAGCACACCAGCAGCTGGCAGCTCAGGGTGCTCATTACCGCAGCCAGAATGGCCGACAGCAACACACCGGCAACCCATGGGTTAAACAGAATTTTCGCCAGTTCGATAAACACCCGCTCCGGGTTCTCGGTAACCGGGCCCGCCAGTTCCGGGTGCGCAGAGAAGTAGGCAATACCAAAGAAGCCCACAGCCACCGCGCCGCCCAGGCACAGCACCATCCAGGTCATGGAAATACGGCGGGCAGCTGGAATCGATTTCACCGAATCGGCGGCCATAAAGCGCGCGAGGATATGCGGCTGGCCGAAGTAGCCCAGGCCCCAGCCCATCAGCGAAATCACGCCGATAAAGCTCGCGCCTTTGAGCATGTCGAAGTTGGCGGCATCTTTCAGCTTGATGGCGGCGAAGGTGGGGTCGATACCACCGGTGGCCAGCATTACCACGATTGGGGTGAGGATCAGGGCGAAGATCATCAGCGAGGCTTGTACGGTGTCGGTCCAGCTCACCGCCAGGAAACCACCCACAAAGGTGTAGGCGATGGTTGCCGCAGCACCGGCCCACAGAGCGGTCTCGTAGGACATACCAAAGGTGCTTTCAAACAAGCGCGCACCGGCCACCACGCCCGAGGCGCAATAGATGGTAAAGAACAGCAGAATGACCAACGCCGAGAGAATACGCAGCACTTTGCTGGTGTCTTCAAAACGGTTGGTGAAGTAATCCGGCAGGGTCAGGGCATTGCCGTTGTGCTCGGTTTGCACACGCAAGCGACCCGCGACAAACAGCCAGTTCAGGTAAGCACCGACGATCAGGCCGATGGCGATCCAGCTTTCCGACAGACCGGACATATAAATAGCGCCGGGCAGGCCCATCAACAGCCAGCCGGACATATCCGAGGCGCCGGCAGAAAGCGCCGTAACAAAGCTACCGAGGCTGCGACCGCCAAGGATGTAATCAGACAGATTGTTGGTGCGCAGGTAAGCGAATAGGCCGATCAGAACCATTGCGGCGATATACACCACAAAGGTGATCAGCATGGGAGTGCTGGCAGTCATAAGCAGGTCTCTCTTATTTATTATGCGAATGCTAGAGATGCTCTGCATTCGTCGTCTGTTTAAACGGAACGCTCAACGCCACTCTTTGTTTAGTGCAAACCCGCGGCCGCCGCGAATTTTCGGGCGTTGGGCAAAAAAGCGGAGCACGGAATGTAGGGGCACAGGGGGGGCGAATTCTTGCGAAAAACTATGGAGTTTTTGTTGAAAACTCTGGGGGCCGGAACTTACTGAGCGCGGGCGCTCTAGGCTTATAGCTGTGGGGAGAGCAACGATACCGAAAAAGCCTCCGTCATTCCCGCGCAGGCGGGAATCCAGACTATCGCGCCGATCACCGCCGTCCCGGCAAGCCTGGATCCCCGCCTGCGCGGGGACGACGGTGAACGCGCTGAATGTCGGCGGTTATTTCTCGATCACCTGCCCACGCATCGGCGCCAGGCGTGCCAGCAGGCGGTTTTGTGCGGGTTGGGGGATGCCTTGGGCGTCCATGGCGTCTTGCAGGTCTTCAACCAACGCATTGAAGTCGCTGCGGGTCAGGTTTTGCCCCTTGTGGCTTTCTTCCATGCTGTCGCCGGTGTAGGTACAAGGCCCACCAGCCTCGACACAAAACTGCTCCACTAGCTTGTCGCGCAGGCGGTCGATGTCGACATTTTTGAAGTGCTTAACGATGCGCGCGTCTTTAGCGATGTTCAGCAGCATGCCCTCGACGATACGGGTAATGCCTTCGCGCTCGCCAAGGTCGCGGTACAAGCTGTCATCTTTGGGCGGTTGTTGGGCGCAGGCGGCCAAGGTCAGGGCCAGCAGCAAACTGATCAGTAGGCGCATGGTTAAAAGGCCCCCTGAATGGAAAGGTAAGCACCATCTTGGTTGTCCAGGGTGGCGATTTCACCCAGGCGCGCGTAGGCCAGCACCACGGAAACATGCTTGTTGGGAAAGTAGCCGACGAAGACATCGGCCCAGTCGCTTTCGCCGGCGAAGTTGAGGTTGTCCGGCTTCTCGCGGTATTCCACACCCATGGCCCAACGTGGGTTAAACAGCACCGCCACTGAACCTTCTTTGAGCACGCTGCGCGTATCGCGGCGGTCGCCGCCAAAACCGAGCAAACCCAGTTCGTTGGCGCGGCTGTAGCGCAGGCCGCCGTTAACCAGCAGGTTGTAGCCAAAGGCACCGCCGAGGAACAGGCGGCTGGCGGTTAGGTAGCCTTCGGTGTCTTCGTCGCGTTTGGCGCCGACCAGGCTGGGGATAAGGAAGTCTTTCTGCCGTTTGTGTTCGATGCCCAGCGACACTTGCGGCAACTGGTCGTAAATCAGATCGCCGAACAAGCGCACTTTTACGCCGAAAATATCCTGGCTCAGGGTGTTTTCTGGCAGCGCCAAGTCGCGCGCCAACGTGCCAAGGTCAAAGCGCTGACGGGCGTAGGACAGCTCGATACGGTTGCCGTAAGACACCGCCCCACCAACCACATCCAGACGGTAATCACCGGTCTCCACTCGCGTAGCAAATACGTTGCCGCCCCACTCGCCCTGTTCGCCATAACCGGCCAACACGGCCCACGGCGTAATGCCGCCGCCCGCTGCGCCATCAATGCTGCTGGCGCCACCGGTGGCCAGTAAGCGGCCATTGTCTGCTGCTGCCAGGCCTGCATTGCAGGCCAAGCCCAAGCCAAATGCCAGGGCGGTAAAGGTCTTGGTCATGCCATCGTCCGTGCCGTCTTTTCTATCAGGTACGCGTCTATCACCTGCTCTAGTGCAACATCGCCAGATTGGCGCGCAACGGTTGCCCCATCCAGGCTTCAAACGCCAGCGCGGTAAGCGGCCGGCTAATCAGGTAACCCTGGGCGGTGTCGCAGTTCCACTTCTCCAGCAGGCGCAAGCTGCGCTCAAACTCCACGCCCTCGGCCACTACTTTCAAGCCCAGACTGTGGCTCATTTCAATGGTGGAACGCACGATCACTGAGTCTTCACTGTCGTCGTCCAGATCGCGCACAAACGACTGGTCGATCTTCAGTTCCTGCACCGGCATGCGCTTAAGCTGGGCCAGCGACGAGTAGCCGGTGCCGAAGTCATCTACCGACAAGCTAATGCCACAGGCGCGCAGGCTGTGCAGCACTTTCAGCGCCGTCTCCGGGTTTTGCATCACCGCGCTTTCGGTGATCTCGAATATCAGCTGCTCAGCCGGCACCGCGTACTGCGCCAGCAAACGGCTGACGCGAGTGGCCAAGCCAATATCGTGCAGGTCTTCGGCGGAGATATTCAGCGACATCAACACCCGCAAGCCGCGCCCGTTCCATTCCCGCAACTGGCGCAGTACCTCCTCGATTACCCAGGCGGTAAGGCCCTGAATACTGCCGGTGCGCTCGGCCAGCGGAATAAACTCGCCAGGCGAAACCAGGCCGTAGTGCGGGTGCTGCCAACGCAACAGGGCTTCGGCCTGACGCACGTGGCCTTCGTTGATATTGAGCTTGGGCTGGTAGTGCAGCACCAGCTCGCCTCCTTGGGCGGCGCGGCGCAGGTCGCGGATCAAATTGATCTGCCGCTCATGGTCGTCTTCACGGCCCTGTTGATAAACCTGTAAGCGCCCCGGCAAGAGCGCGGCGTCGTTCATCGCCAGGTTGGCGCGGCGCAGCAGTTCGTCGGGAGTGGCACCGTCTTGTGGGAAAGCGGCAATACCAACGGCGCAATCCAGCGCGATATCATGGTTGCCCACGCGCAGGGGTTTGATCAGCAGTTGCTGCAACTGGTCGGCGGCGGCCACCGCACTGTCGCGGTCACTGCCATCCAGCATCACCAAAAACTCATCGGCCAGTAGCCGCGCCAGGCTATCGCCTGGGCGCAGGGTCGCCTGCAAACGGCGACTGATCTGCTGCAAGGCCAGGTCGCCACCGCCCGGCCCGCAGGTTTCATTGACCGAGCGAAAGTTGGCGATGCCCAGATTGAGCAAGGCCATTGGCCGCTCGGCCATGATCGAGCTACCTAGCCGTTCCACGGCCAGGGTGCGGTTAGGCAACCCCGTGAGGCTGTCATGCAGGGCGTTATGGGCCAGCTGCCGTTCGCGCTCGGCCAGATCGGTCTGCATTTTCTGGAAGGTTTTGGCCAGCACGCCGAGTTCGTCATTACGCTTTAGATCGATATCGCCCTGATAGTCGCCCTGCCCCACGCGCTCTGCCACCCGCGCCAGTTCACGCACTGGCCGGGAAATACTGCGGGCCAGAAACAACGCGCCGACCAGCGAGGCGAGCAAGGCACACAAAGCGATCAGTAAGACGCGCCGGTCCAGCGGTTTAAAAGCCACCAGGGCCTGATCCAGCGAGCTGTGCAGATAGGCCTGCACCTGATAATTGCGGCCCGTGGCCAGCACCAGCTGTTCATTGAGGTAGCGTTGCCCCGCGAACTCGAATTCTTTCAGGGTGGTGGTCTTATCCAACTGCAGATTGTTGGCCATGGCCGACTCCTGATCGGCATTCAGGGTGCTGATCAGGCGGCCAGGGGTGTTGTTTTCAATGGCTAGAAACGACACATCTAGGTTGGTCAGGCTGCGCAGCTCAGCGGCCAAGGCGTCGTCCATACGAAAGCCCATCACCACCCGGGCGATGGCGATGGGCGCCAGCACCTGGGCTTCGACTAACAGATGCGGCTCATGGTTGATCGACACGATCAAGGCCGACTGTTTATTACGCCGCGCCTCGGCCAATTCGCGGCTGTAGCGAAAGGCAATGCCAGGGGAAAACGCGTCGGGGCCATTGCTGGCTGTGGCGGTCGCCTTGATGGTGCCGTCCAGCGCCAGCAACAGCACTTCGGTGGCGTCAATACGCTTGCCATGGTTGCCCAGCACCGAGCTGATGGTGGCGGTGTCGTCGCTGGCCACGGCATCTTTGAAACCAAAGTCGGATGACAGCACTTGCACCGCATCGCGAATCTGCCGGCTGCGCACATCAAGCAGGCGCTCAAATACCCGCACGCCGACTTCCAGCTGTTGGCTGGCCTGCATTTTAACCGCCTCAGCGGTGGCAACTTTGACGGCGAAATACAGCGAGCCGATCACCACCAACAACAGCAGGATCAGCACACCGGCAATGCGTGTCTGAAAACTATTCCTTCGTTTCACTCGCGGCCTTCTTGAATGCGTCGCCAAAGGCTGAAGGTTTCTCCGGGTAATGCTCGTCATGCTCCTCGTGTTCTTCGGACTCGTCGGAACCGGCCGTGAGATTGACCGCGTACCGCTGGCTAGCGTCTTTTTCGCTCAGGGTCAGTTCGCCGCCTTTTTGCGGCAGCAGATCCGGGCTCCTCGGGTGCCAGAGGGTGACGTTGTAATGGCCCGCGGGCAGCTGCAACTTGACCACGCCGGTGGCGTCGGTGACGGCAAACCAAGGGTCATCGGTGACGTAGATATACCCCACCATCCAGTCGTGAATATTGCAGCCCAACACCACAGCACCGGGTTTGTCGAAGGTGATCGGCTCGGACGGCGTGCCCTCGTACAAGCGCAGCTCAAAACGCTTGGCGGGCGAGAAGGAATACACCTGATGGCGAATATTGTCGCTATTGGGAAAGCTCACTTTGGTGCTGGTATGTACCGCCAACACGCTGGGCTGAAATTGCTTTTGCACCTGGTCCATGATCGCCGTTTGCGCGGGCAGTGGCGCATCGGTAGGGCCTTGCAAGGTGATCACGCCTCCGTCCACAGGTTTGCCCTGGGCATCCACCAACGTCGCTTGAAAGCTGGCAGCGCCAACCGAGCAACTGGTGAACAGGGTGAGCACCACGGCGAGTGCAGGAATTTTTAGGGAAAGGAAAGAACGAGTAACGCGACAAAAATGCTGAGCTGTCCAAAGAATCACTGGCATACACCTACCTTGAGAGAGCGCAGAACAGCCCTGCGATGTGCTGGGCCAGACTAACGGGTTCGCGAATAAAGTTCACGGCAAAAAAAGGCAATTGGCCATCATCACGCCGAATGGCGCGCAGATAAGTAGCCTGTACGAAATATAGTCGGGAAATGCGTAACGCCCAGCTCAGCACTACAACCCAAGCGAGCAGCGCAGCGCTAAACGCCGCGCAGACGCTTAGGGGTGAGGCCCAGATAACGGCGCATGGCGGTGGTCAGCGCGCTTTGGCTGGAGAAGCCACATTCTTCGGCGATACGCACCAGCGGCAGCGCACTTTCGCGCAGCAGGCGCGAGGCGCGGTCCAGGCGAATTTTCAGCAGGTATTGATGCGGGGTCATACCCACGCTGTCTTTGAACTGCAGATGAAAATGGCTAGGGCTCAGACAGGCGACCTGAGCCAACTCAGCCACGCTGATGCGCCGCGCCAGGTGCTGAGCGATATAGGCATCCAAGCGCTCAACATTCAGCGGCCCCAACACACGCTGGCGGCGCTCACCAAACAAGCGCAGGTGCAACGCCCGCAGCAATACGCCACTAAGGGAGCGCGCCAGATGGGGGTCGCTGCCATAGCGCGCCAACTCGGCACCGGCGTAGCTGAGCAGGTGCTGGAAGTCGGCATCCAGGGCCGGGTAGCGCGGCATATCGAAGAGGCCAGCGAGCAATTCCTGGTCTTCGGCGGTATTGCCCTGTTCGTCCAGATTAATGATCAGCATGCGGTTATCGCCGACCCCGGCAAACTGGTGTTCGGCATCGCCGGGCACCAGACACGCGCGCATGCGACACACCTCGCCGCCACGGCCATTGACTTCGAATTCGGCGCGGCCAGACAGCGACATCACCAGTTGGTGGTGGTCGTGGGCGTGTTCATGGGTCTGGTCGTCGAGGCGTAGGAGGCGGGCTTCAAGCATAGGGATAGCTGATCAAAATTTGCGCGCATGGTACGGGAATGGGGGTGTTTTTCCCAGTTGCAGGCGACCGGCGCGCCTCAAACTTGGGCATGAAATTGCTGACGTTCGCGCAATCCGCCGTAGGGTGTGCTGTGCGCACCAGCTTTTGCTGTTTGTTCTGGTTGCGGTGCTTGTCTTCTTTACCGCGTGTGCTGGACGTTTGGTTTCGCGCCTTACGCGCGAGTTTCTTTTGGCAGTCGCCCCAAAAGAAACCAAAAGGGCTTGCCCCTACCTTGGGTCTACGCTGCGCTGCGACTTCCCTCGCTCCGTCGTTGCTCCGGGGGTCGGCGTGCAGGGCCATCCATGGCCCCACGCCTTTCGCGGCTCCTGCCGCTCAACCCCCTACGCAACGACTCCGCTCGGCCTGCGATGAATGGGGCGGGTAGATCAACAGCCAGATCAACAGCCAGATCAAAAACGGGCCCGCGGTCTTGTTCTACGGTGCGTGCGGATCCGCGTTCGATGGCTATCCCTGCATAAGCGTGACCACAACAACTCGCAAAGCCCCCTCCCTCCCGCTCCAATCTTTACAACTGCCATTGAATTGTTTCCCGCCCCGACCCATCTACCTATTCATGTAGTGATCACAGGTGCCGCATGAACGACCACGTTACCGATGTTGAAGACGACGACGCGCTATTGCCCGAGGGCCTGCATTTGCCTCATGCCTTGGCGCTGCCTAATCAGCGGCCGCCCGAACGGTTGTATGTCATCCCTATTCATAACCGCCCGTTCTTCCCGGCTCAGGTGTTGCCGGTCATTGTTAATGAGGAGCACTGGGCTGAAACCTTGGAGTTGGTGGCCAAGACCGATCACCACAGCCTGGCGCTGTTTTATGTCGACCAGCCGGTAACCGATCCGCGCCATTTCAATACCGACAGCCTGCCTGAGCACGGCACGCTGGTGAAAATCCATCAGGCCAGCCGCGTTGATGGCAAGTTGCAGTTTGTCGCTCAGGGTATGCAGCGGGTGAAAATTCGTGGCTGGCTTAAGCGCCATCGCCCGCCGTATTTGGCTGAGGTTGAGTACCCGCCGAGCGCCGATGACAAGCGTGATGAGGTCAAGGCCTATGCCATGGCGCTGATCAATGCGATCAAGGAGTTGCTGCCGCTTAACCCGCTGTATAGCGAAGAGTTGAAGAACTACCTGAACCGCTTCAGCCCCAACCAGCCTTCGCCACTCACCGATTTTGCCGCCGCCCTGACTACCGCCGCGCCGAAAGAGTTGCAAGAGGTGCTCGATACCGTGCCGGTGTTGCAGCGCATGGAAAAAGTGTTGCCCATGCTGCGCAAAGAGGTGGAAGTCGCGCGCTTGCAAAGCGAGTTGTCGGCGGAGGTAAACCGCACCATTGGCGAGCACCAACGCGAGTTTTTCCTTAAGGAGCAGCTCAAGCTGATCCAGCAGGAGCTGGGCCTGACTAAGGATGATCGCAGCGCCGATATCGAGCAGTTTGAGCAACGCCTGGAAGGTAAAACCTTGCCGGAGCAAGCGCGCAAACGCATTGATGAAGAGCTGAATAAGCTGTCGATTCTGGAAACCGGCTCGCCGGAATACGCGGTCACGCGCAATTATCTGGACTGGGCAACAGTGATTCCTTGGGGTGTGCACGGCAAAGACAAGCTCGACCTGGTGCATGCCAAGCAGGTGCTGGATGAACAGCATGCCGGCCTGGACGATATCAAGGAGCGCATTCTTGAGTTTCTCGCCGTGGGTGCGTTCAAGGGCGAGATTGCCGGCTCCATCGTTCTGCTGGTGGGCCCGCCGGGTGTGGGTAAAACCAGTATCGGCAAGTCCATCGCGGAAACCCTCGGGCGGCCGTTTTATCGCTTTAGCGTTGGCGGTATGCGCGATGAAGCGGAGATCAAAGGCCACCGCCGTACCTATATTGGCGCCCTGCCCGGCAAGCTGGTGCAGGCGTTGAAAGATGTGGAGGTGATGAACCCGGTGATCATGCTTGATGAGATCGACAAGCTCGGCGCCAGCCACCAGGGCGACCCGGCTTCGGCCCTGCTGGAAACCCTCGACCCGGAACAGAACGCGGAATTTCTCGACCATTACCTCGACCTGCGCCTGGACCTGTCCAAGGTGTTGTTTGTGTGCACGGCCAACACCTTGGATTCGATTCCCGGGCCGCTGCTCGACCGGATGGAAGTGATTCGCCTGGCCGGCTATATCGCCGAAGAGAAATTCGCCATCGCCAAGCGCCACCTATGGCCCAAGCAATTGGAAAAAGCCGGCGTACCCAAACAGCGCCTGAGCATCAGCGACAGCGCGCTAAAAGCGGTGATCGAGGGCTATGCCCGCGAAGCCGGCGTGCGTCAGTTGGAAAAACAGTTGGGCAAGCTGGTGCGCAAGGCGGTGGTAAAACTGCTCGGTGACCCGGCCAGCAAGCTGAAAATTGGCCCGAAAGACCTCGAAGGCTACCTGGGCATGCCGCTGTTTCGTCGCGAGCAATTGCTCTCCGGCGTTGGCGTAATCACCGGCCTGGCCTGGACCAGCATGGGCGGCGCCACGTTGCCGATTGAGGCGTCACGTATCCACACGCTTAACCGGGGGTTCAAACTGACTGGGCAACTGGGCGAGGTGATGAAAGAGTCCGCCGAGATTGCCTATAGCTACGTGAGTTCGCACCTCAAAGAGTTCCAAGGCGATCCTAAATTCTTTGATGAAGCCTTTGTGCACTTGCATGTGCCCGAGGGCGCGACGCCCAAAGACGGGCCTAGCGCTGGCGTCACCATGGCCACGGCATTGCTGTCATTGGCGCGCAACCAGGCGCCAAAAAAAGGCGTGGCCATGACCGGCGAACTGACCTTGACCGGCCATGTACTGCCCATTGGTGGCGTGCGGGAAAAAGTAATTGCGGCGCGGCGGCAGAAAATCTACGAACTGATTTTGCCGGAAGCCAACCGTGGCGATTTCACCGAACTGCCGGACTACCTCAAAGAAGGCATCACCGTGCACTTCGCCAAACGCTTTAACGACGTGGCCAAGGTGTTGTTCTAAAGCCAGCGTTCGGGCAATAAAAAACCGCGCCTAGGCGCGGTTTTTTATTGGTGTGTGTGGCGGTAGATCGCTTGGTGCGCGCACCAAGGCGTTTATCGCGGTATCACTGGCGCGTAAAAAGCACGCCCTACCCACCGCTAAAACAGCTACAAAAACGCTTATTTGTAGACTTCAAACAACCCCGTAGCGCCCATACCGCCGCCCACACACATGGTGACGATGCCGTAGCGCTTGCCGCGACGACGCAATTCGCGAACCAAATGCCCCACTTGGCGCGAGCCGGTCATGCCGAATGGGTGGCCAATGGAAATCGAGCCGCCGTTGACGTTGTATTTCTCGTTGTCGATTTTCAGGAAGTCACGGGCATACAGGCACTGCGAAGCAAAGGCTTCGTTGAGTTCCCACAGGTCGATATCTTCAACGGTCAGGTCACGGGCTTTGAGCAGTTTTGGCACCGAATACACCGGGCCGATGCCCATTTCCTCGGGCTCGCAACCGGCCACGGTAAAACCACGGAAATACGCCAGCGGCTCCAGGCCCAGTTCTTTGGCTTTATCCAGGCTCATCACCAGGGTCATGGACGCGCCATCGGACAGCTGCGAGGCGTTACCAGCGGTTACGGAACCATCTTCGGCAAACACCGGCTTCAACCCTTGCAGGCTGGCCAGGGTGGTGTCGGCACGGTTGCAGTCGTCGCGATCGACCACGCCTTCAACAATGGTTTTCTCGCCCGTGGCTTTGTCTTCAACAAAGTACTTCACCGCCATCGGCACGATTTCGTCGTCGAACAACCCTTCGGCTTGCGCGCGAGCGGTGCGCTGCTGGCTTTGCAGGGCGTAGGCGTCTTGCTGCTCGCGGGTGACGTTGTAGCGGCGGGCGACCACTTCGGCGGTCTGCCCCATCGGGTAGTAGATGCCCGGTACGTTGGCTTTGAGCAGCGGGTTGATCAGGTTGTCGGTGTTGACGCTTTTCATCGTCAAGGTGATCGATTCAACGCCGCCAGCGACGATGATGTCGCTGCAACCCGAGGCAATCTGGTTGGCAGCGATGGCGATGGCTTGCAGGCCCGAGGAGCAGAAGCGGTTGAGGGTCATGCCCGCCACCTGAGTGCCCAGGCCCGACAGCACGGCCACGTTGCGGCCAATGTTGTAGCCCTGGGCGCCTTCGTTGGAGCCAGCACCGACGATGCAATCTTCCACCGAGGCGGGGTCAATTTTGTTGCGTTCCAGCAGCGCATTCACGCAATGGGCAGCCATGTCGTCCGGGCGGGTCATGTTGAACTTGCCACGGAAGGACTTGGCCAGGCCTGTCCGCACGCTGTCGACGATCACTACTTCACGCATCACGCACCTCATTGTTGTTCTGAAATCGGAGTCAGTTGGTCGGCTGAATTGCAGCTGGGCCTAGAATAAAACCGCCCTACCCGGCAGGGCGATGACTATTCATCCCGTGTATGCGCAGCGATCCTGCCCTGCTTCGCCCCATTAATCGCGGTTCATGGCGCGTTCCAAGGCGTCATTGATAGTGCGCAGCACCTTGACCCTGGCAAAGCGTTTGTCATTGGCCTCGACCAGCGTCCACGGCGCGTTTTCAGTGCTGGTGCGGTCGACCATATCGCCAACGGCATCGGCGTATTGCGGCCATTTTTCGCGGTTACGCCAGTCTTCTTCGGTGATTTTGAAGCGCTTAAAGGGGATCTCTTCGCGCTCTTTAAAGCGCGCCAGTTGTTCGTCCTGATCGATAGACAGCCAGAACTTCACCAACACGATGCCGGCGCGGGTCAGTTGTTCTTCAAAGTCGTTGATCTCACCGTAGGCACGCAGCCAATCGGCCGGCGAGCAAAAACCTTCCACCCGCTCCACCAGCACACGGCCATACCAGGAACGGTCGAACACCGTGAACTGACCATGGCCGGGAATATGTCGCCAGAAGCGCCAGAGATAAGGCTGCGCACGTTCTTCTTCGGTAGGCGCGGCAATCGGCACAATGCGGTATTGGCGCGGGTCGAGCGCCGCTGCTACACGCCGGATCGCGCCGCCCTTGCCGGCGGCGTCATTGCCTTCAAATACCGTCACCAGCGCGTGCTTTCGGTAGCGCTTGTCGCGCACCAACCCAGCCAGGCGCGCCTGCTCGCTGGCCAGTTGTTTCTGGTAGTCGTCTTTGTCCAGGCGCTGGGTCATGTCCAGGCTGCCGAGCAGGCTGCGGTTATCCAGGCTGACGGTCGCCGGGCCGGCATGGGGATGGCGCTGCGGGCGCTCTTTGGTTTTTAGCGCGGCTTGCAAGCCTTCGAGGAGGATTTTCGCCACGGTCAGGCTGCGGTAGTTTTCATCGGCGCCTTCCACCACATACCAGGGCGCGTAGTCACGGCTGGTGCGGTGCAGAACGTGCTCACCGTAGCGGACAAATTTGTCGTAGGTTTGCGACTGCTCCCAATCCAGCGGGCTAAGGCGCCAGCTGCGCTGAGGGTCGTCTTTAAGGTTTTTCAGCCGGGCTTTCATCTGCTTTTTCGACAGGTGAAACCAGAATTTAAAGATCAGCGCACCTTCGTCGCAGAGCATGCGCTCGAGGCCTTCGGCGCCGATGATGGCCTGGTCCAACACGGCATCTTTGATACGGCCATCGACGCGGCCCTGGAGCATTTGGCTGTACCAGTTACCGAAGAAAATCCCCATGCGCCCTTTCGGTGGCAGTTGTCGCCAATAACGCCAGGCGGCTGGGCGGGCCAGCTCTTCATCGGTTTGCCGGTCAAAGGTACTTACCTGAATCAGCCGTGGGTCCATCCACTCATTCAGCAGTTTGACCGTCTCGCCCTTGCCTGCGCCTTCGATGCCATTGATCAACACAATGACCGGAAAGCGCTTTTGCTGCTGCAACTCGAACTGCGCTTCGAGCAGGGCCTCGCGCAGGGCGGGCAGTTCGGCCTCGTAAGTTTTGTCGTCAATCGCGTGGCCGATTTCGGCGGACTCGAACATACACCCTCACTCCATTTGTCTGCATGATTGGCCAAGCCTAGCGGATTGCTGCCGGTCAGCCATGACAGACAGCAAGTTCGGCTAGAATGCGCCGCTCTTCGTTTTATCCCGCGACTCTTCCAAGCAGCCAATCACCCTTATGCCCCAGAGCCCAACGCCACCGCATTCCTCGCTAGCCGAACTGGACTGGGACGACAGCGGCCAGCCGCACTCGCGCGCCTACGGCGATGTGTACTTCTCCAATAGCCTGGGCTTGGCTGAACCGCGTTACGTGTTTCTCGACAACAACGACCTACCCGCGCGCTTCGCCGCCCTGCCCGCCCACGGTAAGTTGGTGATTGGAGAAACCGGTTTTGGCACCGGGCTGAATTTTCTCTGTGCCTGGGAGTTGTTTGCCCGCACCGCCGTGGCCGGAGCGCAGCTGCATTTTGTTAGCGTAGAGAAGCACCCACTGAGCTACGCCGACCTCCGGCGCGCGCTGCACCTGTGGCCCGAGTTGCAGCCATTTGCCGAGCAATTGCTTGAGCAGTATGTGGCCCTGCATGGCGGTTTTCAGCGCCTGCTATTCGACGGCGGCCGCGTGGTGCTGACCTTGCTGATTGGCGATGTGATGGAGCTGTTGCCGCAGCTTGATGGGGAAATCGACGCCTGGTTTCTTGATGGCTTCGCCCCGGCGAAAAATCCGCAGATGTGGTCGCCTGAGTTGTTTAACCAGTTGGCGCGGCTGTCCACACCACGCACTACCCTCGGCACGTTCACCACAGCCGGTGACGTGCGCCGCGCCCTGAAGGCCGTGGGCTTCAAGCTCAAGCGTGTGGATGGCTTAGGGCACAAATGGCAGGTGCTTAAAGGGCACTTCATTGGCCTGGACGATGCACCCGCCAAGCCCGCGGAAAAAGCCTGGTACGCGCGTCCGCCTGAGCACACTGGGCCACGCACCGCGCTGGTAATTGGCGCTGGCCTGGCCGGTTGTGCCAGCGCCGAAAGCCTGGCGGCGCGGGGTTGGCAGGTCACCCTGCTGGAGCGCCATGGCGCTATCGCCCAGGAAGGCTCAGGCAATCCGCAAGGCGTGCTGTACCTGAAGCTCTCGGCCCATGGCACCAGCCTGTCGCGCCTGATTGTCGCTGGCTTCGGCCATACCCGCCGGCATATACAGCGCCTGCAACGCGGCCAGGACTGGGATGCCTGCGGCGTACTGCAACTGGCCTTTGACGAAAAAGAAGCAGCGCGGCAGGCACAGTTGGCGGCAGCCTTTCCCGCCGAGCTGCTGCACAGCCTGAGTAATGCCGAAGCCGAACAACAGGCTGGCATCGCCCTGGCCAGCGGTGGGTTGTTCTATCCGCAAGGCGGCTGGGTGCATCCACCCGCACTATGCCGGCTGATGGCCGAGCACGCCAACGTGCAGCTGCGCGTGCATCAGCATGCCCTGCAACTGCGCCAGGAAAACGGCCAGTGGCAGGCCTGGCACGGCGAGCAATTATTGGCCAGCGCCAGCGTTGTGGTACTGGCCGGGGCCGCCGATGTACGCGGTTTTGCCGCCACCGCCGAGTTGCCGCTCAAGCGCATTCGCGGGCAAATCACTAGCCTGGCGCAAACAGCTGAGAGCACGGCGCTAAGCACCGTGGTCTGCGCCGAAGGGTATGTGGCGCCAGCACGCGAGGGTGAACACACCCTTGGCGCCAGCTTTGATTTCCATAGCGACGACCTGAGCCTCAAGGCGGACGAACACCTCAGCAATCTGCAACTGCTTAACGAGATCTCCACCGACCTGGCCCAGCGCCTGAAGGCCGACGGTTTGCCGATCACCGAGCTGCAAGGCCGTGCCGCCTTTCGCTGCACCAGCCCCGACTATTTGCCTATCGTCGGCCCCGTCGCCGATGCCAGCGCCTTTGCCCAAGCCTACGGCGTACTGCGCAAAGACGCCCGACAAACCCCGGACACCCCGTGCCCCTGGCTGCCGGGCTTATACGTAAATACCGGCCACGGCTCACGCGGCCTGATCACCGCGCCGCTGGCCGCGGAACTGCTCGCCGCCTGGCTAGACAACGAACCGCTACCGCTGCCGCGCGATGTGGCCGAAGCCTGCCACCCCAATCGGTTTGCTCTGCGGGAGCTGATACGCGGCAAATAAAACGTAGCGCAGGGCCAGGCGGCATGCCAGCTATGGCGAAAATCGATAAAAGGTAACTATTCTGACGAATATATTTAAATTAACGGCAGAATACTTACATAAAATTGACTTTCCAATTCGAGCTTAAGTAACTATTCTGGCTATTAAAAGTAATCTAACAGCAGAATAATTACACCATGGCCAACAAATCTTCCCCTCTGCTACCTGCCACTGCCGAGCTGCTTGCTGCGCTTGGAGAACGCCTGCGCCTGGCGCGGGAACGTCGCAAACTGACTGCAGCCCAGGTCGCCGCGCGCGCCGGTATGGCGCCGCTGACCCTGCGCAATATTGAACGCGGCGCTGATGGCGTAACCATAGGTGCCTACCTGGCGGTTATGCAGGTACTTTGGCGTTGTTGGCCGCAAGCGACGACGTCGGTCGTCAGTTGCAGGACGCCGCCCTGATCGGTCGGCGTAAAACCCCACGGAGCAGGAAAGCCGCAACGGCCACAGCCCCGCCCGCCGTGGTCAAAACAATCAGCAAATACCCAGAGGCGCAGCCGCGGCCCCTAAGTGGCGTGCGGGAAAACAGCCTTGATTTTATCGACGACTACCGCGCGCAAATGGACGCCCTGTTCAACGCTCAGGACGACGAGCCATGAAGCCGCACATTTATGTGCACGCTGACTGGGACGGGTTAGCGCAGCCCCTGCACCTGGGCACCTTGCACGCCCGCCCGAGTGGGCGCGAGGAACTATTTGACCTCGAATTCACCGCCACCGCCATACAACACCCGGCGCTGCAGGGGGTGAGCCTGGATCCTCGCCTGGGCATCTGGCCGGGGCCGCAATACCCCCCGAAAGGCCGCACATCTTTCGGCATGATCGCCGACTCATCGCCCGACCGTTGGGGCCAACTTCTGATGAAG
>LNAP01002185.1_pt1 | contig 20453 bp, 14 predicted proteins | sample 602601 | NCBI WGS metagenome assembly LNAP01 (sample SAMN02440304, study PRJNA202911) | soil metagenome | biome: Subtropical and temperate rainforests or woodlands; isolation source: soil samples (1 kg each in a 20% v/v slurry with milli Q water) were... ...
CCGCCCGCCGGCGACGGTCAGCACCAAGGGCCTGTGCCCTCATCGTGCCTTTGCAGGCGGCCTTCCAGGCCAGCGGCGGCAACTACGGCAGCCGCCGGCCGTGCGCCGCGCTGAAGGCCCAGGGTCTGCCGGCCGGCCGTCACCGGGTTCGCCGCCTGATGAAGCAGCACGGCCTGCAGGCGCGCTGGAAGCGCACGTTCGTCCACACCACCGACAGCCGGCACGACCTGCCGGTGGCGCCCAACCGGCTGGATCGGCAGTTCGACGTGGCCGCGCCCGACAGGGTCTGGGTGGGCGACATCACCTACATCCACACCGATGAAGGCTGGCTGTTCCTGGCGGTGGTGATCGACCTGTTCAGCCGCCGGGTGGTAGGCTGGTCGCTGCGTAAGGACATGACACGCGACATCGTCATCGACGCGCTGCGCATGGCCTGGTTCAAGCGGCATCCGAGCAAGCAGGCCGGCCTGATCTTCCACAGCGACAGAGGCAGCCAATACGCCAGCCAGGCCTTCCGGGACGTGCTGACGGACTATGGGTTCACGGCCTCGATGAGCCGACGCGGCAACTGTTGGGACAACGCCTGCAGCGAGACGCTGTTCGGGTCGTTGAAGGTGGAGCGGCTGCACGGTCAACGGCGCCAGGCCAAGGACGAAGTCATCGCCTGGCTGCTCTGGTACAACCAAACCCGACTGCACTCGACGCTGACCTACCTCAGCCCTGTGCGGTTCGAGCAAGACTGGCTTGCGGCCCAGCCCATGCAAGTCAATTCGTGACTCGGCTATGGGGTACGGATTCCAGGGGCAAGGTCACCCGTGCCGGGCGCACAAGAAAAAACCCCAACCGCGAACGGTTGGGGTTTTTGAGATGGTGGTGGGCCTGTAACCCGCGCCAAACCTAGATAACTCAGCGCCTTACGGCCGGTGCAAACCGCTGCGGAACGGTGCGGATCAGCCCCTTTTCCAGACTGAATCGTAGCAGCTTGACCTGATCATTGCCGCGATGCCTGCCGCCAGGATCACCACCAGTTCGATTCCGTGTTGCTCAATCGAACCGACGTCCGCAGATTGCCCGGCTGCGACCCGATAGCTGGAGCCTTCGAAGCGACCGCCTTCGGCTCTCGCCGCGCTGGATAGATTGCTACTTGATCGCGCAAGGCCAGCCGTTGACCACAAAGCGCCCATCGTCACGGACCCGCCACTCGACCTCACGATTCGGCGTATCAGTCCCTTCGATCGACGCGTCGTACCGCTTGGTCAGATAGTGAAATCGTTGGTTCGCAGAACCAACCCAGTTCCGTCTGCGATCCGGGTTAGCAGACTCGTAGGGGCCGTCAACCAGGACGTCAGTCCACGCCAGCAACTCACGAGTCCCTGGCAGCGACAGCTCTTCAAGCTCCTGAATCGTGTAGCCGGTGAACGTCATCACTGACAAGCCAGCACGCGATACACCTTCTGCCACCACCGCGAGACCTTGCGCTTGAAGGAATGGTTCTCCGCCGAGAAGGGTCACGCCCTCCAATCCCCATTCCGCCTGAGCTTCAAGCAGTCGGTCGACCATGACTTCCGCCCTGAGGATCTCTCGCTCGACGATCTTCAGGTAGTCGGGGTTGCAGCATCCAACGCAACGCTTGTCGCAACCCTGAACCCACAGCGCCGCGCGTTTCCCCGGTCCCTCCACCTCTGTGCATGGAATCCAAGATGCCAGGTTCAGCCAAGACACGAGTTCACTCCAGTTCGAAGTCGAATACTGGCTTCGTGCCGGCCTGAACGACCTTGATGGCTCGCCCCTGTGACTTTTCAGGTGATCCAACCTGATCGAAGAGGAACTGGGCCAGCGGGTCAAACAGGTAGATCGTCAACGCGTTAAGCACTCCGCGCCCACCGCTGGTGCGATCGACCATGCCGACAATGGATTGAAGCGCCTTTGTCTCATCGATGAACTGCAAAGCGGTAGCCCCCCACTTCTCACCCAGACGATGACGAAGGGGCTCGAGCTTCGATCGGGCGATATCGACGAGGAAATTGTCATCCGCCATGAAGTTGAATGGGATGATGTTTCCCTCGCCGATACGGCCGAGAAGCTCAGGACGCTTCAGTTCGTTCACAAAGTGAGATCGAACCCTCTCGATGAAAGCAGTACGAACATCCGGGTTGTCGACCTCAATTTGAGCGGCGCCAATATTGGATGTAAAGACGATGACCGTATCCGAGAACAGTACGGTGTCACCCTTGCCATCCGTCAGTCTTCCGTCTTCAAGGATTTGGAGGAACTTGTCAAGAATCCTGGGGTGGGCCTTTTCGATCTCATCGAACAACAACAGCGAGAACGGCCGCTTCTTCACTGCATTGGTTAGCTGGCCGCCTTCCTCGTAGCCCACATAGCCGGGCGGTGCTCCGACCAGGCGTTGGTCAGCGTGCTCGTGATTGAACTCCGACATGTCAAACCGCAGACACGCCTCATCGTCCCCGAACAGAAACTGCGCAAGCGCCTTCGCCAGTTCAGTCTTGCCCACACCGGTCGGGCCAACGAAGAACAGAACCCCCTTTGGGGTCCTCTGCTTGCTGGAATGCTGTAACCCGGACAAGCCTGTGTACGCGCGAACAAGAATCTGATTCACCGCATCGATTGCTTGATCCTGCCCCTTTACGCGAACCTTCAGCGTCTCAACGGCCTTGCCGAGCTTGTCTCGATTCAGCTGCTCCCAGGGACTATGTCTTTCGCCATAACGATACATACTGACCAGAGACTCCGCGCTCATCTTTGGCAGCTGACGCGAGAGCTTTGCGAGATTGTGAATATCGCGAAGTGTGAGCCCCTCTAGGGAATCGACGATGTCTGCCAAGACCCTGCTCTTCGGGAGCACGGGGGGGTCAACGCTGAGAACAGAAGAAAGCTGAAGTACGGCAGCTTCTCGTACCGTTCGGGACGGGAGCGGCAGGTTGATTTCCTTGAAAAGCGGGTTGTTCAGATAGAGCAACGGGGGCAACACAGACAGCCCCTGACACAGGAAGACCATCAGCGTTTGCGGTCGATCCACATCGGTGGGATTGAGGCTGATGTGTGCGTCTCTGGTTGCCTTGCCCATCAGCAGCAACCAGCCCCTCTCTGCTTCGCTCAGTGAATTGGCTGGGCCAAACAAGAGGTGAGACCAGTCCAAGACAAACGCAACCCGATCGGGTCCAGACTGTTTCATCAATCGGGAAACCACAGCCAAAAAGTCCTGTGGAGTGACTTCCAGTGTGGGCGAGTCTTGTCTAGGCTGACTTGACGGCGGAAGTGCGCCCATGTCGTACTCATCCCCGGCTGCTGGCGCGGCCGGTTGTGTCGCAGCAGCAGCCAATTCCCGCCACGTTCTTGAATCGACCCCAGAAACACCGCCTACACGGTCCCAGCGAACGACATGCCGGTAGCCGCGCTGCTTGAGCATAGCATCCACGGCATCTGGCACACTCCGCCATCGATCTGCAGCTGACGGGTCAGACACCACATCAATCACGTTGCCGTGCAGGATGATTCCACGCCGAATCCCGCACTCCCGCAGGAATCCATCTTGCCAAGTTGTCTGCCCAGAAGCCATCTATTTCTCCCTTGTCATTCTAGGTTGGGGCTTGGCATCGCTGTCCTTGTCGTCCGGGTTTTCCCAAAGAACGCGCGCAGTCGAAAGCTGGATCCCATATATCGATTGCAATTGGGGAAGGACCGTATCAATGTCGTTCTTGCAAGCGGATCCTTTGTAGTGGTCAAACTTGTAGTTCAACTTTCCGCTGAGCTCAACCTTGAACAGCGCTTGTGCGCCTGCAGGCCTTCGGCCAAGGATCACGACCTCGTTTACATCACCTTCTCGCACAAGGCGAGGCTTTTCCGTAACAAAGCCCGCGTCCTCAAGTACGCGGCAAACCGCCTGCACTACTTCCCGTCGGCAGCTCTCGTCGACTACCGCTGAATCAAGCTCTCTGGTGACTTCGACCAAGTGCTTGGCAGCATCTTCTGGCGACATCTTGCCAACAGCATCGAGCGACGCGCCCAAGGCCTGTGCGCGCTCTGCAGCACCACCACCGACCAGGGCAATCTGGTCGCGGCATAGCTGCAGGGTCTCTTCCGTAGTGCTCGCCTCGGCGGCCCTGGACTCCTGCTCTCTGATCTGATGGGACTTCTTGTTGTACTCGACCTTGACCGCTCTCAACGCGTTTCGCAGCTCGTCAGCGGAGACGCGACTCCGTTCTCCCATCAGTCGGGATCGCACTTCAGATAGCGACTTGAAGGCCAGTTGCCTCGCAAGCGGATCGGCCCAGGTCGTGAGCTCATCCTGCCAGGCAATCTCCAGCTCCTGCCGTGCCCTCGCCTGCTGCTCAACCCGGATGCGCTCCGCCTCGCGAGCAGCTTCCTCTGCCTCGCGCTGCGCCTGAATGAAGGCCTGACGCATCCCACGGGCATGTCGAGGTAGCGCGTGTACACGTCGCCCCAACTCAATGCTCATGTCTCGCGCAGCGGCAGGGTCGCTTTCCAGTACTCGCGTTACGTGCGACAACTCTCTTTCAATTGCAGAGTATTCGGCCTCAACGTACTCGCCCAGCCCTTGGCTCGCCACGTCGTCCAGCACGCCTCGATACCTATCAAGGTAACTGCGAGTCGTCTCACGAACACGCTGATTAAATAGCTCCTGACGCCGCTTGCGCTCGATCTGATATTGCGCCTCATAATGCCTGCTCATCGTTGTCCCCTTTCTGTCTCGCGTCTGCCGCCCTGATTCGGAATTATGCCTCTGTACTCCTCTGGCAACATGGCCGCGATGTTCTCCGCCCGCGCCTTATTGCGAAAGTTCCTGTCCCCGGTTACGACGAGCACGTCGCTCAGCCGAAGGTACAGAGCAACCGACAGAATTCGATTGTCTGAAGTAGGCTCCCAATCGGGAGGCAAGAGGTCGAGTACTTCGGATTCGTAGTTCACGGCCTGCCCAGCGCGCTCCAAGGATCGAATGGCTGAACGAGCCTTCTGAGCCTTGTCTTCTTCCGCCGATTCCTTGATCCCATCCAACTCGTCGAGCACACGACGGGGGACGACCGGAATGTCGCCTCGTCGCATGGTGGACAACAGGTCCGGCACCTGCATCAAAGCGCTTGTATCGAGCACGACCAGTCTTTGCCCTGATGGCGCAGGATGTGCGAGGCGCTGACTTGCCAACGCGCGCCACGCGCCAACCATCCTGTCGAACTGAGCCACCCTATCCATCGCATCGCCAGCAAGCGCTGGTCGCATTCCTCGAACCACTTCGCTTGCTGCCTGCCACCTGCCCACACTAGCCAGCGCCGATGTCTTCACTCCCTGGAGGCTTAGGTTGCCACTCGCTGCATCTTCCAGGGACTTCAAGCCAACATCACGAAGTACCGCCTGGTGGGCAGACCTGATCAGCTCGATTGGCTGAGCATAGGCATGCGGGCCGAACAGTGTCAGCACTCCATCGGACAAGGAGTCCGTGATCCACCTGTGCAACAGTGCGTCACCGACAACGCGGTCTGGCAACGCGAACGAATTTCCCGTTGCCTCGCGAAGTCTCGCCAGAGACTCGACATCTGAAACTGTGCCGCAATGCGCTAGGAGCGCCTGCATGACATCACCGGACTTGGTAGGCAGCAGTCGATCAATATCCAGGAGCCATCCGAGAATTTCGTCAAGCGCAACCTCTTCATCTAAATGAGAAATTGCGGCAACCAGTTGATCGCTCAGCGCGCTGTGCCAATCTGGCCTCCAGTCCTCTCCTGATCGAGGAGAGAACCGTTCCAGCGCCAGCGCAAAGTTGGATGCATCCGCAATCAGTTCCTTCAACGCCAGTGCGGCTACTCTAGAGCGCCAGCGCGAGATGGTCTCCTGAGGTGGCTCCCAGATTGCGGCAAGTGCGAAGACATCGGCATCCTGGCTGCTTGTCAGGCCAGATTGCAGCGCAGCCTGAATTGCACCCCAGACATGACGACTCGTGTTCTTGTCTGCAGTCAGACCCAAGACTGCTCTGCGTTCCTGGCCCGCCCAAAAAACCTTCGCAAATCCAGTGAGATGAGCCTCAGGTGAGTGATCCTCGTTGCGGAGGATCAGTCCATCGAACCCTTGGGGCAGATCCGATGGCGCCGCCATCTCAAGCCAGATGGTTCCCTGTTTCGAAGGCAGTCGGCGAACCCCAGGATCAACACTTTTGAGCGGCGCAGTCAGACTCTCGATGACACGCCCCTCTCTTTTCAGCAAGACCACGTCTTCGTCAACGTGCCGTTCCAGCTGAGCTTCATCGATGAGCACTCTCAGTGCCGTTCTCGGTGAATCTACTGGAGCACCCACTTCCGTGGACCCGTTACCCAGAGGCGCTATGGCAAGAGCGCTACTGACACTTATCTGACTGAGAGTCGGCCAACCTGACGATGCCTCACTTGCGAGGACTGGCTCCAGAATGTGCTGCCAGATCACATCGGGATTTGCCAAGGCCAACCATCGATCAAGATCAGGTGATCCCTGTGCCTTGATGGCAAGCACGCCCGACTCATCGCATTCGAGACTGACTTGGTGCTGCTCCCAGGCCACACCGATTACCCGAGACTGAACAGAGTGAATCTCGGTACTCGATGACTTCCAGGCATGCGGCTCGCCCGCCACAGCCTCTCGTACCAGCGCAGAACAGTCCGAAGGCTGGAGCACCGCATCGCTCACAAATGGCTTGGTGGGAGTTTGGGACAGGCGGTTGTCCAAGCGTTGCGATTTGACCGAATTTGACAGCGGGAAGAACCGATGCGTGACGGTTGCCTGCTGTGATCGACTCGGTAGCCGATCGCGCTCTAGAAAGGCAAATCCATCGGCTGTGAGGGACAGGTCAGCCAGACGGATGGTCATGTAGTCTTGCGAACCAGGGTTTGCCAAGACCCCCATATAGATCAGGTTCTCAACGCTCGGCCCGACCAGCTCGTTTGCCGAAGCCACGCCAAGCTGCTTCTCGAAGACCTGGGACAACGTCATCCCGGCGATCTCGGGCGTAGTCCTGTATCTCCCGCACAGTCTCATCACCATCCGCTCGAACACGGTAGGTGCGCGGACGGTCTGGTATGTCACATCGGACTCAATCTCGTACAGAGGCAAGCCGACGGAAAAGGCTCCCAATTTCATCGCCGGTCACCTCGATTCCCATATCCAGGGCGCGGTGCGAATTGACGTTGGCCAGGCCCGTCCTTTCGCATCAATCGGCTTGCCGGGATCAATCGGGCATCCCTGTCTAGCTGGTTCAAAATGTCCTTGTAGACCATCCGCGTGGACGAGCCTTCACGGTTCATATATGGCAGGGTCACTTCGTACGACTCGTACATGCTTCTCGCGCCAAAGACGATCAACAGCTCCTGCGCTCGGGAAAAGGCCACGTTGATAAACTCGTACCGCGCCACGTTGGCTCGACTTGATCTGCGCCTTGCTGTGCCTCCGCCACCCTTGGCCTCGAACCCGTCGTTGCGTACCAGACTGACGAGAATGACTGGCTTCTCTTTGCCTTGATAGCGAATCACGGTGTTGACTTCGACGTCCAAGCAGTCAAACCGACCGGAAGGCTTAACTGCACGGATTGCCTCGCGGATCAACCTGCATTGGCGCGCGTAGAACGACACGATACCCACATGCCGCCGCTTCTGTGGCGAGTACCCGGCAAGGGCAGACTGCTTGTCCAATTGGACCAACGTGTGAGCAATCAGGTCCGCCTCGAGCCGATTGCTGCGCATGGGCTTGCCGTTGCTATCGAGGTCCTCCTTGTGAATCTGGTCATCCAGATTTCGTGAGGTATCGACCCACAGCACATGGTCTGCCGCTGTGACCACTGGCTGGTTGTTCTTGTCAACGAGCGCCAGATGATGGGCACGCTGCACGTCGGGATCGGTTAGACCACACACGAGCCGTTGCTCGTAGAAGTGGTTGATCATCGACATGATCTGCGGGTGCATGCGGAACTGCACTTCAAGGCGTGCTCGTATGGAGTCGTCCGCTGCCTCGAAGTGCGACTTGAACAAGGAGGCCGTGACCATCTTTTCAAACCGATGGAGGTTTTGACGTGTCAAAGAGCTCCTGCTCTCTCGCTCGTCCTCCTCCACCTCGTCCACGACGTCACTGAACGTCTGCGCATCTGTCCCCTCTTGAAACAATGGGGGGAGTTGCCGATGGTCGCCGACCAATATGGAACGGCGCGCACGCATCAACGGCAGCAGCATTTCTAGCGGCGTTGCCTTGCTGACCTCGTCGATGATGGCCACATCAAAGCTGACCTGCCCGGACTCTTCCAGCGTCTGCTCGCGCTCGTTGCAAGTAATTGCGACCACATTGCACTGCGGCACATAGATTTCTTTGAAGTGCTCCCAATCCGCCTGGTCGGAACCGGGGCGCCTAAGGTCGGTGACCCAGTCTTGCAAGAGCGGGCCCCAGACCTTCTGCACCGTTTGCTGACCACCAACTTGCTCCCTCAAGGCGGCAGCTTCGCGCTCACGCAAAGCAATCTGCTGCGCGAGCAGCGCTCCGACATCTGATTGCTGATCCTGATGCGCTTCAGACCACGGAAGCGCGTCGAGTAGCTCCACGCCTCGTGCATGGCAGGCGGCTAATTCTTGGTGAACCCGAGGTTCCTTCAGGCTTTGCTGCTCAAGGTCCTGCTCGCGCTGCTTCCACTCAGACTCGTCCACCTCGGGCGCCACACAAAGCTCAAGGAGCTTGTCGGCTTCCGCCAACAGCCGCTGCAAGGCAGCTCGAATAGCTTCCCCCACCTCGCTCAACGACGTGAGACGAATGGCCAGATCGTTGCCAGCTTGCTCGGCGTTGTCGATTGAGGCTGACCACCTATCTGCGTCGACAAACAGATCTCCGTACAACTCGGCACTTAGGCCGCCTGCCGAGTTGCTGCGTACTTGTTTAATTTCCTGACGTTTGGCTCTCCAGGCGGGCACCAAGCTCTCGTTATCGTCCACGCGGTCAGCGAGCGCCTTTTCCTCAGCCTCAAGTTGTGCCAGTCGAATGGCTACATCTGGACTTTGAAGCGGGCGAGCCCCTGCAGCATGCAGGCGCGCGACATCGTTTTGCAGGTCCTTCAGACGCGCATTGAGCTTGGTCCAGAACCTGAGCAACCCAGCGAGCATCAAGGTGCGCTGCTGTGGCACAGCCTCCCAGTCCGCGCTTGAGACAGGCAGCTTTGATTTCGCCGCGGACAGTCTGAATAAGGCGGCGGCCAGTTCCGAGGACTGTGGCTCCGGTAGTGACAAGCCTTCCGGAATATCACCGTCGCCAGCGATCAGAAACTCCTTGAAGGCGAGCAGCCGATTTCGTCGCTGCTTCACATCTTCATTTTTCTGAGCCTGCTCCTGAAGTCGCTGCCACGCACGATCTCTTTCCACCTTCGCTCGGGCTCGATCCTGCTCGAACCGTACGATTCCCTGCTCGGCGTCCCCGATGTCGCGTCGCACGTACTCCGCCCTGTCTAGCCAGGATTGAAGCTGATTCAGGCGCTCAGAGGATTCGTGCCATGGCCGAAGGAACCGCTGCTCCGAGTGCTCAGCCAGTGATGAGTAGTACCGCGACAAGGCGGCTTGTTGTACGAACGACTTACCTTCACCCGACACCTTGTCCAAGTCCCGCGCAAGACGAATCACACGCAAGTCGGGGTGTTTGCCGAGTCGATCAAGCGCGTTGTCGACAGCAGTGTGGGCCTGGCTTGCCAACAGGACTCGCTCGCCTCTGCGAGCCAGTTGCATGATGGCTTCCGCAATCACAGTCGTCTTGCCGGTACCTGGCGGGCCTTGAATCAAACAAAGGTCAGGCGCGGCAATGATCTTCTCGACCGCCTCCTTCTGAAATGGATTCAGGTCATCCCGGAACCACTGTGAGATTTTCTCGGTGGTCGTTGGATTCTTGGCTTGCTTGACGTCGAACAGATACGACGACAGGTAGGGCGCATAGCCGCCTTGGTCCTGCAGGCGCTTGATGGCCATTTCGTGGCGCCGGATCAGGGCAAGGTCCCCGGCCGCCGATACTGACAGGAAGCCTTGCTCCGGGATTCTTGACAGCAGCATCCGCTGAGTGGTCGGCAGATCCTCGGCGACCGTCAGCTGATTCTGGTCATCCTCTGACAGGCCCACGACCACCTCTGCGAAGTAGGGTGTCGGCCATTCGCAGTCTTTGATCTTGTCTGCGTACGGCGCCAGCTTTGTGATCGCCTCAGGCTGACCCAATTCGAAGCCTCGGGGCGCTCTCTTCGCACTATTCCGGTCATCGATCCGGAAGGTCCATGCATCTACAGAGACATTGAGGTCGAACGCCATCACGTCCTGCCTGGACAGGGATCGATGCACGTCTCGCAGGTACTGCTCACTCTCCCCAATCACCTTGAAGACGATCCGGTCCTCTTGCCACTCGCGTTGGATGAATCGAAGCCCGCGCGTCTTCTCCGAAATGAGTTTGCGCTTCCACTCCAGGAAGTCGCTCCAGTCGGTGAGCTTTTCCCGCGTAGTGATCGAGATGGGCGGCAGCTCATGAGCCAACTCGCGCGTGAGGGCGTTGTTGATTCGCTGGATGCGTGGCAGCTGGGGGTTGTCCTGGTAAACGACCACCGCAAGGCTTCGCTCGTACGTGTGCCCCGGCGCATCTGCGACTTCGAACAAGTCTTGAACCATGAACACAGGGCTGGCCACTCGAGTTGGCCAAAAACCTCGCGCGGCCAATGAGCACCCTCTTGGGAAGGGCCAGGGCTGCTCGGGACCGATTACCGGGCGAAGGGCCAGGTTGACGTTGTCTTCAGGTCGGTCTTCGATGCTGAGATTGGCCGCGTGGTATTCCATGGGCATGCCATGGGGAAACAGGAAGTTCAAGACATCCTGGATGCCATCTCCCTCGGCGAGAAGCTCACGAAAGTACGGGTGCCGGCGCGCCAGCTCGCTAACCGTTCGGCTAAGCTTCTCTCGGCTTCGGTGGTCAACCCATACGTAAAGATTGGCCATGGTCTAGGAACTTCGCTGGTAGACGCGGGTTGTGCGTGCCTGCGGACACATGCTACGTGCGCCTTCTTTGAAGGTCCGGGCGACAACAAATGGCCATCGTCAAGCGACTGATCAACAAACAAGAACGCGTTTATGGGCACATTCTAGAGCAGACTATATACTTTCCGCAATAATTCCCACCAGCCATCGCTGACGCGAATGAGCAACCCCAGGATGTCGAACGAACAGCTAGCAGAACTCGCCCAGCCGCAGCGCGACCGCCTCGCGTTCGTGGAGTTGCGCGTGCGCTTCATTGGGGAGATCCGTCGCCAGGACCTGGTCGCACGTTTTGGCATCCAGTCGGCAGCGGCCAGCCGGGATCTGGCGCTCTACAAAGAGCTGGCCCCGGGCAACATCGACTACGACTCCAAAGCCAAGACCTACGTCTTGGGCCCGGACTTCCGGGCGGTCTTCGACTTTCCGCCTGAGCAACTGTCGTGGCCATGACCGCCGCCGCCGTTGCCGCCGCGCGCGAAGCGGCTGGGCAGCGATGGCTGGTGATTGGCGCCGCGCGTGCTTACCTGGCTCTGGCGCACATCCTCGCCGGATTCGACATTCGCGCCGAACGTCACGCGGCGTTGACGGGCGATGTTCTGGGATCGCTGGTCAGCGGCAGAGATCTTCTCGCCGGCTCGCTGCGATCACTCTACCTGGACATGCGCAAAGGCAAGGGCCACCGAGTACATGTCGGGACCCTCGCCAATGAAGCGGTACGCCGTTGGCCAGACCTCGAAGACCAAACTGTCCGCACGCGCTTGTTCGGGGCGCGCCGCTTCGGCCCGTTGTTCAAGGCGGCCGGCCTGGTTGTCGATGGCGACGACGTGGTTGGCGTCTGAAATGTTCACCCCTGAGCAGCGGGCCGTCATCGAGCATCCCGGCGGCCATGCGCTGGTCAGCGCGGTCGCCGGCTCGGGCAAAACGACGACGATGGTCGAGCGCATCGCCCGCTTGGTGGAGAGCGGTAGTGATCCGCGACGGATCGCTGTGGTGATGTTCAACAAGGACGCCCAGCGGCAGTTCGAGGCGCGCCTGGGAAAACGGCTGAGCAAAATGGGGGGAACATCCCTGCCCACCGTGCGCACCTTTCACGCCATGGCGTACGGGTTGCTGCGCAAGACTCTTGAGCCGGAGAGGCTGATGCCTGCGTGGGCCTTCGAGTCGTCGGACATGGTCGCCACCAGGCTTTCCCGTGACTCGATCAGGGCGGCGAACGGCGGCAAGAGCTTTATCGAGCAGTCGGAGCTCGATGAGTTCCTGCGTTACATGGACCTCTGCAAGGCCTCCCTGGACGGGCCGGCGCAGGTGTTCAAGACTGCGAAAATCCAGTCGAGCTACCAGCATTTCGTCGCCGCGTTCGAACACTTCGAGCGGCAACGCAAAAACCAGGGCATCCGGTTTTTCGCCGACCTGCTTCGGGATCCCGTTCTGGCAATGTGCCGCGACAGGCGCCTGGCGGACCGGGTGGCGAACAAAGTCGAACACCTGATCGTTGATGAATACCAAGACATCAACGCGGTGCAGCAGGAACTGGTCAAGATCCTGGCTGGAGAACGGGCGGAGGTCATGGTGGTCGGCGACCCCGACCAGTGCATCTACGAGTGGCGCGGCGCCCGCCCCGCCTTCATCTTGCGGGAATTCGAGCGCGATTTTCCGGGCGTAACCCGCTACTCGCTCAGCCGCACCTTTCGATACGGGCACGCGCTGTCGCTGACCGCCAACCACGTGATCACGCGCAACACCGAACGGCACGACACGCTGTGCGTGTCCTGCTCTGGCGCGCCGGCTACGGTCGTCGAGGAAGTCGTCTCCGACGTTCAGGCGGGACGGAACCATCCGGCCGGAGACATTCTGGCGACCTGGACACGCGCTGGGCGCGCCCTGGAAGATGCGGCGATCTTGCTGCGCCTGTGGAACCAGAGTGTGGCGATCGAGATTTCGCTGCTCGAAGCAGGCATCCCCTACAACATCGGCGACCGCGAGCCGCTGTTCAAGATACGGGAGATCGGCTCCCTGCATTGCGTCGTGCGGCTGTTGGCCGGCGACTTTGCGGCGCTACCAGAGAACACCCGGCGCTGGCTGGCCGCATGCTTCATGACCACCCCAGGCATGGGCCTCTCACCGGCCGACGTCGAGGCCGCGGCCCGGCGCATGGCGGCCGACCCTCTCAGTGGCGAGCACGCCATCCTTGACCTGATCACCACCCAGACGCGCAATCTGCAGCGCCAGCGGCTGATCGCTCGCGGCGAGTTGTGGGGTTGGATCGCAGGCGGCTATTGGTCCGGAATGCCCATCGACAAGGCCCTCGACCTGTACTCGGTCAAGGTGGATTACCTGGAAAGCCTGCGCCGCGCGGGCGTGACCGTCGAGTCTGGAAGGAACCGGTCGTTGGCCGCCGAAGCCTTTCTCGGCTGGGCGCGCCAAACGTCGATGACGCCGGCCGCCTTCGCGGCCAGGATCGACGCGCTGATCGAGGCCGAAAAGCGCCTGCGCGTCACCGACGGTGGCGTGCAGGTCACCACGGCGCATCGCGCAAAGGGCCTTGAATGGCCTCTCGTCATCATCCCGGGTCTGGACGAGGCCACCTTCCCTGCCACGGAGTCGGCCGGCGCGTCAGCTCTTGATCCGGCGTGGATCGAGAGCGAGCGGCGTCTGTTTTATGTTGCGATGACGCGCGCCATCGAACGGCTGGTGCTGCTTGTGCCGACCGACGAATACCTGGTGGCTTACCGGGAAAGCGGCGGTCGCCAGGCGCCCGCGAAGATGATCGCCAGCCGCTTCGTCTACGAGTGCCAGCTTCCGGCCAGTGCGCGATTGGGCAAGATGCTCGCCGACGGGCGACGACCCGAAACGACTGGTGGGATCGCCGGCCGCTACCTGGCTGAGGTCGATGCGGATGGCGTTGCCGATGTGACCCGCCGGGCTGCCGCCGGCCGTCAAACCGCGTGAAGGTAGCGCTCGGTGGTCAGCAGGCTGTCATGACCGAGTGCGTCGCGCACCCTGGCCAAGGACCAGCCCGCGCGTAGCATGCGGCTGGCTGCCGTGTGCCGCAGCAAGTGCGGCCCCTGTTGGGGCTTGCCGGTGATGCCGGCCCGGGCGAGCGCCCGACGCACCAGCAGGTAGACGCCGTTTTCGGTCATGCGGCTGTTCTGATTCCGGCCCGGAAAAAGAAACGCATCGGCGGGTGTTCTCTGGCGCGCCAGGTATCCACGCAGATACGCGGAAAATTCGCCGAGGGACTGGACCCGGCGTTCTTTGAGTCCTTTGCCGATCACGTAGGCGGGTTTTCCTTCCGCCAGCGCCATCCCCTGGCCGACCGTGAGGTCGAGCATTTCGCTGACCCGCAGCCCGGTATCCAGGAATGCGCCCACCATCGCCTGATGGCGGGCTGCCTGCGCATCTGGAAGCTCGGAAAGGCCATCGATGAGCGCTCCGACCTCTTCGTCGGAAAGCACCGGCACCGTGAGCGTTCGAGGCTCACGTGCCCTTCGTAGCTTCCGCTGGCGTTCGACCAGCGCCTGCACCGGGTTTTCCGTCTCCACCCCCTCGAACTGCGCCCAACGGTAGAACAGCGACAACGCGGACAGTTTCTGCTGTTTCGTGCTTTTCGCGGCGTCCGCGAGCGTTTTTTTGGCAAACGCCCTGACGATGGTCTCGTTGACATCGAAAGGGTCATCGACGCCGATTTCGTCGAGATACCCCCTGAACTGGCCCAGCGCCTTCGAATACGCCTTGATGGTGTGTTCCGCATAAGGCGTGCCGTCGTCCGGCGCCCGAAGCCAGGCCAAAAAGGCATCGGTGGAGACGTTTGCCATGGGTGTCGCGCCTGTTGCCGGGGTCATTGTTTGCATAATGACATCTTATCCTAACTAGTGGCGCTGTCTACCGCCCACGCCACCGGGTCACGCGCACCTACGGCCCGCTGAGCGGGCCGATGCTTATCCTAATTGTCGCCATTTGATTTTTCCTTTTAGTCATATAAACTCGGATTTAGTCGAATTTCACAGGATGGTCGGATATGGAAGCAACAACCCATCGCAGCGAAGAAATGGTTCGGTTTGGCGCGCCTGTCGCAAAGCTGACCCTCAAGTCGATCAAGCTGCTGCAAGTCGATCTTGGCATGGACGAGCAGTTTTCGAGCACCTCGGCGAGAAACTCCGCCACTATCGAGCTCTTGGTGAAATGCGCCAAGGCGCTGCTTCAGGAAGCGAAGTCGGACATCCGTGACCCTGACCACGGGTCATTCGATGCGTGGCTCGAACGCCGGTCTTCTCGGCCTTCCGATGCTGTTTCTGGCTATCCCGTGGCCTATGCCCAAGCTGTGCCTGATTCGGCCTGAATCGCGTGTTCGCGGCCAGACGGCGCCTTTCTGGCACTTCTGGCCGTAGTTTCGCGGAGACTCAAAAGTCGTGCAAAGCCGATGATTGAAGCGCTCAGGCCCCTCCCCGCCCTTCAGGTCGGAGCTTCCCGGGCATTCCGGTTATCGCCGCCTACAGCCTGGTCGCTGCGGTTCCTGCGGTGTTCGGTGGCGGTCTGCGCGAACCTCTTCGATTCCTGGCTTCCTCGACTCGGTGCGACAGGTCCAGGATTTCCCGGAATTCCACCCGTGACGCCTTGCGCGCCGGCAGGATGAACCCGTAGGTCTTGCCGGACTGGGCGCCGTCGGCGTCCGCATCGCCCATGCCCCGCAGCCGCAGGTCTTCTTCCGCGATCCGGAAGCCGTCGGTGGTCTTCTCCAGGATGCTCAGGCGCTCGCGCGTGGCTTCGCGGTCGATCAGCAGGTGAAACCAGCCCTCCCCGCCGGTGCGCGCCAGGCGCCCGCGCAGTTGATGTAGCTGCGACAGGCCAAGTCGATCCGCGCCGGCCACCAGCATGGTCCTGAGACCGGGGATGGTGACACCCACCTCGATCACCGTCGTGGCCACCAGGATGTCGGCGCGCCGCTCGCGCATGGCTTCCAGAACGCCGGACTTCTCGGCATCGTCCATGTCTCCGTGCAGGAGGCGGACACGCCCCGGGTAGAGCGACTGCCATTTTTCTGCGGCGTCTTCGGCCGATCTCAGCACCTGCCGATTTTCCGCGTCGGACATTTCAGTGGTACCGCGCTTCAGCGGGTAGATCACTGCCACCTGGTCGCCGGCAGCAATGCGCGCGCGCATCTCCCGGTAGAGATCCGCCCGACGGTCGGCGTTCCAGATCCGCGTCGTGATTCGCTTGTTGGCGTGCCCCTCGCGCAGGCGCGAGGTGGCAACGTAGCCGAGCGTGAGCAGCGACATCGACGCGGGAATGGGGGTCGCGCTGACTTCAAGTCGGTGCGCCGTCTTCGGCAAAACGGCGTCGTCGTCGGCCTCTGTGCGCTTCCCCTGGCGCTGTGCGCGCGAGAACCTCTGTTGCTCGTCGAAGACCGCGAAGTCGAAGGCGTTCTTGAACGACTTCTCGTGCAGGATGGCCGTCGTCCCGACGACGATCGCGGTATCCCTGGGTCCGTTCCTGGTCGTACCCGGATTCCCAGCCACGACGAGCGCCGCCGGCAGGTCAGGGAAAATCTCTCGGCACTCCCGGTATACCTGCTCGGCGAGCACGAGGTTCGGCAGCACGACTGCGGTGCGACAACCGGCATCCGCTGCCACGGCCGCTGCCATCAGGTAGCAGATGGTCTTGCCTGTCCCCACGTCGCCGGTCAACAAGCGGCGCATCGGCCTCTCGCCCCGGAGGTCATCGATGATCTCGGCGATGGCCTGGCGCTGGTCGCGCGTGAGCTGAAACGGCGCGCCCGCGATGCGCCGACGCACGCTGTCTTCGTCGATCCGTAGCGGATCCCGGCTGGGCGGGGCTTTGTTCTGCCCTGCCATGCGCTGGATGACATAGAGTTGGTTGATGCGGCGCAACGCATCGAGCGCCTTCGTGTCCTGCTCGGACTGCGGAAAGTGAACCTGGCGCAACAACGCGTCGAGCGGGTTGTTGATCGACAGCAGGCGCTGCCAGTCCGGCGGCAGCCCTTCCTCGATGAACCGGACGCTCTGCTCCAGGGCCTCGCCAAAGGCATCGATCATCGCCTTGCGCACGGCAGCACCGGCCAGACGTCCGGTTTTCGGGTACAGCGGCAGAATCCGGCCGGCTGCGCTCGATGGCAGCACATGGCTCGCGGTGAACGACAGCCGACCGTTCCACTCCCGCGTCTTCCCTACCAGGGCTACGGTCTGGCCGGGTTTCAGCGTGTCCTTGAACGACCACCGTGCCCCGAAAATCGAGATCCGGAACCGCTCGCCAGTGACATCGAGGCCCTGGCAATCACCCCTCGGCGGCGGGGCGCTCGTCCAGGTAGGCGGGGTGGCAATCCGGGCGGCGATCGCCGTGCCGCCGCGCTCATGTAGCGTCTCGATCGGCTGCAGGATGGACTGCCGGCGCAGGTCCAGGTACGCCGTCGGGAGCACCAGGGGCATTTGCCAGACCTGCATTCCCGGCGCCTCAGACTCGGGCGCTCAACGTCCGCCTCCGCACAGGGACTCGCACGGCACGCCGTTGCCATCGCCGTCGAGCGACCGGATCCCACACCTTTCCAGGAAGAATCGGGCTTCCTGGCAGGATGTCATCTGCCTGCAGTACCGCTTGGTGCCGCAGGCCTGCGCGTCACGAGGAGCCAACGCGGATTCCTGAGCGACCCCTGCGGCCATGCTCGTTTTCTTGTGCCGAAAATCCCAGGGCGGCGTCGGGTTGGCGTCCTGCCACAAACCCACCCGTGCCTGCCGCGCGGTGGCCTCGGCTTGCAGGATCTGTGCGGACGGCCGGTATGCGCGGTAGGCCCAGGCCAGACCACGCCGGACCTGTTCGATGTTGGCATCGAGGCCATCGCACGAGACCCGCCCGACCGATCGGCCGTAGCGGTCCTGGGTGGCGACCGTGACCGCGGCGCTCTTGCCGTAGCACAGGTCCGACAGGCTCTGTTTGGCTCGCGCCCCGAACGCCTGCCTCTTCTCCGGCGCATCGATCTCGGCGAGGCGAATCCGGTGCTGCTGACGGCTGTCATCGAGCACCGTCAACGTGTCGCCGTCGGCGACGCCGACCACGCGGCCGGACAGCGAGGTTGCAGCCTCGGCAGCAACGCTTGCCATTGCGACGACGACGAACACCAGCACCCTGAAAGCGACCATATTCGCTCCTGCCGACCGCTGCTCTTTCAGGAATCGCACAATTGCAGTGGCAGCTGTTCTCCGTACCAAACGCCGCTTCCTTGTTCGTCCACTTCTTCTTTTGGGCCTAGCGGCACGTCGTTTTCGATCATCAATTCCCTCGTCGATTTTCCTTCGCGCCAAAACAGCACCGCTCGGCTCATCCCGTCCAGGCCGTTCTCGTAGATGGCGACGGGGTGTTTCTCCAGAGAGCCCCAGGACGGAGTTGCCCTCCGGAACCACAAGGCGCGCCAGCCCGACCTGCGTTGCTTTGCGTCGTACTTCTCGGCAACGCTCAGTGGCACGGGCTTCGTCGTGGGCAAGTCCAAGACAAAGCTCGTCCGGATCGCGCACACCATTTCTTCCCGCGCCGACACTCGAAGCCCGACGTAACTCCCGCGATAACGCTCATCGCTCTTAATTTTCTCAGTCAGGTCTCCAATGGTCTCGAATGTCTCCCCTCGCCACATTGCCACTGGCAGTAGGCGATAGGCATCAATGCTCGGCCTTTGCGTGGTTCCGTAACCGCCGTGCATCACCGAAAACGCAGTGTAATAAAAACCTCTGTATTCCGTAAACAACACGCGCAGCGAGCGCTTCTCATTCTGCGGCTTCTCTTGCGCAGCCATCATGGCGGAGTTGGTTGCGGCCAATCGGATCCAGGTTTGAGCCGGAACATGAATGATCTTTTTCATAGCTTTCTGCCGTTGGATGGCATGCCACTGAGCCTTGCGCGATCGACGTTTGGACCGGCTTCAGGCGCGATGGGAGGTTGTGCTGCAAGACGCTCGCATGGCCGGCGTACTTTGACCTGCCGTATGCCATCCAACCCCTGCTGTCGGGGCGCCCGTCAGCCCGTGGCGGGCGCCCCGACCCTGAGTGCGTCGGCCCGTTGCGTGGGCCAAGCGGCCGACACCCCAACTTGGAGGCGATCGCGGGAAAACGCGATCTTTGCTGTGCGTCGGCTGCCGGTGTTATCGGTCACCGCCGGCTGGACCGCCAGGTTTACCCCCCTGGCTGGGTGGAAATCCGATGCCTTCAGGCTCGTGTTGTTCTTGTAACACACCCAGGCGTTTCTGCAAAACGGGCTCGCCACTCACTCCAGCGCACGCCGGATTTTGCCGTTTTCGCATTTCCGATAAAGTGGAATTGCTCCCCTGCCACTTCAAGATGGTCTGCTCATGATTCGTGCCGCCACCACACTGCTCGTCTTCCTGGCGCTCGCCGGATGCGCCACGTCCACCCCCCGGCCCTACCAGAGTCAGGTCACGGACTCCGAAGCGCTGTCGGTCATGCAGGCGGGCGGCTTCCATGGCCTCAAAGACGCCGAGCTGCCGGAGGGCGCCACGGCGCCTGCCAAGGGCGGCCCCACTGTGCTCGGCGGACTCACCTACAGCCTGCTCGGCAACGGGTTGCTGGGATTCGTATCCTGGATGTCTGTCGATGACAGCAATCCCGCCGGCACGAGTCGGGTGGTCGCCTGGATCCCCAAGTCGCTGGCCCCTACCGAAGCGCAGGCCGAGGATCTGACGCTGCGTCTCGTCAACGAGGCGTTCATTTCGGCCGCCACGAGCGAGCTGCCGGAGCCTTTCGTGACTCAGCCGGCTGGAAAGGGATGGTATTCCTCGTTCATCAAGGGCGGCGCATGCGATGCTAAGTACGCCGATTGCTGGGTGGGCGCGGGCAAAGTCGCAAAAGACAGCCGCAAAGCCGCTTTCGATGACGTGAAGGCGCCCGATTTCCTGGGCGGAACCCCTGCTTTCATCAAGCGCCAGAACAAAGCGTATCAGTGGAATGCGGGCGGCACCACGGCGGCCGGCTTGTTCGACGCCACCCAGTATGTGCTCGACATCCCCGGTTTCGAGATCGCGCTCAAGGCGAGCGCCAAGTTGCCGGAGTGGGTCTACCTGTACGCCGCGCCAGGAACGGTTTCCTATCAGGACAAGGAAGCCCGCAAGATGCTGCCCTTCCCGGTCGTGTTTCATCAGGGCAAGGTGCTGTATTTCGTGAAGCCGGCCCCGGCCGCCGGCGCTGCGGTGGCGGCGAAATGAACTGCAACCTTGAGTTCTCCCTTGATTGCCGCGGTTGCCGACTGTGCGGAAACCGGACCCGCGTCGTGGCGCCGGACGGTCTTTCGACGCACATCATCGCCGTGGGTGAGGCCCCGGGCCGGGAGGAGGACGCCGCTGGCATCGGCTTTGTGGGTCGCGCCGGCAGGAATCTCGACGCGGCTTTCGCGGCGGCAGGCGTCGGG
>LNAP01005343.1_pt2 | contig 20453 bp, 16 predicted proteins | sample 602601 | NCBI WGS metagenome assembly LNAP01 (sample SAMN02440304, study PRJNA202911) | soil metagenome | biome: Subtropical and temperate rainforests or woodlands; isolation source: soil samples (1 kg each in a 20% v/v slurry with milli Q water) were... ...
CCCGGCACGATCTTGTCGCAGATGCCGAGGAACACGGCGGCGTCGAACGTCTGGTGCGACAGGGCGACGGCGGTGGCAAGCGCGATGACGTCGCGCGAGAACAGCGACAGCTCCATGCCGGCCTCGCCTTGGGTGACGCCGTCGCACATGGCGGGGACGCCGCCGGCGACCTGCGCGACACCGCCGGCCGCGCGTGCTGCCGCGCGGATCAGGTCGGGATAGTGCTCATAGGGCTGGTGGGCGGAGAGCATGTCGTTATAGGCGGTGACAATGGCGAGGTTCGCGCCCGCGCCCTCGCGCAGCATCGCCTTGTCGCCGGGGCCGCAGGCGGCGAAGCCGTGGGCCTGGTTGGCGCAGCCGAGCTTTTGCCGGCCGGGGCCTTTTTCCGCGGCGGCCGCGATCCGATCCAGATAGCGCGAACGAGCGTCATGGGAGCGCCTGACGATGCGTTCTGTGACCTCGCCAATGCGGGCGTTCACGCTGGACGGAGTTGCGGCGTCTGCCATGCGGATCTCCTTGTTGGTTATGGGCTGGCGTCCCTGCAATCAGGGACACCAGAAAATGTCGGGCGGGCGCGGCGCCCGTAGCACGGCGCGCACCGGCATCTCGGTGGCGGGGCCGTCGGACAGCGCCTTGTCGAGCACCGGGCGTTTGGCCTCGCCCTCGATATGGAGAGCCAGCGCGTCGGCCGCCAGCAGAACCGGCAGCGTCAGGGTGATACGCGGCTCGCCGGCATTGGGCGCGCGCATCGGCAGCAGCGCCAGCCCGCCCTTCGGATCGAGCGCCTCGCTCAGCCGGTCGCCGCCGGGGAAGAACGAGGCGGTGTGGCCGTCGTCGCCCATGCCGAGCACGGCGCAGGCCAGCGGCCAATAGAGCGCCTCCAGCGCCTCGTCGAGGGGGGACATGCCCTCCTCGGGCGTCGGGGCGTCATTGTGCAGCGGCACGAAGCGCGCCGCCGCCGCCGGGCCTTGCAGCAGGTGCTCGCGCACCAGGCGGGCATTGGAGCGGTCGGACGTCTCGCTCACCCAGCGCTCGTCGACCAGCGTGATGCTGATCTTGGCCCAGGGCAGCGGGCGGGCGGAGAGCGCGGTGAAGAAGCGCACCGGCGTGCGCCCGCCGGAGACGGCGAGGCTGGCGCCGCCGTCCCTGGTGATGCGGGCCGTGAGCGCGTTGGCGACGAAATCCGCCAGCGCGTTCGCCAGCGCGTCGCCATTCTCAAAAGCATGGAAAGGCGGCATCAAGCGCCGTCCTCCAGCCAGGTGCGGCCGTCGCGCTCGATCAGGGCGATGGCGGCGGATGGGCCCCATGTGCCGGCGGTGTAGGGGCGCGGCGGCTCCTTGGAGTTGCGCCAGGCTTCCAGGATCGGATCGACCCATTCCCACGCGGCCTGCACCTCGTCGCGGCGCATGAACAGCGTCTGGTTGCCGCGCACCACATCGAGGATCAGCCGCTCATAGGCGTCGGGGTTGCGGGCCTTGAACGACTTGGCGAAGCTCATGTCGAGCGGCACATGGCTGAGGCGGAATCCGCCCGGGCCGGGATCCTTGATCATCAGCCACAGCTTCACGCCCTCGTCCGGCTGAAGCCGGATGACCAGCCGGTTGGACTCCACCGGCCCGGCGCTCTCGTCGAACACCGAATGCGGCACAGGGCGGAAGCCGATGACGATTTCCGAGACGCGCGAGGCGAGGCGCTTGCCGGTGCGCAGGTAGAACGGCACGCCGGCCCAGCGCCAGTTCTCGATCTCGGCCTTCACCGCGACGAAGGTTTCGGTCTGGCTGCGGCCGGATTCCAGTTCCTCGAGATAACCCGGCACGGCGCCGCCGGCCGAGGCGCCAGCGCGATACTGGCCGCGCACAGTGAGCGCCGCCATGTTGTGTTCGCCGATGGGCTTCAGCGCACGAAGGACTTTCAGCTTCTCGTCGCGCACGGCGTCGGCTCCGAGCGAGGAGGGCGGCTCCATCGCCACCAGGCAGACCAGCTGGAGTATGTGGTTCTGCACCATGTCGCGCATCGCGCCGGCGGTGTCGTAATAGCCCGCGCGCTCCTCGACGCCGAGCGACTCGGCCACCGTGATCTGCACATGGTCGATATGGGCGTTGTTCCACAGCGGCTCGAACAGCGCATTGGCGAAGCGCAGCGCCATCAGATTCTGCACCGTCTCTTTGCCGAGATAATGGTCGATGCGGTAGACGCGGTCTTCCGGGAAGTTGCGGCCGATCTGATCGTTCAGCGCCAGCGCCGACTGGAGATCCTTGCCGATCGGCTTCTCGATGACGACGCGGGAATTGTCCCCCGCCATGCCGTATTTGCCGAGCTTCTCGCAGATCGGGCCGAACAATGCCGGCGCGGTGGCGAGATAATAGACGTGAATGCGCTCGGCATGCTCACCCATGTGGCTGGCCAGCTCCGGCCAGCCCTCTTCCTTGCCGGCGTCGGCCGCCACATAGGACAGGCGCGCCAGAAAGCGGTCGATGCAGGGGCCGGTGAGTTCGGATGCCGGCACATGATCGGCCAGCGACTGCCGGGCGAAGGCGCGAAACTCATCATCGGACATCGGGCGGCGGGAAACACCGACAATATTGGCCTCATCGGGCAATTGCCCGTCGAGGTCGCGATGAAACAATGCCGGAATCAGCTTGCGCCGGGACAGATCACCGGTGGCACCGAACACGGCCAGAACGAAGGGGGCCACCGGAATCACGCGACTAGTCATGGAAAAGCGTCTCCTCATGTCGCCACGCCGCCTTCATGGGAAGGCGGCGGTCCCGGCGCCGCGCCCGCGATGGGGGTCGCGAAGCAGCGCCAGCCTAGAATACCTAGCAAAAACGATTCCGCGCGGCGACCGACTTCATCGCCACGCATGCCGGACGCTAGAGCGCGAACGGCGACAGGCTGATGATCGGAAATCAAATGGGCGGAGGCGAGGCGGCGTTCCAAAATCCATGCTGCAACGCAGCAATGTGGCGTAAACAAGAGCCAAATCAGAGCGGAATGCGGCGCCGGCCGATTGTGTGAAGTATATCTGAACTATCCTTTGAGGAAGCCGCTTTCGGTCCGGCTGAATTTTCCGGGTGATATGGCGAAACGCCTCGCTGCCGTGAGAGGCGCGGGATGTTGCGTAAAAAGCGTTATTTGCCAAGGGCTTAAATTATAAGGTATGTGGCCATACATTATGCATTATTACATATACCATAATTGGCATGCCAAATACATAATACCTGTAATAAGTAATACAAACTTACCTTGCGTTGCACCATTCAACTTTGGAATTAATGCTTGGCTTCGTTCAAATCTTGGTACAACTTATTCCACGGAATATCCGGCGGAGAGACAGAACAAAACTGCTGGCTATCGAGGTGATGCACCGCCCCGGCGTGTAGCGGAACCCAATCAAAAATGCCGACAAAACAGATCGGCAAATCGCCAAAACCCCTTTGGGAAGGAAACGCCAAATGAAGAACTTCCACGCTCTTGGCCTCGGAGCATTGACCGCTCTTGGCATGACGGCCATGTCGATGCTTCCGGCAGCCGCAGCCTGGCAGCCGACCAAGCCGGTCGAATTCATCGTCCCCGCCGGCACCGGCGGCGGCGCCGACCAGATGGCCCGTACGCTTCAGGGCATCATCGCCAAGCACGATCTGATGTCGACGCAGCTCGTCGTCATCAACAAGTCCGGCGGCGCCGGCGGCGAAGGCTTCCTTGACGTCAAGAACGCCAAGGGCAACCCGCACAAGATCGTCATCACCCTGTCGAACCTGTTCACCACCCCGCTCGCCACCGGCATTCCCTTCAACTGGAAGGACATGACCCCGGTTGCCATGCTGGCGCTGGACGAGTTCGTGCTGTGGGTGAACGCTTCCGAGCCCTACAAGACGGCTGCGGATTACGTCGCCGCGATCAAGGCTGCTCCGGACAACACCTTCAAGATGGGCGGCACCGGCTCCAAGCAGGAAGACCAGATCATCACTGTCGCCTTCGAGAAGGCGGTCGGCAAGAAGCTGACCTACATCCCGTACAAGGGCGGCGGAGAGGTTGCGGTGCAGCTCGTCGGTGGTCACATCAATTCGTCGGTGAACAACCCGATCGAGGCCGTCTCCCAGTGGCGCGGCGACAAGCTCCGCCCGCTCTGCGTGTTTGACTCGAAGCCCCTCGCCTACACCGACAAGATCCTCGGCGACCTCTCCTGGTCCTCGGTTCCCACCTGCGTCTCCGCCGGTGTGGACGTCGAATACCTCATGCTGCGTGGCATCTTCATGCCGCCGGGCGTGACCGACGAGCAGGTCGCCTACTTCGTCGACCTGTTCAAGAAGGTTCGCGATACGCCGGAATGGAAGCAGCTGATGAAGGATGGTGCGTTCAACCAGACCTTCATGGCCGGCCCCGAGTTCAAGGCCTGGGTCGAGGGTGCTGAAAAGACCCATAAGGGCCTGATGCAGGAAGCCGGCTTCATCGCCGGTAACTGATATGGCTGCCGCGGTCCTCATACGGACCGCACGCGCGGGCTTGTTGAATCGATCAACCTTTCTGCCTTCAGGCGATGTCGCCTGAAGGCAGGTCGATCGAGCATCGTGACGACCTCTCGTCGCGGCGGCCGGCTCCAGCCTCCGCCGCGACGAAGGCTCACCGGGCCGGCGCACCTTTTGAAGCGACAAACCTGAGAATGCGCCGATCCACGGCTGACGGGGAGCCCCCCGCCGGACGGCCGGCTCGTGAAAAAGTTCCGGAGAGAGAAAATGCAAGAAGCACCCCACGCCGCGGGATCGGGACCGACCCAACGCAATGCCGAAATCGGCGTCGCCCTTCTGACCATGCTGTTCGGCCTCATCGTCGTCTATGGCAGCTACATCGTCGGCTTCGGCTGGGGCCCCGATGGCCCGCAGGCGGGTTTCTTCCCCTTCTATGTCGGCGTCATCATCTGCGGCTGCAGCATCATCAACCTGGTGCAGGGCATGCGCGAAAATCCCGATGCGCTGTTCAGCGAGTGGAGCCAGCTCGGACAGGTCCTCAAGGTTCTCATTCCGACGACCATCTATGTGTCGCTGGTGCCGTCCCTTGGCATCTACCTTCCGTCGGTGATCCTGATCATCGTCTTCATGAAGTGGCTCGGCAAATATGGCTGGCCGCTGACGCTGGCGGTCGCCTTCGGCGTTCCCGCGTTCTTCTACGCCGCACTCGAGCGCTGGTTCCTGATTCCCCTGCCCAAGGGGCCGGTCGAGGCACTGTTCGGACTCTGAGCACGCAACGACCCTGAGCAAGCAACAAGGACTAAAGGCAGGCCGAAAACGCCGCCCAAGGGGAAGCGCCCATGTTTGAGAATTTCGTCAATCTCTACCACGGCTTCGGCATAGCCGCCGATCCGTTCAACATCCTGCTGATGGCCGTCGGCATCCTGCTCGGCGTTATCATCGGCGTGCTGCCGGGCCTCGGCGGCGCCAATGGCGTTGCCATCCTGCTGCCGCTCACCTTCTCCATGTCGCCGACCTCGGCGATCATCCTTCTGACCTGCATCTACTGGGGCGCCCTGTTCGGCGGCGCCATCACCTCGGTGCTGTTCAACATCCCGGGTGAACCATGGTCGGTGGCCACAACCTTCGACGGCCATCCCATGGCCCGGAACGGCCAGGCCGGCGAAGCGCTCACCGCGGCCTTCACCTCCTCCTTCGTCGGCGCCTTCGTCGCCATCGTCATGATCACGATGATCGCCCCGCTCGTCGCGCAGTTCGCGCTGCAGTTCGGGCCGGCCGAGAAGTTCGCGGTGTACTTCCTCGCCTTCGCCTCGTTCGTCGGCATGAGCAAGGAACCGCCCGCCAAGACCGTGGTGTCGATGATGATCGGCTTCGCGCTCGCCGCGGTCGGCCTCGACATGGTGACCGGCCAGCTGCGCCTGACCTTCGGCTCGGAAGAACTGCTCAACGGCTTCGACTTCCTGATCGCGGTCATCGGCCTGTTCGGCATCGGTGAAATCCTGCTCACCATGGAAGAAGGCCTGGAGTTCCGCGGCAAGGCGGCCAAGATCGATCCGAAGATCGTGTGGAAGACCTGGAAGACGCTGCCCAAGTACTGGGCGACGTCGCTGCGCTCCTGCGTCATCGGCTGCTGGATGGGCATCACGCCCGCCGGTGCCACCCCGGCCTCGTTCATGGCCTATGGCGTCGCCAAGCGCGTGTCGAAGAACGGCAAGAACTTCGGCAACGGCGAAATCGAAGGCGTCATCGCGCCGGAGACCGCCGCCCACGCCGCCGGCACCTCGGCCATGCTGCCCATGCTGGCGCTGGGCGTTCCCGGTTCGCCGACCGCCGCGGTGCTCCTCGGTGGCCTGCTGATCTGGGGTCTCCAGCCCGGTCCGATGCTGTTCGTCGAGCAGTCCGAGTTCGTGTGGGGCCTCATCGCCTCCATGTATCTCGGCAACATCGTCGGCCTGATCCTCGTGCTGACCACGGTTCCGCTGTTCGCCTCGATCCTGCGCATCCCCTTCTCGATCATCGCCCCGGTGATCCTGGTGATTTGCGCGATCGGTGCCTACACGGTGAACAACAACACGTTCGACGTGATCATGATGATGGTGTTCGGTGTCCTCGGCTACGTGCTGAAGAAGACCAACTACCCGCTCGCGCCGCTGGTTCTGGCCATCGTGCTCGGCGACAGCGCGGAAGAAGCCTTCCGTCAGTCGCTGCTGTCCTCGGGCGGTTCGCTCGCCATCTTCTGGTCGAACGGTCTGGTCAGCTCGATCATGGGCGTGGGTCTCCTCGCCGGTGTGTGGCCGCTGGTCTCCAAGGGCATCAGCCACTTCCGCCACAACCCGCAGCCGGCCTGATCGCCGTCTCGCGACACTAAGAATGGCCCGCCGCGTTCAGGAGCGCGGCGGGCTTTCAAGCCGGGAAAGCATTACCCAGCGTAATGGTCCCGGCGCCCAGGCGAAGAGCGGGGCCAATCGCTCTTCCGCCGAATCCCTCGCCCCCCGGAGAGGGAAATCGGGCAACAACGGTCTGCCGCCTGCACTGTGGAGCCACCCGTAACAGAAGGGGGCCGGCGGTGCGAAAGGGGCTTACCGACAAGCTTCGGGGGTCGGGAGGCAACGCCAATGTCCTACGCCAATGAGTCGATGCGCCATCGCCTACGAATGGAACCGGCGGTCACATCGCTGCTCGCCGCAAACCTCGGGACGCGAGGGCTATGATGAGCATCGAAAGCACCGTCCGCCGGGTAAATGGCGGCGCCGCCAAGCTCTCCGTCGCGCCGCTGGAAGACACGTCCACCTTCAAGAACCGCGCCTACACCGCGCTGAAGGAAGTGATCGTCTCGCTTAATGTCTACGACCAGACGCAGGAAGTGCGTCTGGACGAACGCCAGCTCGCCCAGAGCCTGGGCGTCAGCCGCACCCCGGTCCGCGAGGCCATGGCCCAGCTCGAGCGCGAGGGCTTCGTGCACTCGGTTCCGCGCCGCGGCATCTATGTGGTGCGCAAGACCCGCCGCGAGGTCATCGAGATGATCCAGGTGTGGGCGGCGCTCGAAAGCCTCGCCGCCCGGCTCATCACCGTCCATGCCAGCGATGAGGAAATCGCCACGCTGCGCTCGATGTTCGCGACCTTCGAGGACGGCACCCCGCACGCCAAGCTCGACGAATATTCCGAGGTGAACATCCAGTTCCACCAGGCCATCATCGCGATGGGCGGCAATGGCGTCCTCATTAATCTCGCCGAGAATTTGTTCACCCACATGCGGATGATCCGCCGCAAGACCATTGCCGAAGAGAACCGCGCCGACCGCTCCATCGAGGACCACCTCGCCATCATTCAGGCGCTGGAGGCGCGCGACACCGACGCCGCCGAAATGCTGGTGCGCAACCATGCGCTCGGCCTCGCCGACCATGTGGCGCGCTATGCCAATTATCTGGAGTAACCCTGGTTATCTCGGGTGAATAGGGCGGCCCCGGCCGCCGCGCATTCCAGAGCCGACTTCTTTGCCCGGCGGGTTCCTCGACCCCGCCGGGTTTTTTTGCCGGCTCGATGCCGAGCCGAGCGGCTCGAACCGAGTGTGGCGCTATTGCACCGCCCGCGCCGCCATGCGCGCCCGCAGCGCAACGCCGCGTTGCACGCCCCGGCCGATTAAGTTACCCACGATGAAGAGGGCCGGGCACCGAGCACGGCCTTCATTCCAAACGTCGCCGTCTTATCCGTCCGCCCAGCCGCAGGAGAGCCGGCCGGCATGCTGCGAACTTTGACTGATTTCATTAGCGAAATTGCCGGTGGGCACCGCGAGGCGGCGTTCGCCGAGAATGATTATCGCCTCGCCGCTGCCGCGCTCCTGGTCCATGTCGTGACCATCGACGGGGTGATCGGCGACGACGAGATGGCCAAGCTGCGCCACATGCTCGGCTTCCGCTTCGACCTCAAGGACGAGGAAGCGCAGGTGCTGCTGCAGGCCGCCATCGCGCGCGACGCCGAGGCAGTCGACCTCTACGCCTTCACCAGCGTGCTGAACCGGGCGATGGATGAAGAGGGCCGCAAGCGCGTGGTCGAGATGATGTTCGAGGTCGCCTATGCCGACGGCGGGCTGACCGAATTCGAGGACAATCTCGTGTGGCGCGCCGCCGAGCTGCTGAACATTTCCTCGCGCGACCGGGTGCAGATCCGCAAGACCGTTCGCGACGCCTATGACGGCGCGGCCGAGGACTGAGCTTTCCCGTGGCATGCCGCCTTGAAAGAGCGCGGAATCCATGGCGTCATGAGCGTTGGAATCAACCCCGGCACGGCTTTTGACCGCGCCGCACATGTACGGAGCAGAATGGGCTCGAAGGTCCTGATCGTGCTCCACCAGGAGCATTCCTCCCCCGGACGGTTCGGGCGTCTGCTGGTGGAGCGCGGCTATAAGCTCGACATACGCCGCCCGTGCCTCGGCGACCCGCTCCCCGACACCATGGACGACCATCTCGGCGCGGTGATCTTTGGCGGCCCGCAGAGCGCCAATGACTGCCATGACTATGTGCGCGCCGAGATCGACTGGATCGAGGTGCCGCTGAAGGCCGGCAAGCCCTATCTCGGCATCTGCCTCGGCGCGCAGATGCTGGCGCGCCATCTCGGCGCCCGGGTCGCGCCGCATCCGCAAGGGCTGGTCGAGATCGGCTATTATCCGATCCGCGCCACCGGCGAAGGCGCCCGGCTGTTCGAGCGCAGCGCCCCGAAGGCCAGCGGCAAGACGGGCAAGGGCCGCGGCAACGCCGTGCATTGGCCCGACCATGTCTATCACTGGCATCGCGAGGGCTTCGAGCTGGCGGCCGGCACCGAGTTGCTGGCCGAAGGTGAGGCATTCCCCAACCAGGCTTTCCGCTATGGCCCGACGGCGTTCGGCATCCAGTTTCACCCCGAGGTGACGCATCACATGATGTGCCGCTGGACGGTGCGCGGCAGCGAGCGGCTCGATTTGCCCGGCGCGCGCCCGCGCAGCGCACACTTCATCGACCGCCTGCAGCACGACGCCCGCATCCGGCTATGGCTCGACGCCTTCATCGACCATTGGGTGGCGAGCGGGAGGACGGTGGGAGCGTAACGTCCTTCCATTCAAGGAAAAGACAACACCATCACATGCCGGGAGCGAACGGCTAGGCGCTCAGATGTTCCATGGCGCCGCTGGTCGCGGCCGCCTCGCTGCCGTTCGCCAGATTGGCCATGAGACGGAATTCGGCGCAGTCGGCCACCAGCTCGTCATAGGTGCCGGAGGCGATGACCTCGCCGGCGCTGAGGAAGAAGATGCAGTCGCAATTGCGAACGGTGCTGAGCCGGTGGGCAATCATCACCAGCGTGCGTCCGTGCTTGGCCTGCTCGATAGCGGCCATGAGCCGGGTCTCGGTGGAGTTGTCGAGTGCGGCGGTCGCCTCGTCGAGCACCAGCACGGTCGGCGAATGATACAGGGCACGGGCGATGCCAATGCGCTGGCGCTGGCCGCCGGAAAGCCGCACCCCACGTTCGCCGACATTGGTGGCGAGCCCTTCGGGCAGCGCACGCACATAATCGGCAAGCTGGGCGGCCTCCAGCGCGTGCCAGACCGCCTCGTCATCGACCTCGTCATCCGGCAGGCCGAGCGCGACGTTACGCCGGATCGAGGCATCGGTGAGGAAGATCGCCTGCGGGATATAGCCGATGTGACGCTGCCAACCGCTGAGATTGTCGGTGATCGGCCGCCCACCCACCGTGATCTCGCCCTCGGCAGTGGTGAGGAAACCGAGCATGACATCGACCGCGGTGGTCTTGCCCGAGCCGGTCGGCCCGACAAAGGCAACCGAACTGCCGGCGGGAATGCTGAGCGACAGGTTTCGCAACGCGTCATGGTGTTGGCCGGGATAGCGGAAGGTCACATTCCGGAACTCGATGTCACCCATGGGCAGAGCTTCCACGGAGGTGGAACTGGGTTGGGCCGGATACTCGGTGATCCCGAGGCGGTGAAACTCGCTTGCTATCGCCGAGACGGCGACGGCGTTTGAACGCATCGAACTCAATTGGGAGATCAGCGTATTCAGGGTCGGCAGCGTGCGCACCGTCACCGTTCCGAGCATGGCGAGAGTCGGCACGATGGTGTCGATCGGCCTGCCCAGGAGCAGGAGGGCGAAGACCACCAGGATGAGGGCGATGAGGCCCACGGTCTCGAACAGCGGCTTGGGCAGCCCCTGATTGAAACGCATCCATGTGTGCGCGTTGTCGCGGATCCGAAGGTGACCATCAAACTCGCGCTCAAGTGTCTCCTCGAGGCCACGCAAGCGGGTGTGTTTGAAAGAGCCAAGGGCCTCGTGAATGGTCTGAATCAGACGCTGGCTGCGCAGGCTGTACTCGGCGCCATGAGTGCGCGAGCGCTCACGGTTGATGCGCATGAACAGGTAACTTCCACTGCCACCGATCAGAAAAATGACAATGGCCAGAAGGGGATCGGAGACCAAGATAATGCAGGCCAGCGCAAACATGACCAATGCGCTCTGTATGACTAATAAAAGTGAATAAGCGTAGAAATTAACGACGCGGTGCGTCTCATTCATAATCATATGATTGAAATGCGACGAGTTTTTCGCGAGATGCTGCCAATAGGGCGAGTATATATAGGCATTGAACAGACGAAGCGCGAGATCTCTGCCGAGATCTGCGACAAAGGAGGCCTGCATTCTCAAAATCACGAGATTGAAAGCGCCTCGCACAAGAAAAAGTATAATGACAGCAGCGCCTCCCACATAGAGAAGCGTCGGAGCGTCTCGGATGTGGAGAAAATCCAGCCATGGCTTGGTGCCCGGGGCATTCATGATCTCGCTCGACCGAGCCATGGCCACGACATAGATCGGGATCGCAGAGACCGATGCGAACTCCAGAATGCTTCCCATAATCATAAAGAAGCAGAGCTTTATCATCTGCAGACGGCGCCGCGGAGCCAGGATAGACCAAAATTCAGTGAGATTCGTCATCCTCCGTATCAAGGAAGTGTATCAACGGTTTATCAGGGCACGACGACCGGTGCCAGCGCCTAAAGGCGGGTGACCTGGGTGGTCTCAGGCGGCGCCTGCTTCATGAACCGTCTGCAGTATGACGCCCGCATTCGGCCGCGGTTGGACGTCTTCATGGGCCATTGGGTGGCGCGCGGGGAGGCGCACCCCCGGAATCCTCCAGCCGGGTGGGGTTAAGCAGAATGCTCTATCGTGATGTGCGCGGTTCCGTATTTGGAAACAACATTGGCGATCTGTCGGTCGTTCTCGGCGTTGTCTCCCACGTTCACATGCATGAGCGCTGTGGTCTGTGAACCTGGCCATTCATAGAAGCGCCCGATGCATCCCACCTTCCGTATCATTGCGCCATTCAACCTGGCCATCCAGTTAAGCCAAACATCGTCTGTCGTCGGGCATAAAGTATGTATCAAGTTTATATCCGCGGCGTCACGATGTAATATATGCGGCGGATATAGTACTCCTCCAACCCCGGTAAAAAATATATCGTAAGATGCCGTGTCGAGCGTTACAGCTTTATCCCATAAATCATAGGGAAGTATTTTACCGCCTTCGCTACGAATGAGGTGGCCGCGGTAGCATAAAATCTGATTTTCGCTGGGGTTATACTCTTCGACGAAGCCCTTAAGCCATCCCGGCGGGTAATAGACATCATCATCGGCGGTGACGATGATCGCATCCGGAAATGCGGCAAGGGCTGGGATGATCTTCTTATACGACCGCAAATTCTCTGTAAGGCGAATGGTGAGGCCGCGCGCGGTCAGGGCACGTACGCTCTCCGGCAATGTAGGAGCGTCCTCATGCGCGATCCAGAGGACCACGGCGGTCGGCCTGACATTCTGCATGAGAAGACACTTCAGCGTCTTGTGAAGCGTTGGGAAACGGTCGGGATATGAGGTGAGCGAGACGATCAGATCGGTGGGTAGCCCGTGATCCTGCGCCTTACGCTGTGAATGGAACAGCCAACGAAACTCCACGAGAAGTTTGAGCCATTCTATCGAGGTACGTCTGACAAACGGCTTCAACAGCGGGATACGACGACCAAGACGGGAAATGCGTGTCCGTAAACTTCTCGGGGCACTCGGGTTCGATTTTGTTGCGTCCCGTGTCACGTGCATCGACATTCTCGACCGAATGGGGCGTGGCAAAAGCCGGGGAGGCGATCTCACCCCAAAACTTTCATAAGCGATCTCCTGTCGAAGATCAGCACGGCAGCGATATAAATAGGCTCCAATCAGATCAGCCTCGGCGCGCGCGCGTTGGAAGCGCCCGGTGCACAAGGCGCCAGGCGAGCCGATGGGGCTGCCGATCCAGCCGGCAATGGCGTGACAGCCTTGGAGGCGAACTCGCGGCGCGGTTTCGCCTGATGCCCCGCCAGAATTGAGAAAGCCGCGCAGGCCAGGTTTCAAGATCAATGGGCGAAGTCGCCGGTCTTCAGAAGATCAGGCGACCTTCTTGGGCGCGCGGCCGCGCGCCTTGACCGGGGCGGCCACCACGGGCTTCTTGCGCTGCTGGCCGAGGCCCATCTTCTTGGCGAGGTTGGAGCGCGCTTCGGCATAGCTCGGCGCGACCATCGGGTAATCGTTGGGCAGGCCCCACTTGGCGCGGTATTCCTCGGGGGTCATGTTGTACTTGGTGCGCAGATGGCGCTTGAGCGACTTGAACTTCAGGCCGTCTTCCAGGCACACGATATATTCCGGGGTCACGGACTTCTTCACCGGGATGGCCGGCTTCAGCACTTCTTCTACGACGACCGGGGCGGGGGTTGTGAGGCGAAGCAGCGCGCCGTGAACCTTCGCGATCAGATCGGGGAGTTCGGTCGCGGGAACGGAATTGTTGCCGACGAAAGCTGCAACAACATCGGCAGTAAGGCCGAGATAATCAACCGACGAGCTATCCTGATCCGACATTTATTCCTCCATTGAGATTCAATTGGCATTTAACACCATTGGCGAAAACGTCAATGGACATTTGAAGGCAATGTTCAGTAACAATGGAAATATAGATGCAGGGCATAGGCTGGGGTTCTGCCGTCACGGCAGCCTGGGCCAGTTGAATCACTTTAAGGTCGTATGACGCAGAGTGATCGAAGCCTGTGAGTGCGCCACGACTGCCGGCAGATCGAGGCCGTTGCAGGATTTTGACGATCACCGCACCACGTTGACATCCATTATGCCAGCATCATCCCGTCGGTCAGGAAGCGGCATCGTCATTGCCGGAATAAATGACAGAATTGCGTAAGCTCAGAACGCGACAGGCTTGCCAAAAATCACCCCGCGGGAGGTGCATCTCTATCGTAAATGTGATCGAAGAACTGGCGCTCCAGCGCAACCGCCCTGTGGAAAACTCCCGCAGCCTCAGCCTGATTCGCCCCGCTCGCAGCAAGTCCAACGCGGTCGAGTTCAGCGCGAAGCCAGGTCACGAAGGCACGGAAACCATCATTATTGTGCAGCGTAATCCATTCCGCATGGACGAAATCTTGCGGTAATGCCGCACCCGGACGATCCGCCCATTCCAGATACAGGCCCTCGGCAACGCAGAGCACCGCCAGGCACGCGGCGTAATTGCCGCTCTCGGCTGCCTGCTTCATCAATTGCTGGAAGCCGGCGGTCGGCGCGGTAATCGCCGGGTTTTCGCGCTCGGTGACCGACACGCCGAGCGCATCGAAGGCGCGCTGGAAATAGGTGTTCTCATCGCTGGTGATCATTGCCACGAACTGGGCGAAGCGGATGCGCGATTCGAAACGGTCGGCGGTGGCGATCGCCATGCCGAGCAACGCCACGAAACGGTCGACGAACTGGTAGTCCTGGATCAGATAGCGCCGCATGACATCTTGCGGCACTGCGCCGCGAAAGATCTCGTCGACGAAGCGATGATTGATCGCGGCCTGCCAATTCTCGGAAGTCTCATCGCGCAGGCGTTCGCTGAAGCCGGTCATGGCCATCTCCGGGTAATTCGTTTCCGGGGCTGTATGGCGGCTCGGAGCCGAAGCGTCGAGGGCGAGTTACATGCGTATCGCGAGTTACATGCGTATCGTCTGGCCGCCATCCACCGTCAGCACATGGCCATTGACGAAGGATGCTTCCTCGGAGGCGAGGAACACCGCTGCCGCGCCGATTTCCTCCGGCCGGCCCCAGCGGCCGATCGGCACGCGAATGTCGACGAAGGCGGAGAATTCGGCGTTGCGCACCAGCCCCTCATTGGTCTCCGTCCCGAACATGCCGGGCGCGATGGCGTTGCTGGTAATGCCGCGCCGGGAATAATCCACGGCGAGCGCGCGCATCAGCCCGGTGAGGCCGGCCTTGGCGCTGGTGTAGACCGGGTCGTTGCGGTTCGCGACATGGCCGGCGATCGAGGTCACCATGATGAGCCGGCCATAATTGTTGGCGGCCATCACCTCCGCCGCCTCGCGCGCCAGCATCATCGGCCCGACCAGATCGGTGGCGATCAGGCGGGTGGCGTCCTCGATGGTGAATTCGCTCAAGGGGCGGCGGTCGCGGGCGCCGACATTGTTGACGAGAATGTCGAGCGTGCCGTGGCGCGTGGCGATGCCGGCAATGGCATCACGGCCGGCTTCCATGTCGGCGACGTCGAACGGCGCGGTCTCGACCGCCGTGCCGGTGGAATCCGAGATCGCCCTGGCGGCGGCCTCCAACCTTGCGGCGTTGCGGCCATTGATCACCACGCGGGCACCCGCCGCGCTGATCGCCTTCGCCATCTCGAAGCCGAGCCCGCGCCCGGCGCCGGTCACAAGGGCGGTGCGGCCGTTGAGCGAGAACGGGTGGCGGGGCGTGGCGCTCATGAAGGGATTCTCCGTGTGACGACCTTTTGCGACGAACCGCGCGGCGGCGCCACCCGCTTTCGCCGCAGGGACCGGCACGACCGATGCGTCGAAGGGGCGACTTAAGCGTCCAGGATCGCGGCCATGCGGCCGAGAATGCGCACCCAGCCGGCTTCCGCGCGGTCGAAGAACTCCGCCCAGATCGGCTTCATGTCGTGGGTGAGGTAGAGCACACAGCCCCCATCGGTCTCGACAATGTCGATCTGCACGCCGTCCAGCTCCGGCGAAAACGTCGGAATGCCGAAATGGAACACCAGCCGCTCCGGCCGCTCGATCTCGACATAGGTTCCGGCGTGCTCGATCTCGACGCCGTCGATGCGGTCGGTGAAGGTGAAGTGCCCGTTCACCCGCGGGTCGACCTGCGCCCGCACCATCTCGCCGGACTGGTGGGCGAACATCCATAAGGGCGCGTTGGCGGGGTCGAGCCAGGCATCGAACACCTGCTCGGGCGTCGCCTCGAACCGGCGGACCAAGCGGATGGTCAAAGGCGGTGTGCCCAGCAACTGCTCATGCTCGACGCTGGCAAGCTGCACATTGCGCCAGAACGGCCGGCGCTCGCGCCCCGCGAGCACGTCGTCGAGCAGTTGCAGATGCACATGCCAGCTGCTGGCGAGGCGGACCATTTCCGGCCGCCCCTCGATGCGGCGATGGGTGAGGGTGAGCCGGGTGCCGTCGCCTTCGGGTGCGAGCGCGAACACCACCTCGCCATCCTGCCCCCAGCTGAAGCCCAAAAGCCGCGGCGCCTCCAGCCTGGTGACATGGCCTTCCTGATAGTGCCCGCTCTCCGCCTGGTAGCGGCGCGGTACCTCCTCATGGGGCGACAGCTCCTCGTGGCGCCAGGTGAGGGCGACAAGGCCGCCGCGCTCCAGCTCCATGATGCCGCGCGCCAGCCATGAGCCGCGTTTGTCGTCCTGTGTGAGATAGGCCCAGACCTCTTCGACCGGGCAGCTAAGAACATGCTCCAGCCGGATCGTTCCCGGTTCCGGGCTCAACGCGTAGCCGCTCATGGAGATGCTCCTTTGAGAGTGCGTGTCGAAACCAATGTAGGCCGTGTCACGCCCGCGTCATGTGCCAAGATTGCCGCAGTGCGAAATGAGCGATCACATCGCGCGTAGCTCGGCGACGCATCGGGCGGGCCACTGTGGGTCGGCCGGGCGTGGATCGGCCAGAAATGTCGCCCATTCTAAACTTGGCTAATATGGCTAAAGCTGGCGATGCTGGCATCGGTTTCGCATGAGCGGCATTGGTTCGGATTGATGGAGACGTCTCGCATGCCGCTCGTTCGCAACACCTATGGCAAGGGCCGGGTCCGCATCATGCGCGTTCAGCGTGAGGGCGAGCGCCACGAGGTGCGGGAATTGTCGGTGCAGGCGATGCTGAGCGGCGATTTCGAGGCCTCCTATACCGAGGGCAACAATGCCTCGGTGATCGCCACCGACACGGTGAAGAACATCGTCAACATCGTCGCCCGCGACAATGTTGGCGCCGAGAACGAGGACTATGCCGGCGCGCTGGCGCGCTATTTCCTGGAGTGCTATCCCCATGTCGAACAGGTCGACGTCACCGCGACCGAGACCAGATGGTCGCGCATCGAGATCGCGGGCAAGCCGCACGACCACGCTTTCACGCTGGACGGCAACGGCAAGCCGTTCGTGAAGCTGAGCGCGACGCGCGAGACCAGCCGGCTTTCCTCCGGCATCACCGGCTTCACCTTCCTCAAGACCACCGAATCGGGCTGGGAGAATTACTGGTTCGACGACGTGACCACGCTGAAGCCGACCGCCGACCGGCTGTTCGCCACTGCGATGGATGCCAACTGGCAGTGGTCCGCGGTGCCCGCTTCCTATCCCGCCGCCAATGCGAGGGTGATCGAAGCGGTGCTGAACGTGTTCGCCACCACCTACAGCCCGGGCGTGCAGAACACGATGTACCTGATGGGCGAGGCGGTGCTGGCTGCCGTGCCGGAGATTTCGGAAATCTCCATGGCCTGCCCGAACAAGCATTATCTGCCCATCGACCTCTCGCCGTTCGGCCGCGCCAGCGCGGGTCAGGTGTTCACCCCGACCGACGAGCCGCACGGTCAGATCGAATGCACGGTGGCGCGGGGCTGAAGACACGCACCGGAAGTCGGCCGTCATGGACCTCAACACCGTCACATCCGTCGCCCGGCCCCGCGCCCGCGACGAATTCGGCGAGTTCCGCCCCGGCGATGGGTGGCTGGCTGGCGGCACCTGGCTGTTCTCCGAGCCGCAGCCGCAATTGCGCCGGCTGGTCGATCTCGCCGGCCTGCGCTGGGTGCCGCTGCGCGCGCATGAGGGCGGGCTGACGATCTCCGCGACCTGCACCATTGCTGAGCTCTACGCCTTTGAGCCGCCGCCGGCGTGGACGTCCGCGCCCTTATTCGCCGAATGTTGCCGCGCCTTCCTCGCCTCGTTCAAGATCTGGGGCATGGCGACCGTCGGCGGCAATATCTGCATGGCGCTGCCGGCGGGGCCGATGATCTCGCTGTGCGCGGCACTGGGCGGGGTCTGCACCATCTGGACGCCGGACGGCGGCGCGCGGCAGATGCCGGTGGTCGACTTTGTCACCGACCCGCTGATCAACGCCCTAAAGCCCGGCAAATTGCTGCGCGCGATCGAGCTGCCGGCCGAGGCGCTGACCCGCCGTGCCGCCTTCCGCCGCGCCTCGCTCACTCCGCTCGGCCGTTCCGGCGTGCTGCTGATCGGCACAGTGGGGCGCGACGGCGGCTTCCAGCTTACCGTGACGGCGGCGACGCGGCGCCCGGTGCAGCTCGATTTCACTGATGTGCCGACCCGCAGCATGCTGGCGCAAAGCCTTAAGGAGGCGATCCCCGCCGCGCTGTATTATGACGACATTCACGGCCGGCCGGACTGGCGGGCCCACATGACGCGGCTGCTGGCTGAAGAAATTCGCGACGAGTTTGCAAACCACGGCGAAGGCACGGGGGTGCGCGCGTGAGCTTTCTCGTCAACGGAAAGCTTCACGACGCCGCGCCCCGGCCGGGCCAGTGCCTGCGCACCTTCCTGCGCGATCTCGGCTGGTTCGGCGTCAAGAAGGGCTGCGACGCCGGCGATTGTGGTGCCTGCACCGTGCATCTCGACGGCCGCCCGGTGCATAGCTGCCTGGTCCCGGCGTTCCGCGCCGAGGGCGCCGCTGTCACCACCATCGAGGGGCTGGCGGGCGGTGACGGCCTGCACCCGGTGCAGCAGGCGTTCATCGATGCGCAGGGCTTTCAATGCGGCTTCTGCACCGCCGGCATGGTGATGACGACGGCCGCGCTGGATCAGGCCCAGCGCCGCGATCTGCCGGCCGCGCTGAAGGGCAATCTCTGCCGCTGCACCGGCTATGGCGCCATCGAGGACGCGGTGGGCGGGGCCTGCAATGTTGAGGAAGACATTGCAGGCGCCGCCGTAGGCCGCGGCCTTCCCGCGCCGGCCGGGCCGGGGCTGGTGACGGGAGCGGCCCGCTTCACTATGGATGTGGCGCCGCAGGGCGACCTCGCCGGCCTGCTGCACATGAAGATACTGCGCTCGCCCCACGCCCATGCCCGCATTATACGGATCGATGCGAGTGCGGCGCTCGCATTGCCGGGCGTGGTCGCGGTGCTGACCCATGAGGACGCCCCGCAAAACCTGTTCTCCACCGCGCGGCACCACCATTACACCGACGATGTCGACGATACGCGTGTGCTCGACGCCACCGTCCGCTTCGTCGGCCAGCGCGTCGCAGCTGTTGTGGCGGTCAGCGAGGCGGTGGCGGAAGCCGCAATCGAGCTGATAGAGGTCCGTTACGAAGTGCTACCGGCGGTGTTCGACCCGGAAGAAGCGATGCTGCCCGGCGCGCCGCAACTGCATGACAAGCCGGCGTCCTCGCGCATCATGAATGCGCCGCGCAACATCGTCGCCGAACTGCATGGCGACATCGGAAATATTGAGGCCGGCTTCGCGCAGGCCGACTTCATTCATGAGGCGACCTATGTGTCGCAACGCGTGCAGCACGCGCATCTGGAAACCCACGGTGCGATCGGCTGGCAGGATGCTGAGGGCCGGCTGCACATCCGCACCTCGTCGCAGACCCCGTTCCTGACCCGCGACGCGCTTGCCAAGCTGTTCGACCTGCCGCGCGAGAAGGTGCGGGTGTTCACCGAGCGGGTCGGCGGCGGCTTTGGCGGCAAGCAGGAGATGATCGCCGAGGACATCGTCGCGCTCGCCGTCTTGAGGACCGGGCGGCCGGTGAAGCTGGAATATACCCGCCCCGAGCAGTTCACCGCCTCCACCAGCCGCCACCCGATGCGGGTGAGCGTCAAGATCGGCGCCCGGCGCGACGGCACGCTGACCGCGATGCAGATGGGAATCCTCTCCAACACCGGCGCCTATGGCAATCACGGCACCGGCGTGCTGTTCCACAGCGCGGGCGAGTGCGTCGCGATGTATCGCTGCGACAACAAGAAGATCGACGGCTATGCGGTCTACACCAACACGCTGCCGAGCGGCGCGTTTCGCGGCTATGGGTTGAGCCAGACCAATTTCGCCATCGAATCCGCCATGGACGAGGTCGCGCGCGGACTTGGGCTCGACCCCTTCGCCTTCCGCCGGCTCAACATGGTGAAGCCGGGCGATCCCCTGGTCTCGATCAGCGAGGACGAGGACGACGTGGCGTTCGGCAGCTACGGGCTCGATCAGTGCCTCGATATCGTCGAACGCGAAATGGCCACGCCATTCGACGCCCGCCTCTCGGATGACTGGCTGGTCGGGCGTGGCATCGCGGCGGCGATGATCGACACCATCCCCCCGCACGGCCATGAGGCGGAAAGCCGGCTCAGCCTGTCGGACGGCCGCTATGAGCTGCGGGTCGGCACCGCCGAATTCGGCAACGGCACCACGACCGTGCACCGGCAGATCGCTGCGACGCTGCTGGGGGCGACCGCCGAGGACATCCAGCTTCGCCAGTCCGACACCGAGCATGTCCGGCACGACACCGGCGCCTATGGCAGCACCGGCGTGGTGGTTGCCGGTGAGGCAACGCGTGATGCCGCCAGCAAGCTGGCCGGGATGATCCGCGAGGCCGCCGCCTTCCGGCTGGGCGTCGCGGCGGAGGATTGCCGTCTCGACG